>Ga0310333_100275_pt1 | contig 14342 bp, 12 predicted proteins | sample LakMicSRFTotalB7_FD_195547 | JGI IMG/M metagenome (GOLD analysis project Ga0310333, IMG submission 195547) | Enriched freshwater cyanobacterial communities from Lake Michigan, Michigan, United States - MI23.SRFL.Total.B7 (v2) (version 2) | ecosystem: Environmental > Aquatic > Freshwater > Lake... | reverse complement strand
GGCCTACTGGCCTTGCGCAGCGGGCTGCTGCTGGGGGCCGGCCCATGAACCGCCGCGCCCTGGTCGACGAGATCTGGGCCCTGGCCCTGGTGGCGGCGGGGGCGATCCCGGGCGCCCTGCTGCGCTGGCAACTGGGCGACCAGATTTTGGTGGCCAACCTGCTGGGCTGCCTGCTGATCGGCATGATCAGCGTGGCGGCAATCGGGCGGCCGCGCTGGCTGCTGTGGGGGGCGATCGGCTTCTGCGGCTCGTTGACGACGTTCTCGAGCTGGATGCTGGAGCTGAACCGGGCCGGCCTGCCGGTGCTGGCCAGCCATCTGGGCGGCGGCCTGGCCGCGCTGCTGCTGGGCCAGGCCCTCAGCCGCAGGGGGCTGCGGGTCTGGCGGCGTGTTCGATCCGCTGCAGGATCCACCCGCTGAGCTGCTGCAGCGCCAGAGGCCTGAGGCTGTAATAGGTCCAGCGGCCCTGCTGGCGGTCCTGCAGCAGCCCGGCCTGCTTGAGCACCTTGAGGTGAAACGACAACCGCGACTGGGCCAGCCCCAGATCGGCCCCCAGATCGCAGACACAACGCTCGCCGCTGCTGAGCACCTCGACCACCTGCAGCCGGATCGGATCGGCCAGGGCCTTGAACAAGCCGCACGCCTGCTCGGCCTGCAGAAGCGGGGTCCCAACCGTCACAGCCAGCACCGGATCGCAGGCGCAAACGCTAGGGGATTCAATCGCAAACGACCGGGCCAAGCGCGGCTTAACCCGTCCATCACACGCATCAAGTTTTCTTGATGTGAAACTGGTGGTGGCCTCTGCAGACGCGTTGTGAAACTCGGCATCAACGGCTTCGGCCGCATCGGCCGGCTGGTGTTCCGGGCCCTGTGGGGACGCCCCGGCATCGAAATCGTGCACGTCAACGACTGCGGCGGCGATGCAAAAACAGCCGCCCACCTGCTGGCGTTCGATTCGGTGCACGGCCGCTGGCCCCAGGCCGTGCAGGCCAACACCCGCGGCTTCTTGGTGGGCACCACCCCGATCTCGTACAGCCAGGAACGGGACCCGGTGGCCGTGCCCTGGCGCGAGGCCGGGGTCGAGATGGTGCTCGAGTGCAGCGGCAAGATCAAAACCCCCGACACCCTGAACCCCTACTTCGAGCAGGTGGGGCTCAAGCGGGTGCTGGTGGCCTGCCCGGTCAAGGGCCAGATCGCCGGAGCCGAAGCCCTGAACCTGGTGTTCGGCATCAACCACCTCGACTACAACCCCGAGCAGCACCGGCTGGTGACCGCCGCCAGCTGCACCACCAACTGCCTGGCGCCGGTGGTCAAGGTGGTGCACGAAGCCTTCGGCATCCGCCACGGCTCGATCACCACCCTGCACGACGTCACCAACACCCAGGTCGTCGTCGATGGCTTCAAAAGCGACCTGCGCCGCAGCCGCAGCTGCCTGCAGAGCCTGATCCCCACCACCACCGGCTCGGCCAAGGCGATCGGCCTGATCTTTCCCGAACTGCAGGGGCGCCTCAACGGCCACGCCGTGCGGGTGCCGCTGCTCAACGCCTCGCTGACCGATGCGGTGTTCGAACTGGGCACCGCCGTCACGGTCGAGCAGGTCAACCGGGCCTTTCAAGAGGCCGCCACGGGCGCGCTGCGGGGCATCCTCGGCTACGAGGACCGGCCGCTGGTGTCGGTCGACTATGTCAATGACGACCGCAGCGCCATCGTCGACGGCCTGTCGACGATGGTGACCGGCGGCACCCAGCTCAAGGTCTACGCCTGGTACGACAACGAGTGGGGCTACAGCTCGCGCATGGCCGACCTGGCCTGCCACATCGCCACGATCGAGCGGGCCTGGTCATGAAGCTGAGCCCGCTGCAGCAGTACGGGGTGGTGACGGCCAACTACTGGGCCTTCACCCTCACCGACGGCGCCCTGCGCATGTTGGTGGTGTTCCACTTCCACCAGCTGGGATACACCACCCTTGAGATCGCCTTTCTCTTTCTCTTTTATGAGTTGTTCGGCGTGCTCACCAACCTGTACGGCGGCTGGCTGGGGGCGCGCTTTGGCCTGCGGCTGACCCTTTGGGCCGGCACCCTGCTGCAGATCGCCGCCCTGCTGCTGCTGATCCCGGTGGCTGACAGCTGGCCCAAGGCCCTGTCGGTGGTCTACGTGATGGGCTGCCAGGCGATCAGCGGCATCGCCAAGGACCTCAACAAGATGAGCGCCAAGAGCGCGATCAAGACCGTGGCCGCCGACGCCCAACTGTTCAGCTGGGTGGCGATCCTGACGGGGTCCAAGAACGCCCTCAAGGGGGTGGGCTTCTTTCTGGGGGGCGTGCTGCTGACGGCGGTTGGCTTCAACGCCGCCGTGGGTGCCATGGCCGCCGGCCTGGCGCTGGCCTTTGCCGGCACCCTGGTGCTGCCTGCCGGGATTGGCCGCATGAAAGAGAAACCGGCCTTCAACGCCTTGTTCTCGAAATCCGAGGGCATCAACGTGCTGTCGCTGGCGCGCTTTTTTCTGTTCGGCGCCCGCGACGTCTGGTTCGTGGTGGCGCTGCCGGTGTTTCTGGAATCGACGTTGGGTTGGCAGTTCTTTGAAGTCGGCGGCTTTCTGGGGCTGTGGGTGATCGGCTACGGGGTTGTGCAGGGTGCCGCCCCGGCCCTGCGGCGGGCCTGGGGCCAAAGCGCCCCACCGGGGCCAAGCTCCGTGCAGTTCTGGAGTTCGCTGCTGAGCGCGATCCCGGCCTTGATCGCCATCGGCCTGATGCGGCAGGCGGCCCATCCGGCGGTGGTGGTGGTGGCGGGACTGGCGGCGTTCGGCGCCGTGTTTGCCATGAACAGCTCGATCCACAGCTACATGGTGCTGGCCTACAGCGAGCGCGAGGCGGTGAGCCTCAACGTCGGCTTCTATTACATGGCTAATGCGGCCGGTCGCCTGCTGGGCACGCTGCTGTCGGGGGCGGTGTTCCTGTGGGGCGGCCTGGTGGCCTGCCTGTGGGTGTCGACCCTGCTGGTGGCCCTGGCCTGGCTGACGGGCACCAGGCTGCCGCCGGTGCCCCGGCCGCAACTGGATCAGGTACCCGTCTGATCGGATCTGAGCTGATCTGATCTGATCTGATCTGATCTGACCAACCGGCAACAAAAAAGGGGGCCCGTTGGGGCCCCCGATGGCTGCAGCGTGCAGCCGTTGATCCGCTGATCAGCGGCCGATCTGGCCGACGGCCTGCTTGGAGGCCTTGAGGATGCTGCCCTTGAGGGGCACATAGCCGAGGCTCTCGGCCTGGTTCTGGGCGGTGGGGCTCAGCAGGTACATCATCGCCTCGCGGATCGCGGGGGCCTTGTCACCGTTGCCGGTCTTGTAGGCCAAGATCCAGGTCAGGGTCGAGATGGGGTAGCTGTTGGCACCGGCGGGGTTGGGCTCTTCGCCGGCCAGGCGGTCATCGAGGGTGATGTTGTTCAGGGCAGCGGCACCGGTGGATTCGGTGGGCAGCACGAACTTGCCGGCCTTGTTCTGAACGGCAGCAGCCTTGATGGCGCCCTTGACGTAGGCCTGGTTCAGGTAGCCGATGGAACCGGGGGTGTTGCTGATCAGACCAGCCACGCCCTCGTTGCCCTTGCCGCCGACGCCGACGGGCCACTTGACACTCTTGCCCTCACCCACCTTGCTCTTCCACTCGGAAGAGAAGGCCGAGAGGCTGTTGGTGAAGGCAAAGGTGGTGCCGGAACCGTCAGAGCGGTGCGCCACGGTGAGCTTGCCCTTGCCGCACTTGAGCTGATCCCAGGTATTGATGGTGCCGAGGAAGATGTCGACAACCTGCTTCTGGGTCAGCTTCAGGCCTTTGCAATCAGCCTTGTTGAAGGCCACGGCGATGGTGCCGCCGACAGCGGGGAATTGGATCACACCGCGCTTGACCTTGGCAGCTTCCGAAGCCTTGATCGGCTCGTCGGTGGCACCGAAATCAACGGAACCGGCGACAAACTGACGCACACCAGCGCCAGAACCGACCGACTGATAGTTGACCCGCACTTTGTTGGCCACACCAGCAAAGGCGCGCTGGTAGAAGGCGGCGGGGAACGAAGCACCGGCACCGTTGAGGGTGGCCTGGGCCAGCACCGGCAGGGCGATGCCAGCGGCTGCAGCGCTGACGGCTGCGGTGGTAAAGGCCTTCTTAGCGAAGGTCATGAATTGGGCCTTTTAGGGGGCACATCTTGAATAGCAAGCCACAAAATGTGAGGTCGTTATGAAACGGTTAAGAGCCGGTCAAGATTCGGGTTTCGGCCCTCAACTTGCAGTCCTGAATACAGCAAAGCCGCCGCCAAACCCAGCCCATAAAAAAGCCCCTCGTTTCCGAGGGGCCATGGTCTGTGTGAGTTGTGCCGAGGACGGCGGTGAGGAGTGTGATAGCCGAGATCAGAAGGTGAAGCGGGTGTTCACCAGGATGCCGGTGTTATTCAGCACGGTGCTTTGGGTGTTCTGCTGTTGACCCAGGGGGTTCGACAGGTAGAAGACAGCAGGCGTGATCGAGATGTTGTCGCTCACGCGGAAGCGGTAGAACCACTCAAACGCATAGTTGGCGTCGTTGGCACCGATACCACTGCGGGTTGAAGTGGTCATCACGCCTTGGCCGAAGGCGAAACCAGCAGAGTTGCCCTTGGCGAAGGCATCATCCCACTGGAACATTGCCGACCAGGACTGGGCGGCGGACACGTTGTTGATTGTGTTGGCATTATTCCCACCGGTGTTAGCAGTGGAAACTGCGCTGTTTTGGCTCAAACCGCTGTAACCCCAACCAATACTGATTGAAGGGATCCAACCAGTTTGAATAGGCTGCCAAAAAGCACCAAGTCCAAGATTGTTAGACGAGGCGTTGTTCCCTGTAAGGGAGCTGTTGCAAGGAAGATCAGTAACCGCCATGGGTGTGCCACGACGAAGATCAGTATTGCAAGTACCGTAGCGATAAAGTGCCGCCAGACCCCAATTGTTACCGCGAGCACCCAGCTGGACAGTCACATTATTGCGACCATAAGCGCTGAACATGCCGCCTGAGTTAGGATCACCGCTCTCAGAGGTTTCGCTCACGAAGTTCGCAGAAGCCGTCAAATAAGGATTACCCTTTTTAACATTTTGCTTCCAAACCAAACCAAAACCGCCACCGGTAGCTTTGTTGTAAGCGCCAGGGGCGCCCGCCAGGGTGAAGAAATCGAGGATCTCAGGGTTGTAGGCCTGGGGTCGGAACGCGATCATTTCGGTGTTCCGCAGCTTAGGACCGATGGTCGCTGTGAACTCCTTGCCGATCGGGAACTGATAGTAAAGACGGTCAATGTTGACGATGTCGGTGCCGTAGCTGGTGGCCTTGTCCAGAGCCGCCATGTTCACCGGAGTACCGCCAAAGGCACTGTTTGCCCAGTTGCCGGCCCGCAGACGGGTGAAGAGCAGATCCTTGCCGGTGAAGCTCGTGTTGAGGTTCAGGCGAAGGTCGTAGTTGAAGCTGACGGCGTTGCGCGCAGCAGTTCCAGCAGAAGCAGCGGAATTATTGGTGCCGAAGTTGTTGTTACCGTTGCCACGGCCGAAAGCAGAGCCTGTGTAGGCCACCCCACCCAGCACCATGTTCAGCTCACCCTTGAGCTTGGTGGTGGTGCTGAACTGCTGGGCTTCCAGCTTGCCGACCTTCTTCTCGAGGCCGTCAACGCGGCCGCGCAGAACGGTCAGTTCCTGCTGGAACTCGTCGAGCAGGCGCTTCAGCTCGTCGGTCTGTTCGGTGACGCGGTCGAGGCAGGCGTTGAGCAGGGCAGCCGCTTCGTAGCGGGTCATGGCCTGGCCGCCTTTGTAGGTGCCGTTGGGGTAGCCGGCGACGCAGCCGTACTTGTCGACCAGGTTGCTCAGGGCCTGGTAGGCCCAGTCGGTGGGCTTGACGTCAGAGAACTGGTTGACGCTGGTCACCTGGTTCTTGGATTCCCAGGCGCGGAAGCGGTCCACGTCCTGCTGGTTCATGTACTCGTTGACGGCGGACATGCCGGTCAGCGAGGCGACCTGCTGGGCCGAAGCGGCCATCGGGGCAACAAGGCCCAGGGCAGCAGGCGCAACGAGAAGTTGCTTAAAGAGTTTCATCGGGTCCTCACACCGATAGGTATCAATCCCCAGACAGGGGATCTGGCCGGAACTTATCGGTGCTGCAGCATTGTGCGCCAATCGCAGAACACAGCGCGCTGTAGCGAGGAATACAAAATCATGGATCGGCGTTGCAGGCGGGCCCGCAGCCGGTCCCGCTGCAGCGACCCCAGCAGCTGCTGGTAGGCCTGGGCGCCATTCTGGCGCTGGGCCACGAGGCGCCACTGCTGCCAGCAGTCGGCCTCGCCCTGCAGCAGCAGGCCGTGCAGCTGGGGCAGGTCGTTGGCCAGGGCCCCCGGCAGCTGATCGTCCAGAGCCTGCTGCAGCACCTGCAGGTCATTGAGCTCGCCCAGCATCTCCTGCATCTGCTTGAAGCCGCTGATCGCCCTGCGGCTCTGACGCCCCAGCAGTGGCTTGCAGTTGTCGAGCTGGTAGCGGGCGTTTTTGATCTGCTTGCGCAGGTCATGCAGCTGCTCGCGGTGGCGCTCCTTGCGCAGCTGCTCCAGCCGCCAGCCGGGCTGGACAAACAGGGTCGCCAGCCAGCCCAGCTGCCATTGGGGCAGCCATTCGGCCAGGGGTTCGTCGGCCAGGGGGGTCAGGTGCGGGTGGCGCAGCCAGCGCTGCATCTGGGCCAGCCAGCTCAGATAACTGGCCCGCCGCAGCTGCTCGCAGGCCTGCAGGTGGGCCTGCTGGCGTTCGCGCTTGAGCTGGCGCAGGACCGGCTGCAGCAGCTCGACCTCGGCATCCGGCAGCTGGGGCAGCAGGCGCTGGTGCAGGCGTTCCTGGAGCACGTCCAGATCCCGGGCCAGACCCAGGCGCCGGCCGGTCTTGATCAAGGGCCGGCAGGTCAGCGGCTCGCCCAGGCGCAACAGCGGCCCGAACTGCACCAGGGTGACTCGCAGCTTGCGCAGGGACACCCGCATCTGATGCAGGGGCTCAGGGTCCTTGTCGGCCAGCACCGGCGCATGCCAATCCACCAACGCGCGCACCTGGCGCTCGATCAGGCCGACGACAAGCTCGCCGTTGGCCAGGTTGGCGGCGCGGGTCAACGGAACTCAGGGCGTTTGGTCTGCTCCAGGCTGCGCTGCAGGGCCAGGCCCAGGCTCATGCCGGGGGTCAGCTCACCGCCAAAGGCACTGCCCAGCACATGGCGGTAGAGCTTGGACTCAACCAGCCGGTAGGTGCTGGACGGCAGGGGGATGTAGCGGGCCTGCTGCACCAGTTGCAATCCGTTCTGCAGGGTCGTCGTCAGAAAACGGCGGGTCTGGGGCTGATCGCGCACCATCGCGTCATTGACGTAGAGGAACAGCGGCCGCGACAGGGGCACGTAAGTCTCGTTCTGCACGCTGGCCACCGACGGGGCCACCAGACCCTTGCCGCCCAGAATCCACAGGGGTTTCAGGGATGCGGCGTTGGCGGCGTAATAGGCATAGCCGAAATAACCCAGGGCCTGGGGATCCTTGGCCACACAACGCACCAGCACTGCGTCGTCTTCGCTGCTGGTGATGTCGGTGCGGGCGTTGTCGCTATTGCCGTTGACCGCTTTGTTGAAGTAGTCATACGTGCCCGAATCGGCACCGGGGCCGCACAGCCGGATCGGCCGCTTGGGCCACGCAGGATTGACCTGCTGCCAGGTGGTGACCACGCCCTGGGCCTTGCGGCTCCACAGGCGGCCCAGCTGGGCGATGCTGATGTGGCGGGCCCAGGTGTTGGCGGGGTTGACCACCACCGTCAGGGCGTCAAAGGCGATCGGCAGTTCAACAAAGCGCACGCCCTGTTTGGCGCACTGGCTCAGTTCTTTGCGGTTGATCGGGCGCGAGGCATTGGCGATCGCCAGCTCGCCCTTGCAGAACTGGCGAAAGCCGGCCGAGGTGCCCGTCTCCTCGAGCTCAAAGCGCAACTCGCGGTTGCGGCCCCCCTGCTGATAAGCCGCGATCGCCTGCTGCATGATCGGAAAGACCGTGCTCGAACCGCCGATGCGCACCAGCGGCGGAGCGCCTTGGGCCCTGACCGGGGCCTGCGGCATCACCGCCGGCAAGCTCGACAACACCAGGGCAGAGGCAACCAGGGAGAGGCGCATGATCAGCTCGCTTCACCCAAATCCTGGGTCAGGTGCGCACCAGCCGGGGTTAAGGCCAGGTTGTCAGCGGGGCTGGCTGTTACCGGGGAAGGCTGTTACCGGGGAAGGCTGTTACCGGGGAAGAGTCCAGTCTTCGAACCAACCACGCCGCCACAGCCAAATCACCTGCACTGCTGCGATCACCAGCATCACCGTCAACGCCCCGCCGTATCCGAAGCGCCAGTGCAGCTCGGGCATGTTGTCGAAGTTCATGCCATAGATGCCGGCGATAAAGGTGAGCGGCGCAAAGATGCTCGTCAGGATCGTCAACGTCTTCATCACCTGGTTCATGCGGTTGCCCACCCCCGCCGCATAGGCCTGGGTGATGGCATCGCACTGGCCCCGCAGCAGTTCGATGTGCTCGAACAGCAGCTCGACCAGCTCGCCCATCTCGCGAAAGCCGCCCAAGGCCTCGGGGCCCAGCAGCTGTTGGCGCTGGCGCAGCAGCACCCGGATCTGGTGGCGCAGCGGCCAGATCTGGCTGCGAATCGTGCGCAGGTTGGCGCGGTGTTGAAAGGTGCGGGTCAGCAGCTTGGGCTTGGGGCGCCGCAGGGTGGCCGATTCGAGGTCATCGAGACGGCCGGCGATCTGCTCGAGCATCGGGAACAGCTCATCGAGCACCCCGTCGATCAGGTAATGCAGGATGTCATCCAGATCGCGCTGCTCGAGCTCGCAGTCCTGGCGCTCGAGCCAGGCGGTCAGCTCGGCAATGTGATGACAGCTGGGCGATTCGTCAAAACTGACCAGCACCCCCGGCAGCAGCAGCAGCCCCAGCTGGGTGCTGAGCAGGTGGCTGGGGTCATGGGCAAAGCCAAGCCGGTGCAGCACCACCACCACCGCCCCATCGAGACCGGCGACCCGTGGGGTTTGGGGCAGATCGAGCATCAACGGCAGCAGATCCGCCGGAATGTGCAACGGCGCCAGCACCTGCTGCACCTGCTGGGGATCGCCCAGGCCGTTGACCCGCACCCACAGGGGAAGCCCGGCGCGGCCCAGATCCGCCAGCTGTTCGGCGGTTTCAAAGGGGAACACCTGGGGGCCTGTGCCATGAAAGACGACCGCCGAAAAGCGGCTGGCCGGGCGGCCGCCGCTCACATACAACGAGGTTGGCAGGCTGGCGGGACGCTCCTCCAGCCGGCGGGATCTCAGAGCACCAGGGGTTGAGTGCAGCAAGGAGGTTCCGGTTTGAGCCAGCGGTCCACCGCCACGCCGAAGCCCAGAAGGCTGGCCTGGATCGCCAGGCAGCCGGCGACGGCAGGGGTCCAGGTCACGCACCACTGTGCCAGCGTTTTCATCGCTCTGCCACGCCAACGAAGCGTTATTGCAGCGCGGCGTCACCGTTTGCGCGGTGGCCTGCAGCACAGCGCCTTGTATTAGTCACCCCTTAACCGCCCCTTTCTTAAGGTTGGCCCTGGCATCAGCGGTCCGCGACCTTGACCAGCCCGATTTCGCTTTCCCAGCACGGTGCCGAGGAGCCGGATCCGACGGTGCGCTCTCCGCTGGAGGCCCACACCAGCTATCGGGGCCGGGACTGGAGCCCCCAGCGGCTGATGTTCCACCAGAACCTGGAGAGCTTTGCCGATCGCGTCGGCCTGATCGTCGGCCTGCAGAGCAACGGCAAGATGAGCCAGGAAGAGGCTTACACCGAGATCCGCAAGGTCTGGAAGGATCTCAAGGACAGCAAGGGGGCCCTGCTGAGCGATCGGGACGGCGATTCGGATTGATGGCCCCCAGCCATGGCTGACGCCCGTGTGCTGGTGCTCAACGCCGGCAGCTCCAGCATCAAGGCTGCCGTGCTTGAGCTCGGCACCGGCGGCAGATGCAACCGGCTGTGGCAGGACCAGCACCCCTGGACCATGCCGGCAGACGGTGACGGCAACCCCGAGCTGAACGGGGCGGTCCACCAATGCCTGGCCAGCTGGTTGCCCGCGGTGCTGGCCCCCTGGCGGGCCAGCCTGACCCTGGTGGCCCACCGGGTGGTGCATGGGGGCGATCGGTTTAGCCGGGCCTGCCGCATCGACGCTGAGGTGCGCCGCGGCATCGCCGCCGTCAGTGCGCTGGCTCCGCTGCACAACGGCGTTGCCCTGGCGGTGATCGATTGGTTGGAGACATGGCTGCTGCCATGGCAACCAGAGCTGAGCCAATGGGCCTGCTTTGACACCGCCTTTCACAGCACCCTGCCGCCCGAGCAGCACACCTATGCCCTGCCGGCCGCCTGGCGCCAGCAGGGGCTGCGGCGCTACGGCTTTCACGGGCTCAACCACCAGCACGTGGCTGAGACCGTCAACCAGCTGCTGGGCGAGGAAGGCCAGGATCCCAGCCAGCTGCAGGGGCTGCGGCTGATCAGTGCCCATCTGGGGGCCGGCTGCTCGCTGTGTGCGATCAGCCAGGGGCGCAGCGTCGCCACCACCATGGGGTTGACCCCCCTGGAAGGCCTGGTGATGGGCAGCCGCAGCGGCTCGGTCGATCCGGGCCTGCTGCTGCATCTGTTGCAGCGCCAGGGCCTGGGCCCCGCCGAGCTCGACCATGCCCTGAACCACCAGAGCGGCCTGCTGGGACTGTCAGAGCTGAGCAGCGACATGCGCCAGTTGCGCCAGGCCGCCGCCGCCGGCCACCCGGGCAGCCAGCTGGCGATCGCCGTGTTCACCGCCCGGCTGCTCGAGGGGATCGGCGCCATGGCGGCGGTGCTGCGGGGCGTCGATGTGATCGCCCTGAGCGGCGGCATCGGCCAGAACGACGAACAACTGGCCCACGATCTGCATCAGCAGCTGCAATGGCTGGGCCGCTTCAGGCTGCTGCAGATCCCGGCCGACGAAGAGGGCCAGATTGCGCGCCAGTGCCTGCAGCAAATCAACAGCAGATAACGGGCGGTTGTTCAACAACAGCACCTGCATCGTCAAGCACAACTTTAGTGTTAATCGCCCCAGGTCACAGCTGCGTTGAACGTGCGATCTGATGTCCTGAATCTGCCGCGTTTCGGCATCGAGACCAGTTGGGTAACCAAGAGCTGATCAGCCTGAACCAGAGCCCCATGGCTCCAGGAATGTTCTTTGCAACCCATCACTATGGCAACTGCAGACAGTTACGACGTGGCGATTAATGAGGCCGATATTTCGTTCGGCCTCGACGGCGCCGTCCTCGCCGAAGCCGGCAAGGTTGGCCCGCCCAGACAACCCAGCACCACCACCGATGTCGCCGCCTCGGTCAACGGTGATGCCAATGCCGCAGCCACCAACCAGGCCCAGGTGGGCATCCTCAATTCGACGGTGGCGGTGGGCCTGAACGGCACCGTCAACGCCTCGGCGGTCGCCGATCTGGCAGCCAAGGCCACCACGGTCACCGGCAACACCAGCTCGGTGGCGGAGTATCAGGGACCCGTCGGCGCCATTGTCAACAACGGTCTGGTCACCGGTACCGACCTGCAGGTCGGCAAGAACGGCATCGTCGGCGCCACGGTGGACACCACGGCCCAGGCGATCGCCCGTTCGATCACCGGCAACGCTGCCGCCAAGGCCGATGTGGGCCAGGCCGCAGCGCTGTTTGACATCAACCTCAAGGCCGGCGAAGGCACCAGCCTTAACGCCTCGGCCAAGGTGGGCCTCGACACCAAGGCAGGCCTGGATCCGGTTGATGGCAGCACCAACGTCACCGGCAATGCGGAGGCCCAGAGCGGCAGCACTGGCCCCGATGGCACCCGCATCGTCGGCATCTACGACAGCGGCGCCCGCGACCTGGAGATCAGCTTCGGCAAATCGGCCAGCATCACCGCCGGCGCCCAGGCCAACCTGAGCTCGACCGGTCGGACCGTGACCGGCGACGCCAAGGCCGGCAACGCCGCCGAACTGGTGGCAGCGATCGCCAGCGACAACCCCAACAGCCTCGCCATCAAGATCGGCGAAAACGGCCCGATCAACGCCGCCGCCACCCTGGGCACCGCCGCCACGGCCGCCACGGTGAGCGGTGACGCCGCGGCGATCACCAAGATCGGCACCGTGGCCGGCATCGTCGGCAAAGGCGCCACCGCCAGCATCGGCCTGGACGGGTCGGTCGCCGCCTCGGCGATCGCCACCAACACCGCCAGTGCCACCAGCACCACCGCCGTCAACGAGGTCAAGGCCCAGATCGACAACGATCAGGTGCTGGGCATCGCGATCGACAAGCTGAGCATCGGCAGCGATGCCACCTCGCTGACATCGCTGGCCAGCAGCAGCCAGAGCGCCACCGCCCAGCTGGTGGGGCCGGCTGATCCGCCGAATGTCATCGCCAAGGTGGCTAGCGGCGACCAGGTGAACGGCATCGCCGGCACCACCGTCAGCATCGGCGAAAACCTGACCGAGAACGCCAACGCCAACCTGGCCCGGGCCAACCTGAGCGGCACGGCGATCGCCCAGGGCGTCGGTTCCCCCGGCGAGGTCAAGGCCAAGGCGGGCGTGGGTTCTCAAGTGGCCGGCCTGCAGAGCAGCAGCCTGAGCGTGGGCAAGAGCGTGCTCAACCCTGCTGGGGTGGTGCCCGGCACGATCGACGCCTATGCCACCAGCAACCTGGACGCCAGGGCCACCAGCGTCTCGGGCATCAGCACGGCCAAGGCCGGCTCGTTGGGCCTGCAGATGGGACCCGCCACGGTCGAGGGCATCGCCAGCACCCCGGTGTGGATCGGTGAAAGCGGCAACGTCAGCGGCCTGACCGGTTCGCTGGTCAATGCCGGCGCCACCAGCGTCAACTCTGACGCCAATGCCCAGGCCGGCATGGTCAGCCGCGGTGTGTTTGACAGCAGCATCAGCATTGGCAAGAACGGTGTGGTGAATGGCGTCTCAGGGGTCGGCACGCCGATCACTGGCACCGCCACCAGCAGCACCACCACCGGCAATGCCCAGAGCGGCCTGGGTCTAGAGGGCGACGGCATCAAGCAGCTGATGGCCACCATCAGCATCGGCGAAGCCGGCAGCGCGAGCGGCAGCTCGACGATGACCGGCGGCGCCAGCGCCACCACCGTCACCGGCTGGGCCAACACCGCCGCCCAGCTGTCGAGCGACGGCATCGACCTGGGCCCGGACGTGGGCGCCGCGATCACCCCCAGCACCCCCTACGGCGGCACCGCCATCAAGGTGGGCACGCTCGGCAATGTCTCGGGCAGCAGCGTCATCGGCACCCTCAACCCGCTGACCAACCGCCTCGAGACCCCGATCAGCGCCGAGACCACAACCGGTGATGCCACCTCCAGCGCCGACTTCCAGGCAGCCGGCATCGCCAAGCGCGGCCTGGTCACCCCCGCCGATGCGGAGCCGACCACCAACGGGCGCGCCCTGATTCAGGCCGGCCCCCTGGGCGGTTCGATCAGCGGTGTGTCCCAGGCGGGCGGCCAGAACTCGGCCCTGGCGGTCAGCGGCCAGGCCAATGCCAGCACCACAGCCCGGCTTGATGGCATCGACGGCAGCGGCGGCCTGGACCTGCAGGCCGGCCTGATCGGCAACAACCTGGTGCAGGGCAAGGCCACAGGCGCCTTTGAGACCAAGAGCATCACCGTCAGCGGCGATGCGTTCGCCAACGGCGATGCGACCGCCTTCGGGATCCTGGGCGACGGCCTGGGCAAGATCCTGCTGAGCGGCAACCTCGAGGCGATGGCTGCCCTCACCAACACGGTGATGGCAATGACCACCACCGGCAACGCCAGCGCCACCGCCAACACCCAGGTGGTGGGCCTGCAGGGCTACGACGTCCAGATCCTGGGCAGCGGCACCCTGACCGCCAGCGCCACGTCGAACACCAGCAGCTTCGCCTCCACGGTGAACGGCTCGGTGAACGTCTGAACGGCGCCCGTCTGAACCCTGATCCGGGGGGGACCGCAGCCCTGCGTCCCCCCTTTTCAACAAGTTTTTGTGAAGGATGGCCGACCCCACACCGACGACCGCCACAGCGCTGGCGATCGCCCTGCAACTCAAACCTGATTCCCTGCTTCAGGCCGGCCTGGGCCTGCGGCTCACCAGCAGCGGCAGCGCCACCGCCGTGGCCCGCAGCGTCGTGGGCACGGGTAACCCGCTCGAGCCGACCGCAGCCCTGGCCCGCGCCGAGGGTCTGGGGGCTGGCAAGACCGCCAACCTGACGATCCTCTCGGGCGGCGGCCTGATCGACGG
>Ga0310333_100272_pt1 | contig 14484 bp, 11 predicted proteins | sample LakMicSRFTotalB7_FD_195547 | JGI IMG/M metagenome (GOLD analysis project Ga0310333, IMG submission 195547) | Enriched freshwater cyanobacterial communities from Lake Michigan, Michigan, United States - MI23.SRFL.Total.B7 (v2) (version 2) | ecosystem: Environmental > Aquatic > Freshwater > Lake... | reverse complement strand
GCACCGGGCGCCAGCCCAGGCTGGCCAAGCCCAACTGGGCCGCTTCGGCATCACAGAACTGGCGAGCCTGCTCGCGCCGGAGCGGATCTGCCGGCAGGAACACCATGCCCAGGCCCCGGGCGCTGCCCCGGCTGGCCTGGGCCTGGGGCCAGACCGACTCCAAATATGCCCAGGGAATGCCGCAGAGGATGCCGGCTCCATCACCGGAATCGCCGTCGCCACCGCAGCCACCGCGGTGCTCCATGCAATCGAGGGCGCGCAGGGCCTGGGCCAGGACCCAATGGCTCGGTTCTCCCTGGAGATGGGCAAGAAACCCAACCCCGCAGGCGTCCTTTTCGCCAGCCACGGCGGCAGGGGCCGGGCTATCGCTATGGGGCCACTGGGGACGGGAAGAAAGCGCCATAGCCAGGCAACAACTTGCGTATGGAACGGCCCTTCTGCCGGTGTGGATCACCCGCAGAGACACCGCATTTAGAGCTTCGGATCTTAGGCAGCTGGTCGCCGCCACTCCCTCCCCGGCGTAGGGAGCCTGGACAACCGGCTTAGCGTGCCGTCATCTCCCTGGAGTGCCCTTGGCGGCCCTGCTTTCCCTGCTGCGGCTTCTGCCCATGGGCCCCCTGTTCGCCGCCCTGCCAAGCCCGCCGCCGCCCCTGCCACCGGCCCCCTTGCCTGCGCAAAAGCCCAGCCCAAGCCAGGAGGCAACCAGGACCCCAAGGCTGGGGTCCAGCCTCCAGGGGGGGCTGATCGAGATCCACGGCCAGCGCCAGACGGCCCGCTGGCTTTGGAGTCCCGCCGCCCCCGGCCAGGCCCAAAGCGAGCTTTGGTTGCCCCTGGAAGTGCTCCAGGGGCAACTGGGCATCACCAGCCAATCGCGGCCGGATGGCAGTGGGAAGCTGGAGTGGTTCGGCACCAGCGTGGAGCTGCCCGCCGGTAGCCAGCGCAGCCTCGAAGATGAGGTGGCCCTGCCGGTGGGAACGCTGCTCCAAGCCGCCGGCGCCCGACTGACGCCCCAGGGCAGCCTGTTGCGGATTGAGATGGCCCCGGTTCCCCTGCTGGCCGTGCGCTCCAGGGAGTTGGGCACCGGCCGGCGCGTGGTGCTCGACCTGGGGGCGGCGGCCCTGCTCTACCGAAATGAACGCCAACTGATTCTTGGCGTCAGTAGCAGCCCAGGCCAACGCCAGAGCTTGGCAGCCCTGGGCCTCAAGGCCCAACAGGGGCCAGACGGCCTGCGCCTTACCCCGCCCAGCCTCGCCCCGCCCCACCTGCTCACCCTCGGGGGGCCCGCCCGGCTGGTGCTGGATTTTGCCGACAGCGGCATCGCCCCCAACCCCAGCTCCGAGGCCAGTGCTGGCGGCACGACCTTGCTGCAGCCGACCTCCGATCCGCGGCTTGAGGCCCTAATCGGCCGTGGCATCGAACTGGAGCGCAGCGTCAGCCAGGTGGATGGCGAACCGATGCTGATCAACAGCGTGCGCTTCGACCCCCGCCTCACCGCTTTGGACCTCAGGCCCCTAACCCGGGCCGATGGCATGGAGGGGCTCAGCACCCTGTCCCAATTGGCCCAGGGGGAACAGGCCCTGATCGCCATCAATGGCGGCTATTTCAACCGGATCAAACGGCTGCCCTTGGGCGCCTTGCGCGATGGCGGCACCTGGCTCTCGGGCCCCATCCTCAACCGGGGTGCCGTGGGTTGGGGGGCTAGCGGCCTGCCCAGTTTCGGCCGCCTGGCCCTGCAGGAATGGATCAGCGATGACCGGGGCCAACGGCTGCCCGTGCTCAACCTCAACAGTGGCTATGTGCAGCGGGGCCTGAGCCGCTACACCTCCAGCTGGGGCCGCACCTACCGCGCCCTCAGCGATGGCGAGAGCGGCCTGCTGGTGCAGGACAACCGGGTCATCCAGCAGCTGGGGGCTGGGGCCATGGCCGATGGGATCCCCCTGGAAGCGGGCACCATGCTCCTGGTGGCCCGTGGCGACAGCCAGCTGCCCTGGGGGCCCGGCAGCCTGCTCACCCTCACCAGCCAGCCGACCAACCCCCTGGGCCTGCAGCCCTACGTGCTGGGGGGCGGGCCGCTCCTGCTCCAGGACGGCCAACTGGTGCTCAATGGCGTCAGCGAAGGCTTCAGCCCCGGCTTCCTGTCCCAGGGAGCGCCCCGCACCGTGATCGGCAGCGATGGCCAAAAGCTCTGGCTGGTGACGATCCAGGGGGTCGGCAACCTGGGTCCGACCCTGTTGCAAACGGCCCAGACCCTGCAGCGGCTCGGCCTGCGCGATGCCCTCAACCTCGATGGCGGCAGCTCCACCGCCCTGGTGCTGGGGGGCGTGCAGACCGTGAAGGGCCGGGGCGTGGTGGCAGCAGTCCATAACGGCCTGGGCCTGATTCCCCGGGCCGGCAGCCCCCCGGCCAGGCCCTGACAGACTGAAATCCGTTTCCCCCTCACCATGCCCAAGGGCCACAGCCTGCGTCTGACCGCCGCCGCCGCCGCCGAGCTGGGACGGCAGGCAGCCGTCGCCGGCACCCCGGGGGTGATGCACATCGATCTAATCGATGGCAGCTGCGAGCGCTGGGTGATCCGCATCCGGCCCGGACACTTGGCTGGCGTGGCCATGGCCCGGGCCGATGGCATCACCCTCTATGCCCCCCCCGACCAGAGCCAGCGGCTGGCGGGATTGAGCCTCGATTACAAGGGCGACCTCAGTGGCGGCGGCTTCCTGATCCGGGCCAGTGACCAAGTGCGCTGCTGCGCCTGCGGCGCATCCTTCAGTCCGATCGCCTGAGCAGGACGGTGACCGCGTAAGGTGGCGGATTGTCGAATGTGGTCGGACTTCCGGCCCTAACCTCCGGCCCTCGATGCCCACGATTCAGCAGCTGATCCGCACCGAGCGGCAGCGCCTCACCCGCAAAACCAAGTCCCCGGCCCTGCGCGCCTGCCCAGAGCGCCGCGGCGTGTGCACCCGCGTGTACACCTCCACTCCCAAGAAGCCCAACTCGGCCCTGCGCAAGGTGGCCCGGGTTCGGCTGACCTCCGGCTTTGAGGTCACCGCCTACATCCCCGGCATTGGCCACAACCTGCAGGAGCACTCCGTGGTCCTGATCCGGGGCGGTCGTGTCAAGGATCTTCCAGGTGTGCGCTACCACATCATTCGCGGCACCCTCGACACCGCGGGCGTCAAGGATCGGCGCCAATCCCGCTCCAAGTACGGCGCCAAGACTCCCAAGTCCTGATCTCCCGTCTGTTTTCTCCCCGTCCCTGACGTCCACCCTCCTGGTTTATGTCCCGCCGCAACGCCGCTGAGAAGCGCCCGGTTCTTCCCGATCCCCAGTTCAACAGCCGTTTGGCCACCATGATCGTGGCCCGGCTGATGAAGCACGGCAAGAAATCCACGGCGCAACGGATCCTCTCCGACGCCTTCAGCCTGATCAACGAGCGCACCGGCTCCGATCCCCTCGAGCTGTTTGAAACCGCCGTCCGCAACGCCACCCCCTTGGTGGAAGTGCGGGCCCGTCGGGTCGGCGGCGCCACCTACCAGGTGCCGATGGAAGTGCGCCAGGAGCGGGGGACCGCCATGGCCCTGCGCTGGCTGGTGAACTTCTCCAGGTCACGCAACGGCCGCAGCATGTCCCAGAAGCTGGCCGGTGAGCTGATGGATGCCGCCAACGAGGCCGGCAGCGCCGTGCGCAAGCGCGAAGAGACCCACAAGATGGCCGAGGCCAACAAGGCCTTCGCCCACTACCGCTACTAAGACATCTGCCGGCCGCTTGGCGGGGTCCACCATCCCGCCAAAGCCGACCTGTAGAGTCGCTTCCGTTTTTTCAAGACAAAACCTTCGGAGATCTTCCCCGTGGCCCGCGCCTATCCCCTGGAACGAGTCAGAAATATTGGGATTGCGGCCCATATTGACGCTGGCAAAACCACAACCACCGAACGGATCCTGTTCTATTCCGGGGTCGTCCACAAGATGGGCGAGGTCCATGACGGCGGCGCCGTCACCGACTGGATGGCCCAGGAACGGGAACGTGGCATCACGATCACCGCGGCGGCCATTTCCACCAGCTGGAAAGACCACCGCATCAACATCATTGACACGCCTGGGCACGTCGACTTCACCATCGAGGTGGAGCGCTCCATGCGGGTGCTGGATGGTGTGATCGCGGTCTTCTGTGCCGTTGGCGGTGTGCAACCCCAATCGGAAACCGTCTGGCGCCAAGCTGACCGGTACAACGTGCCGCGGATGGTGTTCGTCAACAAGATGGACCGCACCGGTGCTGACTTCCTCAAGGTCTACGCCCAGATCAAGGACCGCCTGCGGGCTAACGCCGCCCCGATCCAACTACCGATCGGCGCCGAGGGCGAACTGAGCGGCATTGTCGATCTGGTCAAAAACCGGGCCTTCATCTACAAAGATGAGCTTGGCAAGGACATCGAAGAAGTCGATATCCCCGAATCGATGGTGGCCGAAGCGGCTAAATGGCGCGCCAAGCTCATGGAAAGCGTCGCCGAAACAGACGAAGAACTCGTTGAAGCCTTCCTCGAAACCGGCGAACTCACCGAAGCCCAGCTGCGCGTTGGTATTCGCACCGGTGTGCTGAAGCACGGCCTGGTGCCGATCCTGTGTGGCTCCGCCTTCAAGAACAAGGGCGTGCAGCTCCTGCTCGATGCGGTGGTGGATTACCTGCCCGCCCCCAATGACGTGCCGCCCATCCAGGGCCTGCTGGCCGACGGCACTGAAGCCCTGCGCCCCTCGGAGGACAGCGCCCCCTTCAGCGCCCTGGCCTTCAAGGTGATGGCCGATCCCTTCGGCAAGCTCACCTTTATCCGCATGTATTCGGGCGTGCTGCAAAAAGGCAGCTACGTCATGAACTCCACCAAGGATAAAAAGGAGCGCATCTCCCGCCTGATCATCCTCAAGGCGGACGAACGCGAAGAGGTGGACGAGCTGCGGGCCGGTGACCTGGGCGCCGTGCTCGGCCTCAAGGACACCACCACCGGCGACACCCTCTGTGTGGACACCGACCCGATCATCCTGGAATCCCTGTTCATCCCTGAACCGGTGATCTCGGTTGCGGTTGAGCCGAAGACCAAGGGCGATATGGAGAAGCTGGGCAAGGCCCTGCAATCCCTCTCCGAAGAAGATCCCACCTTCCGGGTTCGCACCGATCCGGAAACCAACCAGACCGTGATTGCCGGCATGGGCGAACTCCACCTGGAAATCCTGGTGGACCGCATGATGCGCGAATTCAAGGTGGAGGCCAACATTGGTGCGCCCCAGGTGTCCTACCGGGAAACCATTCGCGGCAAGGCCAAGGGCGAAGGCAAATTTGCCCGCCAAACCGGCGGCAAGGGCCAATACGGCCATGTGGTAATCGAAATGGAGCCGGGCGAACCTGGTTCCGGCTTCGAATTCGTCAACAAGATCGTTGGCGGCATCGTGCCCAAGGAATACATCGGACCGGCCGAGGCCGGCATGAAGGAAACCTGCCAGTCCGGCGTGATTGCTGGTTTCCCCATGATCGATGTCCGGGTCAGCATGGTGGACGGGTCCTACCATGACGTGGACTCCTCGGAGATGGCGTTTAAGATCGCCGGCTCCATGGCCTTCAAGGACGGCGTCAAGAAGTGCAATCCCGTACTGCTTGAGCCGATGATGAAGGTGGAGGTGGAGGTTCCTGAGGATTACCTCGGTTCCGTCATCGGAGACCTGTCCTCCCGCCGCGGCCAAGTCGAGGGTCAATCCGTCGACGACGGCCAGTCGAAAGTTCAGTGCAAGGTACCCTTGGCTGAGATGTTCGGCTACGCCACCCAGCTCCGATCCATGACCCAGGGTCGGGGTATCTTCTCGATGGAGTTCAGCCACTACGAGGAAGTTCCTCGCAACGTCGCTGAAGCCATCATTTCCAAGAATCAGGGCAATTCCTGATCTTTCCCCAACCCAAACCAACCCCCCCGATTCTTTCCTTCCATGGCACGCGAGAAGTTCGAGAGGAACAAACCTCACGTCAACATCGGCACCATCGGCCACGTTGACCACGGCAAAACCACCCTGACCGCCGCCATCACCAACGTGCTGGCGTCCCAAGGCATGGCCAAAGCCCAGGCCTACGACGAAATCGATGGTGCTCCCGAAGAGAAAGAACGGGGCATCACGATCAACACGGCCCACGTGGAGTACGAAACAAACAATCGTCACTACGCCCACGTGGACTGCCCGGGTCACGCCGACTACGTCAAGAACATGATCACCGGTGCCGCCCAAATGGACGGCGCCATCCTGGTGGTGGCCGCCACCGACGGCCCCATGGCCCAAACCAAGGAGCACATCCTGCTGGCCAAGCAGGTGGGCGTGCCCTCCCTGGTGGTGTTCCTGAACAAGAAGGACATGGTCGACGACGAGGACATCCTCGAGTTGGTCGAAATGGAAATGCGTGAGCTCCTCACCAAATACGACTTCCCCGGCGATGACATCCCCGTAGTGGCAGGCTCGGCCCTTAAGGCCCTCGAATATATCCAGTCCGGCAAGAAAGCCGTGCGTGGTGAGGACGAGTGGGTCGACAAAATTCTCGACTTGATGGATGCGGTGGACGCCTCGATCCCCGAGCCTGAGCGCGAGATCGACAAGCCTTTCCTCATGGCCATCGAGGACGTGTTCTCGATCACCGGTCGCGGCACCGTCGCCACCGGCCGGATCGAGCGCGGAAAAGTGAAAGTGGGCGAAACCGTCCAGATCGTTGGTATCCGCGACACCCGCGAAACCACCGTCACCGGCGTCGAAATGTTCCGCAAGCTGCTCGATGAGGGCATGGCTGGCGACAATGTCGGCCTGCTGCTGCGCGGTATCCAGAAGGAGGACATCGAACGGGGCATGGTGCTGGTGAAGCCCAACTCCATCAAGCCCCACACCAAGTTCGAAGGAGAAATCTATGTGCTCAAGAAGGAGGAAGGTGGCCGCCACACTCCCTTCTTCGCCGGCTACCGCCCGCAGTTCTACATCCGCACCACGGACGTGACCGGGCAGATCACCGCCTTCACCTCTTCCGACGGCGAAAACGTGGAAATGGTGATGCCCGGTGACAACATCAAGATGACCGGCGAGCTGATCTGCCCGGTGGCCATCGAACAGGGCATGCGCTTCGCCATTCGCGAAGGCGGCCGCACCATCGGTGCCGGCGTGGTCTCCAAGATCCTCGATTGAGTCTGATCAGGCCGCCGGCGCTCTGATCTAACCGTCCATGTTGGGGCTCATTGCCCCAACATGGACCCTCCTCAGGTTCACTCGCACCTCGAAAACTTAAGCCGATCGGTCTTCTGCCCCACCGGTGCAGGCGAACGTTCCCCCCGCTCCCTTCTGATCTTCCCCAATGTCTACCGCCATCGCCCAGCAGAAGATCCGCATCCGCTTGAAAGCGTTTGATCGCCGCATGCTGGATCTCTCCTGCGAAAAAATCATCGAAACCGCCGATCACACCGCTGCCACGGCCATCGGTCCGATTCCATTGCCCACCAAGCGCAAGATCTATTGCGTGCTGCGCTCGCCCCACGTGGACAAGGATTCCCGCGAGCACTTCGAAACCCGCACCCACCGTCGCATCATCGATATCTACAGCCCCACGGCGAAAACGATCGACGCCCTAATGAAGCTGGATCTGCCCAGTGGCGTGGATATTGAAGTCAAGCTCTGAAGCTGAGCGCCGCTAGTCGGTAGGCGCCCCAGGTCCCAATCGACTAGGGGCTACGGAACCGGGTGCACCTAGGCAGGCTCCAAAGGAGCCTGCCTTTGTACTGAAAGTCGTTAGATCGCCTTGGGCTGAAGCTGGCCGGAGCCTGGATCCAACTCAGCAGAGCTGTTGCGGGGTGGCGACTCCCGCTGAACAAGCTCGATCGATCCAGCCAGCGCAGGCCCGAAGCGGCCCGTTGCCTGGACGATCTTCCTAGGATCCTCAAAAGCACCGATCGCCATTACTGGCGCTGCTTCACCCACCTCTTCCACCCCCAGGTTGCCGCCGTGACCCATCTGGCCGTGAGGGAACTGCCACTCTTCCCCCTGCCGGATGTGGTGCTGTTCCCGCAAGAAGTCCTGCCACTCCATATCTTTGAGTCGCGCTACCGCATGATGTTGCGCTCCGTTCTGGAAACGGACCGGCGTTTTGGCGTGGTGCGCTGGGATCCCCAGAGCAAAACAATGGCAACGGTGGGCTGCTGCGCCGAAATTCTCCAGTGCCAGAGCCAGGACGACGACCGCAGCAACATCGTCACCCTGGGACAGCAGCGGTTCCGCGTCCTCGAAGTGGTGCGAGAAGCCCCCTTCCGGGTTGCGATGGTCAGCTGGATCGAAGACGACAGCACCGACAACCACCAGCTGCTTACCGATCTAGCCGCCGATGTGACCAAGGCCCTCAAGGACGTGGTTGATCTGACCGGCAAATTGGTGGGCAAAACCACCTCCTTACCCAGCGACCTTCCCGACCTGCCACGGGAACTCTCCTTCTGGATCGGCTCCCACCTCGGTGGTCCGGTGGCAGACCAGCAGCAGACCCTGCTGGAAATCACCGACACCGGCGAACGGCTCAGGCTCGAATACGACCTGCTCGACCAGACCCGGCGCCAACTGGCCGCCCGCACCGTTCTCAAGGACACCTTTCAACAGTTTGGCAACCAGGGCCCAACCAGGGACGAGCTAGCTGACGAGCTCGCAGAAGAGCTCGGCGAAGACCTCAATGACGACCTCGGTGATGGCCGGGGCGATGGGGTTGGCGCCGATGAGGACTGGAACCGCTGAGTCAACCCCGTTTCGCTGCTCAACCGGCTCCCAGATTCCCTGCCCATGCCCCCATCCCCCCTCGCTCCCTGGCTGCTAGTTGCGAGCCTGCTCTTGGTTCTTGGGCTGGCCTTGCGGCTGTGGCAACGGCGCGATCGCCATTTCGTGAGCAGCGCCACGGTGGCCGAGGCCTACGACCGCTGGACCGCCGACCGCCTGCTGGAGCGGCTCTGGGGCGACCATGTGCACCTGGGCTATTACCCAAAGGCCCCGCTCCCCAGCACCGGCCAACCCAACGGAGCAATGCAGCGCCCGGGTCTAGCGGCGAGAGGCAGGGCTGCCGCGGCCGTCGATTTCCGCCAGGCCAAGGTGGACTTTGTCCATGCCCTCGCGCGCTGGAGTGGCCTCGACCAGTTGCCCCCCGGCAGCAAGGTGCTTGATGTGGGCTGCGGCATCGGCGGCAGCGCCCGAATCCTGGCCCGGGACTATGGCCTCGATGTGTTGGGCATCAGCATCAGCCCAGGCCAGATCCAGCGGGCCCGCGAACTCACCGATCCAGCCTTGAGCTGCCAGTTCGCGGTCATGGATGCCCTCGATCTCGACCTAGCCGATGCCAGCTTTGCAGCGGTTTGGAGCGTGGAGGCCGGGCCCCACATGCCGGATAAGCAGCGCTATGCCGACGAACTGTTACGGGTGCTCGCCCCCGGAGGCCGCCTGGCCGTGGCCGACTGGAACCGGCGCGACCCGGCCGACGGCCCCCTCGATCGACGCGAACGCTGGGTGATGCGCCAACTGCTCGACCAATGGGCCCATCCGGAGTTCGCCAGCATCGCCGGCTTTGCCAGCAACCTGCAAGCCAGCCCCTATGGCCAGGTTGGGCCTGGGGCCCAGGGCCCTGAACTGGCCCTCGAAACCGGGGACTGGACCGCCGAAACCCTGCCCTCCTGGATCGATTCGATCCTGGAGGGGCTGCGCCGCCCCGGCCAGGTGCTCAGCTTGGGGCCTGGCGCCGTCCTGCAGGGGCTCCGGGAAACCCCAACCCTGCTGCTGATGCATTGGGCGTTCGCCACCGGCATGATGCAATTTGGCGTGTTTCGCGGCGTCAAACGCCCGAGCGCCGACCCTGGGATTTGATGCGATCCAGAAACCTTTCGCCTAGCCCTGGGCCCCGTTGACCTGATCGAGCGGATAGGCCCCAAAGAAGGCGAGGTGCTGGCACAGGGGCTTCAGCACAGCCAGGGTCTCCGGCAGGGCCTCCCCCGAGCCTGCCGGCAGCTCCAAATCGACAAAGAAGATGTATTCGCCCATCTCCCGTTTGGAGGGCCGCGATTCGATCCGACTCATGTTCAGACCCAGCCGGGCAAAACAGGAGAGGGCCTCTAGCAGGGCACCGGGGCGGTTCGAATGGAGCGAGAAGGCCAGGCTGGCCAGGGGACCCTCCATGGAACTGGCGCCCCGGTTGAGCAGCAAAAAGCGGGTGCAGTTGCCGGCCACATCATTGATCGGATAGGCCAACACCTCCAGACCGTGCTGGCTGGCCGCCGGCAGGGAGGCAATCGCCCCCCGGAACCCGCTGCCGGCCACCATGCGGGCAGCCTCCGCCGTGGAGGTGGTGGGCAGCTGCAGGGCCCGGGGTAGGTGGTCGCCCAACCACTGGCTGCATTGGGCCAGGGCCTGGGGATGGGAAAGCACCTCACTGATGGCCTCAATCGCGCCAGAGCCCACCAGGGCATGGCGGATTGGCAGCACCAGGGCTCGGGCTACCCGCAACTCCGGGTGCTCCCAGAGGGCATCTAGGCAGGCCGTCACCCCACCCTCCACGGAGTTTTCGACCGGCACTACGGCGGCGTCACAGCGCCCCTCGGCCAGGGCCTGGACCACGGCGCGGATGCCCACCTGGGGCAGCAACTGGGGCTCGGCCCAACCCTCCAGGGCCGCCAGCCGCACGGCGGCCTGCTCCCCATAGGTACCGGCCGGTCCGAGGAAGGCAAGACGCATGGGCAGAAACGGGGACCGGGCTCGATAGGATCATGCCGCGCCGGGCCCCAGTAATGCCCCTGGCATTCCGTGCCTGCCAACAGCTCCAATTACCCGTCGACAGCCATGCCGACCGCCTGCCCGGCTACCTCAACCAGGAGGATCGGGTGGTGGGAGCCCTGCTCGAACCCAGCCAGCTCCAGCCCCTAGGTCCTGGCCACTACCGCTACACGGTCACGAAGCTGCAGGTGTTCCAACTGCAGATCCAGCCCGTTGTCGAGATCGTGGCCACCACACAGCCCCAAAGCATCCTGCTGGAGGCGAGGGATTGTGAATTGGAGGGCCTGGGGATTGTCGATGATTTTCGGCTCACCCTCGAATCCCACCTGGAAGCCACGGCCACGGGGCTGGAGGGGGAAGCGCGCCTATCGGTCAGCGTCAGCCAGCCCCCGCTGCTGCGCCTGATCCCGGCAGCGGTGCTGGAGGCCACCGGCCGCACCCTGCTGGCCGGCATCCTGCTCAGCATCAAAAACCGGGTCGGCCAGCAACTCCTGGCCGATTTCGAGGCCTGGTGCCTGGAAACTCCGGCCTAAATCAGGCGTTATGTCCGGGCACACCAGACCCTGAACCGCTGACTTGGGCCCAGCCGGCAGGCTGGGCCGCCAACAGCTTGCGCAGAAAGGAGCGGCGATGCAGGGGGGTCGGCCCCAGCTGTTCGAGGGCAGCGCGGTGCAGGGCCGTGCCATAGCCAGCGTGGCGCTCCAGGCCGTAGCCCGGATAGCGCTCGGCGAGCCGCCCGATCAGGGCATCGCGGGCCACCTTGGCAATCACGCTGGCGGCGGCAATGGCTGGGCTGTGGCTGTCCCCCCGCACCAAACAACGCTGCCGGCCGGCCCAACAGCGCAACGGCAAGATCCCATCCACCAACACCAGCGGCGGATCCGCCCCAAGGGACCCCCTGAGGCGCTGTAGGGCCCGCAGCATGGCCCATTCGGTGGCCAGTCGGATGCCGTGGCGATCGATCTCGGCCGCCGAAGCCTGGCCCAGGGCCCAGCCCGAGGCAAAATCCTTGATCAAGGGCACCAGCTCCTGACGGCGTCGGGGCGAAAGGGCCTTGCTATCGGTGAGGCCGGCGGCTCCGAGGGGGCCAGCCGCCCGAGCAGGCAAGACCACCGCCGCCGCAAAAACCGGGCCAAACCAGCAGCCACGACCCACCTCATCCACCCCGGCCGCCCCCCTGGGATCGGGCCCTAGACCAGGCGATGCCTGGCCGCCAGAGCGCGGCCAGCGGGACCTCGCTGGCAGCCCAGCCGCCGTCATCGCAGCCGGAGCCAGGGGGCCCAAGGGCCGGGGCATACCCCTTGCAGGACCAGGACCCTGGCCAAAACTCAGTCGCTGGCGGAGGAGCGGCGGCGGCGGCGGCGGGGTTCGCCGCTGGCGTCCACCTCATCCCCAGGCTCAACCGGGGGCGGAACCGCCTCCTTGGCGTCCGGTGTGATCGACACCGTCAGCGGGATTGGGGCCCCCAGGCCCGCGGCAGCAACCGAGCCAGCGGCAGGCCGATCGGCGGTGAGGGAACCAGCCCCGTAGGACGGGCTCCCGTCAATGACCACCGGGGCTGGCAGGGCGCGATCGCTGGATTTCACCGCCTGGCGCCCGCGAGTCCGTCCAACCCGGGCAGGGGGGGCCGACCCGCCGCGCTCGTCCAGCTCCGAGCCATCAATCCCGCCGGCGCCGACGAGAACCGCAATGGGGGCGAAATCATCGACGGCAAAGGGGGTGATCTCCACCATGGCCGGTTCCCGGGTCACCGGCTCCCGGCTGGGGGCACTCACCGACACGGTGATCTCCTCCCGCTCCCTGCCATCGGAGCGGCCTAGGGATTGGGAACTGGCTTGGGCATAGACGCTGGCCTGGGCGTAGGGATTGGCCTGGTCAAAGGCACTGGCTGGGCCAGCCCCACTGGCTTGGGCTGGGGAGTCGGCGGCGGCGCCGCGGCCGCGCCGCCGCCGCCGCGAGCCGGAGGAGGCCAGCTGCTGGCGCGCTTCCTCCAACACCTCGTCAGGATCCTCGCCGGGGCGAACCACCCGCACCATCAAGTTGTCGCTGCTAGGGCTTGGGTCAAGCAGCAGGGCGGGGTTGAGACCCAGCCAGCCGTAGACGAGCTCCTGATCGGGCTCCATCGTGACGGCCACTAGGTCGGGCTCCTGCCTGCGGCTGGGGGCCTCGCTGGAGCCGCCAGCCCCACCGCCGCCCATGCCCATGCCCATGCCCATGCCACTGGAGCTACTACTGCCACTGCCACTGCCGCCATAGGCGACCGTTTCCGTGGCGAACGGTTGCGAAGCCGTGGATTCAAGGCTGGTGGACTCCGGGAAATCAGAGCCACCGCGGCCACCGCGACCACCCCGGCGGCGGCGGCTGGTGGCATCGGCCGGAGCCACCGGGCTGGCCACCTCGGCCCGGGCCGAAGCGGCGGAGCGCACCAGACCCGTGGCGGTGGCCAGGGGTAGGAGCGAATCCTTGCCAGGCAGTACGGCCACATGGCCGAGGCCGCCACAGCTGGGGCAAGCCCGCCCGAACAGTTCGTAAATGTTCTGACCCTGGCGCTTGCGGGTCAATTCGACCAGGCCCAATTCGGTGAGCTGGGCAATCTGGGGCCGGGCCGTGTCGTGGCGCACGGCCTGGGTGAAGTGCTCGAGCAGCTGCAGCTGGTCGCGGCGCGACTCCATGTCGATGAAGTCGATGATCACAACCCCACCGATGTTGCGCAACTTGAGCTGGCGGGCAATCTCAATCGCCGCCTCACAGTTGGTCCACAACACCGTTTCGCGCGCGTTCGCCGAGCGGGTGAAGGAGCCCGAGTTGACGTCGATGACAGTGAGCGCCTCAGTCGGCTCGATGATCACGTAGCCGCCAGAAGGGAGATCCACCCGGGGTTTGAGGGCATCGCGAATCGCGGCATGCACCCGGAAATGGTCGAGGATCTCGGTGTGGTCGCTGTGGTGCTCCACCAGCAAGTTGGCCTGGTCAGCGCCGAGGAACGCATTCACCCGGCCCACGGCCTCGGCCGTGTCGACGACAACGCGCACCACCTCGGGGTTGTAGAGATCGCGCAACACCCGGTGGATGAAATCCTCATCGCGGTTGAGCAACACTGGCGGGCTGGCCGTTTCTGCTGCCTGCTGAATCGACTCCCACTGGCGCAGGAGCATCTCCAGGTCATCGATCAGCAGCTCTTCGCTCACCGACTCGGCCTCGGTGCGGATCAGCAACCCGGCGCCCGGGGGCTTGATCAACACCCCGAGGGCGCGCAGGCGGTTGCGTTCGTTTTCACCGTTGATGCGGCGCGAGATCGTCACCCCCTGGCCGTGGGGCTGCAACACCAGAAACCGGCCCGGCAGGCTGAGGTTGCCCGTCAGGCGGGGGCCCTTGGTGCCCGTGGGCTCCTTCATCACCTGCACCAGCACCTTCTGGCGCGGTTCCAGCAATTCGGTGATACCGGCGGCGCCTTTCCTCAGGCGCAGGGGGCCTAGATCGGTGACATGAATAAAACCATTCTTTTCGCCTTCACCAATATTGACAAAGGCGGCATCGATGCCGGGGAGAACATTTTCAACGGTGCCAAGGTACACATCACCAATCTGGTAACGGCCCTGGGCAACCACCAACTCATCAACCCGTTCGTCGTTGAGAACTGCAGCGATGCGCAGCTGCTCGGCGATGACGATCTGCTGGGGCATGGAGGATAGGG
>Ga0310333_100270_pt1 | contig 14533 bp, 21 predicted proteins | sample LakMicSRFTotalB7_FD_195547 | JGI IMG/M metagenome (GOLD analysis project Ga0310333, IMG submission 195547) | Enriched freshwater cyanobacterial communities from Lake Michigan, Michigan, United States - MI23.SRFL.Total.B7 (v2) (version 2) | ecosystem: Environmental > Aquatic > Freshwater > Lake... | reverse complement strand
GATTAAGCCTTGCATCCCTAAAATACTGTTCACTACTACGTTTTTAGCTTCAATCCTTCCCCTGTTTCACACCGGTATATAACCTTATGGTTTGAAGCGTTGCGATGCTTGAACTGCTTTGTGCAGCCTTTAATACCGCCAGTTTGATCACCCTGGCTGTTATTGGCGGTTCAATTGTTTTGTTCATAGGTGGCTGGATAGCGCCAGAAATAACTGGGTTGTTAGCTCACGCCCTACTAATAGCCACAGGAGTTCTCAAGCCAGGGGAAGCACTGCAAGGCTTCGGCAGCCCAGCCTTGATAACTGTAATGGTGGCAGCCGTGGGGCCAGTTTCAGCTTTTGTTCCTAATACCCCTATTGAACCTGCTCTTTTGCCGGTAATTGAAAGCTGGTGCCATAGGCGGAAAGTATCACCTTCAAGGGTACTTTTAACGCTCTCATTTGCAATTGTGCTCGGCGGCACCATAACACTATTTGGTAGCTCAGTAAATCTATTTGCTAATGAGGTAAGCGAGAAAATTGGCTATGGGGCCTCTGAATTATTTGGCTTTACTCCAATTGCAATTGGTATTGCAGTGTGGGTTTTGGCGCTAATGGTATCCCCTTCCAAGCAATTAATCACTTCAGCCAAAGCAATCTCAGAGGGTGAACGATTCAACTGATACCCCCCCCTAGGGCCACGGATGCTGCGTAAAATCCCAGCTTTGCGCAGGCTAATCATCATTTGCTCAAGGTAGCGATCAGGAATATTCTGCTGGCTGGCAATCTGGGATACCTGAAGAATTCCAGAGGAGGGGAACACCGCAACTAGTTCCAACAACGCAACTAGACCATATTCAGTTTTAGCATTGAATCCCAAGGCCCTTTGCAGATGCGCATAACTAATGAGCTACTATAACCTAAAATAAAAAAATTTATTTCCATGCGCCCTTTGAGTAAAAACTTTCAAAACAGCTTCAGGAACAGCTTCGAGAAAAGCTTTGAAGTGTTGATATGGCGTTTTCGCTTGGTGAGCATATTGCCAGTTGTGATGAGTTTACTCGGCAGCGTTGGTTGTTTCATTCTTGGTACAGCGGAAGAGCTGAAGGCTTTTTCAGGCATGCTAAAAAGCCTCGACCACAGTAGTTCAACAAAACTGATTGGCACCATGATTGGTGGCATTGATTATTATGTTATTGGTATTGCGCTTCTGATATTTGGCTATGGCATATATGAGCTTGTAATTTCAGATATCGATCCTCGCGATGAATCAATACCAGAGCGGCGCAGAAACCTATTAAGCATCACTTCTCTCGAAAGCTTAAAACAGAAGCTCAGCAACGTAATAGTTGTGGCCTTGATAGTTTCAGCTTTCAAAACAATGATCAGCTTTAAAATAAATTCAATGCTTGAACTACTGCAATTCTGCGGCGGTGTAACACTATTAGCCGTAAGCGCCTGGCTGATAGGCCGCAGCCACAGCGATTAATCGCTCAACACCTATTAACTTTCATTCTTAGCTAGCAGTAACCAAATAAATAGCAATGGGGCAACCCAGCCCAAAACACTGAGGCTCAGTAAAGGCTCGAGCGCAAGCACAATTGGTTTAATCAGCCAATCAAAAACAGTTAAAATTAAGCCCACTAAAAGCAGCAACCAGCCCATCAGCTCTGCTCCGATCTTCCTATTTCTGCAATATTGATGCGCAAATTGCCCTGGCGCAATATTTGCCAACAACTGCCATTTTCTCCCTGCTGCCAACCCACAACCGTGCTGGCCTTTCCCGAACCGCTCGGCCACGGCAGTGGTGCCAATAAAGCAAGGCTTGGAAAGTTTTTAGCAATCTCCTCTGGGCTTGTGCAGGCCGGCTGCCCCGAGCGATTAACGCTGGTGGTGGCAAGGGGGCCAGTGCAACGCAATAACTGCACCGCCATTGGACACGCCGGTATGCGAAGCCCAAGGCTGCTTCCACCGGGATTGAGGGCCTCCACCACAGGCCCCTTAGCTGGCAGCACCAAGGTGAGCCCACCCGGCCAACCCTGATTTGCCAACTGCTCCCAACCCTGGGGCGGCGGCATACCAAGGGCTGCCAATAATTCATCCCGCCCAGCAGCCATCAAAATCAAAGGCTTATTTGCCGCCCTTTGCTTTATTTGCCACAGCTCAGCTGCCCATGCGGGTGCCATTGCTAAAGCCGGCAGGGTATCGGTGGGAAAAGCAGCGGGGCGGCCTGCCCTTAAAAGCGCACTTAAATCTCCGCAAGCCAATGGGGCCCTTGGCAAATCGGCTGGCGTCATCAACTTCCCCCAGGTGCTCGAGCGATAGCAAATCGCAGTTTTCCTTCTAGATCCATGGCAGCATCCAAATCAATCAATCCGGCTGCTTGAAGTAATCGAGTAACATCGTTTGCTTGATTATGATGATGTTCAATCAATAGCCATCCCCCCGGGGCTAATACATGCGGCGCCATTGAGCAAATAGATCTAATCGCATCTAAACCATCTATCCCACCATCTAAGGCAAGCCGTGGTTCGTTATTAAGTACCAATGGCTCCAAATTATCCACCACTCCAGTGGGGATATAAGGGGGGTTGCTTATTAATAATTGCCAGTTGCTTGGCTGCCCAAGCAGGGGTTCTAGCCAATTGCCCTGCAACCAAGTAATGGCCTGCTCCACCCCATGGGCGCGGGCATTGGCCTGGGCCAAATTCAAGCTTTGCGCGCTGATGTCGATGGCCCAACCTTGGCTCTGGGGCCAAGCCCGAGCCAAAGCAACGGCTATGCAGCCACTGCCGCAACCCAAATCAAGCCAAGGCTCTAGGCGGTAGCCCTGCTTAATTGCCAAATCAAGGGCTATTTCAACCAATAATTCAGTTTCCTGGCGCGGGATTAAAACAGTTTCATCCACCTGCAACTCCATGTCGCGCCAGGGACAACGGCCCACCAAATACTGCAAAGGCACCTGCTTGTTGATGTGCTCCTCCCATAAACCAGCCAGCAATTGCAATGGTTGAGCAAGCGTTACCGGTTCCTCTGGATAAAGCCAACTGGCCTGCAGCGTTTGCCATGGCACTTTCCCTTCCATTTCCAGCAGCCAATCCAAACCCGCTCTAGAGCCAGGATTTATGCGCAGCTGCTCCCTGCGCCAAGCCCTTAGTTGTTCGCCGCTAATGGTGAGCATTAACAACTAACTAATCAACAAACCATTCTGTCGTGGGCGCCAACGCAAGCCAGGGGCTGCCTCCACCAGCCCGGCAAGTTCCAGCTGCAATAAGCGTTCAGCCAGCTTTGGCAATGGTTTATCCAGGGTTTGAGCAAGTTGCTCCAAGCTGGCGCCAGCACCTAGGGCCTCCAGCAGGGGATCCATCGAGGTTTCAGTGGTGCGGGCCATTGAACTAGCTACGGCCAGTGGCCCTTGGCCCAGGCTCGAGAGCAGATCGGCAGGATCGAGCAACGGCGTTGCCCCTTGGCTCAAAAGGGAGTTGCTGCCCTTCGCTGAACTTCGATTGGTGTCTGCAGGCACCACCCAAAGGGGCAACTGTTGGGCCCAGGCCAATCGAGCCCCATGCAGCGCGCCACTGCCATGGGGACATTCCACCACCACCACCGCCTCCGCCAGGGCCACCAACAAGCGGTTGCGGGAGGCGAAATGCCCCTTTGCCACAGCAGCCCCAGGCCGTTGTTCGGTTATTAACAAACCTTGTTTTGCCACCTCAGCCTGCAACTGGCTGTGGTGCCTCGGATAAACCCGATCCAAGCTGGTTGCAAGCACCCCAACGGGCACACCTCCCGCCTCCAGGCAGCCCCGATGGGCGGCCCCATCAATACCTTCAGCAAGGCCACTCAACACCGGCCAACCATTTGCGGCCAAAGCAATGCCAAGCCTCTTGGCCCAATCCAAGCCATGGGGAGATGGCCGCCGGGTGCCGATTACCGCCACCGCACGCCTGCGCCGCAGCAGGGGCCAAAGGCTGCCCCGCCCCCGCCAATGCAACTCCAAGGGCGGGCGCTGCAAACAGCCAAGTGCTTGGGGCATAGCTGGATCGGAGGGCAGCAGCAGGCGGGCCGGACAAACCAAGGGCACTCCCCGATCACCAAGGCGTTTTGCAAGCCGATCCCTGGCGGCAACCAGCTCCGGCCCCACCCCAGGGAGGCCAAGTAATGCTTCAGCTGAAGCATGCCAAGCGGCAGCGAGATCACCAAAATTGCGCTCCAAAAGCTTGATGCGCTGCTCGCCAAGCCCCTCCACTTGGGCCCAGGTCCACCACCAACGCCTCCGCAGGGCCAAATCCCGATTCACTAAACCTTGATTCGCCAAACCAGCCCAAAATTCAATACATAAGTACTAGCATACTTGCCGGGTGCTAACAGCGCCATAGGCTAAAAAAAGCCGCCTTGCCCGCCATGTTCCGAAATTTGTTAATCGCCGATTCCGGCAAGGGCCACGTGGGGGAAATGGTGCGCATGCTGCGCGATATCCCCTGCTTCTCCCAGGCTCGCTTGAACCTGCTGCACGTGGTTCCCGAACAAACGAGCGAAAACCTCAAAGATCACTGGCAAAAAGGCGCAACTTTGCTGGCCGATGCGGTGGATCGCCTCGGCTTAAAACCCACGGAAATAAATACGATCCTGCGCCAGGGGGACACCAAACAAACGGTGCTAACAGTGGCGGATGAGCTCAATGCCGACCTGATTTTGATGGGCTCCCGCGGCTTGGGCCGCTTGCAATCAATCCTTGCCAACAGCGCTAGCCAATATGTGTTTCAACTCTCCACCAGGCCCATGCTTTTGGTGCGCGACGACCTCTACGTGCGCCACGTAAACCGGCTAATGGTGGGCATCGATGGCACCGGCGTGGGTGATGACGCCCTCAAACTTGCCTGCGAAATAGCAAAAGATATCCCCGGCAGCAGCCTCACCGGAGTGCACATCGGCCACCACGACTTGGCCCCCAGCCGCAGCGGCGCAAGGCCAGCCGACAGTTTGCTCGATCAAGCCAAGCAAAGGGCCCGCAGCTTTGGCGTTGAACTGATTGCTTTGCACAAAACCGGCGATATCGGCCGCGGGCTTTGCGCAGCGGCCGCTGAAATCAAGGCTGATCTGCTTGTGATCGCCTCTCAAGATCGACGCCCACTAGTGGCAAAGGGCCTAGTAGACCTCGACAAACTGCTGGGTGGTTCCGTTAGCGACTACGTAAGGGTGCACGCACCAGCGCCAGTGCTGCTGGTGCGAGAGCCGGAAAAGCGCTGAATTTCAGCGCTTAACCCTGGCGGCTATTGGTTTGGATATAGAGAACAATCAAAAACACTGCTGGCACCAACACAAATAGGAGGCTGGCCACAAAGCCGAGATCGTTGGTTTCCATGACCGCTGGTGGATGTCTCGGGAGGGTATCACCGCCAGAGTGGCCGTGATACCTGGCGTTCACAGCTCGTCGCTCAGCGGCGGCTCCTCTTCCGCTAAAACCGGGCCCTTTGGCAGGGGTTCAAGGCGGGCTTGCTCGATTAGGGAGGAGAGAGATTCCCTGCCCACCTGGGGCCTGGTGAGCACCGCAACGGAATCCAACACCAGGGCCTGACAAGCCAAGCGCCAGCTGGAGGGACGCCTCCGCAATTTTTGATCTTCCACTGCAGTGCGCTCACTTAAAGCCGAGCCATTGCGTTCCGCTATCACTTCCACAAAACAGGTGATGCATTGGCCGCAGCCGCCGCAATTGCCCAATTGGCCCTTTAGGCCGTATAGCTGCAAACCCTCCGCCAATGCCAACTCCCGCAGGTTGGCTCCCTCCGAACAAACCACTTCGCAACCCTCTCGCACAAAACGCACCACCGGCATCCGTAAAACCGCAACAGGCTGCATTCTGCCTTGCTATGTATTGCGAATTGTGACGCGATTACGGCCTGAAGGGCGCCCCACCAGCAACCCGAAATGTTTCCCTTTGAAACCTCAAGCCAGGGTTTGGTTCTTAACCTCTACGATCACCAAATCTTCGCAGCTTCTGCGGAGCTCCTGTCTCGTTTACCCCCACAGAATCAAATGGGATTGCCCTGGTACAGGGTGCACACGGTCGTAATCAACGATCCGGGCCGCCTTTTGGCGGTGCACCTAATGCACACCGCCTTGGTGGCCGGCTGGGCCGGTTCGATGGCCCTATATGAGCTGGCCATTTTTGATTCTTCCGATGCCGTTCTCAACCCCATGTGGCGGCAGGGCATGTTTGTGATGCCCTTTATGGCACGTTTGGGCGTTACCGGCAGCTGGGGGGGTTGGAGCATCACCGGTGAAACCGGAGTTGATCCTGGTTTCTGGAGCTTCGAAGGGGTAGCCGCAGCCCACATCATTCTGAGCGGCCTGTTGTTTTTGGCCGCCATCTGGCATTGGACTTTCTGGGATCTGGAAATCTGGCAAGATCCCCGCACCGGCGAACCCGCCCTCGATCTGCCCAAGATTTTTGGCATTCACTTACTTCTGGCTGGGCTTGCTTGTTTTGGCTTTGGTGCCTTCCACCTAACCGGGGTTTTTGGACCCGGCATGTGGGTAAGCGACCCCTATGGAATTAGTGGTCATTTAGAAAAAGTGCAGCCTGCCTGGGGACCGGAGGGCTTTAATCCCTTCAACCCTGGTGGTGTGGTGGCCCACCACATCGCCGCTGGAATCGTTGGCATCATTGCTGGCATTTTTCACATCACCACCCGACCACCTGAGCGCCTCTACAAAGCCCTGCGCATGGGCAACATTGAAACGGTGCTTGCCAGTGCAATTGCTGCTGTTTTCTTTGCCGCCTTCATCGTGGCTGGAACCATGTGGTACGGCAGTGCCACCACACCCATCGAACTGTTTGGCCCCACCCGCTACCAATGGGACCAGGGTTATTTCAAACAGGAGATTGCCCGTAGGGCCCAAGGAGCTATCGCCCAGGGAGCAAGCCCCAGCGAGGCCTATGGAGCTATCCCTGAGAAACTCGCCTTCTTTGATTACGTGGGCAACAGCCCTGCCAAAGGTGGCCTCTTTAGGGTTGGCCCCATGGTTAACGGCGACGGCCTACCCACCGGTTGGATCGGCCACATCAGTTTCACAGACAAAGAAGGTAGGGATCTTCAGGTGAGGCGCTTGCCAAACTTCTTTGAAAACTTCCCTGTGGTGCTTGAAGACAAAGACAGAATTGTTAGAGCCGACATTCCCTTCCGTAGGGCTGAAGCGAAATACTCCTTCGAACAAACCGGTGTTACTGCCACCGTTTATGGCGGCGAACTTGATGGCAAAACCTTCACTGATCCCGCTGATGTGAAGCGCTTAGCCCGCAAAGCTCAGCTTGGCGAAGGCTTTGAGTTCGACCGTGAGAAGTACCACTCCGATGGCACCTTCCGCAGTTCACCCCGTGGTTGGTTCACCTTCGGCCATGCCACATTTGCTCTGCTCTTCTTCTTCGGACACATCTGGCATGGGGCTCGCACCCTTTACCGGGATGTGTTTGCCGGAATCGATCCAGATCTCGGCGAGCAAGTTGAATTTGGCCTTTTTGCCAAACTCGGCGACAAAACCACCCGCCGCCTACCCGAGGGCTATGTGCCTCCGGCTGGCAGCACCATCAACTGACCATTAAGGAGCACCCCAACAATGGAAAGTTTCGCTTACATCTTGATCCTCGCATTCGCCCTAGGCACCCTGTTTTTTGCAGTTGCCCTGCGGGATCCCCCCAAGATTGGCAAGTAAACCTTGCTAATCCCTTGTTGATAAACAAATCCCCTTTGAAATTCCCCCTAATTAATGGGGCTTTTCAAAGGGGTTATTAATGTCTACAATTAGCAAGCTTGTTAAGTAATTCGTTTGCAGTGTCCCTCCTGCCAGCACAGTGATAGTCGGGTGCTCGAATCACGGGCAGCCGACTCTGGCAGAACAGTGAGGCGCAGGCGCGAATGCTTAAATTGCGAATTTCGTTTCACCACCTACGAACGGGTTGAAACTGTTCCAATCACGGTGATTAAACGCAATGGCAACCGTGAAATTTTTAGTCGCAGCAAACTTCTCACTGGTTTAGTGCGGGCTTGCGAAAAAACTGGGCTCGACACAAGCCGCTTGGAATTAGTGCTAGACGACCTTGAGGTACAGCTGCAGCAGCGCAATTTACGGGAGATAAACAGCCAGGAGTTAGGGGATTTGGTGCTCGATCAATTAGGTGATCTCAGCGAGGTGGCCTATGTGCGATTTGCCTCGGTATATGGCAAGTTTCGTAGTGTTTCCGATTTCATCGACACCCTTGAAAAATTGCGTCAACGCAATCAAGTGAAGCGGCAATTGGCGGAGATCGGCTGATAGGGTTAGAGATTACCGTTCTGCTTTGGCGGAGTTATGAGCGGCACCCTTCCCCCCTGCCTGAGGCAGGCCGCCCCTTCCATCCATGACTACAACCCCATCAACCACTGAACAAGTTGAAGCGCTGGCTGCAGATTCCATGCTTGATCTGGAGCAAAGCCTTGATGCCATGGCCCATGATCTGGCCGACGACATCCCCTACGAAGTGCCCAGCGCAGAAGAAGGCATTCGAGTGGCAAGCCGCAGTGGCGACGATGTGGGTTTCACCCTGGATGAATTTGCCGCACTACTAAGTAAATACGACTATCACTTCAAACCTGGCGATGTTGTTAACGGCACCGTATTCAACCTTGAGCCCAAAGGTGCCCTGATTGACATTGGCGCCAAAACAGCGGCATTTATGCCCCTGCAAGAGGTATCGATCAACCGGGTTGAAACCCTTGAAGAGGTGCTAGAGCCAGGCGAAGTGCGGGAATTTTTCATCCTCACCGATGAGAATGAAGACGGCCAACTTTCCCTTTCAATACGCCGCATCGAATATCAACGGGCCTGGGAACGGGTGGGCCAATTGCAAAAGGAAGACGCCACCATATACAGCGAGGTATTTGCCACAAACCGCGGTGGTGCCCTGGTGCGGGTTGAAGGTTTACGGGGCTTTATTCCCGGCAGCCACATCAGCACCAGAAAGCCAAAAGAAGATCTGGTGGCAGATTTCCTGCCCCTTAAATTCCTTGAGGTGGATGAGGAGCGCAACCGCCTGGTGCTAAGCCACCGTCGCGCTTTGGTAGAGCGCAAGATGAATCGCCTCGAAGTGGGCGAAGTGGTTATCGGCACCGTGCGTGGCATCAAGCCCTACGGCGCATTTATCGATATCGGTGGCGTAAGCGGCCTCTTGCACATCTCCGAAATCAGCCACGAACACATCGAAACACCCCACACGGTGTTGAATGTGAACGATCAAATGAAGGTAATGATCATCGATCTAGATGCCGAGAGGGGTCGAATTTCCCTATCAACAAAAGCTCTAGAACCAGAACCTGGCGACATGCTCACCGATCCTCAAAAAGTGTTCGACAACGCTGAAGAAATGGCAGCCCGCTATAAGCAGATGCTGCTTGAACAAGCCGACGAATCTGAAACAGATTCATTGGTAGAAGAAGAAACAGCTGAGCTTGATTGAATTTCAAGTTCCTTTAAACAACACAAAGGCAGTGCTATTTGATAAAGATGGCACCCTTTGCTTGAGTGGTTCCTACCTAACGGCCCTGGCCATAGCCAGGGCCGATTTTTGTGGACGCCTTAGCGGCATTAACAATCTGCAAGCCCCCCTACTCGCTGCCTATGGCATCAACGAAAAAGGTATTGATCCAGCTGGGGCTACAGCAGTTGCCAGCCGCCAAAACAATTTAATTTCCACAGCCACGGTGCTTGCCATCCATGGGGTGGACTGGTGCCAGGCCCAACAATGGGCCCAAACAGCCCTTGCTCAAGCTGATGCTGCCCTAGCTGATCGCAAGGCAAAGCTCACCCCACCAACTCCAGGCCTGGTTGCAATGTTGCAGCGCCTGCAGGAAAGGGGAATCACCATGGCGATTTTGAGTAGTGACGTTGGCTCCAGCCTGGAGGATTTTTTGCTGGAGCACCAATTAATGCATTTTTTCAAGGCTATTTATGGGGCCGATCGCAACCCGGCCAAACCCGATCCGGCAGCTGCTATCAGCGTTTGTGAAATCCTTGCTGTGAACCCTGGAGCTTGCGGCATGGTGGGTGATGCCGAAGCGGATCTAAGCATGGCAGCTGCCGCTGGTTTGGGTTGGAGCCTTGCCTATCAAGGTGGTTGGGATCTGCCGCTACAGCTTTCTGGAAGCCATGGCCACCTGCAGCATTGGGATCAATTCGCTCCGCTGTAGCCTTTGCAGCGCACTGGAATCCGCCCATGGGTCGCTACGTATTCACATCTGAATCAGTAACTGAAGGCCACCCCGATAAAATCTGCGACCAGGTGAGCGATGCCGTGCTTGATGCGCTGCTCGCCCAGGATCCAGCCAGCAGGGTGGCTTGCGAAACAGTTGTTAATACAGGCCTTTGTTTAATTACGGGCGAAGTAACAACCACCGCAAGGGTTGATTTTAATAGCCTTGTGCGCGGTGTTATCGAACAAATTGGCTACAACGGCGCCCGCGCCGGTGGTTTTGATGCCCATAGTTGCGCTGTGTTGGTGGCCCTAGATCAACAATCACCAGATATCGCCCAAGGCGTAGATGAAGCAGACGACCACGATGGCGACCCCCTAGACAAAGTTGGTGCCGGCGACCAAGGCATCATGTTTGGCTACGCCTGTGATGAAACACCTGAGTTGATGCCCCTGCCCATCAGCCTGGCCCACCGCTTGGCACGGCGTTTGGCAGAAGTGCGTCACAACGGTTCCTTGGATTACTTGTTGCCCGATGGCAAAACCCAGGTAAGCGTTGTTTATGAAAATGAAAAACCAGTGGCGATCGACACGATCTTGATCTCCACCCAACACATCGCTGAAATAGATGGCATCAGTGATGACAAAGGTTTACGGGAACGTATTTCCGCCGACCTCTGGACCCATGTGGTGCAACCCGCCACCGCTGATCTCGCCCTAAAACCAGATCGCAACAGCACTCGCTTTTTGGTTAACCCCACTGGCAAATTTGTGGTGGGTGGCCCCCAAGGTGATGCGGGCCTAACTGGGCGCAAAATCATTGTGGATACCTACGGCGGCTATGCCCGCCATGGTGGTGGCGCCTTTTCAGGCAAAGATCCCACCAAGGTGGATCGCTCCGCCGCCTACGCCGCCCGATATGTGGCAAAAGCGCTTGTGGCAGCTGGCCTAGCCCGCAAGGTGGAAGTACAACTCAGCTACGCAATCGGCGTAGCAAAACCGGTGAGCATCTTGGTGGAAAGCTTCAACACAAGCGCCCTGAGCAACGATGAACTCACCGATCTGGTGCAAGAAAATTTCGACCTGAGGCCAGGTGCCATTATCGAAATCTTCAACCTGCGCGGCCTACCCCAAGCCAGGGGCGGCCGTTTTTACCAAAACGTGGCTGCCTACGGACATTTCGGCAGGGCTGATCTTGATCTTCCCTGGGAAAATGTGGAAACAATCGCCGCCAAATTGCGTGGCTAGATGCTGCCAATCGGTCTTGGCATAGATCTCGGCAGCAGCGGTTTAAGGCTGGCCTTAGTTGCCTCTGATGGCAGCTTGTTGGAAACACGCCAGAGTTCTTATCCATGCAGCTTTAACAACGCCAATGGCTGGAAGGAGGGGGTTGCGGCACTAAGCCAGCAACTACCTGCCCATCTAAGGGAACAGGTGGTTGCCGTAGCGATTGATGGCACCTCTGGCACACTGCTGGCCTGCAATGAAAAGGGTGAACCCCTCAGCACGGCTATTGCCTATAGCTGCGCCTGCCTAGAGCAAACGGCTGCAATAAAAGACCTGGTGCCAGCTGATAGCGCCGCGGCAAGGGCCAGTGGCAGCTTGGCGCGCGCCCTGCGCTTATTGGAGCAACTGCAATGGCAACCGAATCAAGCCTTGCCATTGCTGCGGCATCAAGCTGATTGGCTAATGGGCTGGCTACTGGGGGATTGGGCTTGGGGAGAAGAGGGAAACAACCTGCGACTGGGCTGGGATTTAGAACAAAAAAACTGGACGGGCTCCATTAATGCTGCTCCTTGGGCCAAAGCATTGCCCAAAATTGTGGCCAGCGGAGTAGCCCTTGGAACCCTAAGCAACAGCGCCAGTGCTGCCCTTGGCCTTCCCCAGGGGTGCCAAGTGGTGAGCGGTAGCACCGATGCAAATGCCATGGTGCTCGCCGCCGATCCCCAAGCAAATGATGGCGTTACCGTTTTGGGAACCACCTTGGTGTGCAAACAATTCAATGCCACCCCCTTGGTGGGAGCTGGCATTAGCAACCACCGCATCGGCGGCCGCTGGTTGGTTGGTGGCGCATCGAATGCAGGTGCTGGGGTATTAAGACAATTTTTCAATGATCAGCAATTGCAGGAATTAAGCCGTCAAATAGATCCAAATAAAGCAAGCGGATTAACTTATTTGCCACTACCGGCTATGGGTGAGCGCTTTCCAATTGATGATCCTGGTTTGGAGCCGCTGCTAACACCGAGGCCCGTTAGTGATGCTTTGTACCTACAGGGCTTGCTTGAGGGCCTAAGCAAAATCGAACAACAGGGCTGGCAAAGATTGCAGCAACTGGGTGCAACGCCTATCAAAAGGGTATTAACGGTGGGAGGAGGCGCCCGCAATAGCCAATGGCGCCGCATCAGGGAGCAAGCAATTGGGCTGCCAGTGCTTAATCGAGCAAATGCATCAGCTGCTGCTGCCATGGCTCTGCTGGCCCTGCGAAGCGTCACACTGGAATGAACAGCCGGCAAAGCCCCCATGACCAACCGCCTGCGCACAATCATTTCCCTCGGGCTGTTTGTGCTGCTTGCTGGTTACGTGGGCTTCAGTGGTGTGCGCCTTGGCCTGCTGCTTTTTAATCTGCACAACTAATTAACAACCCCCTGCCATGGCCGCTGATCCCCTCACTCCAGCCGTTAGTGACCGCATCTGCAGGCACATGAATAAAGACCATGCAGAGGCTGTGTTGGCCTTTTCCTGCCATTACGGCGGCCTCAAAAATCCAGTTTCTGCAACGCTGCTGAGGGTTGAAACTGAGCAAATGGTGCTTGCTGTGGATGGCACTGAATTGGTGATCGGATTCGACCATCCCCTCAGCGATAGCGAAGATGCCCATCGCACCCTGGTGGCAATGTTGAAGGCCATGCCCCAAACCTGAATAAAGGGGAAGCCTTAGGCCTATTGCCGCCTTAAAAAATCGGTGCCTTTGTTGCTGCCCCCATGGCTAGACGGGTTATTGCTTAAGGCCAGTTGTCCCCGCTGCCAAAGGCAAACAGAAAACCGCAAACTCTGCATCAGCTGCCGCCGCAGCCTGGCCCTTGAGATAGAGGGCAGCCAGGGTCAGTGGCCCCTGCCCTGGTGGGCTTTGGGCAGCTATGAAGGTGGCCTGCGCCAACAATTGCTGCAACTGCGCAAACAAAACAACCAGCAATTGGTGCAGGCCCTAGGCCGCCAACTACATGCTCAGATCCCAAATCTTGGAGTGCCCCTATTGGTTACGGCGATTCCAGCGCGGCGCCCGAGGCGGGGCTCAATGCCATGGCAATTAGCTAGGGCGATAGCCAATGCAGGCGGCCATAAATTGATAAAAGCCCTGGAGCGCCGAAGGGCCTGCCTCGGGCAACACCACCTAAACCGAAAGCAACGGCTCAGCAATTTGGAGGGGGTATTTCATTGCGTGGTGCCGGCAGGTCAACAATTACAACCCTTGCTGCTGGTAGACGACATTCTCACAACAGGAGCTACGGCCCTTGCGGCGATGGCTGCCCTTGAGAAAGCAGGCCATGGCCTGCTGGGGCTTGCCTGCATTGCCCGCACACCCGCAGCCAAAAAACAGGAGTGGGTGGGTTAAGATTTTCCTTCCCAAGCCGGGATAGCTCAGTTGGTAGAGCAGGCGACTGAAAATCGCCGTGTCCCCAGTTCAAATCTGGGTCCTGGCATTAGACAAGTGATACAAGAAACCACACAAATAGTGCTTTATTGACGGATTCTTTTAGTCAAAAGCACCATATGTGGTTCAACTCAGCGTCTCACCGCTAGACAGCATGATCCCCGCCGAGGTATGGGAGCGGTATGGGACTGAAGCGTGTTGCCGTGCGCTGAAACGATGCCCAGCATTCCCATACCAGCACTTGCCCAGGGAGGAAGACCGTTCCCCTCCGAGAACACCCCTCCCGTCGTTACACGCAACAACAAATCAAGCGGATCCGTCAAAGACCTCACCGCCCTCTTCCCTGCCACATCGAACACCGCTGGACTGCTGCCATCGCACCCGTCAGCGCCCTCTGCCAGATCGAACAGATGCCATGGGGACCAGAGCGCCCCGTGAAGTGCCTACAGGTCTCACAGGAACTCAAGAGGTCACCAAGGAGAACGCCGAGCGCAAATACCCAGAGAGAGGAGCAAGAGCGGGCATAAGCACTGAGGGTCTTTAGGAAGTCTTCCCCCACAAAGTGCTTCTACCAGTAACTAGCGGGTGGTCAGTCCCCTCATGCTTGAACCAACGCAGTACCGACTGAATGGATCAGGACCAGAACGCTCTCTCTCCAACGGCGCTGGTCTGGGATC
>Ga0310333_100269_pt1 | contig 14561 bp, 18 predicted proteins | sample LakMicSRFTotalB7_FD_195547 | JGI IMG/M metagenome (GOLD analysis project Ga0310333, IMG submission 195547) | Enriched freshwater cyanobacterial communities from Lake Michigan, Michigan, United States - MI23.SRFL.Total.B7 (v2) (version 2) | ecosystem: Environmental > Aquatic > Freshwater > Lake... | reverse complement strand
AGCTCACATCGATTACATCGGCATCGATTGGTTCTGCTGATCCTGTAAGTATTACCCTGGCTCTTGCCATGGGGCCAATTGGGAGGTAGCGGGGTTCTTTGCGTCTGTCATTGACAGGGACAAGTCCCTTTTGCCGGCGCAGGGCCCAGCGGAAAGCCGCGAGATCCTGCGCACGCACGATGAATCAGGCTATGGAGTTTCCATTGTATAGGCTTATATAGCCCTGTATAGCCTTGAGTGCAGGTGGCCTGGGGCAGGCAGCAGCTTCAGAGGGGGTTGGACTGATGCATGTGACGCATCAGATCGATGCATTTGCAGGAATAGCCCCACTCGTTGTCGTACCAGGACACCAGTTTCACAAAGGTGTCGCTGAGGGCAAGTCCCGCCCGGGCGTCAAACACCGAGGTGCAGCTCTCGCCAAGGAAGTCACTGGAGACGACTTCGTCTTCGGTATAACCGAGGATTCCCGCCAGCTCGCCGGCGGCAGCTTCTTGCATTGCCGCTTTGATCGCGTCGTAGCTGGTTGAGCGAGCCAGATTGACGGTCAGATCCACCACCGACACATCCGGCGTCGGCACGCGAAAGGCCATGCCGGTCAGTTTTCCGTTCAGTTCCGGGATCACCCGCCCGACAGCCTTGGCTGCGCCGGTGGAACTGGGAATGATGTTCTGACCAGCACCGCGCCCACCGCGCCAGTCCTTGACCGACGGACCGTCGACGGTCTTCTGGGTGGCGGTGGTGGCGTGGACCGTGGTCATCAGGCCGCTGACGATGCCGAAGTTGTCATGGACAACCTTGGCCAGCGGGGCAAGGCAGTTCGTGGTGCAGCTGGCGTTCGAGACGATCGTCTGGCCGTTGTAGCTGCGGTGGTTGACGCCCATGACGAACATCGGCGTGTCGTCCTTGGAAGGCGCTGACATCATCACCCGTTGGGCACCGGCCCTCAGGTGAGCCTGGGCGGCCTCGTCCGTCAGGAAAAAGCCCGTGCTCTCGAGCACGTAGTCAGCCCCGACCTCACCCCAGGCTAGCTGGCCCGGGTCCCGTTCGGCCGTGATGCGGATGCGCTGGCCGTTGACCACCAGCTGGCCGTCCTGAACCTGCACATCGCCGTCAAACCGGCCGTGGGTCGAGTCGTAGCGCAGCATGTAAGCCAGGTACTCGACATCGATCAGGTCGTTGATCGCCACCACCTGCACATCAGCCAGGCTGATGGCACGGCGAAAAGCGAGACGACCGATGCGGCCGAAGCCGTTGATGCCGATGCGAAGGGTCATGGGTCGGGCCGGGTTCAGGCTGGCTGCACAGATGGCACAGCCTACGGATTGGTCTGTCCCATCAGGCGCTGGGGGCAGATGGTGCTGCGTCGATCGGCAAAGGCCATGCCGATCCGGGTGTTGCGTCGATCGGTGGGGCTGTCTCCGGATTCGTGCAGCGCGGTCTCGAGCCTGGTCAGCCAGCGCAGGCGGGTGGCCTGGTCGATCACTCCATCCCGCTGCAGGGCACAGAGCACGCGCATGGCGCCATTGCCCTTGCCAAACATCAGCATGAACGCCTCTTTATCGCTGAGCTCTTCAGCCCGGCTTGATGGGGACTGGCCCATGAATCCCAGGCACAGCACCAGCAGCAGCGCAACCGGATGATTGCGAATCACAGGTTCTCGTCCTCGAGCAGCATCTGCTCGAAACTCACATAGAGCGGATCCTGATCGCGGCTGGGGCGTGCCCGGTCCCTGGTCGACGGTGATGAAACCCTTTTTGGTGCCGTTTTCGATGAAGCCGGTGCCGATGCCGATGCTGTGGAGGCAAAGGGGCCCTGCCCATTGAGGGGTGGCTTTTGTTGTTCCACGTCCCGCAGCCTTTGCAGCAGGTGGGGCGGCACGGTGCCGTCGGGACTGGCCTGCATCAGCTCGCGGAACAGGGCCTGGGGGTCCGTTTCGGTTTCGAGGCGATGGCTTCTGCCGCCCTGTCCTTTTGACGAGCCGGCACGGGTGCTGCCCGCATCGGGCTGGGGCAGGGGCTGGGGCAGCTGGCGGCCCAGTTGTTCGAGCCGCTCGCGGCTGCGTGCGTCGAAGGCCACCTCAGGGGCACCCCAGGGTGTCGCGGGTGTTGCGCCCAGTCACAGGATTCGTTCCCTGCGCTGACGCGCACAGGGTCTTGAGGGCATCGGCACGAAAGGGCACGTTGGTGAAGTCGGCACCGTCGATCAGCACGTCCGTGAATTTGGTGTTGAAGGCAAAGGCGTCCTCCAACACGGCATTGCGCAGATCGGTTCCGCTCAGCACAGCCGAATCCAGGGTGGCCTCCCGCAGATTCGTGTCACGCAGGTCGGCATCCTGGAGCTTGGCGCCAAACAGGCTCGCCCCCTGCAGATCTGAGCCCCTGAAGGTCGCTTCCCGCAGGTTGGTCAGGCTGAAGGTGGCACCCCGCAGATCCTGCTGGCTGTAGTCGGCTCCGATCAACACCTGTTTGGCCACATCGACGGCCGCCGAGGCCGGGGCTGCCCCGCCAATGCCGGTGACCAGAACCATGGCAGCCACGGCCAGAACCGTGAACATCCGCCGCAATGGGCGCCAGCGCCAAACCATGGCCATTGGAATCGTTGTGGGAACCCTAGGCAGCGACCCACCAGGGCTGCCCTTGTCGATCCACACCACGGCGTTTCAGGGGCGTTGGGCCGAACAGCGGGTGCTGCGGTTGTTGCAGCAGCGCGGCTGGCGCCTGGTTGCGCGCAACTGGCATTGCCGCTGGGGCGAGTTGGACCTGGTTCTCGGCAAACCGCAGCGTCTGCTGGTGGTCGAGGTCAAGGGACGCTCGGCCTGGGGTCCCGATGGTGGCGGGGTGGCGGCATTGCGCGCCGGCAAACGCCGGCGTATCGCCCGCAGCTGCCTGTGCTGGCTGGCCGAGCACCCCCAGCATCAGCTCGATGCCCTCGAGCTGGTGGCGGCGCTGGTGGCCCTGCCGCCGCTGCGCCGGCCTGTGCGCTGGATCCGGCTCAACGACTGGGCCCCTGAGGCTGCGGGGCCGGATCGTCGTAGGTGATCCGGCAGATGTAGCGAAAGTTGCCGGTGCCGACCTCCACCGTCTGGCAGTCGCTGTTGATGATCTGTGCGCCTGCGGGAACCGACTGCAGGGCACGCTCACGAGCGTTCTTGCGGTCCCAGATCGACTCGCCGATGGCGGTGCCGGCAGCAGCTCGCTCGACCGGGGACAGCACCAGGGCAGCCAGCAGGGCCAGCAGCGTTGGCATGCGTGTGAACGGCATGGGGATCCTCAGGGGCTGATAGAACCTTTTGAAGCCTGTCTAGCGATGACGGGTGTCGCGCGTTGTCGTGTGAGCGCAGAATTCTCAACCCACCGAACGCGCAAGCGTTTTGGCCAGCATTGGTTGGTCGATCAAAAGGTGCTGTCCCAGATCGTTGCGGCTGCAGCGCTGGATCCCGGCGACAGCGTGCTCGAGGTCGGCCCCGGGCGTGGCGCCCTGACAGCCGAACTGCTGGCTTCACCCCTGGGATCCCTGCATGCGATCGAACTCGATCGCGACCTGGTCAGCGGACTGCAGCTGCGCTTTGCCGCCGATGCGCGCTTCTCCCTGCTCAGCGGGGATGTGCTCAACCTCGAGCTACCAGCCGCCAACAAAGTGGTGGCCAACATCCCGTACAACATCACCGGTCCTTTGCTGGAGCGGCTGGTGGGGCGGCTTGACCGACCCCTGGCTGAGCCCTATCGACGGTTGGTGCTGCTGGTGCAGCGGGAAGTCGGCGAGCGCATCCGTGCCAGAGCGGGCAGCAGCAGTTTTTCGGCCCTGAGTGTGCGCATGCAGCTGCTCTGCCGCTGCAGCCTGGTCTGCCCGGTGCCGCCCCGTTGTTTCGATCCACCGCCCAAGGTCCATTCTGAGGTGATCGCCCTCGAGCCGCTACCGCCGCAGGAGCGCCTGGATCCCCTGCTGGCTCGCAGCGTTGAACTGTTGCTGCGGCGCACCTTTGTGGCCAGACGCAAGATGCTGCGCAACACCCTGGCGGGATTGCTGAGCGAACCCCAGCTTCACGAGCTGGCGGCCGCAGCCGGAGTCACCCTGCAGCAGCGTCCCCAGGAGGTGCCGCCCTCGGCCTGGGTCGCCCTGGCGGCAGGTTTGAATCGGGCACAGCAGCGCGATGCAGGAGCGGGTGCCGATGGCTGATCTGGTGGTGACGGCTCCGGCCAAAATCAACCTCCATCTGGAGGTTCTCGGTCTGCGCCCCGACGGCTTTCATGAGCTGGCGATGGTGATGCAGTCCATCGATCTGGCCGATCAGCTGGTGATCAGCCCCAGCGCCGATGGCCTGATCCAGCTCAGTTGCGACCGCAGCGATCTGACCACCGGTGGCGACAACCTGATCGTCAGGGCCGCCGAACTGCTGCGCAGCCGGGTTGGCCTGCCCGAGCTGGGGGCCCGCATGACGTTGCGCAAACGCATTCCCATCGGCGCCGGCCTGGCCGGGGGCTCCAGTGATGGAGCGGCTGCCCTGTTCGGTCTCAATCAGGTCTGGGGCCTGGGTCTGGGCGAATCGGCCCTGACGGACCTGGCTGCCGAACTGGGGTCTGACATGCCGTTCTGCCTCGGTGGCGGCTGCCAGCTCTGTTTTGGTCGTGGCGAGCGGCTGGAGCCCATCGCCATCGGGCAAGTGGCTCCGCTGGGGGTGCTGCTGATCAAACATCCCCAGGTCAGTGTCAGCACCCCCTGGGCCTATGGGCGTTGCCGCGAGCTACGCGGGCAGACCTACCTGGCCGACGAGCAGGCCTTTGCCGACCGGCGCCAGGCGCTACGCCTGAGCCCCCTGGTCCATGCCCTGCAGGGCCAGGGTTCCTGGCCGGCGTTGCGCAATGACCTGCAATCCGTGGTGGAACCTGAGGTTCCGGTGGTCGCAGCCGGCATGACGCTGCTGCGCCGGGCTGAGGCATCCCTGGCGGTGGCCATGAGTGGCTCTGGCCCCAGCCTGTTTGCCCTGTTCAGCACCCGTGAGCTGGCAGCTCAGGCCGCCGCGGCATTGGCCGCTCCCCTTGCCGCTGCCGGTTTTGACAGCTGGGTGTGCAACACCCGCTCCGCGGGTGTCAGTGTGGAGGCCTGATGGACAAACCGGACCCCAACCCCAGCACGTCAGAGCCCCGCAAGGGGCCGCTCAGCTTTCTGTCGGGGGCGTTGACCGCCGCCCTGCTGGGCTGGCTCAGCTGGGGGCTGAGCCGGCGGCTGACCCTCTATTACCTGCAGCACCCGCCGAATTACAGCTCCCAGGTCGCCCAGAGCATCGCCACCGCGCTCAAGACCCTGATCGTCGGCATGGCGTTCCTGGCGACGTTCAGCTTCGGCTTCATCAGCCTGGGCCTGACCCTGGTCTTTGTTCGTTCTGTTGTGCAGACCGTGACGACGTCCGCCGCCGACGACTGATCGCCCTAAGTTCGGGGCATGACGGTTCACGACCTCGGTCTGCTGGTGACCCTGCTGTTACCGGCCATGTTGCTCTCGGTCCTGCTGCTGGCCACCCTGGCTGCAGGCGGCTGAGATAGGTTGGCTCTCGCCCCCGGTCGCGGGGGTCCGCAACCGGCCAGAGCCGGACTGACGACCTCAACGTGGCAGAAACCCTGCTGTTCAACGCCCTGCGTGAAGCCATCGACGAAGAGATGGCCCGCGACCCCCACGTCTGTGTGATGGGCGAGGACGTTGGCCAGTACGGGGGCTCTTACAAGGTCACCAAGGATCTCTACGACAAATACGGCGAACTGAGGGTGCTGGACACCCCGATCGCCGAGAACGCCTTCACCGGTATGGCCGTCGGTGCCGCGATGACGGGTCTCCGGCCCATCGTCGAGGGGATGAACATGGGCTTTCTGCTGTTGGCGTTCAACCAGATCTCCAACAACATGGGCATGCTCCGCTACACCAGCGGCGGCAATTTCACGATTCCTGCCGTGGTTCGCGGCCCCGGTGGTGTGGGCCGGCAACTGGGAGCGGAACACAGCCAGAGGCTCGAGGCCTACTTTCACGCGGTTCCCGGCATCAAGATCGTGGCCGTCAGCACGCCCACCAATGCCAAGGGCCTGATGAAAGCCGCCATCCGCGACAACAACCCGGTCCTGTTCTTCGAGCACGTGTTGCTCTACAACCTCAGCGAGGACATTCCCGAGGGCGACTATGTGTGCGCCCTGGATCAGGCCGAGATCGTGCGCGAGGGCAAGGATGTCACGATCCTGACCTACTCACGCATGCGTCACCACTGCCTCAAGGCCGTGGAGCAGCTCAGTCAGGACGGGATCGATGTGGAGCTGATCGACCTGATCAGCCTCAAACCCTTTGATATGGAGACGATCCGCGCCTCGATCCGCAAGACCCACAAGGTGATCGTTGTTGAAGAGTGCATGAAGACCGGGGGCATTGGCGCCGAACTGCTGGCTCTGATCACCGAGCAGTGTTTCGATGAGCTGGACGCCAGGCCGGTGCGGCTGTCTTCCCAGGACATTCCCACCCCTTACAACGGCACTCTCGAGAACCTGACGATCATCCAGCCCCATCAGATCGTCGAGGCGGCGCGGGCTCTTCAGTCCGGTCAGATCTGACATGGCCCGTCAGCAAGGCTGGATCGCCCTGATCCTTGCGTTGGCCATCGCTGCGGCCGCGCTGTTGTTCAGCTTTCCCCTCAAGCTGGGCCTGGACCTGCGCGGCGGTAGCCAGCTGATGCTGCAGGTCATGCCCGCCGGGGCGGTCAAGACCGTCCAGCCCGAGCAGCTTGAGGCTGTCAAGGAGGTGCTGGAGCGCCGCATCAACGGCCTCGGTGTGGCCGAATCAACCCTGCAGACCGTCGGCAATGACCAGCTGGTGCTGCAGCTGCCTGGCGAACAGGACCCGACCCGGGCCGCCACTGTTCTCGGCAGCACCGCCCTGCTCGAGTTCAAGGCTCAGAAGCCCGGGACCGAACAGGAGATGCAGGGGCTGCTGCAGCTCAAGCGTCAGGCCACAGCTGTGTTGAACCGACTGAAGCCCCGTACAGCTGATTCCGCCGATGCCGCGGCCGGAGCCGGTGATCAAGCCCAGCAGCCTGACCCACCGAGCATCAAGGCCGAAGAACTGGCCCGCGCACTCACCCAGTTGGGGGTGGACGTGCCGGCCGGCAGCAGCGAACAACGGCAGATCGAGCTCCTGCTCGATGCCGTCAACCAGAGGATTGTTGCCCTCTACGAACCCTCCAACCTCAGCGGCCGTGATCTGGTCAGTGCCGGCCGCCAGCAACAGCAGTCCGGCAGTGCCTGGGATGTCACCCTCAGTTTCAGCCGTGAAGGTGGTGAGAAATTTGCCGATCTGACCCGTTCGATCGCCGGCAGTGGCCGCCTGCTGGGCATCGTGCTCGATGGACGTTCGATCAGCGAGGCCAGCGTCGGGCCCGAATTCAAGGCCGCCGGGATCTCCGGTGGCGGCGCCACGATCACGGGCAATTTCACGGCCGATGAGGCACGGGATCTGGAGGTTCAGCTGCGCGGCGGGTCGCTGCCCCTGCCGGTCAAGATCATCGAGGTGCGCACCGTCGGCCCCTCCCTGGGGGCCGAGAACATCCGCACCAGCCTCGCGGCTGGTTTGACGGGTCTTGGCCTGGTGGCCCTGTTCATGGTCGTCGTCTACCGCCTGCCCGGGCTGGTGGCGGTGCTCTCGCTGAGCCTCTATGCCCTGTTCAACCTGGCGGTCTACGCCTTGATTCCGGTGACCCTGACCCTGCCGGGTATCGCCGGATTCATTCTCTCGATCGGCATGGCTGTCGATGCCAACGTCCTGATTTTTGAGCGGGTCAAGGAGGAGCTGCGCAGCGGCAACACCCTGATCCGCTCCATTGACACCGGCTTTGCCCAGGCCCTGTCCTCGATCCTCGATGGACACGTCACCGGTCTGATCAGCTGCGTCGCCCTGTTTGCGCTGGGCACCGGCCTGGTCAAGGGATTCGCCGTGACCCTTGCCATCGGTCTGTTGCTCAGTCTGTTCACGGCCCTCACCTGCACCCGCACGATCCTGCGCGTGCTGATGGCCTACCCATCGCTGCGGCGCAACACCAATTTTCTGCCGGTCCGGCAACTGCCTGCCCGAGCCTCCTGATGACCACCGCTGCAATGCCACCCGTCCGCTTTCGGATCAGCCGTTACCGCAACCTGGCCTGGTGGGGATCGGGCCTGGCCTGCCTGCTCAGCCTGTTGGGCATGGCCCTCTGCTGGCTGACCCCGAGCATTGGCCTGCCGCTGAAACCCGGTCTGGATTTTACCGGCGGGACCCAGATCCAGCTGGAACGCCTCTGCAGGACGGATTGCCCGGCGATCAGCGCGTCCCAGATTCAGGACAGCCTGCAACAACTGACCTTTGACACGGGTGCAGGATCATCACCGGCTCCAAACCTGGACTCTGCCCAGGTGCAGCTGCTGGATGAAGGGCGTTCGCTGCTGATCAGGTTGCCCGAACTGAGCCCCGAACAGGCCACCAAGGTGACAGCAGTCCTGGGCAACACATTGGGCCCGCTCGATGCTGCCGGCACCGCCGTCAACACCATCGGCCCGACCCTGGGTGATCAACTGCTGCGCGGCAGCCTGGTGTCGCTGCTGGTGAGCTTTGCGGCCATCGCTGCCTACATCACCTTTCGCTACGACAGGGTGTATGCAGGCCTGGCCCTGGTGTGCCTGGCCCACGACGTGTTGATCACCTGTGGCGTGTTTGCCTGGCTGGGTCTGCTGCGCGGTGTGGAGGTGGATTCCCTGTTTGCCGTGTCACTGATCACGGTCGCGGGCTATTCGGTGACCGACACCGTGGTCGTGTTTGACCGCATCCGTGAGCAGCAGACCACCCTGGCCGCCTTGCCTGTGGTCGAACAGGTCGATGTGGCTGTCGATGCGACCCTGACCCGCTCGCTTTACACCAGCCTGACCACGCTGTTGCCCCTGGTGGCGCTGATCTTCTTTGGTGGCTCCACCCTGTTCTGGTTTGCGGTGGCCCTGACCGTCGGCATCGCCGTCGGCAGTTGGAGCAGCATCGGCGTCGCTCCGACCCTGCTGCCCCTGTTTGCGCGCCGATAGGTGAGCCAACCCCGTGCCCGTCGATCGGTTCTGGCGGCGGTTCCAGGGTCCGCAGTGTTGTTGGGGGTGTTGGCGGTCTGGGATCTGCGCGTCGAGCTGCAGCTGCTACGCGATCACCCCACCTGGACCAGTCTGGCTGCGGGCCTTTGGAACCATCCGTTAGCGGTGGTCGTGCTGCTGCTGTTGCCCTCGATGGTCCGACGGGCTGACCGCTTGCCTTGACCCTGCCGCAGCAGTTCAGACCCAGCGGTCCATGACATCACGGACGACCACCTGCTGGCAGATCACCTGCAGCACCACAACCAACGGCAAGGCCAGCAGCACCCCTGGCAGCCCCAGTAGAGCCCCCAGACTCAGCTGGGCCATCAAGGCCACAGTCGGCAGCAGGTTCACCGTCTGGCTCAACAGCAGGGGGGTGATCAGGAAGGCCTCCACGTTCTGAAGAGCCAGGCGCAGTACCAGCACCTGCAGCACCGCCGTCGGCGAGACCAGCAGGGCGACTGCCACAGGCAGCAGGGTGGCGGCCGTGGGGCCGATCGTCGGCACAAAGGTCAGCAGGCCGCAAACGAGGGCGCTGAGCAGTGCCAGTGGGATGTGCAACAGCGCCAGCCCTGCCCAGGTCAGCAGAAACACGCTCAGGGCCGAGAGGGTCATGCCCGCCAGCCAGCCCCCCAGCGCAGCGCGGCAGTGGCTCAGCAGGCTCTGCATGTCGGTGCGGTAAAACCGCGGTGTGATGCCCACCAGCAGGCGTTGATGGGCGCGGGGGTCCAGCGCCAGCAGGATGGCTAGCAGCACCATCAGCAGCACCTGCACCGTTGCGCTGGCGGCGCCGCCGGCAAAACCCAGCAGTTGCCCCCCCAGCGGTTGCAGCCGCTGCCACATGGATCCGTCCAGCAGGCCCCGCTCCAGGTCCGGCAACCAGGTGATGGTGCGGGTCAGCCGCTCGAACAGGCCCACCAACTGGGGCAGCAGTTCAACCAGTTGCTGGACCTGATCGATCAGCTCTGGCAGGAGCTGCTGGGCCAGCAGACCTCCGGCCAGCACCAGCACCAGCAGCACCATCAGCAGGGCTGCCGGCCGGTTCAACGGCAGAATCCGCCGCAGCAGGGTGACCGGCACGTCGAGGGCCACCGCCAGCACCACCGACCCGAACAGCACCAGCAGCACCCAGCGCAGCTCCCAGGTCAACAGGGCCAGCACGATCAGGGCCAGAGCCCCCAGGATGGTGCGGGCGTTCATCGGGCCAGACGCAGGCGCTTCCAAGGGTCAAGGATGTCGCGGATCAGCACCTCCCGCACAACCACCTGAACGCAGACCCCGAGCGGGAGCGCCAACAGCAGCCCGAGTGGACCGAACAGCACTGTGAACACGAGCTGCGCGGTCAGGGTCAGACCCGGTAGCAGCCGCAGCTGATGGTGCATCACCGAGGGGGTGATCACATAGCTCTCCAGGTTCTGCACCGCGACGTACAGGGCCAGGACCGCCAGGGACTTCCAGGGACTCTCCAGCAGCGCAACGGACATGGGAAAGATGGTGCTGAGGGTCGGTCCCAGATTGGGAATCACATTCAGCAGACCGGCCAATACCGCATTGGCGGCCACCAACTTGACCCCCAGCAGGGTCAGGCCGATCGCCGCCAGGGTGCCGACACAGAGCGAACTGACGACCACACCCAGCATCCAGGCGCTCAGGGCCTGGCCACAGGCGATCAGCACCTGGCGAAAGCGGCGGCGATAGAACGAGGGCACCAGCAGCACGGCGACCTCGCGGTAGGCCTGGGGTTGGGTGGTGATCATCAGGGCCACCGCCAGCACGAACAGCGTCTGAATCACCCCCGTACCCAGGTTTTCGGCCCAGCCGAGGAGCCGGGCCGCACCGTTCCCCAGGCCCTGGGGGGGCACCTGCAGGCTTTGCTTGAGCCAGGTCAGCGCTGCATCGCGATGGCCATACAACATCTGGCTGACGCCGACCATGGCGCCGCGCACCAGCTCGATCAGGGTCTGCGCTGCCTCAGGCAGGTTGCTGAGCAACTGGGCGAACTGGCTGACAAAGGGCGGAATCACCGCCGTCGCCACGATGGCCAGCAGCACACCGACCAGCGCCAGGCTGATCAGCAGGGCCACGGGTCTGGGGCAGCCCAGACGCCGCTGCACCCAGCCCACAAGGGTGCACAGGGCCATGGCCAACACCACGGCTGCGAACAGGTGAATCAGGCTTTCACGCAGGTGCCAGAGCAACACCAGCGCGGTGATCAGGGCGACCAGCCCGAGCCACTGGCCGAATTTCAAGCCTCTTCGCCTCCCTCTTCGCGACCGCTGAAGCCCAGGTCATGGCTCTCGGCGTAACGCTGGGCAAAACGCATGAACCGTTCGAAGTCCTCGGTGTTCTTCCAGGTGTAGGTGGCCTCGAGTGCGCTGGCCTTGCCGTTAACGAAGCGGGCCTTGACCTCACGGGTCACCAGGGCACCCTCGTCGTCGACCATGAACATGCCGGTGATGTCTCCCATGGTCTCGGGGGCCAGGGCATCGGGTTGCTCGAACACGAACAGCGCCTGTCCGGTGCGGCCATCGCGTGAGCGGGTCAGACGGATGTCGGGCACCACGGGCTCATCGACGCCACGAAAGAACTGAATGGCGGCGCCCATGGTGAGTCGGCAAAGGCTGATGTTAGGCGAGGGAGACGGCGGCGGGTTCTGCGCTCAAGGTGCGTTGCCACTGGCAGAGCTGATCGGCCAGCTCGGCTTCGCTGCAGCCGTCGCCGTTCAGTCGCAATTGGGGGCTGCGGGGCCGCTGCGCCAGTTCGTGGTCGTAGCAACGGTCGTAGTAATCGAGCATCTGCTCGCAGGCGGTGGCCATGTCGCCGGTCTCGATCGCCGCCAGGGCCAGGGCTGTGCGCTGCGGCCCCAGGCGTCGTGCGATGCGTTCGGTGGCGCTGCGCAGCTCCTCGCGGGGCTGGGCTCCGTAGACGGCGACCAGGCGCTGCACCCGTTCCCGGGTCGGGCGCTGCAGTTCCACCACCGTGGCCTGCTGCATCTGCTGCCATAACGCTGCAGGAAGCCGGCATCGCCCCACCTGGGCGCTCTCGGCTTCGAGCCAGATCGGACCGCCGTCCGGGCAGCGCCAGAGGGTGTCGGCGATGCGGTTTTCAAAATGCTCGCTGCTGGGCTGCGCCGGCAGGCCCAGACCCCCGAAGCTGCTGCCGCGGTGATGGGCCAGCCCTTCGAGGTCCAGCACGGCCACCCCTCGGGCCTGCAGCGCCAGCAGCAGGTCGGTCTTGCCGCCGCCGGTGCGGCCGCCAAGCACGATCAGGGGCCAGGGTTGCTCGAACTGCGACAGAACCCAGCGTCGGTAGGCCTTGTAGCCGCCTGCCAGCAGCTGGCAGTCCAGATCGACGGTGCCCGCCAACCAGGCCATGCTGGCCGAGCGCATGCCACCCCGCCAGCAGTACAGCCGCAATCGCCCGCTGCCCCGGCTGTGGTTGATCAGTGCCTGGGCCAGCTGCTCGAGCCGTGGCCCGATGGTCGCCAGGCCCAGCAGCACAGCGGTCTGCCTGCTCTGCTGTTTGTAGGCGGTGCCGACGGCGGCCCGTTCCTCGTCGCTGAACAGGGGCAGGTTGATCGCGCCGGGGATGTGTCCCTGGCTGAATTCGCCCGGGCTGCGCACATCCAGCAGGGGGCCCTCGCCCTCGAGATAGGCCGGCATGGCCATCGATCGCCCGTGCTGCTGCGCCATGGGGCTCAGGGATGCAACTGACATAGTGGGCCCACCTTGGTCAGCGCCGACCTCCCCATGCTCTCCGGTTCACCGGTCGCCGTCACCGCCGAGCAGCTGCTGGATCGCTTTGTGTCGGCCGCGGGCCGCCAGCGCCGTTCCCTGTTGCCCCAGCTCACCGCGCGTCAGCAGGAGCTGGTGGACCTGATCGAGGACCGTCTGGACCGGCTCGATCCCACCGGCGACGACTGGGCAGCCGGGACCCTGATCCAGTTGTTTCTGGGCGCTGCCGGTCCAGAGCGTGCCCAGGCCTGGTGGGACCGCCACCCCGAGGGTTGGCTGGCCGCCCTGAGCGGGTGCGGTCTCGATTACGCCCCGTTGCAGCGGGCCCTCGCCGAGCAGCAGTTTGAACAGGCGGATCGTCTCACCAGCGAACGCCTGCGCCAGCTGGCGGGTGAGGCCGCCGTCCGCCGCGGCTATGTGTATTACAGCGAGGTGCCGCCCATGCCTGGGGTGGACCTGCAGAGCCTCGATCGACTCTGGGTCTGCTACTCGCAGGGCCGCTTCGGGTTTTCGGTCCAGGCACGCCTCCTGCGCAGCTGCAATGACCGCTGGGATCAGCTGTGGCCGCGCATCGGCTGGAAAGCCGCCGGCATCTGGACCCGCTATCCAGGGTCGTTCACCTGGTCGCTGGACGCTCCTGACGGTCACATGCCCCTGGTCAACCAGTTGCGCGGGGTGCGGTTGATGGATGCCCTCCTCAGCCATCCGTCCTTGCAGCAACGGTTGCTGGCCCCGTCCACGGGCCGCTGACCGGCCCCCTGGCCTAGGGTCGAACCGATGACGCGATCCGGCTGGTGACCCTGCGTTGGAGTGACTTCATCACCCCGTCGACGCTTCAGCTGGCCCCGCTGCTGGATCTGTTGCTGGAGCCAGTGCGCTGTCAGCAGCTTCAGTCCAGGTTGCAGTTGGGGCTTCAGGAGGCCCTGGTCAATGCCGTGCGCCACGGCAATGGCTGTGACCCGCACAAAACGATCCGGATCCGCCGCATCGAAACGCCCCGCTGGTGGATCTGGCAGGTTCAGGATGAAGGTCCGGGCCTGCCTGCCGATGGCCGGGTCACCTGTCTGCCCGAACGGGCTGATGCCGCCTCAGGCCGGGGCTTGTTTCTGATTCACCACTGTTTTGACGACGTGCGTTGGAGCCGTCGCGGCAATCGTCTGCAACTGGCCGTCAGTCGGGCCGGCCGCCCGCTCAACGGCGGTGCTGGGGGCAGCCTGGATCGCTGATTTCGGCCCGTAACCATTGCTGAGCATGGTCGATCAGTTCCAGTGCCCGGTTGCGGGCCCCGTTGCTGGTGGGGGCTGCTGGCTGATCACCGCTGAGCAGCTGAACCAGGGCGGCCGCCAGTTGTTCGGCGGCCCGGCGCGAGCGCTGACTTTTCAAGGCGTGCCAATCGCGATCGCCGATGCTCAGCTGCTGATGCAGGGCCACGGCCGCTTGCAGGGCCCCGTCGGGCCATTGCAACCGGTGTTCCAGGGGGCGCTCGCTGGAGCGATCACTCACAATGGTGCCTGGTGAAGGTCTGGCCACCATCCTGATGGCTGTCCACCCCTGTCTGTGATGCGTCGAACACGCCACGCCTTCAAGGGAGACATGGGAGCCCGTGCTGACGTTCCAGGGCTGTTGCATCATCTGGGTGCCCTTTTGAGCCTCCCGGCCCGGGCACGCCTGGCCAGTGGCGTCAGTGGACGCCGCCAGCGCCAGCGCCTGGCCC
>Ga0310333_100268_pt1 | contig 14646 bp, 12 predicted proteins | sample LakMicSRFTotalB7_FD_195547 | JGI IMG/M metagenome (GOLD analysis project Ga0310333, IMG submission 195547) | Enriched freshwater cyanobacterial communities from Lake Michigan, Michigan, United States - MI23.SRFL.Total.B7 (v2) (version 2) | ecosystem: Environmental > Aquatic > Freshwater > Lake... | reverse complement strand
CACCAGTTCTCCATGAACTGGCTGGGCAGCTCCACCGCATCCCATTCCACGCCGTTGATGCCGGCGGCCTGGGGGCGCTCCACGGTGGTGAGCATGTGCTGCAGGCCGTGGCCAAACTCATGGAAGAGGGTCTCCACCTCCTCGAAGGTCATCAGGCTGGGGGTGTCCCCCACCGGCGGGCTCTGGTTGCAGATCAGATAGGCCACCGGCAGCACCGGTGTGCCATCGGGGCGGCGGGAGCGCACCAGGCACTCATCCATCCAGGCGCCGCCGCGCTTGCTGCCGGGGCGGCTGTAGGGGTCGAGGTAGAAGGCCGCTATGGGCTGGTCGTCCGCAGCGCCGTGGGCCTCGAGGATGCGGAAGAAGCGCACGTCCGGATGCCACACGGGGGCTTCGCCGTCGGCCGCTTCGATGCGAATGCCGAACAGGCGGTTGCACAGGGCGAACAGGCCCTCCAGCACCCGCGGTAGTGGGAAGTAGGGGCGCAGGGCTTCGCTGTCGAGCTCGAAGCTCTCCTGGCGCAGCACCTCGGCCCAGAAGGTCACATCCCAGGGCTTCAGGTCATCGGCCTCCGGGGCCCCGTGGCGGCGGGCGCAGTCCCGCAGGGCCTGCAGTTCCGCCTGGGCCACCGGGTGGGCGGCGGCGCGCAGCTCCTCCAGCAGGCCCTCCACGGCGGCCTCGGAGTCCGCCATCTTGGCCGCCAGGCTTACCTCCGCCCAGTTGGCGTAACCCAGCCGGTGGGCCTGCTCCCCCCGCAGGGTGAGGATGCGTTCGATTAGGGGCCAGTTGTTGCGCTCGGCGGCTCCGTTGTCGTCGGGGCTGCTGTCGTCAGGGCTGCCGTCGTCCTGGCCGGAGGCCCGGCTCACGTGGGCTTTGTACAGCCGCTCCCGCAGATCGCGGCGGCGGCTGTATTTCATGAACGGCGCGTAGCGGGGCATGTCGAGCCCCAGCAGCCAGGGGCCCGCTGCACCACTGGCGGCCTCCTCGCCGGCGCCGCGGGCAGCCTGGGCCAGCTGATCCAGCAGGCTGGCGGGCAGCCCCTCCACCTCCGCGGGGTCGCTGAGGCGCAGGGTCCAGCCGTTGGTGGCATCGAGCACCTGGTTGCCGAAGCGGGTGGAGAGTTCGGCCAGCTCCTGGCTGGCGGCATTGAAGGCCTCCTGCTCGGCGCCGCTGAGGCCCACGCCCCGCAGCTGCATGTCCCGCAGTTCCGCCGCCAGGATGCGCCGCTGGGCGCCATCGAGGCCGTGGGCGCCGCCGGCTTCCGCCTGCTGCTGCAGACGCTCGAGGGCCCGGTAGATCACCTGGCTCTGGCCGGCACGGTTGCCGAAGGCCACCACCGTGGCCTGTTGGGCGGCATGGGCTTCCCGCAGCTCCGGGCTGTTGCAGACGCCGTTGAGGTGGCTCACCACCCCCCAGCTCCAGCGCAGGCGCTCACCGAGGCGCTGCAGCGGGTCCATCACGGCGCTCCAGCCCAAGGGGCCGCCGCCGCTGCTGAGCTGCTGGTGCAGGCCCTGCTCGAGCACTTCCAGCTCCGCTTCCAGTTCGGTCATCAGCTCCGGGATGTGGGCGTTGACGGCCTCCGGGGTGATGGCCTCGTAGCGGGGCAGACCCTCACCGCGCAGGATTTCCGGAAGGCTGGCAACCATCGAGGCTCTCAGGGGCTGGAGCCATTCCAACCGACCGGAGCCCGATGCCGCTGTTCAGCCGAGGGCGGGTAGCCGAAGGGCGACCACGGTGTGCTGGGCTAGCTCGGAGGCCAGGGCGGTGGTGCTGGCTTCGTAGAGGTCGATGGCGATGCGGGGCCAGAAGCCGATCACCAGGGTGGGCACCAGCAGGGTGAGGCCGATCACCAGTTCGCGCGGCTTCATGTCGCCCACCACCGCCAGGGCCGGGATGCGGGGGCCGAAGAACACGCGCCGGCAGAGGCTGAGCAGGTAAACGGGGGTGAGCACCACGCCGATGGCTGCCAGCACCACGGCGATCACCCGGAAGCCCACGGTGAAGGCGTCGTTGCTGGTGAGGCCGAGGAACACGGTGATCTCGCTCACGAAGCCACTCATGCCCGGCAGGGCCAGGGAGGCCAGGGAGCTGGCCAGGAAGAAGGCGAAGGTGATCGGCAGCACCTTGGCCAGCCCGCCCATGTTGGGGATCGAGAGGGTCTTGGTGCGCTCGTAGAAGACGCCGGTCACGAAGAACATGGCGGCGGCGATCAGGCCGTGGCTGATCATCTGCAGCATGGCGCCGCTGAGGCCGAGGCTGTCCACGGCGCCGATGCCCAGCAGCACGAAGCCCATGTGGCTGACAGAGCTGCAGGCGATGCGCCGCTTGACGTTGTCCTGGGCGAAGGCGTTGAGGGCGCCGTAGACGATGTTGACGATGCCCAGCACGATCAGGGCTGGGGCCAGCTGCAGGTGCGCCTCCGGCAGCATCTGCACGTTGAAGCGCAGCAGGGCGTAGCCGCCCATCTTCAGCAGCACCCCCGCCAGCAGCATCGACACCGGTGCATTGGCCTCACCGTGGGCGTCGGGCAGCCAGGTGTGCAGGGGGAACATCGGCAACTTGACGCCGAAGCCCACCAGGAAGCCCAAATAACAGAGCAGTCCGAAGGTGCCGCCGGGGGAACGGGCGATCAGCTCGGAGAGGTTGAGGGTGAAGGGGCCGTTGAGGGCCAGGGCCAGGCCGCTCAACAGGATCAGCAGCGAGGCGGTGGCCGTGTAGAGAATGAACTTGGTGGCGGCGTACTGGCGCTGCTGGCCGCCCCAGATGGCGATCAGCAGATACACGGGCACCAGCTCCAGTTCCCAGGCCAGGAAGAAGAGCAGGAAATCCTGCGACAGGAACACCAGGGCCTGGGCCGAGGCCTGCAGCAGCAGCAGGGCGAAGTAGAGGCGGGTCTTCTTCTGGATGTTCCAGCTGGCGGCCACCGACAGCAGGGTCACCAGGCCGGAGAGCACCACCAACGGGGTGGAGAGGCCGTCGGCCGCCAGCGACCACTCCAGCCCGATGGCGGGCACCCAGGCGAAGCGCTCCACCAGCTGCAGGCCGGCGATGGAGCCGTCGTAGTGCTGGCTGAACGCCACCAGCATCAACAGCAGGTCGGCCAGCAGGGTGACCAGGGCGATGCTGCGGGGCAGCTTCGGGTCGCTGCCGTCGCCGGGCAGCAGCATCAGCAGCGGCGCCACGGCCGCCGGCAGCAGCGTGATCAGGCTGAGCCAGGGAAAGCCGTTGGCACCGAGGGGATTGAGGCTGGACGCGGCCATCGCAGGCAGGTTGGCGTCCATCACGACCTCAGCTCAACGGGCCTCGCGGCACCTGTCTCAACAGGTTGCGCTTGAGACAATCAATCTAGCAGCTGGGTATTTCTGCGTGGGTAGAAATACTCAGTCTTCGAGGGGCTTCCAGCGGCTGCCGATCTGCTGCAGCTGCAGCACTTCCGCCCGGGAGGCCACCCCCTCTTTTTCCCAGGTGCTCACCATGGCGCGGCTGACGGCTCCGGCCACGGTGCGGTTGGTGAGGGCCAGGATGCTGGGGCCGGCACCGCTGATCACCGCCCCCCAGGCACCGGCTGCGATCGCCGCCTGGCGCACGGCGCTGCCCCCCTGGATCAAACCCCAGCGGTAGGGCTCGTGGATGCGGTCGTGCATGCCGTCGGCGATCAGGTCGCCATTGCCGGTGCGCAGCCCCTGCAGCAGCAGGGTGAGGGAGCCGAGGTTGGTGACGGCATCGGGGATCGAGATCGCCTTGGGCATCACCCGCCGCGCCTCGCTGGTGGAGAGCCGGATCGCCGGGATCGCCACCACCGCCACCACCTCCGACGACCACTCGCAGCGCACCACGCGCCAGCGGTGGGAGGCGGCCTTGGCGGTCATGCACAGGCCCCCCAGCAGGGAGGGCACCACGTTGTCGGGGTGGCCCTCGATGTCGATGGCCAGCTCCAGCAGCTTCTCGCGGCTGAGGGGCTCACCGATCAGGGCGTTGGCCCCCATCAGCCCCGCCACGATCGCCGTGGCGCTGCTGCCGAGGCCCCGGGCCGGCGGCACCGCCAGGCGCACCCGGGCCTCCACGGCGATCGGATCCTCGCCGGCCTCCTTCCACACCCGCTGGGCGGCGCGGTACACGAGGTTGTCGGGGCCGCCGCGCAGGTGGGCCCCTTCGCGCCCCTCGATCACCAGTTCGAAGCGCTCGCCATCGCCTTCGATGCAGCGCATCTCAAAGCGGTTGTTCAGCTCGAGGGCGGCGCCGAGGCAATCAAAGCCCGGGCCCAGGTTGGCTGTCGTGGCGGGGACGTTCACCACAACCCCCTGGCCGATGCGGGGGCGGACCATGCGGTCTGTTCTGCTGAGGGTCAGTGTCCCATCCAGCCCAGCAGGGTGCGGGCGCGGCAGGCGGCGCTGAACAGGCCCGCCTCCGGATCGGTGAGGGCCATCACCGGCACTTGCTCGACCATCGCGCTGAGCCGGCCCTTGGCCAGGAAGGGCTCGAGGAAGGCGGCCGACTGCAGCTGCGGGAGCTGTTTGGCAGCGGTGCCGCCCCCCACCCACAGGCCCCCAAGGCAGAGGCTGTGCAGGGCCAGGTCACCGGCGGCGCTGCCGTAGGCCCCGAGCCACAGCTGTTGGGCCCGCAGGGCCAGGGCGTCGCCGGCTGCTGCTGCTGCTGCCACGGCGGCGGGCAGATCGAGCTGGGGGGCGGCCATCAGGGGGTGCCCCGGGCCAGCGGGGTCGGTGGCCAGCAGCCAGCGCATCACCTCCCCCAGGCCGGTGCCGCTCACCACCCGCTCGATCGAGAGGCGCTGCAGCCCCAGATCGGCCTGCAGCCATTGCTTGAGGGCCCACTCCTCGGGGTTGCGGGGGGCGAATTCGCCATGGGCGGCCTCGCTGGCCATGGCCACCAGCCCCTGGGGGGTGGGGACGCCGAAGGCCACCCCCAGGCCCGTGCCGGCCCCAAGGATCGCCACCGGCGCCTGGGGGTCGGCGGGGCGGGGGCGCAGCGGCGCCTGCTGGGTCTTGCTGAGGTGGGGGAGCCCGTAGATCAGCACGGCGAAATCGTTCACCAGCTCCACCGCCCCGAGACCACAGGCCGCCGCCAGGGGGCCCTCCTCCAGGAGCCAGGGCAGGTTGGTGAGCTGCACCCGGCCGCCGCGCACGGGGCCGGCCACGGCGAAGCAGGCACTCACCGGATGGGGCTCATCGCTGGGCCCGGAGGCCAGGAAGTGGTTCACCAGGGCGCTGAAGTCGTCCCACTCGGCCGACACAAAGCGTTCGCAGCGGCGCTGCCGCAGCTCGCCGTGCTCCACGCCGTAGAGGGCCAGCAGCGTCTTGGTGCCGCCGATGTCGCCGGCCAGCAGGCTGGTCATCCCGGCAGCGGCAGCCCCGCCAGGCGCCCACCGTTGGCCTCGGCGGCGGCCGCCAGCAGCACCTCGGCGGCCACGCTGCCCAGGTCGCCGTCGCGGCGGCTGCGCAGACTCACCTGCTGGCTCTCCGCCTCCTTGGCGCCGATCACCCCGAGCACCGGGATCTTCATCTGCTCGCCGTTGCGGATCAGCTTGCCGAGGCGGTCGCCGGAGTGATCGATGCTGGCCCGTACGCCCGCCGCCTTGAGCTGGCTGAGCACCTGCTCGGCGTAGGGGAGCACTTCATCGGTCACCGGCAGCAGGCGCACCTGTTCAGGGGCCAGCCAGAAGGGGAAATCGCCGGCGTAGTTCTCCGTCATGATCCCGAAGAACCGTTCCAGCGAGCCGAAGATGGCCCGGTGGATCATGATCGGCCGCTGCCGTGAGCCGTCTGCCGCCACGTAGTCGAGGTGGAAGCGCTCCGGCAGGTTGAAATCGAGCTGGATGGTGGAGCATTGCCACATCCGGCCGATGGCGTCCTCGATCTTGAGATCGATCTTGGGGCCGTAGAAGGCGCCGCCGCCCTCGTCGATCTTGTAGGCCCAGCCTTTTCGCTCCAGGGCCGCGATCAGGCCATTGGTGGCCAGCTCCCACACGGCGTCCTCCCCGATCGATTTCTCCGGGCGGGTGGAGAGGTTGATCTCGTAGTGGCGGAAGTCGAAGGTGGAGAGGATCCGTTCGGTGAGATCGAGGATCGCCAGGATCTCGTCGCTGATCTGTTCCGGCAGGCAGAACACGTGGGCGTCGTCCTGGGTGAAGCCACGCACGCGCATCAGGCCGTGCATCACCCCCGGCCGCTCGTAGCGGTACACGGTGCCCAGCTCGGCCCAGCGGATCGGCAGCTCCCGGTAGCTGCGCAGGGTGCTGGCGTAGGTGAGCACGTGGAACGGGCAGTTCATCGGCTTGAGCTGGTATTCCCGCTCATCCACCTGCATCGGGCCGAACATCGACTCGCTGTAGAAGTCGAGGTGGCCAGAGGTTTTCCAGAGGCTGATGTCGGCCACGTGGGGGGTGTAGAGCAGCTCGTAGCCCGCCTCGAAGTGCAGCTCGCGCCAGAGGTTTTCGATCAGCAGGCGCATGCGGGCGCCGCGGGGGTGCCAGAACACCAGGCCTGCCCCGGCTTCGTCCTCGATGGAGAACAGATTCAGGTCGGTGCCGAGCCGGCGGTGGTCGCGGCGCAGGGCCTCCTGCTTGCGGCGCTGGTGTTCCGCCAGCTGCTCCGGGGTTTCCCAGGCGGTGCCGTAGATGCGCTGCAGCTGGGCGTTGTTCTCATCGCCGCGCCAGTAGGCGCCGGCCACGCTCTCCAGCTCAAACGCCTTGGGGTTGAGCTCGCCGGTGCTCGCCACGTGGGGGCCGGCGCAGAGGTCCCACCACTGCTCCCCGAGGGTGTACAGGGTGATCGGCTCCTGGATGCCGGCCAGGATCTCCAGCTTGTAGGGCTCGTTCTGGGCCCGGATGCGCGCTTCGGCCTCGGCGCGGCTCACCTCAAGGCGCTCGAGGGGGAGCTTCTGGTTGATGATCCGGATCATCTCCTTCTTGATGGCCTTGAGGTCGGCCTCGGTGAAGGGATCCGGGTTGTCGAAGTCGTAGTAGAAGCCGCTCTCGGTCCAGGGGCCGATGGTGACCTGGGCCTTCGGGAACAACCGCTGCACGGCCATGGCCAGCACGTGGCTCATGGAATGGCGGATGCGCAGCAGTTGCTCGCTCTCGCTCGTCTTCGGCAGCTGGATCGCCGGGGTGTCGAGGAGGGCGGCGGTCACGGCGGAGCGGTGGCAACCCCGATCCTACGCAGGCCTTTTCGGGCTCTTCCTAGGCTGAGCGGGTGACTGCGTCCCCCGTCCCCCCGTTCCCGCCGGAGCCCTCCCAGGAGCCAGGCCAGCTGTTGGATCAGCTGCTGGAGTCGCTGTTCGACGACTTTCTGTTCTGGTTCCAGCGCGGGCTGGTGCTGCTGGATCACACCCCTGAGCAGCTGCTCCCCCCCGGGGAGCAGGGATGCCTGCGGCGCGACCTGCAGGAGGGCCTGCAGGCGATCGCTGCGGCCCGGGCCCTGCGGAGCGCCTGCTCGACGCCGATGGCGGTGGACCTGGAGGCCATGGCCCCCTGGCATCGGCTGATGATGCGGGTCTGGAACCTGTCGTCGATGCTGCGGGTGGCGGGAGTGGCCTTGCCGGAGGGGGGTTAGCCCCGCAGGCTCTCCAGGTTGTCGCGATAGAAGCGGGCCAGCTCCTCGGGGGTCTTCACCGGCTGGCCGTAGGCGCTGCCGCCGCTGACGCTGGGGAAGGAGGCCCACTCACGGGCCAGCACCGCCATCACCTCGCGGGTGAGCCCCAGGCGATCGATCTGGTCGAGTACGCCGCGGCGGTCCACCAGGTAGAGGGCGGCCTGGTCCTGGCTGCGGGGCTCGAAGCTGCGCAGCTCCAGCTTCGTGGCGGCTTCGCGCCAGGTGCTGGGCAGGAACTGGTAGGCCCCGGCGGCGGCGCTGCGGTAGCGCTTGGTGACCACGATCTCCGGGTGGCGGGCCAGGCTGCCGAAGCGGCCGCCGCCGTACAGGGTGCGGTAGCCCTCGCCGCCCTGCTTCCAGGTGCCTTCCGCATAGCGGATGGTGTTGAGCAGCGCCTGCCGCTCGGGGGTGATCGTGTACACGCGCTGCTCAGGCTCGGCCCCGCTGCGCCGCTGGCTCCCCTGGGAGGGGCTGGCCAGGGAGCTCACCGCCAGCAGCAGCAGGCCCAGGGCCGTGGCGGCAGCGGTGGTGGAAGGGGACGCCTGTCCCCGGCGGAGCGGAAGGGAGTTGAGCAAACGGCACACGAATCCGGTTGCGGCAAGCCTGCTGGTCGGGCGAGACCCATGGCGAGACGGGGTCCCCGGGGGCTGGACAAATGAGACGCGATGTGCGTATGCAGGGGCATCCCCTGACCCACGGGTGTGCCGACGCCGGAGCTGCGGGGCTTAATGATCAGCCACCTTTATCTTTCCTTCTGGATTGATCAGCCCCTGGGGCGCCCCTCGGCGGCTCAGGGGCTGACGGCTTCAGCCGGCCGGCAGGAAGCCCAGGGCGCCCCGGGTGCGCTCCAGGGTGGCGTTGGCCACGGTGCTGGCCCGTTCCCGGCCCTGGACCAACACCTGATCCAGTTGGGCCGGATCGGCGTTGAGCTCGGCGTAGCGCTGTTGGATCGGCCGCAGCGCCTCCACCAGCACCTCCGCCAGCAGGGGCTTGAAACTGCCCCAGCCCATGGCGGCACACTCGCTGGCGGCGGCCTCACGGCCCCTGCCGCTGAGTAGGGCATAGAGGCCCAGCAGGTTGTCGGTTTCCGGTCGCTCGGGGTTGCCGAACTCCAGCCCCATCACCGGATCGGTCTTGGCGCGCTTCACCTTCTTGGTGATCAGCTCCGGCGGATCCAGCAGATTGATGCGCGAGCCCTCGTTGGGGTCGCTCTTGCTCATCTTGCTGCGGCCGTCCGTGAGGCTCATCACTCGGGCCCCCTCCCTGAGGATCAGTGGTTCGGGCACCTTCAGCACCGGGATCGGCTCCCCCTCCGCATCCCGGGGGGCGAAGCGGGCGTTGATGCGCTGCTGGGCGATGTCGCGGGCCAGCTCCAGGTGCTGCTTTTGGTCCTCCCCCACCGGCACCAGGTCGGCGTCATAGAGCAGGATGTCGGCGGCCATCAGCACCGGGTAGTCGAGCAGGCCCACCGACACCTGGTCGCCCTGCTTCACGGCCTTCTCCTTGAACTGGATCATCCGCTCCAGCCAGTTGAGCGGGGTGACGCAGTTGAGCAGCCAGCAGAGCTCGCTGTGGGCGGCCACGTGGCTTTGCACGAACACCGTGGCTTTGGCCGGATCGATGCCACAGGCCAGGTAGAGGGCGGCGGTGCTGCGGGTATCGGCCGCCAGGCGCTCCGGGTCGTGGGGCACGGTGATGGCGTGCAGATCCACCACGCAGAAGAACGTGTCGTGGGTGTCCTGCAGATCAACCCAGTTGCGGATGGCCCCCAGCCAGTTGCCCAGGTGCAGGGATCCGGTGGGCTGAACCCCTGAAAGAACCCTGGCGCGTGGCATTCGGACCGCTGATGGCTGGGCGGATTCTGCCTGCCGCCCAGCCGGGGCGGGCCTCAGGCCTCGGGGCTGGGCTCGGGCGCGGCTTCTGTGGCGGTCTCAGGGGCAGCTTCTGTGGCAGCTTCGTTAGCAGCTTGGGTGGCGGCCTCAGCGGCGAGCTCGCTGTCGAGTTCAGCCGCCTCGATGGCCTCAACCGGCTCAGCGGCGGGTGCGGGCTCGGGCGCGGGTGCGGGGGCCGCGGGGCGCGCCGGGCGGGCGAAGGGGTTGGGGCGGTTGTTGGCGGGGCGCTCACCGCGCTCGGGGCGGGGACCGCGGCGATCACCGCCGTCGCCGCCGCCACCGGGGCGGCTGCCGGCGTTGGCGCGGTGCTGGGCCACCACGTCGTCGAGCTTGCCCTCCTCGAGCAGCTGGGCCACGGTGCGGATCGAGAGGCCCAGGGCGGCCACGGTGGAACGCAGGCCGAAGGCCTCCTGCACGGCGCGGGCCGAGCGCATCTCGTTGTCGCTCAGGCGGATGCGGAAGCCACCGGCATCGCGGTTGCCGCCTTCACGGTTGCCGCCTTCGCGGTTGCCACCCTCACGGGGGCCGCGCTCACCGCGCGGAAAGCTGTTCTGGCGATCACCGTCGGCCATGGCCGCACACCCTGTTGATGTCAGGGGCAAGTGTGCCCTACGGGCTGAGCGCCGGGCCAGCACCACAGGAGCTGGTGCGCATCGCCGCTGCCATCCCGCGCCAGCACCAGCAGCGGAATCGGTCTGGAGCCCGGTTGCTCGAGCTGGCGGCGGTACTGCTCCACCAGGTGCAGGTAACGCTCCAGGGTCCAGCCGTGGTTGCCCTGTTCCTGGGCACTCCAGAAGCGCCGCAGGGCCTCTGTGCAGGCCTCGCGGCCGAATTCCTGCCAGCAGCGCTCCTGGGCCTCCAGCCCATCGAGGCCATCGGCTCGCAGTTGGCGGAACAGGCTCAATTCCGGTGCATCAGCGCTGCTGTCGGGGGGGAGCATCCGCGCCAGTTGGGCGATCGGGGCCACCGACATGCGCAGCCAACAGCGCTCCAGCAGCAGCACCGGCAGGGCGCCATGCCAGCCCGGCTGCTCCTGCTGCTGCTCCAGCAGCCGCTCGACGCGGCGCCGCAGCCGCGGGGTGAGCTGCTGCTGCCAGGGGGCCAGGGCGGCGGGGGATTCAGCCATGGGCCCCCCGGAACGTGATGTCGGCGATGGCGTATTCCCGCGGCTCCAGATGAATGGTGCAGCGCACGGGGCCGAAGCGTTGCTCCAGGTGGTCCTCCACCAACTCGGTGATGCGGTGGGCGGTGGGCAGGTCGTCGGCGTCCACCACCATGTGCAGCTCGATGAACACCCGCTGGCCGAGCACGCCGCGGCTGGCGATGTCGTGCACGTTGAGCACCCCCGGTACCCCGGTGGCCACCTCGTGGATGGCCTCCGGGGCGATGGCGATCTGGTCCACCAGCCAGGGCATGTTGCTGCGCAGCACCTGCCAGCACACCCGCGCCAGCAGCAGGCAGAGGGGGATCGCCAGGGCAACGTCCAGCCAGTTCTGGCCGAGCCACACGGCGCCGGCCAGGCCCACCAGCACCACCACGGTGGTCCAGATGTCACTGGTGGTGTGCTTCGCGTCGGCCAGCAGCAGCTGGCTGCCCAGGCGTTTGCCCTCGCTGCGTTCGTAGCCCGCCAGCAGCAGGTTGCAGCCCAGCACGATCAACAGCAGCACCAGGTCGTGGCCATCGAGGCGCAGGGGCCTGAGGCCGCTGGCGATGCGCTCGATCGCCGTGCGCAGGATTTCCAGGGCGGTGAACAGGATGAAGCCGGCGATGGCCAGGGCCCCGAGGGCCTCGTATTTGTCGTGGCCGTAGGGGTGGTCGCGGTCGGGGGTGGGGTCGGAGAGGTTGTTGGTGATCAGCCCCAGCAGGCTGGAGAGGCCATCGGTGGCGCTGTGCATGGCATCGGCCAGCACCGCCAGCGATCCGGTGAGCAGGCCGATCACCAGCTTCAGCAGGCTCACGGCCACATTCACCGCCAGGGCCACCAGCAGCACCCGTTGCACGGCGGCGCGGGTGTCCGTCCGCGCTCCATCCGCCGCCATCGCCGCCCCGCCGCGGGCCTTGCGCCTGAGGACAACTCCCATGGCCGCTGCGGCGTCATGTGTACGCCAACGTTATTGGGTCTGTGCAGGGCCCACCAGCTGAGCTAAACCAGCTGCACGTCAGACCGGCCCCTTCGCCGGAGCCCGTCGTCCGTGCCTGAGCCGGCTTCCCCCGCATCCCCCCTCACCGGCACGGCCCTGGCTCTGCTGAAACCGCTGCGGCGCCACTGGCCCGTGGGGCTGAGTGTCGGCGGCGGGCTGCTGCTGCTGGAAACGGCCCACGGGCCGTTGTCGTCGCTGCTGAGCCTCAGTGCCGCGGCCGCCGGCCTGTGGCTGCTCAGTGCCCGGCTTCGGCCCCGGGCTCCGCAGCTGCCCACCAGCGTGCCCGGATGGTTTGAGCGCTGCGAGGCGGTGCTGGCCAGTTTCGAGCGGCTGCAGGGCGGAGCTGACGCCGCTTTCCGGCCCCAGCAGCAGCGCCGGCGGCAGCAACTGCAGCAGCTGAAGGAGCGGGCCGGCCAGGGGATGCTGCAGTGGGCTCTGGTGGGCACCAGCCCCTGGAGCGAGGAGCTGCAGGGGCTGCTGCTGGCGGCCGTGCAGTCGCCCGTTCCTCTGCAGCTGCTGCGCAGCCATCCGCTGCCGTTGGGGCCTGGGCGCTGGAGCTGGCCGGAGGCCTTCCGCCGCTGTGATGCGGTGCTGTATCGCCTGGAGCTGCCGCTCAAGGCGTCCGATCTGCGCTGGCTGGAGGCCCTGCCCGAGGGGCAGCCGGTGCTGCTGCTGGTGGACCGGCCGGCCCAGGACGATTGGGCGCAGTGGCAGCAGCAGTTGCAGCAGCAACTGCCGTCCCGGTTGGGGGAGCACTGCTGGCCCTGGTCACCCGAGGGGGAGGATCTGGCCGCCGATCTGGCCCCGCTGAACGGTTGGTGGAGCGCGGCGGCGCCGGAGCTGCAGCAGCACACCCAGCGCCGCTGCCTCGAGGAGCTCCACGGCCAATGGCAGGGAGAGCTGGAGAGCCTGCGGCGCCAGCACTGGCAGCGGCTGCTGCAACGCACCCAGTGGACCGTGGCCGCCGGTGTGGTGGTGGCGCCATTGCCCAGCCTGGATCTGCTGGTGCTGGCGGCAGCCAATGGTCTGATGCTGCAGGAGATGGCCCAGCTGTGGGAGTGCCCCTGGACCCTGGAGCAGCTGCAGGCGGCGGCCATGGAGCTGGCCCGGGCCGCCCTCACCCAGGGGGTGGTGGAGTGGAGCAGCCAGACCCTGGCCTCCGTGGTGAAGCTGCATGGGGCCACCTGGCTGGTGGGTGGGGCCCTGCAGGCCCTCAGCGCCGCCTATCTCACCCGGGTGGTGGGGCGGGCCATGGCTGATTACTTGGCCTTGGCGGCCGGGGTGCCGGAGGCGGAACTGCAGGCCCTGCTGCAGCGCCAGGCGCCGCTGCTGGTGGCCCAAGCGGCTGAGGCGGAAAAGCTCAATTGGGGCGCCTTTCTGCAGCAGGGGCGACAGTGGCTTCAACAGCAGTCCGGCGGGGCGAATGCCATCGCTTCGCTTTAAACAACTTCATGACAAGTTCATGAACTCCTTCATGAACTTGCCTGAGGTTGGCTGAACTTAAGAAACGCTTCTGGGAATACTGGGCGCCTCTCCGTAGCGTTGGCAGGCCACGTTTGTGGCATCCGCACTGTTCCGACTTCGTTTGAAGTCATTCCTGCCATGACCACTGCCCTTCGCAGCGGCCGTTCCAGCACCTGGTCTCAGTTTTGTAACTGGGTCACCAGCACCGACAACCGCATTTATGTGGGTTGGTTCGGTGTGCTGATGCTGCCCTGCCTGCTGTCGGCCACCATCTGCTTCATCGTTGCGTTCATCGCAGCACCCCCCGTCGACATCGACGGCATCCGTGAGCCCGTTGCCGGCTCTTTCCTCTACGGCAACAACATCATTTCCGGCGCTGTGATCCCCAGCAGCAACGCCATCGGTCTGCACTTCTATCCGATCTGGGAAGCCGCCAGCCTCGATGAGTGGCTGTACAACGGCGGCCCCTATCAGTTGGTGGTGTTCCACTTCCTGATCGGCATTTCGGCCTACATGGGCCGCCAGTGGGAGCTCAGCTACCGCCTCGGCATGCGCCCCTGGATCTGCGTGGCCTACAGCGCTCCGCTGTCGGCTGCCTTCGCCGTGTTCCTGATCTATCCCTTCGGTCAGGGGTCGTTCTCGGACGGCATGCCCCTCGGTATCTCCGGCACCTTCAACTTCATGTTGGTGTTCCAGGCCGAGCACAACATCCTGATGCACCCCTTCCACATGCTGGGTGTGGCCGGGGTGTTCGGCGGCAGCCTGTTCTCCGCCATGCACGGTTCGCTGGTGACCAGCTCGCTGGTGCGTGAGACCACCGAAACCGAAAGCCAGAACTACGGCTACAAGTTCGGCCAGGAGGAGGAGACCTACAACATCGTGGCTGCCCACGGTTACTTCGGTCGCCTGATCTTCCAGTACGCCTCGTTCAACAACAGCCGCAGCCTGCACTTCTTCCTGGGTGCCTGGCCGGTGGTGGGCATCTGGTTCACCTCCATGGGCATCTGCACCATGGCGTTCAACCTGAACGGCTTCAACTTCAACCAGTCGATCCTGGATGCCCAGGGTCGGGTGCTGCCCACCTGGGCCGACGTGCTCAACCGCGCCAACCTGGGCATGGAAGTGATGCACGAGCGCAACGCCCACAACTTCCCGCTTGACCTGGCGACCTCCACGGTGACCCCCGTGGCCCTCACCGCCCCGGCCATCGGCTGAAGACAAGCCAACGGGCCCGTGTCACGGGCCCCCCGAAGCCCCCGCCCCGGCGGGGGCTTTTTCATGGCGGTCCTCCGGGGGATGGGAACGGCGCAACAGGGGTTTACAAACCGCGCAACCTTCCGTTACATTGTGGTGACGCCGGAGATCCGGCTCTACTTACCCGCCTCAAGCCTTCGGGCTGACAGGCCTTCCCCATCCCGTACTCATGACCACCACCATCCAGCAGCGCCAAGGCGCTTCTGCGTGGAACCAGTTTTGCGACTGGGTCACCAGCACCGATAACCGCCTCTACGTGGGCTGGTTCGGCGTGCTGATGATTCC
>Ga0310333_100265_pt1 | contig 14731 bp, 12 predicted proteins | sample LakMicSRFTotalB7_FD_195547 | JGI IMG/M metagenome (GOLD analysis project Ga0310333, IMG submission 195547) | Enriched freshwater cyanobacterial communities from Lake Michigan, Michigan, United States - MI23.SRFL.Total.B7 (v2) (version 2) | ecosystem: Environmental > Aquatic > Freshwater > Lake... | reverse complement strand
GATCCATCTCGATTGCCCCAGCGTTGGCGCCACCGAGACCCTGATGATGGCCGCCGCCCTGGCTGAGGGCGAAACCGTGATCGACAACGCGGCCCTCGAGCCGGAGGTGATCGACCTGGCCGGGCTCTTGAGCGCCATGGGAGCGCGGATCCGCGGCGCTGGCACCACCACGATCACGATTGAGGGCGTTGAGCGGCTCCATGGCGCCGATTACGCCGTCATCCCCGACCGCATCGAAGCGGGCACCTTCCTGCTCGCCGCTGCCATCACCCGCTCGCGCCTGCGGGTCGGTCCGGTGATCCCCGAGCACCTTGGCGCCGTTCTGACCAAGCTCGAGGACGTGGGCTGCAAGCTCACCATGGATGGCTCCACCCTGGAGATCAGTGCCGACGAGATCCGCGCCGTCGACCTGCGCACCCAGCCCTTCCCCGGCTTCCCCACCGACCTCCAGGCTCCCTTTATGAGTCTGCTGGCCACGGCCCAGGGCACCAGCATCATCACCGAAAACATCTTCGAAAACCGCCTCCAGCACGTGGCCGAGCTGCAGCGCATGGGGGCGGCGATCCGGCTCCAGGGCAATACGGCTTTCATTGAGGGGGTGCCCCGCCTCAGCGGCGCCCCGGTCCAGGGCAGCGACCTGCGCGCCTCGGCCGCCATGGTGCTGGCCGGCCTGGCGGCGGATGGGGTCACCTCGGTTCAGGGGCTTGAGTATTTGGATCGGGGCTATGCCGATCTGGAGGGCAAGCTCAATGGGGTTGGCGCCTCGATCCGGCGGCTCCCTTAGGATCGGGATCAAGGGAGCGTGCCGGAATTGGTAGACGGACTCGACTCAAAATCGAGCGCCTTCGGGTTTGTGGGTTCGAGTCCCACCGCTCCCATCCCCCTAGAGCCTGTCCATCCCGTGATGGACACCTACAGCCGCTATCCCCTGACCCTGAAGAAGGGCAGGGGCTGCTGGCTATGGGATGACCAGGGCCGCCGTTACCTCGACTGCGTGGCGGGCATCGCCACCTGCACCCTGGGCCACAGCAACCCGGCCATGCAGAAGGCGCTGGGCCGCCAGCTCGGGCGCCTGCAGCATGTCTCCAACCTCTACCGGATTCCGGAGCAGGAGCAGCTGGCGGGCTGGATCGCCGGCCACAGCTGCGCCGATCGGGTGTTTTTCTGCAATTCGGGGGCTGAGGCGAACGAGGCGGCGATCAAGTTGGCCCGGAAATACGGCCACACCCGCCGCGGTATCGAGCGGCCGGTGATCCTCACGGCCCAGGCCAGCTTCCACGGCCGCACCCTGGCGGCGGTCAGCGCCACGGGCCAGCCTAAGTACCACCAGGGGTTCGAGCCCATGGTGGAGGGGTTTCGCTTCTTCCCCTACAACGACACGGCCGCCTTTGAAGCCCTGCTCCAGGAGTGCGAGGCCGATGGACCCCGGGTGGCGGCCGTGCTGCTGGAACCGCTGCAGGGGGAAGGGGGCGTCAATCCTGGTGATCCGGCCTTTTTTGCCCGGGTCCGCCAGCTGTGCGATGAGCGCGACATCCTGCTGATCTTCGATGAGGTGCAGGTGGGGGTCGGCCGCAGCGGCTGCCTCTGGGGCTACCAGAAATTGGGGGTGGAGCCCGATGCCTTCACCCTGGCCAAGGGCCTGGGCGGCGGGATCCCGATTGGGGTCCTGGCCGTCAACCGCCGGGCCGACGTGCTTCGCCCCGGGGACCACGCCAGCACCTTCGGGGGCAATCCCTTTGCCTGCCGGGCCGGCCTCACCGTGGTGGCCGAGCTTGAGCGGCGCCAGCTGGTCGCCCACGCCGGGCGCATGGGCGAGCTGCTCGCGGGCCTGTTGGGCGAGCTGGTGGACCGCCATCCCCAGCAGCTGGCCGGGGTGCGGGGCTGGGGCCTGTTGCAGGGCCTAGTGCTGCAGCCCGATGGCGTGACCGCCCCCGAGCTGGTGGCGGAGGCCATGGCCCATCGGTTGTTGCTGGTGCCTGCCGGACCTGGGGTGGTGCGGTTTGTGCCGCCTTTGGTGATCAAGCCGCGCCAGCTGAGGCTGGCGGTACGCCGGTTCGAGGCGGCCCTCACCAGCCTGGTGGCCAGTCGCACGGCCGCCGCCCCGGCCGACCTGACTCCCCCCAAGGCCCCCTCCTAGGTGGTTCTGGGCCTGCCGGCGCCGGTGGATCTGGACGATCTGCTCGAACCCTTTGCCAGCCGCGGTGTGGACCTCGGCCTCGAGCGGCTGGCCGGGGCCCTAGCGGCCGGTGGCCAGCCGGAGCGCCGCTTTGCTGCCGTGCAGGTGGCGGGCACCAACGGCAAGGGGTCGATCTGCACGTTCTTGGCGGCGATCCTGGCGGAGGCCGGTTTGCACTACGGCGTCTACCGCTCCCCCCATTTGCTCAGCTGGTGTGAACGCCTGCAGCTGGGCGAGCGCTGGATCACCCCCGCCGAGCTCCGCGCCGACCTGGGCCGCTGGCGACCGATCGCTGGCGCCTTCCACCTCACCCCCTTTGAACTGCTCACGGCCGCCGCCTTTGATCGCCTTGCGGCCGAAGCCGTGCAGCTGGCGATCCTGGAAGTGGGCCTGGGCGGTCGCCTCGATGCCACCACCCTCCACCCCGACCGCCGGGTGATTGGCCTGGCCAACATCGGCCTGGACCACTGCGAATACTTGGGTTCCAGCCTGGAGGCGATCGCCTTCGAAAAGGCTGGGGTGTTCCAGCCCGGGGCCATCGCGGTTAGTGCCCCCCAGGAGCCGGCGGTGGCTGCCGTTCTGGACGACCAGGCCCGCCGGGTTGGCACGGAGTTGCGCTGGGTGGAACCATTACAGCCCGAGTCTTCGGGCGGGCCCCGCCTCGGCCTGGCCGGCGATCTGCAGCGCCGCAATGGGGCCGTGGCCGTCGCCATGGCCCAGGCCCTGGGGGAGCTGGGCTGGGGCATCGAGGCGGGCGCGATTCGGCGGGGCCTGGCTCAGGCCCGCTGGCCTGGCCGGCTGGAGATTCGCTCCTATCGGGGCCAGCCCCTGCTCCTCGATGGGGCCCACAACCCGCCGGCCGCCAGCGCCCTGCGTCAGGAGCTGGAGCAGGGGGACCGGGCCCCCTGGGGGGCGGGCGGGCGCCGTTGGTTGCTGGGGATCCAGCGCCACAAGCAAGGCGCGGCCATGGTGCGGGCCCTGATCGCCCCCGGCGACCAGGCGGCCATCACCCCCCTGCCGGAGCACGCCAGCTGGAGTGCCGCCGATCTGGTGGCCGCCTGCCCCGCATTGGCCTGTCAATTGCGGCCGGTGGCCGATCCTGCCGAAGGCCTGGCCTGGCTGCACCAGCGGGCAGGGAGCGAGCCCAGGGCCGGTGAGTTGGCCTCTCCAGGGGCTGGCGGGCGCTCGGAACCCGCCACGGCCCTCCCGGTTGTGGCCGGTTCCCTGTATCTGCTCGGGGCCCTGATCCCCTTGCTCGATCCGGCCCCAGTAGGGCCAGGATGAGCGTGCTGGAGCGCTCGCTTGGATCGACGCTGCTCTAGCCCCCAGCCCCTTTGCCCACGGCATGCCATGGCCCAGCCTTCGCGTCGATTCGGGCCTGATCCCTTGGGCGGATCTCCGCTAGCTGGGGGATTCCCCCATGGGTGTGCGAGGCGGCTCGACCTGGGCCGGGGGCTGCGGGGTCTGTGGGCTAGGGCGTTGCCGGTGGTCTTGTCTGCCGTGCTGATGGCCGTGCTGGTTGCCCAGCCCGGGGCTGGTTGGGCCTTCGAGAAGGTCGATTACACCCTCACCAACCAGAGCGGCCAGGATTTCCATGGCCAGGCGCTGGCCAACAGCTCCTTTGCCGGGGTGGTGGGCCGCGGCGCCAACTTTGCCGGGGCCGATCTCAGCGGCGCGATCCTCACCCAGGCGGCCTTCCCCGCTGCCGACTTCAACGGCAGCGACCTCAGCGATGCCCTGATGGATCGGGCCGACTTCAGCGACACCGACCTGCGCGGTGCCATCCTGCGCGGGGCGATTGCCTCGGGCAGCCGCTTTGGCGGTGCCCGCATTGAGAACGCCGATTTCAGCGATGCCCTCATCGATCGGGCCAGCCAGCGCCAGCTCTGCCGCACGGCCACTGGTACCAACCCGGTTAGTGGCGTCGGCACTAGGGAAAGCTTGGGCTGCTAGCCCGCTTCAGCGCCTAGGCCAGCGCCTGGACTGCCGCACCAGCCTGGCGCTCGAGCCAGCCGCGCAACTTGCCGGGATTGAGCAGGCCGGCCGGGTCGTAGGCGGCCTTGGCGGCCACCTGCTCGGCGTCCACCCCCCCCAGCCCGCCCTCTTCCACCGTGATCGCGTGGGGGTTGAACAGCACCGCGCCCAGCTGGCGGCTTTGGTCGATCAGCCGCTCTAGGGCCCCGGCTCCCTGCCAGCGCACCAGCGGCAGGGCCACCAGCCGCTGGCTGCCGCCCGAGCGCACGGCCTCCAGGTGCCAGAGCAGGGCGTCCCCCCAGGTCGCCTTGAGGGCCTCCAGGCAGGGAGCTTCCGGTTGGGGGAGGAGCAGCTGCAGGTAGGTCCAGCCGGGATCGCGGGCCCGCAGGTGCAGGGTGGTGTGGTTCCAGCAGAGCTCCCGCAAGGGCACCCCGCGGCTGGCTCCCTGGGGCGCCTGCCAGAGGATCTCGCCGCCCAGCTCCTTCAGCCAGGCTTCGATCGGGGCCACGGCCCCAGGGGCGGCTAACAGCAGCAGCCGGTGCTCCTGGCCCTGGGCCGGTGGGCAGGTGGTGGGCCAGGGCAGCTGGGCCGCCACGGGCGCCTCTAGCAGGCAAAGGCCATTGAGGAGGAGGGCCGAGGCCGGCAGCTGCTGGGCTGCCGCCAAGGCCCCGTCCCAGCTGGAAAAGCCGATCACAAGCTGGCGCCAGGCCACCGCCTCGGTGGTGGCCAGGCTCAGGGACGTGATGATGCCATTGCAGCCGTAGGCATGGTTGATCGCCCGCGCTGCGGTGGCATCCAGGGCCAGCAGGCGCGGCTGGGGCTCCAGGGTCACCAGCTCCAGCCCCAGCAGGTGGCCCGGATCGCGCAGGAAGCCCCAGCGCAGGGAGCCGATGCCACCGGAGCCGCCGGCGATGAAGCCCCCCAGGCTGGCGCTGCGGTAGGTGCTGGGCACGAGCCGCAGGGCCCGCCCCTGGGCGTGGAGCTGCTGGTCCAGGTCCTCGAGCAGGATCCCCGCCTCGGCTGTGACCACGCCGGTGTCGCCATCGAGGTCCCGCAGCCGTTTGAGGCCGGTGAGATCGAGCACCAGGCCTCCGGCTAAGGGCACGCACTGGCCGTAGTTGCCCGTGGCCGCGCCCCGCAGGGTGAGGCTCACCCCGTGGCGGCCACAGGCCGCCGCCACCCTCAGAACCCCATCCACGGTCTGGACCCGCACCAGCATCTGGGCGCGGCAGCCCTCCAGGAGGGGCGTCAACACTGGCGAATAGACGAAGGCATCGGCGGAGCCCCGGGCCAGGTCCTGGGGTTGGCGTAGGGGGGCCAGCCCAGCGGCCAGCAGATCCCCTTCCAGGGCCTGGAGCTGGGCCTCGCTGGCCAGGGGCGGCAGGGGCCCGGGCAGGGCTGGGGGCAGCACGGGCCTCGGTTTGGCCGGATCGTGGGGGGGGCAGGCGGGCAAGGTCATCGGTGGCGGCGGCTCAGGGGCCAACCCTGGCTGCGAATGGGGTGAGCAGGGGCTGGGGGGCTTCCGCGGCGGGCGGCTGGAGCCACTCCCCGGCCCGCAGCACCCGCCGCTGGGCCGGCCGGGCGAGCAGCTCGCTCCAGCTGCTGGCGCCGAGCACCACCAGGTCGGCCGTGGATCCCGGCCGCAGCACCCCGTCCCAGGCCAGGCCCATCAGCCGTGCGGCAGCGCTGGTGAAGGGCGCCAGCCCCAGGCGCCGCCAGGGGGCAAGCTGGGCCGCCGGCGCGGCAAAGCGCAGCAACTCGATCGGATCAAAATCGCCGCCCGGATACCAGGGGTCCTGCACGTTGTCACCGCCCACGGCCACGGTCACCCCTACCTGCTGCAACAGCCGGATCGGCGCCAGGGGCCGCTCCGGGGTGGTGAGGCCATCCTGGTGCCCGAGCAGCCAGAAGTTGGTGCTGGGCAGGGCCACCACCTGCAGGCCCGCGGCCGCCATCCGTTCCGCCAGCTGGATCCGGGGACCTAGGGGCATCAGGCCCATGCTGCTGGCGTGGCTGCAGGTCACGGGCACGCCACAGCCCTGGCGCTCGATCAGGCCGGTGAGCAGGGCCATGCCGGCCCCTGGGGCGGCCGACCCCTCATCCACATGCAGGTCCACAGGGCAGCCCAGCCGTTCGGCCAGGCGCAGTAGGGCGAGGAGGTGATCGACATCGCTGGCGCTCCTGCGGAAGGGCGGCCCCAGCACCCCCCCCAGCAGTCCGCCCGCGGCGGCCACCCGCCGGGCTAACTCCAGCCCCGCCGGGCTCGACCAGAAGGCGATCGGCACCAGGGCTACCAGTTGCAGCTCCAGCCGGCCCCGCCAGCGCTGTTGCAGGTCCAGCAGGGCCTGCCAACTCGGCTCGGCGGCCGGACCGGCGCTGTCGACATGGCTGCGCAGGCCCCTGAGGCCATAGCGCCAGGCCCGATCCAAGCCCGCTTCGCCCCGCTCCAGCACCTGGTCGGCCGTGCGCTGCTCCGCTTCGCGGCCATTGGCGGCCAGGGCCGCCGCCATCGTCGCCGATGGGTTTGGGAAGGCGCCCCAGCTGAAGGCTTTATCAAGATGGACGTGGGCATCCACCGGCGGCGTGATCGCCAAGGGAGCAGCGGCCTGGCCAGGACCCTCGGGGATGGCCTCGATGGCGCCGATGCGACCAGCGTCGATGGCCAGGCGCACCGTGACCAACCCCTCGCCGTTGCCCGCCGGCAGCGTCGTCAGGGACGGATCCAGCAGGGCCCGTGGCAGGCGCAGGGGCGGTAGCCAGCGGCGGCCGGGGGGGCCCTCGTGGGCCCACTCGCTGGCAGTCCCGGCAGCAGCGGCTGTCGTCATCGGGACGACCCCGGGTCCGTATCTGTGTGGAGCACCAGAAACTGGCCCGCCCCGGCCAGGGTCAGGGCCCTGTACCTGGGCAGCACTAGGCCCGGCAGCCCGGTCGGTCCGCCCAGGTCGGTGCGGTAGAGGCTGAACAAAGCGAAATTCCAGCGGCGGCTGGACTGGCGGGCCAGGGAGCCGAGGGTCTGGCGCTGGCTGAGCATCAGCTTGGGGCAGTCCTGGACCACCAGTTGCAGCAGCATGGGCAGCCCCTGGGGCCCGCAAACCTCCGTCACTGCCAGGTTCACCAGCTGGTCGGCGGCGAAGTCCTCAAAGTCGCTTGGGGGCGGATTGGTCCAGGCCAGGGTCGCCACGGCGGCACTGATCAATCCGGGCCAGAGGAGCCAGTTCCAACGGGAGGACGACGGCGACATCAAGAGAAGGACCCCTGGCGCAGCCAAGGTCAGTGATGACCCCTTGATAAGATGGCAAAGCCGTGGCGGGCGTCGCCAAGTGGTTAAGGCAGCGGATTGTGATTCCGCCATGCGGGGGTTCAAGTCCCCTCGCTCGCCCTGTTCCTTCGGAACGTCCAGCCCGATCCTCTTGGATCGGGCTTTTTATTGGCCAAACGGCGCGGATCTGCCCTAAATCCCAGGCGTTTGGACACCCAAGCAAGCCAAAACCGCCACCTGTTCGGCAATGGCGCCGCTGGGAATCGGGACTGAAGATCGGCGCGCAGAGCAGGCTCAAGTCCAGATTCAGGGCGGATTGGGGACCGATTGGGAGCTGCATCAGCGGGGCCTTCCGGTCCCCTGGGAGCTGGAGGCCCCGCCAACCTGGTCAGAGCCTGATCAGGCAGTTCCCACCGGCCTCTTTGGCTACTGAGAGGGCCTCCTGGGCCCGGCTGACCAGGCCAGCGGAACTGCCATCCTGCGGGGTCAGCACGGCCAGGCCAACCCTCAGGGTGATGAAGGGTGACCCGCTCGAGCCGGGGTGGGCCAGCCGGAGGGCCAGCACCTGGGCCATGACCTGGCGGCCGATGGCTTCGGCCTCTCCGGCCTGGGCCCCAGCTAGCACCAGGGCAAAGATGTCCCCTCCGAAACGGGCCGGCAAATGGGACTGGCCCGCGCTGGCGGCCAGGAGCACCCGGGACACCGCCATCAGGCAATCGTCGGCGCAGAAATGGCCGAACTGGCTGTTGTAGGCGCCAAAGTCATCGAGATTGAACAGGAGCAGGCTGATCGCCAGTTTGGCCTCGAAGGCTTCGGCTAGGCGCTGCTCCAGCCGCCGCCGGTTGATCAGGCCCGTGAGGGGATCACTCCAGGCATTGAGCTTGGCCCGTTCGCGGAAGCGCGTCACCACGGCCATCCCCATGGTGCCGACCAGGCGCTGGACTTCCTGCAGGTCCGATCCGCGGAACCCGCCGCTGCGCCGGGTGGCCAGGGTGAGGGCCGCCAGGTAGGTGCCGTCGCTGAACAGGGACTCGGCCAGGTAATCGGTGAATCCCTCCCGTTTGAGTTTGACCAGGAAATCAAAGGCGATTGATTCAATTGGCAGCGACTCCAAACGCAAGCGCAGCGGTTCCCCCGCGTCGCGCAGGTGCTTGAAGACCGTGTTGCGGCGATGTTCCTCCTCGAAGTAATCGGCCGTGCGGTGGAAAGAGCGCACCGCATCGATCTGCTCTAGCTCCCACCAGTACTGAACGCCGTCGTGGCCGCTCTGCAGCGGGATCACCGACAGGCTGAGGCGATCGAGGGGCAGGCCGCCCCCCACCAGCAGTCGGGCCGCCCTCGAGGTCAGGTCGGCCAGGGTGGCCACCCCCGTATTGGTGGAACTGGCCTCGGCGATCAACTGGTCAATGGCCGCCCGGATCGGCCCAATGCGGGACTCGGGATTCAATCCAGGTGGGGGTAGCGGCGGCGGTTGGGGGGGTATCACGGCGCGGTCCCAGCGGGCGAAGCAAGCAAGGCCCTGAGTAAGGACTCTCCACCGTGACGCACGGGGTCGTCACAAACCAGCCCAGCAGACTCCCGGCATTGCTCCAGGGCTGCTTGGGCCCCAGCCGGATCCAGGCCAGCCGTGTTCAGGGCGATCGCGCGCACCTTGGGAGCTGCCGAGCCTGGGGGCCGGCCTAGGGCGGCCACGGCCTCGTAGGCGGCGATCACCTCGGCCAGGGGCGGAATCGCCACCGCAGCGGCACCCGGCCGGGTGCGTACAAAGCGTTGGCCGGCGCGATGCACCAGCACTAGGTCGGTGGGCTGGCTGCCTCGGAGCAGGGGCAAGGTGGCGGTGGAGCCTGGATGGCAGAGGGACCCCTGGCCCTCCACCAGCAGCAGGCTGGCCGGTTCGGCCCCCAGGGCGGCCGCCAGCACCGCCGCTTCCACGGCCCCAGCCGCGTAGTCGACCCGCACCGCATCGAGGGGAACCCCCTGGCCGGCGATCAGGATGCCGGCCTGACCCGTGCCGACGAAGCGGGCATCGATCCCCTGCCGCCTGGCCGCGGCCGCCAGTTCCAGGCAGGCGCTCATCTTGCCGACGGCCATGTCGGTGCCCACGGCCAGAAGCCTGCGGCAGGGCAGGCCCGCGGCCAGGGCCGTGGCCACGGTTAAGCCAGGTGGTTCCTGCCGCAGGTCCCAGATCCATTGCCCTGCGTCCTGGCAGGCGGCGGCCAGGACCGGATCGTCGCCGAGGCGGCTGTGCAGGCCACTGGCCAGGTTCAGGCCGGCCTGCAGGGCTAACAGCAGATCGCCGGCCATCTCGGCCGGCAGGATCCCGCCGGAAGGGGCCAGCCCCACCACGGCCACGGGCCGTTCGTCACCCTGGCCCTGGCCTGGGGCCCCGAGGAGGGGCCGGGCCTCGGCCATGGAAGCCACGATGGGTACGGCGCGGGGGATCCCGGTGATCGCCTCCAGATCGGCGCCGGCATGGGCCGGATCCACCACGGCCAGGATCGGACCGGAGCGATAGCGCAACAGGGCCAGGCCGGTCTTGCCGGAGAGGTTGTCCAGGCCGCCATGGAGCAGCAGCACCAGGGGGGCGGAGGCGCTGAGCATCAGGCCTCTGGGCCCTTGGCTTGGGCCTTGGCTGTGGAGTTGTCCTTGGATGGGCGGCTTGGGGACCGACGGCCTCCGGCGGCCTTGGACCCAACGGTTTTGGCTGGAGCGGCTTTAGTTGGAGTGGTTTTAGCCCGAGTCACCTTGGAGCCAGCGACTTTGGGCCCGGCGGCATCGACCTGGGCGGCTGCGTCCCCGGGCCTGGGGGTCCAGCGGACCCCCAGGCCCGGTAGGGGCGTGGGCCGGAGGCAGTCCCCCTCGAGCACGGCTCCTTGAAAGGGGTCATCCACCAGGTTGAGATGGCTGTCGAGGTCGGGCCATTCCACCAGGGGCAAGAGCTGGGCGGCGGCGCTGTTCAACAGGCTGCTGTCCGAATAGCACCCCAGCATTACCCCCAGACCGAGCCCGCGGGCGCAGCGGGCCATCAGCAGGGCTTCCGAGAGTCCGCCGCTTTTGAGCAGCTTGATATTGATGCCATCCACCACCGGGGCCAGGCGCAGCAGGTCGGCCAGATTCCAGCAGCTCTCATCGGCCACCAGGGCCAGGGGCGCCTGGCCCGCCAGGGCGGCAAAGCCGGCCCGATCGGCGAGCGGATCGGCCTGGGCCGCCAGGGGCTGTTCCACCAGCACCACCCCCTGGTCCGCCAGCCAGGGCAGCATCGCCTGGGCCGTGGCCAGGTCCCAGCCGCCGTTGGCATCCACCTGCAGCTCCAGAGTCCCCGGGTGCTGGTCCTGGCGCCGGGCCAGGGCTTCGGTCACGGCCTGCACCAGGGCGCGGTCGTGGTCGGATCCGGCGGGGCTGCCCAGCTTGAGCTTGATGCGGCTGGCGGGCAGCAGCTGCCACCAGCGCTCGAGCCGCGCCAGCACCGCCGCCGGTTCCCCTAGCCCCAGGGTGACGCTGGTGGCGACACAGGCCCCCGGATCCAGCCCCCAGAGCCGGTGGAGCGGCTGCTCCAGCCGTTGCCCCCACCAGTCGTGCAGGGCCAGGTCCAGGCCGCAGCGGGCCGGCGGGCTCAGGCGGGCCAGCAGGGGGTCGAGGGCCTGGAGGGGCTCGGGGGCCAGGGGCTCGAGTTCGGGCACCAGGGCCGCCAGCTCGGCGGCAAGGGCGTCGGTCTCGTAGGCGCGCAGGCCGGTGTCAAAGCCGCCGGTTTCGCCCCTGCCAATCAGGCCATCGTGCTCGATCTCCACCAGCAGGTGCTCCACCGCGGCCGTGGTGCCCCGGCTGATGGCCAGGGGCACGGCCTTGGTGAGGGAAAAACGCCGCAGCCGAACTCGCATCCCTTGACGCCACCAGCGATGGACCTGCCCTGGCAGGCTGGCAGCTAATAGGGGATTTCGGAGCATTCCAAGGGCAAACGCCCATGGCCATGGGCCTGAGCAGCCCGCTGGGGGCTTCGCCCAGGGCTGAAAAGCCCGTTCAAGCCGCTCGAAACCGCCCCCCTCCGCCCCCTGCGACCCCAGCGCCGCCTCCGTCGCTCCATCCCCCGACCCGTTCTGACCGCCGCCCCATGACCGTGATCATCCCCGCAGGCACCCAGGCCCCCCAGGCGCCTGGGGCCCGCCGCGGCAGCTACTGGATCACCACCTTTGGCTGCCAGATGAACAAGGCCGATTCCGAGCGCATGGCCGGCATCCTCGAAACGATGGGTTACGTCGCCGGCAGCGACGAACACAGCGCCGATCTGGTGCTTTACAACACCTGCACGATCCGCGACAACGCCGAGCAGAAGGTTTACAGCTACCTGGGGCGCCAGGCCCAGCGCAAACGGCTCAACCCCCACCTCACCTTGGTGGTGGCCGGCTGCGTCGCCCAGCAGGAGGGCGAATCCCTGCTGCGGCGCGTGCCGGAGCTCGACCTGGTGATGGGTCCCCAACACGCCAACCGCCTCGATGTGCTGCTCACCCAGGTGGAGAACGGCCAGCAGGTGGTGGCAACAGGCGAGCACCAGATCCTCGAAGACATCACCACCGCCCGGCGCGACAGCACGGTCTGCGGTTGGGTGAACGTGATCTACGGCTGCAACGAACGCTGCACCTATTGCGTGGTGCCGTCGGTGCGGGGCAAGGAGCAATCGCGCCTGCCCGGCGCGATCCGCCTGGAGATGGAGGGCCTGGCCGCCCGGGGCTTCCGCGAAATCACCCTGCTGGGCCAGAACATCGACGCCTACGGCCGGGACCTGCCCGGCATCACCCCGGAGGGGCGCCGCCAGCACACCCTCACCGACCTGCTGCACCAGGTCCATGACGTGGAGGGGATCGCCCGGCTGCGCTTTGCCACCAGCCATCCCCGCTACTTCACCGAGCGCCTGATCGATGCCTGCGCCGACCTGCCCAAGGTTTGCGAACACTTCCATATCCCCTTCCAGAGCGGCGATGACGCCCTGCTTAAGGCCATGGCCCGGGGCTACACGGTGGAGCGCTACCGGCGCATCATCGACCGCATCCGTGAGCGCATGCCCGATGCGTCGATCAGCGCCGATGTGATCGTCGGCTTCCCCGGTGAAACCGATGCCCAGTACCGCCGCACCCTCGAGCTGATCGAAGCGATCGGCTTCGATCTGGTTAACACCGCCGCCTATTCGCCCAGGCCCAACACCCCTGCGGCCGACTGGCCCGGCCAGCTCGACGAGGCCGTGAAGGTGGAGCGGCTGAAGCAGATCAACCAGGTGGTGGAGCGCATCGCCCGCCAGCGCAGCGGCCGCTACCTGGGCCGGGTCGAGGAGGTGCTGGTGGAGGGTCCCAACCCCAAGGATTCCAGCCAAATGATGGGCCGCACCCGCTCCAACCGGCTCACCTTTTTCCCTTCCCACCGCAGCGATGGCCGCCCAATCGCGGCTGGCGAGCTGGTGGATCTGGTGATCGAGGATGTCCGTCCCTTCTCCCTCAGCGGCAGCCCCCTGGCCGCGGCCGGTTGGTCGCCCTCCCCGGCTGCCTCGATCGCCCAATCCACCCCAGAGCCTGCGGCCCCGCTGGCCGCCCCCCTGGCCTGACGCCGGAGCGCTGATACGTTTGGCGCCACTTCAACGGCGCCATGGCAGCACCCCCCACCCACCTCGGCCTGGTGTTCGGTGGGCTGTCGGGCGAACATGCCGTGTCGATCCGCTCGGCGATCACCGTGGCGGGCGCCCTGCGCCGCGGCGCCAACGCCGAGCGCTATCGGCTGAGCTGCTTTTACATCGACCAGCAGGGCCACTGGTGGCCGCCTGCCGTGGCCGATGCGGTGCTGGCCTCGGGCCTGCCGGCCCAGCCCGCAGACCTGCCGCCGGCGCCCCAGCGGCCCGGTTTTCGTGGCTTCCCCGACGGCGCCCTGGAGGTGGAGGTGTGGTTCCCGGTGCTGCATGGCCCCAACGGCGAGGACGGCACGATCCAGGGGCTGTTCAGCCTGATGCAGGTGCCCTTCGTGGGCTCGGGGGTGCTCGGCTCGGCCGTGGGCATGGATAAACAGGCGATGAAGGCCGCCTTCGCCGCCGCCGGCCTGCCCCAGGTGCCCTACGCCTGCGTGGAGGCCGCCGAGCTGGAGGGGCCTGAGCCCCAACGCACCAAGTTGCTAGAGCGGCTGGAGGCCCAACTCGGCTATCCCTGCTTCATTAAGCCGGCCAACCTGGGCTCCTCGGTGGGCATCAGCAAGGCCGTTGATCGCGACGCCCTGCTGGCGGGCCTGCGCGAAGCGGCCGGCCACGATCCCCGCCTGGTGGTGGAGCAGGGCGTCCAGGCCCGGGAACTCGAATGCGCCGTGCTCGGCGATCGCCAGATGGCCGCCTCGGTGCTGGGGGAGATCTGCTTTGACGCCGATTGGTACGACTACGACACCAAGTACACCGCCGGCCTCAGCCACACCGTGATTCCGGCCCAGGTCAGCGAGGCGATTGCCGAACGGGCCCGCGAAATGGCGATTGGTGCCTGCCGGGCGGTGGGGGCTGCCGGCCTGTCGCGGGTGGATTTCTTCTATGAGGAGGCCAGCGGCGCCCTCTGGCTCAATGAGATCAACACCCTGCCGGGCTTCACCAGCCAAAGCATGTATCCGATGCTCTGGGACGCCACAGGGTTACCGCTTGAGGAGTTGGTGCACCAGTTGGTGCAACTGGCGCAAGAATCCAGGCCACACACCGGTGCGAGCGTGGAGCCCAGATGATTCATGGACTGTTCTGGCTGCCCCTGCTGCTGGTGTTCGTGCTGCTCACGGCCCTGGGCTGGCTGGAGCGCAGGCGTCAGCAGCTGTTTCGCGACTGGGCCCAGGGGGCGGAGCTGGCCAAGCTCGATAGCTGTGGCGGCGCCAAGTTGGAGGGAGGCCTGCTCAGCTGGAGTGCCTTTGAGGCCGGCCAACTGGTCGAGAAGGATCAGTTTGTGGTGAAAACCCTCGAATGTGTGGAATTGCTGGCCCTGCGCTCCGGTGAGGCGCCCCTCACCGACGAGGCCCATGGCGCCTGTCGCCTACGCCTTGTAGGAGGCGGTCTGCACAAGGACCTGCCCTTTGCCGATGCGGAGCGGGCCCGCCGCTGGATCGACCAGCTGATGGCCCGAGCCCGCTGCGACCTGTGAGCCCTGTCGAGACGGAACGGCGCCCGGGGCCTGGGGCTGAGCGGCGCCGCCAGTTGCGCCTCCAACGCCGCAGCCAACGGCTGCGGGAGATCTGGCGCGTCTTGGTGCTGGTCGGAGCCTCCGCCGGCCTGGGCTGGGTGCTGCTCGGCCAGGGCTGGAGCTTGCGCAGCCCATCCCAGGTGG
>Ga0310333_100262_pt1 | contig 14832 bp, 13 predicted proteins | sample LakMicSRFTotalB7_FD_195547 | JGI IMG/M metagenome (GOLD analysis project Ga0310333, IMG submission 195547) | Enriched freshwater cyanobacterial communities from Lake Michigan, Michigan, United States - MI23.SRFL.Total.B7 (v2) (version 2) | ecosystem: Environmental > Aquatic > Freshwater > Lake... | reverse complement strand
GGTCAGCGCGGTTTGCGGGCACTCCAGACCCGGGTCATGAAATGGGAGCTGGCGGTGATCGCTTCAAACCCTGCGCTCTGCAGCCGCTGATCGATGTCATCGCGGATGTAGTCCGGGTAGTAGGGCTCATGGAAGACCCGACGGAAGTTCTCCATCGCCACCTCAAATTGCGGTGAGTCGGCAAGCTGGACCGAATCGGCCAGGACCAATGTCCCGCCAGGCACCAGCTGCCGGTAGCAGTCGTCGATCACGTTCTGGCGGGCTTCCGGTGGCAGTTCATGCAACAGAAAGACGCAGGTGACGGCTTCGAACCCCCCGTCGATGAACGGCATCGCCTCGGCGTTGCCCTGGACCAGCTGGGGCAGCTCCCCGGGCAACTGGCTCAGCCAGCGGTTGGCCTGCCGCAGGTAGGCATGGGACAGGTCCAGTCCCACCAGCTGGGCCTGGGGCAAGGCCCCCCGCAGCTGGCGCAGGGTGCGGCCGGTGCCTGTGGCCACGTCCAGCACGCGAATCTGCCCAGCGGGACGCTCGCCAAAAGCCTGCAGGCCCAGCAGCAGAGGGCCCAGCACCCGCCGGCGCATCGGATCGGCGGTGCCGTTGAACAGGATCTCGACCTGCAGGTCATAGAGCGACGCCGAGGTCTCGCTCAGATAGCCATCGGTCTGGTGGTGAAAGTTCTGCAGGTAGTAGTCGGGGTAGGCGCTGTGATCCACATCTTTGGGTAGATCGCGGATATTGCGCTCCTGGCGGCGGCTCCAGGTGCGGGGCGTGTCCAGCCAGACCAGCGGGTAGCGGGCGGCCCAGTCCAGCCATGGCGCATCGAACAGCAGCGACGAGGGGTACAGGCCCCGTTCAGCCTCTTCCCAGTCGAGCTGGTGCAACCGGTCCATTGACGCCCGCAGGTCCTGCAGCATCCGCGGCGGCACAGGAACGGTGCTGGGGACCCCATCGGGCGCCAGCAGATTCATCAGACGGGTGCTGGCCTCCTTGTGCACAAGCCCCAGCAGGCCCTTGCCGTTCTGCAGGGTCTGGTAGGCGAGCTTGGTCAGCGGATCAGCCATGGCAACGCAGTGCAGCAAAGCTGCGGGGTTCTCCATTTCAACGGATGACGGTCCTCGGGCGTGGCTGCACCCGAGGCGCTAGGGCAGATGACCGGGCCCCCCGGGGGGCTTCACCGGCCTTAGAAACGAAAAAGCCCCGGCCAAAGGCCGGGGCCGTGCATCGCAATGCCTGGGAATCAGGCGTCGTAGTACATCACGAACTCGTGGGGGTGGGGACGCTGGCGCAGCTGCTGGACCTCCTCGTATTTGAGAGCGATCCAGTTGTTGATGAAGTCTTCGGTGAAGACGCCACCGGCCAGCAGGTAATCCTTGTCGGCGTCGAGTGCCTCCAGGGCGCCGTTGAGCGAAGCAGGAACGGTCGAGATCTTGGCCAGCTCCTCGGCCGACAGTTCGAACAGGTCGACGTCAGTGCCATCACCCGGGTCGATCTGGTTTTTGATGCCGTCGATGCCGGCCATCAGCATGGCGGCAAAGCCCAGATAGGGGTTGGAGAGGGCATCGCCCGAGCGGAACTCGAGACGCTTGGCCTTCGGGCTGGGGCCGGTGAGCGGGATGCGGACCGCTGCCGATCGGTTGCCCTGGCTGTACACCAGGTTGACCGGTGCTTCGAAGCCCGGCACCAGTCGCTTGTAGCTGTTGGTGGTGGGGTTGGTGAACGCCAAAAAGCTGGGGGCGTGCTTGAGCAGTCCGCCGATGTACCAGCGGGCTGTCTGCGACAGGTTGGCGTAGGTCCCTTCCCCAAAAAACAGGGGGTTGCCGCCTTTCCACAGGCTCTGGTGCACGTGCATGCCGCTGCCGTTGTCGGCGAACACCGGCTTGGGCATGAACGTGGCGGTCTTGCCGTACTTGCGCGCCACATTGCGCACCACGTACTTGTAGATCATCACGTTGTCGGCGGCGCTGATCAGCTCAGCGAACTTGATCCCGAGTTCGTGCTGGGCCGTGGCGACTTCGTGGTGTTGCTTCTCGATCGGTACACCGAGGCTGCCCATGGTGAGCAGCATTTCGGTGCGCATGTCCTGAAGGGTGTCGTTGGGCGCGACCGGGAAGTAACCCTCCTTCAGCTGGATCTTGTAGGCCAGGTTGCCGCCCTCTTCGTGGCGGTCGGTGTTCCAGGGAGCCTCGATGGAATCAACGCTGTAGAAGCTGCTGCCCGAACCCGAGGTGTAGCGGACATCGTCAAAGACGAAAAATTCCGGCTCGGGTCCGAAGTAGGCGGTGTCGGCAATGCCGGTCGTGCCCAGGTACTCGAGGGCTTTCTGGGCCAGGGCCCGGGGGCAGCGGGCGTAGGGCTTGCCGCTGCGGGGTTCCTGGATTGAGCAGATCAGGCTCAGGGTCTTGTGGCTATAGAAGGGGTCGATCCAGGCGGTGTTCGGATCCGGCACCATCGCCATGTCCGACTCGTTGATGGCCTTCCAACCGCGGATCGAAGAGCCGTCGAATGCCACGCCGCTGGTGAAGGCTTCGGCATCGATCAGGTCCTGGCAGACGGTGAGGTGCTGCCACTTGCCGTGCAGGTCGACGAATTTCAGATCGACCAGCTCGATCCCCTCGTCCTTGATCTGCCTGAGAACGTCCTGGGCTGTTTTGGCCATGACACGGAAAAGCGGTACTGCCGCGCCGCTGGCGGCTTGAGGGGGACCGTACGGATCAGACCCGACACCCTTTTGTATCGGTAGTAACCATTTTGCCGTTGCCTGGCTGTCTCAGGGGCGCGGGGCCGTTGCGTAACCGTTTCTGTCAATTGGCCCAGATCCCCGCCCGCACCTGGGTTTTGTCGATTCAGCAGTGCTACCTTCGCAGCGCTGAAGCGACCTGTTCGTTCCGTCATGCGCGATGCCATCACCGGTCTGATCGGCCGCTATGACCAGCTCGGTCGGTACCTCGATCGCGACGCCGTGGACCGGATGAATGGCTATTACAGCCAGGCCTCTGCCCGTCTCGCGGTGGTCGAGCTGATCAACCGTGAAGCAGCCGAGATCGTGCGCGAAGCTGCCCAGCGCCTGTGGCTGGCCGATCCCGAGCTGATCCTGCCCGGGGGCAATGCCTACACCACCCGGCGGCTCTCGGCCTGCCTGCGGGACATGGATTACTTCTTGCGCTACGCCAGTTATGCCCTGGTGGCCGATGACGTCACCATGCTCAACGAGCGGGTCTTGAACGGTCTAGATGACACCTATAAGAGTTTGGGTGTGCCCACTGGCCCGACCGTGCGCAGCATTGCCCTGCTTGCCGATGTCGTCTGTGAGAAGGCTTCCGAGACGGGCATCGACGGCGGTGACCTCTGGATCCGGCAGCCCTTCGATCACCTGTGCCGGGGACTGGCCGCCAATGATGTGAGGGCTCGCTGAGCGGCCTTTTAGTCTCCACCCATCGCCCCGGCTCTGTTCCCTTGCCTTCCCCCGTGCTGCCTCCTGTTCAGTCCCACCACCGCCGCTCCCTCGACCCGATCAACACCCCTTCGCGTCTGTTGCTCGGTCCTGGGCCCTCCAATGCCCACCCCACGGTGCTGGAAGCCCTGAGCCGCACGCCGATTGGACACCTCGATCCGCTTTACGTGGAGTTGATGGGTGAGGTGCAGGGTCTGTTGCGTTATGCCTGGCAGACCGACAACCGCCTGACCATTCCGATGAGCGGCACCGGCAGTGCCGCCATGGAAGCGACCCTGGCCAACACGATCGAGCCCGGCGACACCGTCCTGGTGGCGGTCATGGGCTATTTCGGGCTGCGTCTGGCCGACATGGCCGGCCGTTACCGCGCCAACGTGGTCACGATTGAGAAGGCCTGGGGCGAGGCCTTCTCCCTCGAGGAGCTCGAGCAGGCTGTGAGCACCCACAAGCCGGCGATCCTGGCCATGGTGCACGCCGAGACCTCCACCGGCGTCTGCCAGCCGATGGAAGGCATCGGTGATCTGTGCCGTGCCCACGACTGTCTGCTGCTGTTGGACACCGTCACCTCCCTCGGTGGAGTGCCCCTTTTTCTGGACGACTGGAAGGTCGATCTGGCCTACAGCTGCAGCCAGAAGGGTCTGAGCTGTCCCCCCGGGCTTGGGCCCTTCACGATGGGACCCAGGGCCGAGGCCAAGATGATGGGCCGCAGCGGCAAGGTTCCCAACTGGTACCTGGACGTCACCCTGCTGAACCAGTACTGGGGCAGCGACCGCGTCTATCACCACACCGCGCCGGTCAACATGAACTTCGGCATGCGCGAGGCCCTGCGCCTTCTCGCTGACGAAGGTCTCGAAGCGGCCTGGGCCCGCCACCGCAGCAACGCCGAACGGTTGTGGGCCGGTCTTGAGGGGCTGGGACTGGAACTGCATGTTCCTGAGTCGCTGCGCCTGCCCACCCTCACCACGGTGCGCATTCCTGAGGGTGTGGATGGCAAGGCCTTCAGCCTGCACCTTCTCAATACCTATGGGATTGAGGTTGGCGGCGGTCTGGGTGCCCTGGCCGGCAAGGTCTGGCGCATCGGCCTGATGGGATACAACAGCCAGGCCGCCAACGTCGACCGCCTGCTGGATTTGCTGGCCGAAGAACTGCCCAAGTTCAGGTCTGCCGCCAGCTCGGCTTCGACCCCCGTCGCTGTCTGAACCACTGGGCCAGCTGGTCGGACGCCTGCTGGCCCAGAACCCCGCTGCGCACCTCCAGGTGGTGGTGCGCGCTGGGATCGGCAGCCAGATCAAGGCATCCACCCAGGGCACCCCGCTTGGGGTCGGAGGCGGCAAAGACCACCCGTCCCACCCTGGCCTGAATCAGCGCGCCGGCGCACATGGGGCAGGGCTCGAGCGTGACCACCAGGGTGCAGTGGTTGAAACGCCAGTCACCCAGCAGGCGAGCTCCCTGCTGCAGGGCCTGCAACTCGGCGTGGCCCAGCGGATCGTCACGGCGATGACGGCCATTGCTGCCCCAGCCGATGCAACGCAGGTGCTGGTCAAGCAGCACCGCAGCCACGGGCACCTCGCCACAGCGACCGACGCGCTCGGCCAGCCGCAGCAGTCTGGCCATCCACAGCTCAAGCTGGGCGTCATGGACCTGGGGCAGACGGGGGCGTTCTGGGGCCATGGATGCCGTTGCCCTGAGCATGGCAGGTGACAATGGGATCTTTGCAGCGTCTGCCGTTGGCCCTTGCGCCCCCAGCCCCATGGGCCAGCGACGCCCTGCCCTTTGCCAGCCCCGATCAGTTGGATCCGGACCTGCAGGAGCTGCTGGATTCAGCCTCGCGCATGCTGTGCCAATGGCTGGGCAGTGCGGCGTCCCGTGCTCCACTGCCGGCCCTGGGGCTGACACCCGCGGTGGCCCCGTCAGTTCAGGGTCTAGGCGGCGACGTGCTGCTGGCCGAACTGCAGCAGGTGATGGAAGGGGCCTACAACCCCAATCACCCCGGTGCCCTCGCCCACCTGGATCCACCGCCCCTGCCGGCCTCGATCGCGGCAGAGATGGTCTGTGCCGGCCTCAACAACAATCTGCTCGCCGAGGAGCTTTCGCCCAGCCTGACCCGGCTGGAACGGAGCCTCTGCGCCTGGCTCGCCGAAGCGATCGGTCTGCCGGCCGGTAGCGGTGGGGTCCCCGCCAGCGGTGGCACCCTGTCCAACCTCACAGCCCTGGTCGTGGCTCGCCAGCACCAGGGGCTGCAGGGCCGCAGCGATGCGGTCGTGCTGGCCAGCAGCGATGCCCACGTCTCGCTCGACAAGGCCCTGATGGTGATGGGGCTGCCTGCCACAGCCCTGCGCCGGCTGCCGGTTGACCCGGCCGGGCGCCTGCAGTCCGATGCCCTGGCCGACGAGCTCGACCGTTGCAGGCTTCAGGGGGTGCCGGTGCTGGCTGTGGTAGCGACGGCCGGAACCACGGTCTGCGGCGCGGTCGATCCCCTGGCATCGATCGCCGGCCTGTGCCGCAGCCATGGGGCCTGGCTGCATGTCGATGGTGCCATCGGTGCGGTGTATGCCCTGGATCCTGGCCATGCCCAGCGGGTCCAGGGGCTGGGTCTGGCCGATTCGGTGACGGTCAACCCCCAGAAGCTCCTGGGCATCACCAAGACCTCATCGCTGCTGCTGTTGGCCCGGCCGCAGCTGCTGGCCGAGGTCTTTGCCACCGGTCTGCCCTACATGGAGGCCAGCTGGGGTGGCAGCCACGGCGGCGAATGCGGTCTGCAGGGCACCCGCCCGGCCGAGGCCCTGAAACTGTGGCTTGGACTGCGCCAGCTGGGCCAGGAGGGGATCCGCGCGGTGCTGGATGGTGCGATCGAGCGGACCGCCACCCTGATGGACCTGCTGCGGCCGCTGCGGGGGCTGGCCCTGCGCGGTGGTGATCTGCATCTGCTGGCGATGACGCCCCTGGGCCTGTCGGCCGGGCAGGCGGACCATTGGAGTCAGGCCACCCGCCAACAGCTGCTGTCTGCGCAATTGATGCTGTCGCGCCCCCTGTACCAGGGGCGTCACCATCTCAAGGCGGTGTTGGGCAATCCCCACACCCGCCCCGCCCAGCTCGAGCAGCTGGCTGCGATCGTGGCCTCCAGCCTCACCGCAAAGCCATGAGTCAATCCCGTGGACGATGGGTGGCCGTGATCACCGGTGCCCTGTCGGTGTTGATCGGTGTGGCCTACCTGGTGTTGATCACCGTGCTCGACAGCCGCGGCCCGCTGCAGCCGCCACCGCCGGAAGCGCTTGGCTTCAGCGGTTCGGGCGGCGGCGAGGTGGCAGTTGTTTCTCCTGCTGCCGCTGCAACGGCTCGACCACCCGGCTGAACGCTGTCTGTAAAAAACGCCGCAGATCGGCGTCTCGGCGGCTGAGGTCGAACTGCCGCTGCACCACGTCCTGGATGCCGCCGTCGCCCCAGGTCTGGTCTTGGGCGAAGTAGGTGATGAAGCTGAGACCCGCCACCCGGGTCAGCCAGGCACCGGTGGCGGCCTGCAGCGCCCGGCCCACCAGCAGGCTGGGCAGGCTCAGGCTGAGGCTGGTGCTCAACAGGCTGACGCCCCCTTTGACCAACCCCAGCCCGGCCAGGGTGCGGCCCACCGACATCGCCAGGTCCTGGGCGCTCTGGCGGCTGAGCTGCACTCCGTAGACCCGGGCGATCTCGACCACCATCTGGGCGTTGACCGCCGCCGTTCCCAGCAGGTCGAGACCTGGCAGCGGCGTCACGGCCAGCACCCCGGCGCAGGTCCACATCGTGCGCTCGACGATCGCCTCGGCATCCTGCTGGCGTTGCCCCGACAACAACGCGCGGCTGGCGTCGCTGAGTTGCCTTGACTGCAGGAGCAGGTTGTCGGCGATCAGCTCTTCGCCGTCCTGGTGCAGGACCGCAGCGATGCGACGCAGCAGGGACTCGACCTCGGGTCCCGGCTGCAGCGGCTGGCCTCCGGGCCTGGGGATGCTCTGCGGTGAGGCGCTGACGGGAATCACATCAGCCCCTGCAAGCTTGCCGCGGCTGCGCTGCCGCAGCAGATCGAGCAGCCTTGCCTCCTCCTGCTCGCCGCGCAGATCGCACTTGTTGAGCACCAGCAGCAGCCGCTTGCCCAGCCCGGCCAGGGCCTGGAACACCTCGAGTTCAGCCCGGCGCAGGTCCCCGTCAACCACCAAAAGCAGCAGATCGGCCTTGGAGGCCTGGTCGCGGGCCAACTGTTCGCGCGACTGGCCGTCAGTGCCGCTTTCCAGGATGCCGGGGGTGTCCACCAGCCAGATCGCCCGCTCCAGTCCGCGCAGCCGCAGGCGATAGCGCTGGCTGATTGCCGTTGACCCCATGGCCGCGCCCACATCGCCCACCAGTTCCCCCAACAGGGCTCGGATCAGCGACGTCTTCCCGACCGAGCCGGCGCCCAGGATGACCACCACCAGGTCACCCCGTTCGAGCTCCTGGGCCATGCGCTGACGTTCCTGCTGGAGCAGTTCCCGTTCGACCTGATCACGCACCTGTTCGAGGGTCTGGTCAATGGCCTCCAGGTTCTGCCTGGCCGCTTCGCGACGGTTGGCGGCTGGCTGCGACGGGGCGGCGGCTCGGCGGGAGATGCCGCCCTTGAGCAAGGGCTGCAACCAGGGCCAGGCCAGTTGCAGCAACAGGGCTGCGGCGGCCAGCATCAGCAGGCTGACAACCGGCCCCACCAGTCCGTAGGGCAGCACCGCCGACAGTTGCCAGATCAACTGGTTGATCGTCTGCAGGACGATGCCCACCACCACCAGCGCGGCCAGCAGCAGTGCCAGGCCCAGCCAGAGACGCTTGCGGGTGTTCAACGCTCAGCCCCCGGATGCGGCGATGATCTCGCTCCACAGCCCCGCCGCAAGGGCACTGCTGGCCTGGGTCGGGCTGTTGTCATCGTTGCCCAGCCAGATGCCGATCACCCAGTGGCGGCCGGGGTCAAAGCCCACGAACAGCAGATCCCGGCCATCGTTGGTGGTGCCGGTCTTGCCACCTTCGCCACCACCGCGGTAAGCGGCACGGCCGGTGCCGTTGGCGACCACCGCCTGCAACATCGTGCGCAGCTGGTTGCTGGCCCGTTCGCTGACGGCGCGCCGGCCCGGGTTGGCCAGCGGGGGCGCCTGGCTGGCGGCCAGACGGCAGCGGCGATCCGCCAATCCTTGGCAGCTCTCGGCGTCATGGAGGCGACGGATCGTGCGGGGTCCATGCCAGATGCCGCCGTTGGCGATCGCCCCGTAGGCCCCCGTCAGCTCAAGCAGGGTCAGCTCGCTCTGCCCCAGTGCCAATCCCGGCACCGGCTTAAGGGGTGAGGAAATGCCCAGATCTCTTGCCTTCTGGACCACGGCCTCGAGCCCGACCCGCCGACTCAGCCGCAATGCCGCCGTGTTGCTGCTGCTGGCCAGGGCCGAGGTCAGGCTCAGGCTGCCGCGACAGTCACTGGAGTACAAGACCCCACCCCAGGCCAGGGGGCTGCAGCTGACCGGCGCGCCAGGTCCCAGGCCCCGTTCCAGCGCCAGGGCAAAGGGCACCAGCTTGAAGGCGCTGCCCGGTTGCCGCAGGGCCATCGAGGCTCGATTGAACTGGCTGGTGCGGTAATCACGGCCGCCGGCGATGGCCAGAACGCCGCCGTTGCGGCTGTCGAGCACCACCACGGCCCCCTGGTTCACCCCCAGCGAGGCGCTGCGCTGCAGACGCTGCCGCAGCAGCGTTTCAACGCGTTGCTGCAGGGCGAGGTCCAGATGGGTGTCGATCAGGTAATTGCCCTGCTCGGCGGACTCCGCTCCCACCAGACGCTCCAGGTCCCGGCGGACCTGATCGGTGTAATAGGGGGCTCCGCGCAGGGCTGGGTTGCTGCGGCAAGCCTGGGGGGCGATCACGATCGGTGCGCGCCGGGCCCGCCGGGCCCGGTCAGCGCTGATGCGTCCGGTGGCGGCCATTTTGTTGAGCACCTGATTGCGTGCCTCCAGGGCGGCCTGGGGATCGAGGCACGGGTCGTAGCCGTTGGGCGACGGCAGCAGGCCCACCAGCAACGCCGCCTGCTCAAGATTAAGGCGGCTGGCCGAGATCGCGAAATAGTGCTGGGCGGCGTCCTCAAAGCCCCAGCCGACCCCGAGATAGACACGGTTGAGATAGCTGAGAAGCAGATCGCGTTTGCTGTAACGGGCCTCAAGCTGAAGCGCCACCAGCAGTTCGCGCCACTTGCGCTCCAGTGTTTCGCCGTCACCGACCTCTTCGGGGTAGAGGCTGCGCGCCAGCTGCTGGGTGAGGGTGCTTCCCCCCTGCAGCACCCGCCCCCCCAGCAGGTTGGTCACCAGAGCCCTGGCCGTGCCGATCGGGTCGACCCCCGGATGCCACCAGAAGCGGCTGTCCTCGCTGGACAGCAAGGCCTGGATCAGCACGTCGGGATAGTCGCTCAGGCCCCCTTGTTCCCGGTGCTTGAGGGTGTCCAGGCTGCTGACGGCCCTGCCCTGACGGTCGTAGATGGCCAGGGGGCCCCGCACCGTGGCCAGGCTGCCCCGGATCGGCATCTGGGCCACCGACAGCAGCAGCAGGCCGGTTCCCAGACCCAGGGAGCCAATGATCAACCAGCCCAGGCCCCGGCGCAGGGCCGCCAGCTCGGGCAGGGGCGCGGCGCTGTAGCTCAGCTCGGGCAGGCCTGGCTGGGACAGCGGTCCCAGGCGAATGCAGTCGCCGTCTTCGAGCAGGAGCTCCTGCACCCGTCGACCCTGCCACCACACGCCATTGGTCGAGCCGGCATCGCGCAGCAGCCAGCGGCCACCGCGCTGCTCCAGCCACGCGTGCACCCGGCTGACCGCTCCGTGGTCGATGGTGATCTCGCAGCTGTCGTCACGACCGATGCGGTAGGCACCGCCGATCAGGGGCTGACGGGTGGTGCCACCCCCGGGGCTATGGATCAGCACCTGCGGGCAGGGGGGATGGCGCCAACGCTGCCAGCGGGACTGCAGGCGCTGGCCTAAGCGTTCAATCCTCAGCGGAACCATGCTGCCTCAACAGATCGAGGGCAAACACCAGCACTGCCAGGTTGATCGCCACATCAGCCAGGTTGAACACCGGGAAGCGGATCGGCACCAGGGCCAGAAAATCGATCACCGCACCGAGACGCCAGCGGTCCAGGCCATTGCCCAAGGTCCCTCCCAGCAGCAGGCCGGCAGCGACCAGCGCCAGCGGCCGGCCCTGACGGCACCGCAGTATCCAGGCCAGCAGCACAGCGGCGACGGCCGTGCTGATCAGCGCCAGAACCGAGGTCGCGCCGGTGAACAGGCTGAATGCCGCTCCTCGGTTGTAAACAAGCTGCAGATCCATCAGTCCGGGCAGCCAGCCCCGGATTGGGCCGCCGGCAAGCGACGCCTGGGCCCAGCCCTTGCTGATCTGATCGAGCAGCAGGACCAGCGCAGCCAGCCCAAGACTGATCAGACGCCAACGTCTTGACCTGTTCATGGCGACAGTTTGAGGCCACGGCGCAGCACCAGCGCCAGCAGCGCCGCACCACAGCAGAGCAGGACCTGCCCTGGCAGCGGCGAGAGGCTGTAACTGACCAGAGTCTGGGCCAATCCCAGGGGCCAGCGACCGGACAGACCTCCCAGCAGCAGGTTCAACAGGCCGCACAGCTGCAGAACCAGCAGGCCTCCCAGGCTGGCACCCAGCAGTTTGAGCAGGTCGTCCATGCCGCTTTGACGGGCCAGTCGTCCCGTCAGCCAACCGGCGGGGATGAACCCCACCAGGTAGCCGAAGCCCGGATCGAGCAGATAACCAACGCCCCCACCCCCCTGAAACACGGGTAGCTGAAACAGCCCCAAACTCAGGTAGGCCACCGCAGCCAACATGGCGCTGCGGGGGCCGCAGACCAGGGCGGTCAGCAGCAGGGCCGGCACCTGCAGGGTCATCGGCAGCGGCAGCACCCGCAGGCCGCCGTTGAGATCCAGCAGGGGCAGGGCAGCGCCCACCAGCCCACCGGCCAGGATCAGCATCAGGCCGGCGAGGGCGCCGCTCCAGGTGGCGATGGCACGCAAACTGAGGACCAAAGACTGGACTAATGGCCATCCTGCAGCAGGTAAGGTCCCGCTACCAGACCTCCAGGGAGCAGTGATGGACGTGCCGGACCTGTTCACCGTTGGCGATGGGGTCCAGCTCAGGCAGCAGCCCCCCTACCTGAAGACCGCTGACCCGATGCCGATGCTCAGACCGGCCGACCTGATCGGGTTGGACGAGGTCGGCCAGGTGGTGGGTCTGCGGGCGGGTGATCAGTTGGCGGTGCGGTTTCGCCGCGGTACGTTCCTGCTGCAGGCCTCAGCCCTCAGGCGTTGCGATCCCGGTTGAGGGCATGGCTGTTCCAGGCGGCGGCGGCGGCCTGAAGTCCATCCGTGGGGCCGCACAGGCTCAGTCGCGGTGTGCCAAGGCTGCGCTGGGCCGCCTGCTGCAGTGCCACGCCGCTGAACGCGGCGGCCCGGGCCAGGCAATCGTCAATGAACGTCGTGCTGAGGCCGAAACCCAGCAGCAGGGCCTCGCGGTCAGCCAGTTGACCGCAGGTCTGGCGTCCCATCGCCTCCTGGCCCAGGTATTTGGCCCTGGCCAGGGTCAGTTCCGGGTCGGTCAACGGCTGCTCCAGCATCCGCTGCCACTCATCCAGCAGCGCCGTACAGGCTTCGGCGGCGCGATCGGCGTTGGTGGACAGGTGCCAGACAAACGGGGTGGGCCCCCGCCGCGCCGGCATGTGCACCCCCACGTCGTAGGCCAAGCCCCGCTCTTCACGCAAGGTGATGAACAGCCGGCTTGACATGCCCAGGCCCAGGTGGGCCTGCAGCAGCCGCAGCGGCAGGTTGTCGGCGTCGGCCAGCGGCACCGTTGTGCAACCGAGCATGAGCACGACCTGTTCGGTGTCCTCTTCGATCAACGCCAGGGGCGAACCGCTGCTGGCTGCGCCCAGCTCCAGGGGTTGTCCTGGCGGGCTCACCGGCCAGGGATCGCGGCTGATCGCCGCTTCGAGGGCCTCAAGAGCGCCCTGGCTGACGCCACCGGCCAGCACCAACGCCGCACCGCGCCGTCCGAGCAGGCTCAGCTGATCCCGCAGGTCAGTGCGTTGCAGCTGCTCCAGTTCGTCGGCCACCCCCAGGGGATCGTGGCCATAGGGTCCCTCGCCATAGAGCTGCTGCCGCAGGCTCTCGTGACAGAGCTGAAATGGGTCTTCCCGCTGCCGTTGCAGCGCCTGAAGGTTGAGCTGCCGCTCGATCGCGATCTGGTCGGGCTCCAGGGTCGGCCGGCTGGCCATCTGCACCAGCAGCGGCAGCAGGACATCGGCATCTTCGCTGGCGCATTTGAGGCTGATCACCAGGCTGTCCTCGCCGGCCTCGGCCCGTAATGCAGCCCCGCGGCCTTCGACCAGATCGGCCAGCCCATCGGCATCGAGATCGCCGCAGCCCCGGGTCAGCAGACCGGCCAGCAGTTGGTGAACGCCGCGCTGATCGCTGGGGTCAACACTGCTGCCACCGGCAATCCACAGCCTCGCCGCCAGCAGTCCGGGGGAGCGGTGTTCACGGCAGCTGAGTAGCAGCCCGCCGCTGAGCTGCCGCCTGATCCAGCAGGGTTCGCTCATGCCGGCACCGCCTCCAGGACACAGGCCCGGCTGGGATCAAGCAGGGCGAAGCTCTGCTGCAGTTGTTCGGCATCGACGGCCCGCAGCGCGCGCAGGGGGTCATTGAGGTCGCTCGGCCGCTGCCAAAGCGCTCCATTGCCGATCACGCCGGCCACGCCGGCTGCTGCCTCGAGGCCGAACCGATAGCCGTTGGCCACGAGCTTGCGCCCCCGTTCGATTTCAACGGCGGGTGGCGGCGTCTCCTGGATCTCCCGCAGGACCCCTTCAATCTGGCGGCGCACCACGGGCAGATCGTCGGGATCGCAGACCGCTTCCAGCAGTCCCAGGCTGCCGCACTCGAGCACTTGCAGATCGAGATCGATGCTCTCCACCAGGCGCAGCTCCTCCCGCAGGCGGGCCACCAGTCGGCTGCGGCGCCCTTCGGCTAGCAAGCTGGTGGCCAGATCCAACGCCGCCACGGCCTGGCGCTCGGCTGCTCCCGGCAGCGACCAGGCCATCAGCAGGCGGGCCGCCTCGAGCCGGGCAAAGGTTCGACGATGCTCGCCCGGGTGAAGCTGCAGCGGTGGCGGTACCGGTGTTGTGGCGGTGCGCGGCAAGGATGCCAGGGGCGACTGCTCGAGCTGCTCGAACAATGCCTCCAACCTGGGCTGCTCGAGCGGGCCGCTCATGGCCAGCACACAGTGCTGTGCCCCATACAAGCGCTGCTGAAAGCGGCGCATGGAGCCCGATGTGTGCGCCTCCAGCAGATCCCTTTCCCCCAGGATTGCCCGGCCGTAGGGATGATCGCTGCAGCCCAGCTGCAGCAGGGTCTGGAGGGCCATCTCATCGGGCTGGTCCTGACTCTGGGCCAGCTCCTCCAGCACCACCTGCCGTTCCAGCTCGAGATCCTGCTGGTCCAGGCGGGGCCTGAGCACCAGATCCAGCAGCAGTTCACAGGCCTGGGTCGCCGCCGCCGGCGGGACGAGCACGTGGTAGTGCACATCGTCAAAGCCCGTGGCGGCGTTGCTGTGACCGCCCAGGGCCTCGACCTGCAGGTCGAAGTCCCCCGCTTGCTGCTGGTCGCTGCCCTTGAACACCATGTGTTCAAGAAAATGGGCCATACCGCTTTCGGCGGCCGTTTCGAAGGCGCTGCCAGCCCGGCACCACAGGTCCAGACAGATCAGGGGGGCCTCAGGCAGATTCAGGCTGACCACCCTGGCGCCGGAGCGCAGCGTCCGGCTGTGCACGCTCTCCAGGCCGTCAAGCAGGGGTGGCCGGGCGATGGTGGACAAAGGCAGACCCATGGCAGGATCTGCATTCTGCTGCGCGCCGCGCCGATGAGCCTTCATCCGCTGATGGTTTCGCTGGCCGATTGCATCCGCAGCCGCTGGCAGGATTTCAGCGAATTGACCCCCCTGCCCCTGGCCGCTGATCTCGAAGAGATCAGCGGCAGCCTTGATGGGGAGGCCCTGTTCATCCGCAACGAGCTGGCATCGGCACGGGGTCTGCGCAAGCTGCACCTCGAAACCGCCCGTCTGGGAGCCGGCCTGCAGATCCTGCACTGCGTGTTCTTTCCTGACCCGCGCTTTGATCTGCCGGTGTTCGGTGCCGACGTGGTGGCTTCGCCGGCAGGGGTGTCGGCCGCGATCGCCGACCTGTCCCCCACCCGGGGCCGGCTGCCCGATGGCATCGACCGAGCCCTGGTGAGCCGGCCCTGCTTTGACTTTGGCCAGCGCCGCGAGTTGCCCCCCTGGGGATCGATCTTCTCGCC
>Ga0310333_100260_pt1 | contig 14884 bp, 11 predicted proteins | sample LakMicSRFTotalB7_FD_195547 | JGI IMG/M metagenome (GOLD analysis project Ga0310333, IMG submission 195547) | Enriched freshwater cyanobacterial communities from Lake Michigan, Michigan, United States - MI23.SRFL.Total.B7 (v2) (version 2) | ecosystem: Environmental > Aquatic > Freshwater > Lake... | reverse complement strand
CGCTTGTAAAGGGCACGGGCAATGCCAATCCGTTGACGCTGGCCGCCGCTGAGTCGAATGCCACGTTCACCTACAAAGCTGGCGTAGCCGTCAGAACTGCTTTCGATGAAGGTAGCGATCTGGGCCTGGCTAGCAGCTTCTCGTACTCGCTGCATGTCGATCTGCCTACTCGGAATCCCAAAGGCGATGTTCTCGGCGATGGAACTGTCGGCCAGGTAGATGGTTTGAGGCACATGGGCAATGGCAGCACGCCAAGCAGCCTGGCGCTCGGGGTGATGAGGATCATTGATGTCGCAACCGTCCACCAGCAACTGGCCTGCGGTGGGCTCGAGCAAGCCCATGAGAAGGTCGACTGTGGTGCTCTTGCCACTGCCTGTGCTACCGATCAGACCAATGCGCTCACCACGGCGGATCTCGAGATCCAGGCCTTTGAGCACCTCGGGCAGATCGGGGCTGTAGCCGAAGTGAACAGCTTTGAGTTCAATGGTACTCACTAGGGGCAATGGAGCAGCAGCAACCGTCAAGGGGGGTAGCGGCTGCTCGAGCATGGCCAAGACACCAGCCAGATCGGCGTTGAGCCCCTTCAAGGCTGCCCAACCTGCATAGACCTGCTGCAGGGCGGGCAACAAACGCTGCGCACCCAGGGCCAAGGCCCCCAGCAGGGGGATCACGGCTACGCTGCTGCCCCGCTGCAACACCAACAACCACCCGAGCAAGGCAATCGCCACCATGCCCAGGGCTTCAAGCGTGAAACGTGGGAAGGCCGCAAGAAAATCATTCTTGGCTTGGCGCTGCCGTTGCACGCGATCGGCACGGCGGTAGATCTCGAGGTAAAGAGGCTGGCTGCCTTCGAGCAGAACGTCGCGAATGGCACCGAGCCCTTCCTGCAAAGCCTTGAGCAACTGCTGGCTGGCCGTTGCAATCTGCTGGCCATTTCGTGACAGTTCTCGCTGGGTGGTAACAGCCAACAGGGCATAAACACCGCCAAACAGGGTCGCCGTCGCTAAGGCTACCTTCCAGTCGATCAACAACAAACCTGTCAGCAACGCCAAAGCAACAACCGAGGCCGTCGTCAGTTGCAACAGGTTGTTCAACGCCACCACAGTGCGAGCAATCTGGGCTGTGATCGTGTTAATCACGGTCGCGCTATTGCGCTGGACGTGAACCCAATATGGCTGGTAAAGGGTGCGGCGGTACGCCTCACAACTCAGATCAGACCCGACTGCCGCCGCCAAGCGGCCATTGAGCCAAAGGTTAGCCAGACGCACGACTGCAGCGAGCACGGCTGCTGTGGCAAACGCGCTGGTGGCTGGCAGCAGGAGCTGGCTGGAGCTAGTCCAGCCAGCCCAGCTCGCGAAAGCCTGAATCCATGTCTGATGCCAAAGACGCTCAGGATCACTCAGCACCGCCAAAAAAGGCAATACGGCTCCCAGGGAGACCAGCTCCGCACTGCCACTGGCGAGCATGACGACCAACATCAGAAGCAGCTGAATGCGGCGACGGCGACTCAGATGCATCCACATCCCCTGAAGCAACAATCGAGTCGATTGATGCTGGCTAGCGATTCCAGGGCTCATCAACACGACCGACTAATCACAACAAACAAAGGAGTGGACCACTTCAGCGAAACTGATCCTCAATTTTGCAGAACTGGAGCACTTTCCCAGGGGGCAAGACTCATACAGGGAACAGACTGCCTGGTCAAGAGTCAAGCCTCACCTTCTCAAACAGAACACACAAATCTTATTCCAGCCCGACCAAGCGACATGCGTTTATTGCGATAAACGCATAAATAACCTGCAAAAAATGTTTGCTTTGGTGTACTTACTTCCCACGTTTCCACTCCGGCACCAACCTCGCCAGCAGCTCCAAGGCTGCAGGTTCGTCCTGCCGGGAAATGGCAGCTTCAAGGGCATCCAGCTGGGGCCAAAACTCATCGGGGGGAATGGCCCTCTCCCTGGCTCGGTAGATGAGGGGGTGGGCTGTGGGCTCGGAGTCAGCATCGATCAGCAGTTCTTCGTAGAGCTTTTCGCCAGGGCGCAGGCCGGTGCACACGATGGCGATGTCGCCGTCGGGGTTGCGGGCGTCGCGGACGCTCAGGCCGCTGAGGCGCACCATCTGACGGGCCAGGTCAAGGATGCGCACCGGCTCGCCCATGTCGAGCAGAAACAGATCGCCGCCTTCTGCCAAGACCGCAGCTTGCAGAACGAGTTGCGCGGCCTCTGGGATGGTCATGAAGTAGCGGATTATCTCGGGGTGGGTGAGGGTGATGGGCCCGCCACTGGCGATCTGCTGGCGAAAAAGGGGCACCACCGAACCCGAGGAGCCCAGCACATTGCCAAAACGCACCATCGCAAAGCGGGTAGGACCTGCAGCCTCCTGCGCGCGTGCTTGCACCACCAGCTCGGCCACGCGTTTGCTCGCACCCATGACGTTGGTGGGGCGCACGGCCTTGTCGGTGGAGATCAGCACTACCTTGGCTACCGAGCAGCGAGCAGCGGCCTGACACACAGCGTGGGTGCTGAGCACGTTGTTGGCCAGCCCAGCCAAAGGGTTGGCCTCCACCAGGGGTACATGTTTGTAGGCGGCGGCATGAAACACCACCTGCACCTGGTGCTGCACCAACACCTGCTCGACCCGGCGGCCATCGGACGCGCTGCCAAGCACGGCGTGGAGTTCTACGCCGGCAGGGAGGCGACGCTGAAGCTCCTGGTGAATCGCATACAGGGCCGGCTCACTGCTTTCCAGCAACACCAACGCCTGGGGCCTGTGCTCCAGGATCTGGCGGCACAATTCAGAGCCAATCGAGCCACCAGCACCAGAGACGCACAGCACCCTGTCGGTAATGCCTGGCCCCAGCAGCTGCGGATCAGGAGGCACGGCATCGCGGCCCAGCAGCTCTTCAATGGCGATGGGCCGTAGGGCGCTGATGCGGGCACGGCCGCTTGTGATCTCCTCGAGCGAGGGCACCTGCAGCACGCTCACCCCCAGTTGCTGAATCTCGTCGACGATGCGGCGCCGTTTGCTGCGGCTCATCGAGGGGATCGCCAGCAACACCTGCTCAACCTGATGTCTGTCGATCAGTTCGGCCAGGCGTTGTGGAGGGTGAATGGCGATGCCATCCAGCTCGCGCCTCCACAGGGCCGGGGCGTCGTCGAGAAAGGCCAACACGCTGTAGCTGTTGGCCAGCTTGAGCGAGGCGGCCAACTGGGCGGCGGCGGCACCAGCGCCGTAAATCACCACGCTGGTGCGGTGGCGGTGGCGCGGCTGGGTGGCCTGCAGCAACAGGTCGCGCAGGGCAAAGCGCACACCCCCGGTCAGCACGGTCAGCACCAGCCACAGCAGCAACCAGATGCTGTGGGGCGGCCTGGTAACGGGCAACAGCAGACCAACCCCATAGACTAGAAACACACTGATGCCATTGCGCAAAGCCACGGCATAAATGGCCGCACTGCTGACGTAGCGCGTCAGGCCGCGGTACTGACCACTGAGCGCATAGACGCTCAGGGCAATCGCCCACGTCGCCGGAAACAACCATAAGCTGGCCTGCAGGGCGCCACCCACCGGCTCGGTGGTGCGCAACCAAAAGCTGATCCAGATCGCCAGGGGAATCAGCAGCACATCGATCGTGCCCAGCAGCAATCGGCGGCTCAGCGGCGGCAGGCTCATCAGCCGTTGGCTGTAGGGGGTGGATCTCATCTCAACGACAAGCTCGCCTAACCACCGAGCACACGGCGTCGATGTAGGCGGCCATAAACTCGAGGGTGATGGTGGGATGCACCAAGAACATCAAGCTGGTGTCGCCCAGTTCGCGGGCCACCGGCAGACGCATGGCGGGTGCAAACCCGGCCTCCTGGAAGCAACGCTCCATGTAGATCTCGCTGCAGCTGCCGGAGAAGGCGGGATAACCGAGAGACGCGATTTCGCTGAGGATGCGATCGCGGCTCCAGCCTTCCGCCAACGCATCTGGCTTCACGAAGGCATAAAACTTGTACCAGGCGTTGGTGATGCCCTCCGGAGGCAGGGGCACACGGACGGCAGGACAATCGGCCAGGGCTTCAGCGAGCAGCAGGGCGTTGCGGGTGCGGACGGCGGTCCACTCGGGCAGCCTCTGCAGCTGGATGCGACCGATGGCGCTCTGCAATTCGGTGAGGCGAAAGTTGGAGCCGAAGCGCTCGTGTATCCAGCGGAAGCCGGGGGGATGCTCTCTCTTGAAGACCGCCTCATGGGATTTGCCGTGGTCTTTGAAGGCCCACATGGCGTCCCAGAGATCGGCATGTTTGGTTGTGATCATGCCGCCCTCGCCGGCGGTGGTGAGGATCTTGTCTTGGCAGAAGCTCCAGGCGGCCACATCGCCGAAGCTGCCCACGGACTGTCCATGGATGCGGGCGCCATGGGCCTGGGCACAGTCTTCGATCACGGCGAGACCTTGGGCGCGGGCCAGATCGAGGATCGCGGGCATGTCGGCGGGCCAGCCGCCGAGGTGCACCACAGAGATGGCCTTGGTGCGGGTGGTGATCAGCGGCGCGATCGTGTCGGCGGTGATGGCACCGCATTCAGCGTCAACATCGGCGAACACCGGCTTGGCGCCGAGAAGCACGGCGCTGGAAGCGGTGGCGATAAAAGTGCGCGGCGTAGTGATCAGTTCATCGCCGGGGCCCAGGCCGATGGCCAGATAGGCAGCCGAGAGAGCCAGGGAGCCATTGGCCATGGCGATGGCGTGGGCGGTGCCGCACCAGCTGGCGTACTCCTGCTCAAAAGCAGTGGTCTCCTGACCGGTCCAGGTGTTCACCTTGCCGGAGGCGAGCACGCGGGTGGCGACGTCGATTTGCTCGGCGTCGAACTGGGGCCAGGAAGCGAGGGTCACGCGATAAAAAGTGAAAGCTGACGAGTTAGACGGTGGGCAACATCCGCGCCGGTACGCCCACGGCGGTGACGCCATCGGGCAGATCACCCACTACAGCGGCGCCTGCCCCCACGATCACATCGGCGCCGATGCGGATCTGCTGAATCACGGAGGCACCGATGCCGATCCAGCTGCGGGCACCCACCTGCACATCACCGGCGAGGCGGGCACCAGGGCAGATGTGCACTCCGTCAGAGAGCTGAGAATCATGATCAACGCTGCAGCCGGTATTGAGAATGGAGCCGATGCCGACCACAGCTTGGGCCAGCACGGCCGCCTGAGAGAACACCACAGAACCAGGGCCTATCTCAGCCGATGGGGAGATCCAGGCGCTGGGATGGACAAGCAGGGGCAAATGGTAGCCAGCGCTCCGAAGCTGGGCCAGCCAGCGGAGACGGGTGGCGGGGTGACCAATCGCCACGAGCGCGGCTGGGAACTGCGCTTGGATCCACGGCTGCAGGGCCTGATCGAGGGTGCCGAGAACTGGCCAACCGAGGATGGAAGTCAGGGGACGGTCATCAAGGAAAGCGATTCGGGAGGTAGGTCCACTGGTCAGGGCCGTTTCAGCCACCACCTTGCCGTGACCACCTGCACCCAGTATCAAAAGGCTGTTCATTCGTGGGCTGGAGTGCCAGCGAAGGGGGCCATAGTGGCTTCTCCGGCGGCGCTGATGCCCTCACGGCGGATAACTTTCCAGATTGTGATCAGAAGGATGCGGAGATCTAGCAAGAGGCTCTGGTGATTTACGTACCAAACATCTAACCGAAACTTTTCCTCCCAGGAGATGGCGTTACGGCCATTGACCTGAGCCCAGCCGGTGATGCCGGGGCGAACATTGTGTCGACGTGCCTGCTCGGAGCTGTAGAGCGGAAGATATTGCAACAGCAAAGGGCGAGGACCAACAAAACTCATATCACCCCTGAGAACGTTCCACAACTCAGGTAATTCATCAAGGCTTGTGGCACGTAGAAAACTGCCAAACGACGTTAGGCGAACGGAGTCGGGCAAAAGATTGCCGTCCGGGCCGCGCTCATCAGACATAGTGCGAAACTTAAACATTTTAAAAGGCCTGCAATACATACCTGATCGCACCTGGGAAAAGAAAACCGGTGCACCAAGCTTGCACCGCACCAGCGAAGCGATCACAAGCAGGGGTATCACCAAAGCCACCAGGCAAATGGAAGAAAACAATAAGTCAAACAAGCGCTTAATCACAGATCCATTTCCCTCAACATCACGGCATTTACCTTCCTTACATCATATTTGCCTTCAGCCAGATCCCTGCCACGTTGCCCCAACTTACGAGCTAAATCAGGATCTAGAATGAACCGTTCCATCGCAGTAATCAAGGCATCAACTGACTTGACCGGCACCAGAAACCCCGTCTCACCATTCAGAACCGTTTCGCGACAACCGGGGGCATCGGTGGTGATGACAGCACGACACATGGCCATGGCTTCAAGCACGGTGCGCGGTGTGCCTTCGCGGTAGCTTGGTAATACATAAACGCTGCACTGAGCTATAGCAGGACGCACATCCTGCAAACTACCAAGGTATTTTATATACCCGCCTTGGATCCAGGAGTCCAGCTCGGCTCGGCTGATAGCGTCGGGATTCCCGTCTAGCCAACCTGCGAGAGAGAATTGCACATCAGGGTAAACGGCTTTGAGATATTTGGCCGCCATCGCGTATTCACGCAAGCCTTTGTTGACCAAAAGGCGGGCAATCAACAAAAAATGCGAAGCCCCCGAATGCAGTGACGCCACATGAAAAGTATTCAAGTCTACCCCAGAGCCATTAACGACTACACTGGGCACGGAGTTGGGGAGCAATCCGAGTTCGCGAAAGTCTGTCTGATCGTCAGTATTTTGAAAAAATACCTTGTGCGATCTGCGTAAGGATAGCCTATACAGGGTCAACACTATGCCCTTGATAATGCCGCACAGACCACTGGCCTGCCCTGTGAATGCATACCCAAGCCCAGTGATGAGTGCATAGCGATGCTTGACGCCAGCAAGCCAAGCTGCCAAGGTACCATAGATGACAGGCTTGGCCGTATAAGCCAAAACAATATCGGGCTTTATGCGCCACATCAAACGTCGCAGGGTCCAGAGAAGGTACAAATCACCAAGCGGATTGATACCGGTTCGGCACAAGCGGATGTCGTGCACATTAAATCTATGAGCTTCCAACTCACGACGAAGCTCGGACCCCTCGACTAAATCAGGAGCAGCCACATGCAGCTCATGGCTGCGCGCAACAATCGCGCCCAACAAAGGTCCTCGGAAATTCAAGAGGGAGTCTGGGAAACTGGCGATAACGAGCACTCTCATACCCATCTAGCTTGTGTTAGGACTTTTGTTCTGCGAGCCAAGACTGAAAAATTAGTACATCCCAAAGATGGTACTGCCAATTACGCTTACCGCTTAAATGCTCCAACCATTTATGCCGAATTGGGGCAGGGTTGAAATAACCCTCGCGGCGCAAGCGAGATTCGCTCAATAAGTCTTCAGCCCATTCACGCAGCGGGCCGCGTAGCCAGCTGTCGATAGGCACACCAAAACCCATCTTGGGCCGTTCAATCAAGGCTTGGGGCACATAGCGGTAGAGCAACTGGCGCAAAGCCCATTTCCCTACCCCATCGCGAAGCTTCAATTGCTGCGGCAATTGCCAGGCAAACTCGACAACGCGATGGTCAAGAAAGGGAACACGCGTCTCTAACGAGACACCCATAGCAGCGCGATCCACCTTAACTAGAATATCATCAGGAAGGTAGGTGATGGAGTCCAACAACATCATGCGCTGCACCTCGTTTAAGCCTGTCAGCGGCAAAATATTGCCGCTCAAATAGGACGATGGCTCATGTGCTCCCAGCACCAAGCTATCGGTCTGCCAATGGGAGACCAAACCCTCGTAGAGCGCAGTCGCGCTGGGTGATGCCAGCACTCCTGCCGCCTTGTGTAGCCTGTCGCCGACATCGACCTGGGGGTGCGAGGCATGAGTGAACGGCAATGGAGGCCGGAGTAACGCATTCCACTTCGAGGGTGACAAGCCGAAAATGCTTGCAGCCGCAAGCCGACGCAAAGGAAAGGGGACGCGTTCAATCCACCTCCAAAGCCGTTGCGTGTACAAATAGCGATTGTAGCCTCCAAACAATTCATCTCCCGCGTCGCCCGACAGCGAGACAGACACGTGGTGTCGCGCCAACTGGCTAACCAGAAAGGTTGGAATCTGGGAGGAATCAGCAAAGGGCTCACTGTAGAGTGCAGCAAGTTTGGGAATCACCTCGAGCGCCTGCTGGGGGGTGACGTGAAGCTCGATGTGATCCGTGCCCAAATGACTCGCCACAGCCTTGGCGTGCACGGCCTCGTTGTAGGCATCTTCAGCGAAGCCAATGGTGAAGGTTTTGACCGGACAACTGGACTGAGCCTGCATCAAAGCAACGACGGTTGAAGAATCAATGCCGCCCGAAAGAAAAGCTCCCAAAGGTACGTCAGCAACCATCTGGCGCTGTACAACATTCAAGAGCAAAGCTTCCAAAGCATCGACAGCTTCGACATCTGTTCCCTCAAATGGGCGCAAAACACCTTGCTCGACCACTTGCGGTAGTGACCAATAGGGCACCAGTTTGGGCTCTGACGAAGACAACGAGACGGACAGCAAGCAGCCCGGTTGCAACTTATGAATACCCTGGTAAATAGAGTGAGGAGCCCCAATAGCATTGTGGCGTAAATAAAGCGACAAGGCACCTCGGTTGATGTCTGCAGCGAAGGCTGGATGTGCCTTGAGTGCTGCTACGTCGGAGACAAACAGAAAACTCCTGTTCTCGCCCTGGCCCTGCCAACCGTAATAAAGCGGCTTTTCACCCATCCGATCGCGAGCAAGGCTCAGCGTGCGCTCCTGCTTGTCCCACACAGCGAGGGCGAACATACCGATACAACGTTTAAGTGTGGCTGAAATACCCCAAGCGCTGAAACCAGCTAGAAGCGACTCAGTGTCGGAATGGCCGCGCCAAGACAGGTCACCAAGCAAATGGCGCAAATCTAAATGGTTGTAAACCTCACCATTGAAAGCCAACACATAGCGCCCGCAGGCCGACTGCATGGGCTGCGATCCTTCGGGCGACAAATCCACAATGGCCAGCCGCCGGTGCGCAAGCGAGATGCCACTGTCCGAGTCGTGCCAGTAGCCAGCACCATCAGGCCCCCGGTGCGCGATGGAATTGGCCATGCAGAAAAGAATGTGTTGAACAGCACACCTATCAAGCGTTGAAAAAGGCGTCAAGAAACCAACAAGGCCGCACATTAAATTAGAGGTTCAACTAAGGATCGTGTTGAGCTAGCCCCGATTTCATGGTCACCGATCAGGGGTTCACAGGTGTGAGCTTACGAGAAGCGATGGGCCCCTGCTCGTAGTCGATGGGGTTCGTGTAGCCGACCGTTGGATAACGCGGATCGTGATAGTAGTAACTTTGAATCCAGAAGGCCAGATCTCGCTGAAGCTGTTGGGATAAAGTCAGGATCTCTAGATCATGATCGAGGTTAAGCGACAGCTTCGGGGTTGAAGGAAAGCCCTCCACCACCGCGTCGTCCCAGCATGAGCCTTTGGCGGACATGCTGCAGGTGATCTTCTCCTTCTGGAGCAGCTCCGGGTAGTTGTGGGCCCGGTACTGGATGCCATGATCGGTGTGGATCAGCAGCTGATCGGGCTCAACCTGGCGATGACGGAAGGTGCGGTTGAAGGCGTCGATAACTAGCGCGGTATCAATCCCCTGATCGAGCGTCCATCCGATGACGAGGCGGGTAATTAGATCGATCCAGATTGCGAGATGCCGCCAGCTGCGGCATAACCACCCACTCTCATTGCGGCTGGACCAATGAAGGGGGTCACTTCAGCGGCAGCTGCAGCGATACGAGCGGTAACCCCAAGCCCCAGGCTCATAGAGACTTCTCAGACCCTGACAGCCACGTCCTAAAGGGAGCTGACGGTTGAATCCAGGGTGACAAAGCCTTGCACGCTGTCGACAGCGATCACTAGGTGATCGTGACGATCGGCGTCAGAAACCAGGGCACAGACGCCGTGCAACAGCTACACATGCTGGAGCAGATCCAGACCAATAACGGCCAGCTGCCAGCAGCGCTGACTGCAGATACGGATTCCTGCAGCACCGACGAACTGCAAGCCTGCGATCAGCGCGGGTTTGCGGGCTACATCTCCACCAGCCGGCAGATACGGCCAGGGGTCAAGGCCATCAGGGGGACGGCCGCCAAAGAACCTCAATGCAAGAGGCCGGATGAGGCGCAAGCTCCGAATAAAGCGAGCCAGACAATCTATGCCCTACGCAAGACCGTTGTTGAAACCATTGTTGAACCAGTGTTTGGCCATTGCCAGGGCTCCAGAGGCCTGAATCGTTTCCGATTGCGCCGCCTGGAGCAAGGGAATAAAGAATGGGCGCTGATGGCCACCACCTAGAACCTGCTCAAGCTGTTCAAAAATCAATGGCCACCGCGTGAGTGCCGCGCTCTGAATCGCTGGCTTTTTGGGAGATCACTGCAACTGATCCGCCAGCTGCTGTGTGACGCCACAAGATCGATCAAAGCGTGCGACGGGCTCCTAGTTGTTGTGTCTCACCAGTTTCGTCAGCGGAGCGGCTCGGCGAGCCGCTGCTGGGGTGAGCGCCAGACAAGGGCCGAGTGATTCCTGAGAATTTATAGATCGCCAGATAGCGGGACAGCCGGCGGACCCGTTCTTCTGAGATCTGGAAAGATATTCCGTAAGCCCACTCTATGCAGAGGGACTGAAGGAACCTCTCTGCTTGGCCGTTGGTTCTGCGCGTGTACGGCCTGGTGCTGATGTGCCTGAATACCAGGGTGCGACAGGCCTTGGCGAAATAGGCGGGGCCGATGTCGCTCATCACCCGACGGCACTGGATGCCCTGGGAGTTGAACCAAAAAATGGCCCAGATGAGAGAGCTGACCACCGTTGTCTTCTGGTCTTCCGTCAGGAGCCCCACGTAGGCAAGGCGGGTGGTGTCATCCACCGACACATGCATGATGTCGTAGCGGACGGCATAGGAGCGGACCTGCTGCCGGTGGCCGTTCAACTGATGGACCAGCTTGCGGAACCTGGACAGGGATGTGACGTCGATGAGGCTCGGATCGCCGGGGCGCTCCCATTCGTAACGCGGGACAGGACGCTTTGGCACCAGATTTCGTAGGCGTCCCAGACCGAGTCGGCTGAGAATACTGGCAACGTTGAAGAAGGGAGACCGGAACAGGCGGTCGATGTGGCGGTGATGCAGGCGCTGGTGCCGCAGATACACAGCATGTTGCTGTTGCTGCAGGTCGAGTGTCCGACGCTAGGTACTGCGAACTCTACATCGATCCACCAGAGATGCTGGGCCGCCTGAGCAGTAACGGGCGAGCCAGGAGGAGCGCAGCGGAGTCTGAATCCGTTCTCGGCGCGAGTTCCGCAAGGCTGCGGGCGAGCTCCAGGTGCTGGGTCCCCAGCCGGAGAGGGCCTTTCTGCGTCAGAGAGGTATTGGAATAGCTATGCATGGCTGCACGAGGCCTGGTTTGGTGGGTCGCACCACCTCGTAGGGGTCTCACACCTTCTTGTCAGCTGAGCAACCTGCTGAGACAGAACACAAAGGTGGGTTAGCCGCTTGGCCTTCTGGGCATAAATGCCCAAGTACTGCCGCGTCCAGCGGTCGTAACCCGGCCGAATAAGTTCTATCGCTCGGCAGGGATCGACGACAGCCTTGCCCTGGCGAAAGACTACTCAGAGGTCTTAAGCTTACGGATGATCTGCTCGGGACTGTAGCGCTTGCGCTGTATAAGGCTTGTTTTGGCAAAGAATGGCCGACCAGGAAGATTTTGCATTTATTGGTTTAGTACCAGGGTCCACATGAAGAGCAAATCAGCCAGACTTGGGATCCAGACAATTAAAACAATATGTGAATCGTCTAACTTGCTAGTCATAAAGGATAAATTGACAATTGCGGGCTTGCAATTAGCCACTAAAACCTGTTAAATAACATCATACTTGTCGCATTGTACTTTTCGAAAACAAACGCAAACGACCGAACAAGGAAAGGGAGTCACTAATTGCAGTTGCAAGAGGAGGATAAACAGCCAATATTACATATATTTCAAGCAATTTGAAAGCATAAACGTGAGGAACAGTAAAAACAAGATACGCATAGAGACCGAGCAGAATCAACGAACCTGGCGACCTAGGATATCTTAACGAAGCGAACAAAGAAATAGGAACCAACAGCTGAGAAAGAATTAGACCAGATAAATATACAAACCCAAAGCTAGCATAAGAATGGATCATAAATTGACTGAAATATCGAGGCAGACCCGCAGGACCGAAAGAAACTTTAAAGATATTTCCCGCAAGACCACTTAATCCAAATGAATAAGAGCCACCACCTACGTTCGAATCTAAAGATGTGTTCATCATGAACTGAGCAGTCTCAACACTCAGAAAAGAGGAGACTTTAAAACACAGCAGGAATAAAATTGGGACAAAGATAAACAGAAAAGTGCGGAGAAAACGAGAAGAGTGACGCAACAAATAAAAGTTTTGGAGAAGAAAAGAGAAAACGAAAAAAGGCAGGACATAAAATCTTTCGAAGGTTGCCAATAGAGTTGCTAATGCAAAGACAAATATAGAGCTTATTCCAGATGACAATGAACAGATTGAACAAAAAGCTAGCACAGACAAAAGCAGAAAAAGGGACTCTTTCTGAGGCAAAAAAGAATACCCAAGGACCAGAGGGCTACATAGCAATATAGCGGTTGATCGGCATGCAATGTGATTTGCGTAGGTTCGACGTACAAAAGAATGGACAATTACAGCAGATGCAAGAACAAAAAGGGTATTAATACAATAGTAGATGGATGCAATTGAATATTCCATATAATAAGCACGTAATGCGCGTACCAGGGATATTGTCATCCAGAGCAGGACATGCGATAGCCTACCATTATAATCTCCTTGGGCTCTAAAGAGATACTCAAGCGGATTATCGATAGATAGAGCCCGTGGAATATGATAAGAAGATGCATCTCCAAAATCAATATTGGATGGATCCCATATGATAAAAGCCAGCAGAATAAAGGCAAGGAGCCTATAGAAGAGATATGGCAGGAGCAGAGAGCGAAGACTCAGGGAATGAATATTTTGGCAGACAATAAGGCGCAAGTAAACTGCGGCATAGAGGATAGCAAGGCAAAAGTTTAAGGGCTCAATCCATGCTACGTCGCAAGAGTAAAGAAATGATCGCGCAATGATATCGCATACCAACATAAGCATACAGAGATAATAATGAGGCACGGCTACTAAAGAAAACGACAGGGGATAAAGGTGGACTCGCTTTTCTGGACAGGTTCAATTGTTAAGTTCAGAGGAGGGATACCAACCCTAATGGGGGGTCCCAGCAATGAGCAAGCTCCGAACCGGTAGCCCAAATTTCAAGGCCAGAGTCGCCATGGAAGCGATAAATTACTGCAAGATAATCCAGGAGAGCGCCACTGATCACGCCATCCACTTCATCCAGGTAAGCCAGCGGTAGCGGCAGCTACTGGATGGTATTGAGCTGTTCACAGGGGGCGGTAGGATCAACGATATGTAGCCCTTCATATCTACAGTGCTTATGAGAGGGATGGCCATGCTGCAGCACCTGGTTGAGCTGACTAGAGGGGGTTGCGCCCCTAGAGGGCAGAATACGGTCAAAACGTATGTGGTCACATCTCCAGCGATCAGCGATCAGTTGAACATCTGGATCATTATTGGACAGCATGCTGTTGAGGATTTCGTACTAGAAGGTTCCGAAGAACGAGTTGGAAAGCCGCTCTCCCCCCGAGATCAGTGCTCGAAATAAACCGAGATGGTTGTGTCACTGGTTACGGACAAGTCTTGTACGGCCTGGGCAATCAACTCAGGGCCTTTAACTGATCGGATATTAGTCGATGCTAATCGATCACGTTCAGGAATTTGAGTCTGCGGCAGTCGGCCTTGACATCAAACTAGAAATCCATTGCCAACTCAGGTGACTTGCAGGTTCAACGTGAGACTAGTTTCAGGAGTCGAAGCCAAGACTAGAAGAGCGAGTCCAAAATACTCAACAATTGAAAAAAGCTTGAAAACCTTTTTACAGACGAAACAGACCAGAATGGGCTTATATCCGGGCAACCTGGCTCAACGTAAATGGCCAAGGAAGACAAGTTGCTAACGTCAAGTATTGCCGACGATCCAGACGAAACAAAGAAATCAACAGACTGAGAGAGTCCATGGACAGACTGTGTTACAATGAATACCCTCCTACGAAGACCAAGCGAGAAGAGCAAGAAAAGAATTGAGAGCAAAACTCTCGTTAATCCAAAAGAATGCTTAGGATGAAGCTTCATAGTGACCCTCAAGGCAGGTCTTGAGTGAGCTAATCGGGAAGACAAGTAAAAGAACTTTGCAACTTCAGAGAGGTGACCTTCACTGAGAAAGCAGACGCTGCCAACAAACTTAGGCACACCAGAAGGGGAACCTGAAGTATTATTGAGATCAGACAGGTTGCGAAAAGATTTCATGCTCGACTCTAGGCGCCCGGAAAAAACATGACGGCTATAGAGCAAACCTGATCGATATGAGCTTGATCTGGATAAATAACTAGTAGAAGATACAAAAGCACGAGTAAAAGCAACAACAGAGACATTGGTATACCTACGGATCAAGTAAACCAAGAATCTCTCAAATGGGTGATTTTCCGCAACAAGAACTATACTTTTTGGTTTGAGAATCTGGATTTCTCTAAAAACTCGCAGCGCTTGCCATAGGTGCACTCGTGAACGATAACGAGTATATGATATTCCACATAACCTTTGAAAGTCCCTGGAAAGGTTGGTCTGCGAAAGAGATCTCTCGATTCGATCAGGCTTAAGCCTCATCCAAAGCGACCTGAGCCAGAGCTTGTGACCA
>Ga0310333_100257_pt1 | contig 14926 bp, 12 predicted proteins | sample LakMicSRFTotalB7_FD_195547 | JGI IMG/M metagenome (GOLD analysis project Ga0310333, IMG submission 195547) | Enriched freshwater cyanobacterial communities from Lake Michigan, Michigan, United States - MI23.SRFL.Total.B7 (v2) (version 2) | ecosystem: Environmental > Aquatic > Freshwater > Lake... | reverse complement strand
GGGGCCCCCGCTGGCCCGGGGCCGAGCCCCTGCTGGTGCAAGCCTGCCGCGGCCGCGTTGGGGCCCTGCAGCCCCCGCAACGGCGCCAGCTAGCCCTGGGTCTGGCCCAGTTGGGCCGAGGTCAGACCGCCCTGGACTGCCTCAAGGGCCTTCAGGGCGATCCGGCGCTGGAGTTGGCCCTGGGCCAGGCCCTACTCAAAGGCGATGCCAGCCAGCAGGGGCTGGCTGATCGCCGGCTGCTGGCCCTGGCCCAGCGCTGGCCCACCAGGGCCGCCGCCCGGGAGGCCAGCGCCCTGCTCAGCCAGCGGGAGGGAGCCGATACCGATGCCCTGCTGGCCAGGTTGCCGGCTCCCCTGCAGGACAGCGCCCCGGTGCAGGCCCGCCTGGCCGTTGATGGCCTGCGTCCCTGGGCGGGGGTGCTGAAGCGATGGCCCCGGGATCCGGCCAGCTGGGAGCTGCAGTGGCAGCTGGCCCGCCAGGCCCTGCTCGAACAGCGTTGGGCCGGGGCCGCCTTGATCCTCCAGGCCCTTGCCCCTGATCAATTGGCCCCGCCCCTGGCCGCCCGCCAGCTCTTTTGGTTGGGCTATTGCCAATGGCGCCTGGGCAATGGGGCCCTAGCCCGGCGCCTCTGGCGCCAGGTGCTGGCCCTGGCGCCCGGCGGCTACTACCGCTGGCGGGCCGGCCTGCACCTGGGCGAGGGCGGGCCTGAGCTGCTGCGCGTCCCGGGGGCGCCGGCCGGCCCCCTGGCCCGGCCCCCTTGGCAGCCCCTCGCCAGTGGGGATGCGGGCCTGGACCGGCTCTGGCGCCTGAACCAGCCCTTGGAGGCGTGGGAAAGCTGGCGCTTTTGGCGGGGGGGGCAGCCGGCCCAAGTCGCCCGGGACCTGCAGCTGGAGGGTCGGCTGCGCAGTGCCGTCGGCGACGACTGGATCGGCCTGGGCCAACTGGAGCAGGCCAGCCTCCGGCTTGCGTGGGGCAGCTGCCGGCAGCAGCTGGACCTGGAACGGCAGCTGCATCCCCTCCGCTACGGCGAGCTGTTCCGCCAGGCTGCGGCTGGCGCGGGCCTCGATCCGGCCCTGCTTCAGGCCGTGGCCCGGCAGGAATCCCGCTTTACGGCTGGGGTTGAGTCGCCGGTGGGGGCGGTGGGGCTGATGCAGCTGATGCCCAGCACCGCCCGCGAGCTGGCGGGCCGGCCCCTGGAGGGGGCCAGCCTGAAGGATCCGGCCCTCAACAGCCGCCTAGGGGCCCGCTACCTGCGCCAACTCCTGGAGCAATGGCAGGGCAATCCCGTGCTGGCCGTGGCCAGCTACAACGCCGGGCCTGGGGCCGTGGGCCACTGGCTCAAGACCGGCCTGGGCAGCGACAGCCCCAAGCCAGCCGGCGTCACGATCAGTTTGGAACGGGATCCCGAGCTGTGGATCGAGGCGATTCCCTACCCGGAAACCCGGCTGTATACCAAGAAGGTGCTCGGCAACCTCTGGAGTTACCAGCGCCTAAACCAGGCAGCAGCTTCCGGCTGTTAGCTGGAGCCCTGCGGGCGGTTCAACCGGGCCGCCCTAACGGCTGCTCAGGAATGGAACGGGGCTAGGCCGGACCGATGCAACTGATGGCCGAGCCAGACCCCGCCCAGCACTAGGGCGCTGAGGCCCGTTGCCACCCCGAAAGGGTTCATCGGCAGGCGCAGGCGGATCAGATCTAGCCGGGCCAGTAACACGGAGGCGCCCAGCAGCAACACATCGGTGAGCACATTGAGATGCATGAGATACACCCCGCCGGTGATCGCCAGAAACAGGGTCGTGATCAAGGTGAGCACCTTGCTTCTGGCCATAAAAAAAGACAGCTCCCGCAACACCAGGTCTGGCACCGTGCAGATCACCACCACCGCGATGGCCTGGAGGCACTCCAGGGGCATGATCAAGTCCCGGAGCACGGTGACGTGCTGGCCGTTGCCCGGCAGCCAGGGCAGCACCACGGCTTGGGGAGCCAGGTTGGTCCAGTTCAAGCCCAAATAGGCGCTTACCAGCAGCAGCACCAGCAGCATCGGCGCCCGGAACGGCAACAGCAATAGGCGCAGGATTGGCATTCAGGGTCCCTTCAGCTCCAGGGCAATGGCCCCCAGGGGACAGCTGGGGATGCACTGCTCGCAGACGAGGCAGCGTTGCGCATCGAAGTGCAGCTGCCAAGTGGGAGCCTGGCTGGCCAGGGCGCCACTGGGGCAGAGGCTGGAACAAATGCCACAGTCCACGCACAAACCTTGGTTGATCGTGATCTGGCCGGGCGTGCGGTTGAGGCCCAGGCCCTGGGCCTCGAGCCACTGTTCGGCAGCGGCCAGATCATCAATGTCGCCGGAGAGCTCCACCACCATGGTGCCGCTCTGGTTGGGGGCGATCTGGGCGCGCAGGATTTTGGCGGCCACATCGAAATCCACGGCCAACCGATAGGTGATCGGCTCGTGAACGGCTTCTCGGGGAAAATGGAGGGTGATCCGGCGTTTCAAGGGTTCACCGTCGCCCGCTCGGACGGTAGCAAGGGTGCCGGCTGAGGCGCCGTTCCGGCTGGTGGCTCCGGATCAAGCTGCTGGCGGAGCCCTGTCAGCCAAAGTCCCAGCCCCCGGCCTGATCCCCTAGCCCGATCCGCCAGTCCTAGGGGTCAGTCCAGGGCGCAAGCCCAATCTGCTAGTGCCATCGCCACCAATGACCAGAGGACGCTGGCAAAGTGAAGACCACGCCAACGCCCCCTTTAGGGCCTCCATCCGTGTCCGAGCCTTCGCCAGCCCCAGCGCAAGCCCCAGCGGTTCAGGGGGCTCCCCTGCCCCTGGCTGGGCGGCGCGAACGGATGCTGCTAGCGGCCGTGGCCGCTGCCCTGGCCCTGTTGCTGTTTTTGGTGCGGGGCGGGCTCCATCCGGCTGCCCCCCTGGAGAAACTGGCCCGCCAGTCCCTCGACCTGCCCGTGGCCCTGGGGGATGGGCGCCCCACCCTGGTGGAGTTCTACGCCGACTGGTGTGAGGCCTGCCGGACCATGGCGCCGGCGATGGCCTCGGTGGAACAGCAGCACCACGGCGCCCTCGATGTGGTGCTGCTCAACGTGGATAACCCCCGCTGGCAGCCGGAGATCGACCGCTATGCCGTGAACGGCATCCCCCAGTTGGAACTGTTCAATGCCGCGGGCGATCCCGTGGGGCGCTCCCTGGGGGCCCGGAGCCGGCTGGAATTGGAGGCCCTCACCGGTGCCCTGATTGCCGAAACCCCCCTGCCCCGATTGGCGGGGGTCGGTAGCGTCAGCAGCCTGACGGCTGGGGCCGCTGCCGGCTCCCAAGCCCCTGCCGCCCTGGCCGGTCCCCGCAGCCACGGCTGAGCCTGGTTGGCCCCGATTTTCCTTGTTCCTTGTGCCATGAAGCGCTTCCGGGTTGAGCTGATCGCCGCCACCCCCAACCCCCAGCAGTGCATCTTTGCGGCGATGCACCAGGACTATTTCGAGGGCTTCGTGGCCTCAGATCGCGAGCAATGGCCCGAGGAGGCCAAGGCCGGTGAGATCTGTGTCAAACGCCTGCTGGCCGGCGAACGCGGCCACTACGGCCCCCTGGAGCACCCCCAGATCACCCTCAATGTGGGCTGGTTTCCCCACTCGGTGATGCAGCAGGCCCGCACCCACCGGGTTGGGGTGAGTTTCGATGTGCAGTCGATGCGCTATACGGGCGAGCGCATCTCCCGGGCCGCCAATGGGGAACTGGAGCTCGAAGAGGTGTTTTACCTGCGGCCGGTGGGGAGTTATAGCGATCGCCAGGGCAAAAAATACGATTACACCCCCGAGGAGCGGGCCAAGGATCTGGCCCTGTGCCGCACGGCGGCGGAGCGCTATCGCGAGATGTTGGCGGCCGGTTTTGCCGAGGAGCACGCCCGCGGCATCCTGCCTTTTGATTACCGCCAGCACTTTGTGGTGAGCTTCAGTCTGCGGGCCTTCCTGCATTTCATGGACCTGCGCGCCAAGCTCGATGCCCAGCAGGAGATCCGCGAACTCTGTGATTTGATGTGGCCCCATTTTCAAACCTGGGCACCTGAGATTGCCGCTTGGTATGAGAAAACCCGCCTGCACAAAGCCCGGCTGGCGCCCTAAATAGGCCACTGCGTGGAGGCCCCCTTGCCAGGGGCGCCCGGTGCCAACCCTTAGCCTTGGCGCCAATGGTTTCTGGAGATCTCCCCATGGCGGAGCTGGCCCGCTTCCCCCTGGGTGAACCCATCGAGGCTGGTCAGGCCCGCTTCGGCACCGATGGCATCCGCGGCCGGGTTGGCCCGGTGATCACCCCGGCCCTGGCCTTGCAACTGGGCTACTGGTGCGGCCAGGTGTTGCCGGCCGCGGGGCCGATCGTGATCGGGGCCGATTCACGCAGCAGCGGGCCGATGCTTGTGGCGGCCCTTACCGCCGGCCTGGCCGCCGCCGGTCGCGAGGTGTGGGACCTGGGCCTCTGCCCCACTCCGGCGGTGCCCGGCACGATCCGCGCCCAGGGCTGCGCCGGTGGCCTGATGGTGTCGGCCAGCCACAACCCGCCCCAGGACAACGGCATCAAGGTGTTTGGCGCCAGCGGCGCCAAACTCAAGGAGGACCAGCAGCAGGCGATCGAAGCGGGTCTCCACGGCGAAGGCCGCGAGCGCAGCCCCTTCAGTGGCGTGGGCCGGGTGCGTCAACGCCCCGACCTGCTGGCCGCCTATCGGGACAGCCTGATCGCCAGTGTGGGCGGCGCCCGCCTGGATGGCTGCAAGGTGGTGCTCGATCTCTGCTGGGGTTCGGCCACGGCCTGCGGCGAGAGCGTGTTTCGGGCCCTCGGCGCCGATCTCACCGTGCTCCATGGCGAACCGGATGGGGAGCGGATCAACCTGGGCTGCGGTAGCACCCACCTGGAGGCCCTGCGCCAGGCGGTGCTAGCCGAGGGGGCCAGCATGGGCTTTGCCTTCGATGGCGATGCCGACCGCATGCTCGCCGTGGATGGGCGCGGCCGGGTGGTGGATGGCGACCAGATCCTCTACCTCTGGGGCCAGGCCCTGATGGCCCAGGACCAGCTGCCCGATCACCGCATCGTCGCCACGGTGATGTCCAACCTGGGCTTTGAGAAGGCCTGGCAGGCCAAGGGCGGCCTGTTTGAGCGCACGGCCGTGGGCGACCAGTACGTGCACCAGGCGATGGAGGAGCTGGGCGCCGGCCTGGGCGGCGAACAATCGGGCCATATCTTGTCGGCCCGCCACGGCATGAGTGGCGATGGCCTACTGACGGCCCTGCAGGTGGCCGTGCTGATCCAGGCCCAGGGGGGCTCCCTGGCCCAGTGGCTCGATGGCAGCTTCCAGCCCTATCCCCAGAAACTGGTGAATGTGACCGTGCCCGATCGCCAGCGCCGCACCCAATGGCAGCAGTGCGATCCCCTGCGCCATGCCGTGGCCGAGGCCGAGGCGGCGATGGCGGGCCATGGCCGGGTGCTGGTGCGCGCCAGCGGCACCGAGCCCCTGCTGCGGGTGATGGTGGAGGCGGCCTCCCAGGCCGAGGTGGACCATTGGGCCGCCCATCTGGCCGGCTTGGCGGACAGCCAGTTGAACGGGGCTTGGGGCGGCTGACTCCTGCGGGGCTCCGGGGCTGACCTGATACCTCCTGGCTCCGGCAGAAGGTTCACCCGGACTCCTGAGCCGGGTGGCTTCTAAGCCAGGGGCTCCAGGGCCGCAGATCCTGCGGCAAGACTGTGGGCCAGCTCCAGGGCCCCCCAGCAGGCGTCCCCCCGGGGCTCCACCACCGTTGCACCGGGCAGCTCGCGGGCCAGGCCGGCCCCAAAGCCCAGTCGCAGCTGATCGAGGTGGCCAAGGGCGCCGCCCACGCCACACACCCGCGGATTGGCCAGCTCCAGGGCCCGGGCTACCCCCACCACCAGACCCGCCAGGGCTGTGGCGGAGGCCCTGATCACGGCCCGGGCGTGGGGATCGCCAGCCGCTGCTAGGTGATCCAGCACCGGCGCCAGGCGGGCAAAGCCGGCGGGCCCGAACTCCGGCGCCACCACCAGGGCTTTCACCTCCTGGGCGGTTTCGGCGCCGAGGGCTTGCCAAAGCTGGCGGCGCAGCTCGGTTTCGGCTATGCGGCCATCGGCCATCTGCACGGCCAGGGCCAGGCCATCGCGGCCCACATCCATGGCCGAACCCGCCCCGTCGAGTAGCCAGCCCCAGCCGCCGCAGCGGTGTTCGCGGCCCTGGCCGTCCTGGCCCAGGGCGATGCAGCCGGTGCCGCTAATCACCAGGATGCCGGCGTCAGGTCCGCAGGCGCCCCGCAGGGCCGTGCGTTCATCGCCGGTGACGAGCAGACGTTCGGGCGGTAGGGCCAGGGCTTCTGCGGCTAGGGCCAGCCCCTGGCGTTGCACGGGGCTGCCCGCCTCGATGCCGCTGGCGCCGATCGCGGCGGCGGCCAAGGGCAGGTGCCGCCAGGCGCTGGGTAGCTGCAGGCGGGCCGCCACCAGGCTGGTGGCCAGGGCCGCTTGGAACCGCTCCGGGCCACCGGCTGCAGCCAGGTGGCTGACGCCGGGGCCTTCGCCCTCGGCGAGCACCTGAAATGGCCCCTCGGGGACGGACTCGTTCAGGCCCGCGGCTCCAGGCGCCTCGGCCCAGGCCAGCAGGCAACGAGTGTGGGTCTGGCCGGCATCAAAGCCCGCCAGCAGGTGACTGTGCCCTTCGGGGCCCTCGGCTGGGCTTGGCACGGCCCTAGGGGGCCTCGCTGGTTTTGGCGCCCTCGGCTCCGGCGTCGCTCGCTGGCACCTTGCCGCTCACCGCCAGGGTGGCCAGGCAGAACCAGCCGGTGAGTTGCACCTCCGGGCGGAAGAAGATCGTGTCGGTGGCGCCTTGGACGCAGAGGCCCACGATGGCGGCTACTGCCCCCAGGGCCGGCAGGGCGAAGCTGCTTTCGCCCTTGAGCTGGGCCCAGCCGCTGCGCAGGCTGGCCAGTAGCAGGCCGAGACCCGCCAGCAGCCCAGGCACCCCGCCCTCCACCAGCAATTCCAAGGGCACCGAGTAGGCGCTTAGGGCATTGAAGCGGGGCTGTTGATAGAGCGGATAGATCAGGTTGAAGGCCGTGTTGCCGGGGCCAATGCCCAGCCAGGGCCGGTCCTGGATCATCGAGAGCGCCGCCATCCAGACGTTGATGCGGAAGTTGTTGGAGCTGTCCTCGCGGCCGGCCACCAGGCTCATGGCCCGGATGCGTAGGGGTTCGATCTGGGTCACGGCCACCACCAGCACCGCGGCGGCCCCGGCCACCAGGAGTAAGGGGAAGAGGCGGCGCCAGAGCACCGGCCAATGGCGGGTCTGGCGCAACACCAGCAGCAGGCCGATCGATCCCAGGCCAGCCACCAGGCCCAGCCAGCCGCCGCGGCTGTAGCTGAGCACCAGGGCGGCGCTGCCGAGCACCAGGGCGGTGAGGGCATAGAGCCGCTCGGCCCAGCCGTGCCAGCGCAGAAACGCCACAACGGCCAGGGGCAGGATCGGCAGCAGGTAGCCGGCCAGCAGGTTCGGGTTTTCCAGGGGGCCGTAGACCCGGATCGTGCCGTCGGCCACGGAGTTGGGATCGGCCCAGCGGGCCAGTTCGCTGGTGTCGCCGTAGAGCTGGCGGATCGCGATCACGGCGCTGGCCAGTTCGCCGGCTAGCAGGGCCGCGACGATGCGGTCCCACCAGCGCGGCGCCTCGGCCAGCAGCTGGCGCATCAGGGCGTAGACCCCGAGATAGCTGAGCAGTTTGAACAGGCCATGCAGGGCCGCCTTGGGCACGGGGGAAAAGCCCGTGGCCACCAGGGCCACGGCCAGGACCACCAGGATCCAGGTGCTGATCGGGCCGATGCGGCCGCTGCTGGGGCGCGTCAGGGCGATCACCAGCCAGAGCAGGCCACAGGACAGGATCAGCAGGCTCAGGCCGCCTCGGGTGACCAGGGGCAGGCCCGCCATCAGGGCGCAGAGCACCAGGCCCGCCACGCTGCTCAACCGGCGGGCCAGCGGCCCCTCGCTGCCGCGCGCCCGCAGGCCCTGCCAACCCCCCACCCCGGGGGGGGGGGCCGGCGCGGGGGTCATGGGCTGCCGGGCGTTGCGGCCGGCTCGGGTGCCGGGGTCGTGGCCGGATTATCGGTGCCCCCGGCCCCAGGCCAGCCCCCAGCTTCCAGGGCCTGGGGGCTGGGAACGGGCGCTTCGTTGCGCAGGTAAAGCACCCGGTAGACCGGCAGTCCCTGGCGCAGCACCAGGCTTTCCCGTTCGGTGGCCACCGGCAGGGGGTTGTCCTGCCGCCAGGGGCGGGCGTCGGCTTCGGGCCTGGCAAAGCAGCCGCTGGCCTCGACCACGGCCACCATCGGCTCGATCACGGCCAGCACATCGCTTTGTAAAAACAGCTCGCCTCCGGGCGCCAGGGCTCCGGCCAGGCTGCAGAGCAGGGCCGGTTGCAGCACCCGCCGTTTGTGGTGTTTGAGCTTGAACCAGGGGTCGGGGAACTGGATCGTGGCCCGCTCCAGCCGGCCTGCCGGCAGCGCGGCCAGCCAGGTTTCCAGGCTGATGTTGGCGTTACAGAAGAGGTAGTGGAGGTTGGTCAGCCCCAGCCGCTGACGATCGGCTTCGGCCGCATCCACCAGCGGCCGGCGGATCTCCACGCCCAGGTGGTTTGAGCCCGGTTGCTGCTGGGCTAGGGCCAGCAGGAAGCGGCCGCGGGCGCAGCCGATGTCGAGCTGGATCGGCTGCGCTGGGTTGGCGAATAGCTCCGCGGGCGGGGGCAAAGGGCGCTCCAGCTGGAAAAAGCGGCTGAGTGGATTGACGTGCTGACGAACCATGCCGGCTCAGGCGGGCGGATCGGAGGAGGCCCCAGCATTGCTGGCGTTTGGAGCTGTATTTGGCACCAGAAAGCCCCAGCTGGCCGTGTAGCCATGCAGTTGGGTCGCGCCGGCCACCGGACCGATTTCGCCGTTGCAGAAGGCGCCGCTGATCGGCACCGCCGGAAACAGCTCGTGGCAAATGCCCACATCGCCGTCGGGGCCGCCATAGAGACCCTTGCCCCGGCCCAGGCAGGCAAACAGCAGGGCCGCCAGGGGCTCGGGCCCGGCCTGGCTCTGACGTTCCAGCAGCTGCTGCAGCTCCTGGCGGGAGGCGGCGGCATCGCGCAACTGGAATTGCACCTGCTGGCCCAGCCGCAGCCGCTCGGCCACGGCGATGGCGCCGTTGCGGGGATCGACCCCCAGCAGGTTGCGCACCAGGAAGGCGGAGGGGTCGGAGCCGCTGGGCTGGAAGGTGTTGCGGCCGACGCCAAGGAAGAGGGAATGGCGCACCAGCTCCCGTTCGGCCGGGCTAAGGGTTTCGAGGATGGTCTGCAGGCAGGCCACGGGCGTGGCTTTTTTGCTGCCGTCCGCCAGTTCCAAGATCACGTTGCGCTCGGAGCGCTCCACGGCAAACACCGGGCCGATCGGCCGGCAGCCCTGGGCGACCACCGGATCGAGCCGCCAGCTGCCACCGATCAGGCAACCCACGGCCCCCTCCACCACCTGGTCATCGAAGAGCAGGGAGCCGCCGCTGGCGCTATGGGGCCCGGCAATGCCACCCACCTTGTCCACCGCGGGATAGGCGTAGTCCAGGCCGCTGATCAGGTCGTTGATGCTGGGGCTGCCCGGGTCGATGAACAGCAGCATCGATTCCGCCAGGGCCGGGTCGGCCCCGACCCAGTCCAGCCAGGGCTGGGCCGAGCCATCGAGATCGGGCAGTTGCTTGGTGTCGAGCACGAAGGGCTGCAGCTCGGCGCCGGGTAGGCGCAGCAGGGTCACGGCCAGGGCCGCCTGCTGTTCCAGTTCGTGGGGGCTGCCATCGGCGCCGGTGCCGACCACGCCGCCACCGACGCAGCCGATCCAATGGCGCGCCTGCAGGCCCTGGCGCAACAGCGGCAACAGCCGCGGCAGGTCGCTGGCATAGGCGGTGGAGCAGAACACCAGGGCCAGATCCGCCTCGCTGCCGCCGCCACCGCCAGCCCAGCTGCCCGCTCCGGCGCCGGAGCGGAGCTCGCGGCTCACTTCGGCGGCAGCCCCCTCGAGGGACACATTGTGGGAAAGGGCCGTGCGGCAACTGGCCGTCGGGGCGGCCCGCCGCAGCCACTGGTCTGGCCGCCAGGTGCCACCAGCCAGGGAGACGCTTGGTTTGGATCGGGAGGCTTCGGGCTGGCCCAAGGGGGGCCCGCCAGGCCCAGAACCGTCAGACAACATTCCGCCCGGCGGTCGCCCGCCCGGCAGGACCTTGCCAAGGAGGAGTCTTCCGGGCAGCCAGGGGAAGGGGGAGGGGCCAGCCATGGCCGGACCCTACTGCTGCCAAGGGATGCTCAGGGCCACGGATAATGGCGGAACCCCGACCCCCGTCCGTGCAGGATTTGCTCTACCGCAGCCTGGTGTGGCTCGACTATCGCCTGGCGGCGGTGTTCAGCTTCGGCCTTCCCCTGGTGTTGTTGATCTGGGCCGCGCTCCGGCGCGATGGCGCCATGGTGCGGTTGCTCACCATTTATTGGAAGGTGGCGAGCTTGCTGGTGATTACGGCCCTGCTGTTCACCGATGGGCGCCCCCTGGGCTTCCTGCTGGCCGGCCTGGCCCAGCTGCTGGTGGTGGCGTCGCTGTGGTTCTGGGTGGATCTCAATGAGGAGCTGGCCGACCAGCCCCCCTGGCGGCCCCTGCCCTTCACCCTGCGGGCCTGGCGCTGGGGGGCCACCGCCTTTGGCCTGCTTGGCGCCAGCCTGAGTGCCACGGCCTTCGGCTGCTTCACAGGGCCCGTGACCCGGCCCTTTTGTGCCGTTTGGCTGGAGGCGCCCCGGGGCCTGAACCTGCATGTCGATCGGATCTTCTCGTTTCTGTTTGGCGGCGCCTGGACCCATGCCATCGCCGCCTTTGTCGGCTACGTGGCCCTGGTGGGGTTTGTGGTGGGCTTCCTGCAGTGGCTGCTGGTGCGCCTGCCCAAGCAGGGCCGGGTGGCGGGCGGCTTCTGAATCCCCATGGCTGCTTTGGCCGTGGCCGCCCTCTTGGCGGCCCTTGAAACGATCAGTCGCGACCGCCCCGATCGGGTGCTGCGCCTCACGGGCGAGCTCCCCAGCCCTGAAGCCTCCGAGCTCGGGGCCGCTGGGCCAGTGGAACCCTTTGAACTGCTGATTTTCCGGGGCTTCTCCAGCAGCCTTAGCCATCCCACCGGTTTTGATCCCGACCAGCCGGCCCTGCCGGCCATAGCCAGGATCGAGGCCGCCGAATTGTTGGCCGGGCCCCTCAACCCCAGCCAGGAGCAGTGCCTGGCTGGCCCGCTCGCGGCAGCGCACTTCCTTGATCCAGGCGCCTGGCTGTGAGGTTGGGGTGGGCAGTAGGCCCTAGCCCGCTCACCCAGCCATCCCCGTTGTAGCTCCCAGGCCGGCTAGGGAGCTGGGGGCCAGAACCCCGCCGATGCCTTCCCTTGGGTTCAGCCGCCCAGGGTGCTGCGGCAGCGGCCGCAGATCTGTCCTTGCAGGCTTTCGCTGAGTTGGTGGGTGGCGACATCGCCCTCGTAGTGCCAGCAACGCTCACATTTGCTGCCCTCGGCCCGGGCAATGCGCACGGTCACGCCGCCTTCGCTGGCCTCGGCCAGCAGGGCCTCAGGGGCCTGGCCGCCGAACTGCACCGCTGAGACCAGCAGCCAGTCCGCCAGGTTGTCGACGCTGGCGTGGGGGCTGGCCTCCAGCAGGGCCAGGGCCTCGCGCAGGGCGGCCGTGCCTTCGCCCTCGGAGAGCTCCAAGTGCACCTGGGCTTCCAGGGAGGCGCCGATGCCAGTGGGCGTCCCGGGGGCGTCGGCGCTGGCGCCGGCCGCGGCTGGGGCGCCCTTGCCGCCCTGCTTGCGGCAGGCCTCCAGCTGGCGATTCACCTGGGCCCGCAGGGACAGGATCTCGCCCACGGGAGCCTCCAGGCTGGTGTCGCGCCAGCTGGCCGGCACGGTGGGCCAGCCCCGCTCAAACACCGAGGCCTCGGCCACCGGATAGGGCAGGTTCTGCCAGATGTCTTCGGCCATGTGACACAACACCGGCGCGATCAGCCCGGCCAGCCGCTCCACCACCAGGGCCAGCACCGTTTGGCAGCTGCGGCGCCGCAAGGAGCCGGCGGCACTGACATAGAGGCGATCCTTGGCGATATCGAGATACACATTCGACAGATCCACCACGCAGAAGTTCTGCAGGGCCTGGAAGAAGCGATAGAACTCATAGCTCTCGAAATCGGCCTGCACCCCATCGATCAGGGCGGCGGTGCGCTGCAGCATCCAGCGATCGAGCAGGGGCAGCTCCTCGATCGCGATGGCGTGGCCCCCCTCGGCCTGGGGCCGGGGATCGAAATCGTGCAGGTTGCCAAGCAGATAACGGGCCGTGTTGCGCACCTTGCGGTACACATCGGCCAGCTGTTTGACGATCCCCGGTCCTAGGGGCACATCGGCGGAATAGTCCACCGAACTCACCCACAGGCGCAACACATCGGCGCCGTAGGCCGGCTCCTGTTTCTCGTTTTTGCCGCCCTCCACCAGGATCGCCGGATCCACCACATTGCCGAGGGATTTGCTCATCTTGCGGCCCTTTTCATCGAGCACGAAGCCATGGGTGAGCACCCGCTTGTAAGGCGCCTGGCCATTCACGGCCACCGAGGTGAGCAGGCTGCTCTGGAACCAGCCCCGGTGTTGGTCGGAGCCTTCCAAATAGAGGTCGGCCGGATAGGCGGCCCGGGCGGTGTGGCTGGCGCTGCTGCCCGCACATGGAGCCGCCAGCGCCCCGTCGGCAGACGTCGGGCCAGCGGGGTTGACCCCCTGCCCTGCCTGGCCGGTTTGGGCCGATGGGTTCAAGCCCCCCAGCACCCCAGCCCAGGAGGAGCCGGAGTCGAACCACACATCCATGGTGTCGGTGCCCTTGCGCCACTGCTGGGCCTGGTCGGCGTAGGCGGGCGGCAGCAGGCCGGCCTCCTCCCGTTGCCACCACACATCGGAGCCGTGCTCGGCGATCAGGGCCTGGATGTGGGCCAGGGTGTCGGCGTTGACGAGCACCTCGCTGGTTTCCCGGTGATAGAAGACCGGGATTGGCAATCCCCAAGTGCGCTGGCGCGAGATGCACCAGTCGCCGCGATCGCGCACCATCGCCTCGATCCGGTTCTGACCGCTTTCCGGGGTCCAGGTCACCGAGTCGATGGCGGCTAGGGCCTGGGCCCGGAAGCCCTCAACGGAGGCAAACCACTGCTCCGTGGCCCGGAAGATCGTTGGTTTTTTGGTGCGCCAGTCGTAGGGATAGCGGTGGGCGTAGCGCTGTTCAGCTAGCAGGGCGCCTACGTTTTGGAGGGCGGCGATGATCGCCCCGTTGGCGTCCTTGAGCACGTTGGTGCCGGCAAACGGACCTGCCTCGGCGGTGAGGTTGCCGGCCTCATCGACGGGACAGAGCACGGGCAGGCCGTATGCCTTGCCGGTGTTGAAGTCGTCCACGCCATGGCCGGGGGCGGTATGGACTAGTCCCGTGCCCGTTTCGGTGGTGATGTAGTCGCCGCCCAACACCACCGGGCTGCGGCGCTCGAACAGGGGGTGTTGGTAGGCGATGCCCTCCAGCTCGCTGCCCTTGAGGGTCAGCACCGGTTCGAGGCCTAGGCCCAGGCTGGTTTCCAGGCTGGCGATCAGCTCGCTAGCCACCAGCAGGTGGCTGGGGCGGGCGCTTGGGGCCGCCTCGGGCCCTGCGCTGGCTGCGGCTGGGGCTAGGGCCTCGGCTGGGGCTGCGGGTGGAACGCTGACGCGGCAGATGGCGTAGTTGAGGCTGCCGTTCACCGACACCGCCAGGTTGGCCGGCAGGGTCCAGGGGGTGGTGGTCCAGATCGCCACCGCTAGCCCGCCCGGGGCCGTGGCTGCGGCCTTGGCCAAGCCCGTGGCGGCCAGCTTGGTGGCTAGGGCCTCCGGCAGCTCGCGCACCGCAAAGGCCACGTAGACGCTCGGGGAGGTGTGGCCGTCCGGGTATTCCAGTTCGGCCTCGGCCAGGGCCGTGCGCGAGCTGGGGCTCCAATGCACGGGCTTGAGGCCCCGGTAGATGTGGCCGGCCAGCACCATCTGGCCAAACACCCCGATCTGGGCGGCCTCGTAGTCCTTGTTCAAGGTGAGGTAGGGCTGGTCCCAGTCGGCCCAGATGCCCCAGCGGCGGAAGCCGCTTTTCTGGCCCTCCACCTGCTCGAGGGCATAGGCGTGGGCCTTCTGGCGCAGGCTGATCGGGGTTAGGGCCTGGCGCTCGCTGCTGCTGAGCGCCTGCAACACCTTCAGTTCGATCGGTAGGCCGTGGCAATCCCAGCCCGGGATGAACCGGGCCCGCTTGCCCTGGAGCAGGGCGTATTTATTAATGACGTCCTTGAGGATCTTGTTGAGGGCGTGGCCCACATGCAGGGCCCCGTTGGCGTAGGGCGGGCCGTCATGGAGGGTGAAGCGCTCGCGCTCCGGGGCCTGGCTGAGCCGCTCATAGAGCTGCTGCTGGGCCCAGAAGTTCTGGATTTCGGGCTCCCGCTGCTTGGCGTTCGCCCGCATGTTGAAGGGGGTCTGCAGCAGGTTGAGCGTGTCCTTGTAGGAGGCCGGGCCTAGGACCGTGTCGCTCCCGTTCAAGTCGCTCGCGCTCACGTCGCCTGGGGCAGTTAAGGCCGATTATCCAGCGTCGTTGCGGGGGGCCGTGGCGCCAGCCTCGGTCGGCTTCTCGGCCGGCTCCTGGGACGGCATCGGGCTGGACGGGTTGACCACGCTCGCCAGGCTGGCGTCTTCCGGCTGGCTTGGGTCCATCACCACCTCAAGGGCTGGCACTGCGGGGGCCTGGGCTGGCCCAGGGGCCTCTCCCCAGGCGGCATCCACCAGGGCTTCGATCTCGGTGAAGGAGCCCACCTCGATCACCGGGGGCAGGGGGGGCT
>Ga0310333_100256_pt1 | contig 14934 bp, 14 predicted proteins | sample LakMicSRFTotalB7_FD_195547 | JGI IMG/M metagenome (GOLD analysis project Ga0310333, IMG submission 195547) | Enriched freshwater cyanobacterial communities from Lake Michigan, Michigan, United States - MI23.SRFL.Total.B7 (v2) (version 2) | ecosystem: Environmental > Aquatic > Freshwater > Lake... | reverse complement strand
GTGTAGCGCCGGTGGAGGTGCCCATCAGCACGGCGCTGACGCCCACCAACAGGGCCGGGCCCCAACCGCGGTGGCGGCCTTTGCTCGGGGACGTTGGGGCTATTCGGGCAGGGCGGGCTGCGAGGGCCATGGCGGCTCGTGATGCTGCTTGGAGGTTAGGGGGGATTTGTTGGGCTCCCAGAGGGCGGAGGCTCAGCGGCGTCCGTCGTTCGGCCTTCCGCCCTGGGCGGCGCCCCAGCTCGGGCGTTTCAACTGGGAGAGTGGGGGTGCCATTGACCTCTCACCCCCGACGCCGCGATGGGAGCCAGTGGATATCGCGATTACTTCAAGGTGCTGGGCTTGGAGCGGGGCGCCGACGCCGATGCGGTGAAGCGAGCCTTCCGCAAGCTGGCCCGCGAGTACCACCCCGACGTCAATCCCAATAACAAGGAGGCGGAGGCGAAGTTCAAGGAGATCAGCGAGGCCTATGAGGTGCTCTCCGATCCCGATAAGCGCCGCCGCTATGAACAATTCGGCCAGTATTGGAACCAATCTGGCGGGGGCAGCGGCGGCGCCGATGTCGATTTTGGCCGCTACGGCAACTTCGATGACTTCATCAACGACCTGCTGGGCCGCTTCGGCGGCGGCGGTTCCGCTGGCGGTGGTTTTGGCGGAGCACCTGGCGGGTTTGGCTTCTCCTCCGGCTTTCCCGGCGGTGGCTTTTCCGGCGGCTTCCCTGGCGGCGCCGCTGGGGCTGGCGCCGGCCGGGCGCCCCTCAACCTGGATGCCGAAGCCAGCATCACTCTCAGTTTTGCCGATGGCTTTCGGGGCTGTGAGCGCACCCTGGCCGTCAATGAGGAACGGGTGCAGGTGCGGATTCCGCCGGGGGTGAAAACCGGCAGCCGCCTGCGGCTCAAGGGCAAGGGCAACCTCCAGCCCGGCACCGGCCGCCGCGGCGACCTCTACCTCAACCTCAAGCTGATCGACCATCCCGTTTGGAGCCTGGATGGCGACCTGCTGCGGGCCGAACTCCCCTTGAGCCTCGATGAACTTGCCCTCGGCGGTGAAGTGCGGGTGGCCACCCCCGATGGCGAAGCCACCGTGCAGGTGCCGGCCGGCATGGAGCCGGGCCGCAGCCTGCGGCTAAAGGGCAAGGGCTGGCCGATCAAGGATGGCCGCGGTGACCTGCTGCTAAGCCTCAGCCTGCGCCTACCCCCCAATTTCAGCGAGACCGAGCGCCACCTGCTCGAGCAGCTGCGCGCCGAGCGCCAGGTCGATCCCCGCGCCGACTGGATCGAGCAGGCGCGCCTCTGATCGGGGCCCCCCACTTGCCCTAGCCAGGCCGCCGGCCAGGCCCGCCGCAGGGGGGACCGCTAGAGGCCAGCTCCGTAGGATCGGACCAGCGTTCAGTCCGCCATGGATCTCACCTACCGCCCCCGCCGGTTGCGGCGCACGCCAGCCCTGCGGGCCATGGTTCGGGAGCACCAGCTCCGCGCCGCCGATTTCATCTACCCCCTGTTTGTGCACGAGGGCGCGACCAATGAGCCGATTGGTGCCATGCCCGGCGCCCAGCGCTGGAGCCTGGAAGGGCTCGTCCAGGAGGTGGGTCGCGCCTGGGGCCTAGGCATTCGCTGCGTGGTGCTCTTCCCCAAGGTGGCCGATGGGCTCAAAACCGAAGACGGCGCCGAATGTTTCAACGAAGGCGGCCTGATCCCCAGGGCGATCCGGCGCATTAAGGCGGCCCATCCCGGCATGATGATCATGACCGATGTGGCCCTCGATCCCTATTCCTGCGATGGCCATGACGGCATCGTCAGCGAGGACGGAATTGTGCTCAACGATGAAACCGTGGATATTCTCTGCCGCCAGGCCGTGGCCCAGGCCAAGGCCGGCGCTGACCTGATCGGCCCCAGCGACATGATGGATGGCCGGGTGGGAGCGATTCGCGAAGCCCTCGATGAGGAGGGGTTTGAGCATGTCGGCATTATCAGTTACACCGCCAAATACGCCTCCGCCTACTACGGCCCCTTCCGAGAAGCCCTCGATTCGGCGCCCCGGGCCGTGGCGGGTAAGCCCATTCCCAAGGACAAATCCACCTACCAGATGGATCCGGCCAATGGCCGCGAGTGCCTCACCGAGGCCCTGCTCGATGAGCAGGAAGGGGCCGACATCTTGATGGTGAAGCCAGGCCTGGCCTACCTCGATATCATCCATCGCCTGCGCGGCGAAACCGAATTGCCGATCGCGGCCTACAACGTGAGCGGCGAGTATTCGATGGTCAAGGCGGCAGCCGAACGGGGCTGGATTGATGAGCGCTCGATCGTGCTCGAAACCCTGCTGTGTTTCAAGCGGGCCGGCGCCAATTTGATCCTCACCTACCACGCTTGTGATGCGGCCGCCTGGCTGGCCGAGGAGGGTTGAGCACGAACCCCCAGGAGTGGCCGGCGCCGCCCCCGCTGGGGAGCTCCGGGCGCCCACGCCGCGGCGAGTTTTTTGTCGGCTGGGTCTATGGCCCCTGGGTGGCGGCCAGCTTGATCAGCGTGCTGGCCCTGCGCCTGCTGCTGGATGGCGATGGGGCGACCCGGGCTGCGGGCTGGGGCCTGTTCGGTAGCGCGGCCATCTGTTTTTCGATTGGATGCGTTTGCAAGACCTCCTGGGCCCTGGCCCAGCGGCGCCGATGAGCCGCAGTGGCCTGCTCAAGTTGGTCACCCTGCCCGTGCTGGCGGCGGCCGTGGTGCTGCTGGTGGTCACGAAGGTGCGTGATGGCGGCGGCCCCACCCCCTGGAACCTCTTTGGAGCTGGCCTGATCTGCTTCTCGATCGGTTGCCTGGCCCGCACCGCCCTTGCCAGCAGCGAAGGGCCCAAGCCCTAAGGCACCGCGCCCCAGGCACCAGGGCCGGCCGGCCTTGGCCCCGCAGCCACGCAAGAGCCTGTTGCGGTCAAGAATGGCGTTAGCGCAACGGCAAGGGCACCATGGCGGTAGGCGAGCAGGGAGTCGACGGCATCAGCCCCGCCGGCAGCGAGCAGGAGAGGCGCACCCTGGGCCGGCAATCCTGGCTCGGTCATGTGGCCTTGCGGGTGCAGGACATGGAGCGGGCCAAGCGCTTTTACGGCGCCATGGGCCTGGAGCTCACCTGGGATGCCAGCGATTGGGCCTACCTGCAGCGCCCCGGCGGCGGTGATGGCATCGCCCTGCTCAGCCCGGATTACAAAGCCGCCGGCCCCCATTTCGCGTTCCATTTTTCCAGCCGCGAGCAGGTGCAGGCCGAACACGCCCGCCTCCAAGCCGCCGGTGTGCCTGTGGGCGAGCTCCACGACCACCGCGATGGCACGGCCTCGTTCTATCTCCAAGATCCCGAGGGCAACTGGTTGGAGCTTCTCTACGAGCCCGAGGCAGGCATCGGCTCGAACCGGTCCTGATCCCCTGCAGCCGTCCCAAGCCCCATCGACCGGTTCCCCTGTTTCCCGCCTCCTCAGGCCGTTTGTCTAGTGCTTCCCCTGGTTCCTTCCCCGCTGCCAACCGAGCGTCCTGATGGGGCGACTGACCTGGCCCCTGACTCCAGGGCGTCGCAGCCAGCCGGGATGGATCCCCTGAATGGTGTGGACGAGCCCATGGGCATGGACCAGCCGATCGGCCAAGAGGCCCTGGAGCTGCTGGAGTGGCCGCGGCTGGGGGAGCACCTGGCCACGTTTGCCAGCACCAGCGCCGGCGAAGCCCTCTGTGCCCGCTTGCCCCTGGGCGCCAACCTTGAGGAGAGCCGCCGGCGCCTGGCCGAAACCACCGAGTTGGTGGGCCTCGATGGCCTCAGCGAGGGGGGCCTGTCCTTCCAGGGCGTGGCCGACCTGGGGGACACCCTGCTCTTCTGCGCCAAGGGCGGCACCGCCTCGGGCCTGGCCCTGCTGGCCGTGGCCACCACCCTGGCGGCGGCCCGGCGCCTGCGCCGCCAGATCGAAGACCCCACGATCCGCCCGGTAACCACGGCCCTGGTGGCGGACCTGCGCACCCTGCCGGAGCTGGAGCAACGGCTGCGCTTTTGCCTCGAGGAGGGCGGCCGGGTGGCGGATCGCGCCAGTGCCCCCCTGGCGGAGCTGCGCCGCCAGCTGGCCGCCGCCCGCTCGGACCGGCGCGAACGCCTGCAGGAGCTGATCCGTCGCCACAGCGCCCTCCTTCAAGACACGGTCGTGTCCGAGCGCAACGGCCGGCCCGTGCTGGCGGTGAAGGCCGGGGCCGCCTCCCAGCTGGCCGGCTTAGTGCACGACAGTTCCGCCTCCGGCAGCACGGTGTTCATCGAACCCCAGGCCGTCATCGCCCTGGGAAACCGGATCGGAGTTCTGGCCGGCAAGGAGCGGGAGGAGGAGCAGCAGGTGTTGCTGGAGCTCAGTGGCCTGGTCGGCGCCGAACAGCCGGCCCTCAGCCACCTCCAGGCGGTGCTGGTTCAGTTGGATTTCGCCCTGGCCCGGGCCCGCTATGGCCAGGCCCTAGGCGCCACACGCCCCGAGCTGGAGGCGGATTCCGGCGCTCCGATCCGCCTGGAGGGCCTGCGCCATCCCCTGCTGCTCTGGCAGGAACGCCGCCAGGGCGGCCATGGGGTGGTGCCGGTGAGCGTGCAGGTCAGCCCTGAGCTGCGGGTGGTGGCGATCACCGGCCCCAACACCGGCGGCAAAACCGTGACGCTCAAAAGCGTGGGCCTGGCGGCCCTGATGGCCCGCGCCGGCCTGTTCTTGCCCTGCAGCGGCACCCCCTCGGTTCCCTGGTGCGAGCTGGTGCTGGCCGACATCGGCGATGAGCAGTCGCTGCAGCAAAACCTCTCCACCTTCAGCGGCCACGTGCGCCGCATCGCCCGGATCCTGGCCGCCCTGCCGAGCGAAGCCAGCGCGGGCGCCTGCCTGGTGTTGCTCGATGAGGTGGGCGCTGGCACCGATCCCACCGAGGGCACGGCCCTGGCGATCGCCCTGCTGCGCCATTTGGCCGAGCGGGCCCGGCTCACGATCGCCACCACCCACTTCGGCGAGCTCAAGGCCCTCAAATACCACGATTCCCGCTTTGAAAATGCTTCGGTGGCCTTCGATGTCGCCACCCTCTCGCCCACCTACCACCTGCTCTGGGGCATCCCGGGCCGCAGCAACGCCCTGGCGATTGCCAACCGCCTCGGCCTCGATGGCGCCGTGCTCGACGAGGCCCAGCTGCTGTTGGCGCCCCGGGGTGAGGGGGAACTCAACCAGGTGATCGCCGGCCTGGAGGCCCAGCGCCAACGCCAGCAGGAGGCGGCCGAGGAGGCGGCGGCCCTGCTGGCCCGCACCGAGCTGCTGCACGAGGAGTTACTGCAGCGCTGGCAGCAGCAGAGCGACCAGTCGGCCGAGCTCCAGGAGCAACGGCGCCAGGCCCTGGAGCATTCGATCCGCGATGGCCAAAAGGAGGTGCGCCGGATCATCCGCCGCCTGCGCCAGGGGCAGGCAACCGGTGAAACGGCCCGCCAGGCGGGCCAGACACTCAAGCGGCTCGAGCAGGACCACCGCCCCAAGCCCGAGCGCCGCGATCACCGCGGCTGGCGGCCGGTGGTGGGCGAGCGCATCCGGCTGCTGGCCCTGGGCAAGGCGGCCGAGGTGCTGGCGATCAGCGCCGATGGCCTCGAGCTCACGGTCCGCTGCGGTGTGTTGCGCCTGACGGTGGAACTGGCGGCGATCGAGGGGCTCCAGGGCGAAAAACCGGCGCCCCCCGAGCCGCCCCAGCCGGTGGTGCAGGTGCGCAGCCGCCGCAATCCGGCCAGCCGCGGCCCGGAGGTGCGCACCGAGGGCAACACCGTCGATGTGCGCGGCCTGCGGGTGCATGAGGCCGAATCGGCCCTGGAGGAACGGCTGCGCAACGCCAATGGCCCCCTCTGGGTGATCCATGGCATCGGCACAGGCAAGCTCAAACGGGGCCTGCTCGATTGGCTCGCCACCGTGCCCTACGTGGACCGGGTCAGCGACGCCGACCAGGGCGATGGAGGCCAGGGCTGCAGTGTGGTCTGGGTGAAATGAGGCCCGGCTAAGCGTCCATACCCCATCAACCCTTGGTCCCTTCAGCCCAGCTTGGGCAGTACCGGTTCCGGGCCCGCCGTCGCCGGTGCTTTCACCTGGGGCAGGGCCAGCCCGTCTCCGTCAAACAGGCGCCAACCCTCGGCCTGAACCTCCAGGTGCACGGTCTGGCCTGGCACCAGGGCCTGGTCGGGTTCGGCCCGCACCTGCACCAGGTGGCTGCCCTCCAGCAGGCGGCAGCTCACCAGCTGTTCATTGCCCAGGGCTTCGCAGTGGGTCACCTCGGCGCTGAGGTTGCGGTTGGTGGCGGGCCCGAGCCGTAGGTGTTCGGGCCGCAGGCCGGCGGTGAGGCCATCCGGGTTGCCCCGCTCCTGCCACTGGGCCAGGGCCGCGCCCATGGGGCCTTCCACCAGGAAGCGCCGGCCCTCCAGCTGCAGCTGGGCACCGCCGACGGCGCTCACGGGCAGCAGGTTCATGGCTGGGCTGCCGATGAACTGGGCCACAAAGGTGTTGGCGGGCCAGCGATAGAGCTCCAAAGGCGTGCCGAGCTGCTGCAGCTGGCCCCGGTTGAGCACCGCAATCCGGTGGCCCATGGTCATGGCCTCCACCTGGTCGTGGGTCACGTAGATCGTGGTGGTGCCGAGCCGGCGCTGCAGCTCGACGATCTGGCTGCGGGTGCCGCCGCGCAACTTGGCATCGAGGTTGCTGAGGGGCTCATCCATCAGGAACACCGCAGGCTGGCGGGCGATCGCCCGGCCCAGGGCCACCCGCTGCTTCTGGCCGCCGGAGAGTTCCTTTGGCAGGCGATCGAGCAGGGCCCCCAGTTCCAGGGTCTCGGCCACCTGCTCGATCACGGCTTCGATCCGGTCTTCGCGCCGGGAGCGAAAGCGCAGCGGGCCTGGCAGGCCGCGGCTGGCCCGGTGCAGGCCATCGGCCAGTTCCTGCAGGGGGCTGCGCTGGCGTTGGCGCCGCAGGCCGAAGCCGATGTTGTCCGCCACGCTCAGGTGGGGGTAGAGGGCGTAGCTCTGGAACACCATCGCCACATCCCGCTGGGAGGGCCGCAGCTGGGTCACCCGGCGATCGCCCACGAACAGGTCGCCGCTGCTGGGGCTTTCCAGGCCCGCCAGTAGGCGCAGCAGGGTGCTTTTGCCGCAGCCCGAGGGACCCACCAGCACCAGAAATTCACCATCGCTGATGGTCAGATCCAGGTCCCGCAGCACTTCAACCGGAGCGGCCCCCCGCCGGGGTGGGTAGGTCTTGCCCACGCGCTGGAAGCGAACCTCTGCCAAAACCAGCCCTGCGACGGCCCGATCCTAGGGTTGGACTTCGGAGTGCCCATCCCTCGACCTTCTCTTTTGCAGTTCATTGACCAAGCCCGCATCGCCGTGCACGCCGGCCGCGGTGGCGACGGCATCGTGGCGTTTCGGCGGGAAAAATACGTGCCAGCCGGGGGCCCCTCCGGCGGCGACGGCGGCAGGGGCGGCGATGTCTGGTTTGAGGCCGACCCCAACCTCCAGACCCTGCTCGACTTCAAATACCGGCGCCTGTTCGAGGCGCAGGAGGGCCGCCGCGGCGGCCCCAACCGCAGCAGTGGCGCCGGCGGTGATTCCCTGGTCATCAAGGTGCCCCTGGGCACGGAGGTACGCGATCGCCGCACCAACATCCTCTTGGGCGATCTCACCGAAAAGGGCCAGCGCCTGCTGGCGGCGGCCGGCGGCCGCGGTGGCCTTGGCAATGCCCACTACCTGAGCAACCGCAACCGGGCCCCGGAGAAATTCACAGAGGGCAAGGACGGCGAGGAATGGCTGCTCCAGCTGGAGCTCAAGCTGTTGGCCGAAGTCGGCATCATTGGGCTACCCAATGCGGGCAAGAGCACCCTGATCTCGGTGCTGTCAGCCGCCCGGCCCAAGATCGCCGACTATCCCTTCACCACCCTGGTGCCCAACCTGGGCGTGGTGCGCCGTCCCAGCGGCGATGGCACCGTGTTTGCCGATATCCCTGGCCTGATCGCGGGAGCCGCCCAGGGGGCGGGCCTCGGCCACGACTTCCTGCGCCACATCGAGCGCACCCGCCTGCTCGTCCACCTGGTGGATGCTGGCGGCGAGGATCCCCTCGCCGACCTAGCTGTGGTGGAGGCCGAGCTGGCCGCCTACGGCCATGGCCTGCCGGAGCGTCCCCGGGTGGTGGCGATCAACAAGATCGAGCTGCTCCTGGGCGACGAGCTCGAGGAGCTGGCCAGCCGGGTGCAGGAGCACTGCGGCTCGCCGGTTTTGCTGATCTCAGCTGCCACCTCCCAGGGCCTCGACAAGCTCCTGGCCCGGGTCTGGCAAGAGCTGGGGATTTAAGCCAAGGGTCTGGAAGCCCAGCCCCAGCCCTAAAGCACAAAAAAAAGGGCCCCCTGCTGAAGCCAGGGAACCCTTTGGATTGGGAAGAATCAACTAGGCGGCCTTGCTTTCGGGTAGGCCGCCGGGACTATGCGGGATGGAAGGCCCTAGGGATCAGTCGTCATAGATGCGGCACTCGGCCGCTTCGGGGTTGAGGTCGCAATACACCTCGAGCGGGGTCGGGTCGTGGGCGTCTTCGGGGTGGTGGGCCTTGTATTCCTGCAGACCTTTGAGCTCCTCTTCGAGGTGGCGCACCTTGCCGTCGTTGCCGTCGGCTTTGGCGGCCTCGATCTCGCTCTGGTCCTTAAGGATGTGCTCGTCGATGGTGTTCATGGAAGAGGCCGGAGAATTCCGGCCGCTCATCGTCGCCCACACCATACGGGTGGGCTGCCTGCCCCCGGGGGCTTTGTGACCAGCTGCTGATTGACCGTCACCTAGGCCCGTGGTTGCTGCCCGTTCAGCCGGCCAGCTCGCTCAGTTCCAACCAGCGCTCCTCGCCGCGGTGGATGCGCTCTAAGAGCTCCGAGAGCTGCTGGGTGAGGCCTTCGAGGGCCGCGTAGTCCGACCCGCCCGCCGCCAGTAGCCCTTCTAGGCGGCTGCGCTCCTCGTCCCAGGCGGGCAACTGGCGCTCCAGGTCGCCCAGTTCGCGGCTTTCTTTGAAGCTACGTTTGCGCGCCGGCTTGGCAGCTGCCGTTGGACGGGTCGCTCCAGCCCCTGGCTTGGCTGCGCTGGGGGTGACCCCTGGGCTGGGGGGCGGGCTGCTGGTGCTGGTCTGGACCGGGACCGCCGCGGGGGGTGTCGTTCCTTTTGGGCTGGCCAGGGCGGCCTGGCGCTCCAGATAGGCGCTGTAGTTGCCCTCAAACCGGTGCAGCTCGCTGTTGTCGAAGCTGAACAGCCGATCCACGGTGCGATCGAGGAAGTAGCGGTCGTGGGAGACCACCACCACGCAGCCGCGGAAATCCTCGAGGAAGTCTTCGAGCACCGTCAGGGTCTGGACGTCCAGGTCGTTGGTGGGTTCATCCAGCAGCAACACGTTCGGGGCTTCGATCAGCAGCCGGCAGAGGTAAAGCCGCCGCCTTTCGCCGCCGGAGAGCTTGCGCACCGGCTGGTGCTGTTGGGCTGGCGGGAACAGGAACCGCTCCAGCAGCTGGGAGGCGCTCAGCTGGCTGCCCTCCACCTCCACGGTGCTGGCGGCCTCCTTGACCACATCAATCACCTTCTTGTCGAGCAGCTTGCCGCTGGCGGTGCCGGCCTCGCCCAGCAGGCTTTCGCTGTGCTGGTCGAAGTAGGCCAGTTTCACCGTGGCGCCCAGCTCGATCCGGCCGCCATGGGGCAGGCGCCGGCCGGCGATCAGATCCAGCAGGGTGGATTTGCCCGAGCCGTTGGGGCCAATGATGCCGATCCGATCTTCGGGGCTGAAGTCGTAGCTGAAGTTCTTAAGCAGCGGCTGGCCGCCGGCTTGGTGGGCCCCGTCGGTGGCCCACACGGCCAACTCTTCGGCTTCGATCGCCCGTTTGCCGAGGCGCCGTTGGTTGCTGGCCAGGCTGATCTGGCCCTTGGCCTGACGGCGCGGCGCCTCCTGCATGGCCTCGATCCGTTGGATACGGGCCTTTTGCTTCGTGCTGCGGGCCTTGGGGCCCTTGCTCAGCCATTCCAGCTCGCGCCGCAGGGCCCCCTTGAATTTGGCCTCGGTGGCCTGGGCTGAAGCCTCCTGTTCGGCTTTACGGGCCAGGTAATAGGCGTAGTTGCCGGCGTAGCTCTTGGCCTCCCCCCGGTCCACCTCCACGATGCGCTGGGTCACCTGGTCGAGCACGTAGCGGTCGTGGGTGATCAACACCAATGCCCCGCTGAAGCGCGCCAAGTAGCCCTGCAACCACTGGATGCAGTCGGCATCCAGGTGGTTGGTGGGCTCGTCGAGCAGCAGCACATCGGGGTCGGCCACCAGGGCCGAGGCCAGGGCGAGCCGTTTGCGGTAGCCGCCCGAGAGGTCGCCAACCCGGCGCTGGGTGTCCTGGATGCCGAGACGATCGAGCACCTCCCGGATCTGCTGCTCTAGGCCCCAGGCTTGGCTCTGATCCATGCGCTCATTGAGGCTGCCCAGTTCGGCGAGCAGGGCCTCGGTGCAGGCGTCGGTGTCGCTGGCGTGGGCCAGGGCGTCGCTGACGGCCGTGTAACGCTGCAGCAGCTGCATTTTTTCGCCGCTTTCGGCAAACACCTGCTCCAGCACGGTGCGCTCCGGATCCATCTCCGGCTCCTGGTTCACCAGCACGATGCGGGCCTGGGGCAGCGTGCGCCGTTCGCCTGCGCCCGGGGGCTCCAGCCCCGCCAGCAGGCGCATCAGGGTGGATTTGCCGGCGCCGTTGGGGCCGATCAGCCCCAGGCGCTCTTTCTCCCCCACATGCAGGGTCAGGTCGTCAAAAAGGGTGCGGATGCCGAAGTCCTTGCGCACTCCCACCAGGCTGATCAAGCTCACGCGTTGGAGGGTTGGCGTTGGCCCTCTAGGTAAGCAAACACGCTTTTATCGCCCACATCGGCCGCGGCCTCCATGGGGAATTTGCGCAAGGTGAGCACCACCAGCAGGCCGGCCTCGAGGGCCATCAGGCTGCCGCAGGCCGCGGTAGGCAGCAAGCCGCTCAAGTGGCCGAGCAGGGCCAGGGGCAGCAGCAGGGTGACGCCGATCGCTTCGGGCCGGCGGAAGCAGAAAAATTCCTTGAACCCGATGCCCGCCAGGGCGGCGAAGAACGGGCCGATCGCCCAGATCCAGCGCCCATCGGCCGCCAGGCTCGTGGCCATGGCGCCCGGTCCGCTGGCCCAGGCCAGGGCGGCGAAGCCCAGGCAACCCACCAGCCAGAACAGCTGTAGGGCCCGGTGCAGGGGCCGCAGGTAAATGTGAATCCAGCGCAGGGCCAGGCCCAGGCCAGCGGCCAGGGGCAGGAGCCAGGGCCAGAGGGCCTGCGGCCCCACCCAATGCCACTGGGCCAGGAGGGCGGCCTGGGCGATGGCGGCGGTGAGCAGGCCCAGCCGGTAGCCGAGCACCTCGCGCCGGTCCTGCTCGGTGATGCTGAAGGGGCCGTAGACGCCCTCAAAAACGGGGTCGCCCATCCCAAGGGGGGCGTCCGTTACGGGGGTATCGCTCATCGCAGGGGGATCGCTTGCACCAGTCTGGCCAGATCGGGGCCGGCCGGGACGATGCCGGAGGGATGGAGGGGGAAGAGGGCCCCGAAATAGTCGCGGCGCCAGGCCTCGCCATCGCAGCTCTCGGCCACCCCTGGCAGGGCGAACAGGCGGGCCCTCCAGGCCCAGAGAGTCGCCAGCTGCCACAGGGGCTGGCGGCTGCAGCCAAACAGGGGCGCGTAGACCAGCTCCCAGCGGATCAGGGTGGCAAACAGCTGCAGATCGGCCAGGGTCAGTTCTTCACCGCACAGCCAGGGGCCGCCCGCCGCCAGGGCCGACTCGGCCTCAGCCAGGGCGGCAAACAGCTCGGTCTCGGCCCGGTCGTAGGCCGCCTGGGTGCGGGCAAAGCCGCAGCGATACACCCCATCGTTGACGGCCCCTTGAAATCGCTGGCGCCACTGGTCGCAGGCGGTTTTTGTGGTCTGGCTCTGGAGGTTCGGGGCGCCAGCCGGGGCGGGCCAGTCGTTGAGCAGCTCGATCAGCCGGGCGCTCTCGCCCACCACGATCCGCTGCTCGCCGCGGCTGAACAGCACCGGCACCGTGGCCCGCTGGCGGGGATCGGCGCCGGCCAGCCGGTAGAGCTCCAGCAGGGTGCTGCAGTCCTGGAAGGGGGCCTCGAAGCGCCAGCGGCCCGCCTGGGGGTCGGGCTCCACCACCAGCAGCGCGATGGTGTCTTGCAGTTGGCGCAGGCCCCACACCAGCCGGGCCCGGTGGGCCCAGGGGCAACTGCGCCCCACGATCAACACATGGCCGCCTTGCTCTCCTGCCGTGGCCGGTAGGGGCGGGCAGGTGGTGAAGGCCCCAGCCGGCCGCCGGTAGTTGCCCGCGGCATCGGCTGGCCCCAGGCCCGCCATCAGCCGCAGCCACTGCCAGTGCCAGGTCGCCCGGGCCGTGGCCACCACGCATGCCGGCATTGCCATTGGGTCCGCCCATCTGGGAACTGCTGTCAGGCTGGCGCAAAGGTGGCGACTGGACGCAACAGATGGCCGGATCCGGGGCAAGGCAAGGGGCTGGGCTAGGCGAAGCGACGGGTGACGGGTCTGGGGACGTCACTCGTAAGGCGACTGGGGCTCCGCGGGTGCTGGTGGTGGCTGGCACCCATGGCAATGAGCGCAATGCCCCCTGGTTGATTCAGCAGTGGCGCCAGCGGCCCGAGCTGCTGCAGCGCCATGGCCTGGAGGTGGAGCTGGAAATCGGCAACCCCGCCGCCTTGGCCGCCCAACGCCGCTACATCGAGCGCGACCTGAACCGCACCTTTGTGCCCGAGCTGCTGGCGGACCCCAGCCAGCAGGGGGTGGAGGTGCAACGGGCCCGGCAGCTGCTGGAGCGGTTCGCTCCCGGCGGTCCGGCCGCCTGTCAGGTGGCCCTAGATCTGCACAGCACGACCGCCGCCATGGGCAATTCCCTGGTGGTCTATGGGCGCCGGCCGGCCGATCTGGCCCTGGCGGCCGCCCTCCAGCTCCGCCTCGGCCTGCCGATCTACCTGCATGAGGGTGACGCCTCCCAGGTGGGCTACTTGGTGGAGCAGTGGCCCTGTGGCCTGGTGATCGAGGTGGGCCCCGTTGCCCAGGGCCTGATCACGGCCGCCATCTGTCGCCAGAGCCAGCTGGCCCTGGAGGCGGCCCTGGCCAGCCTGGCCGAGGCCCGAACAGGCCAGCTGCGGCTGCCGGCCGCCCTGGTGGTGCATCGCCACTGCGGCAGCATCGATGTGCCCCGGGGCCGCGACGGCGAACCGATCGCCATGCTTCACCCCAGCCTCCAGGGCCGCGATTGGCACCCCTTGGGGGCGGCCGCGGCGATCTTCTCCCTGGCCGATGGCGGCGTTTTGCGCCTGGGGGATCTGCTGGCGGAACGGGGCGATGGGCCCACGCTGAACCAATGGCCGGTTTTCATCAATGAAGCGGCCTACGGCGAAAAGGGCATCGCCTTCAGCCTCACCCAGCGCCAACGGCTGGCCTGTGATCCGGCCTGGGCCCAGGCCTTGGCCGACCTGCTCGCCTAGGGCCAGGTTGGCTGGCCATGGCATGGGCTAGGGCCGTTGCCGTTGCCAAGGACACCATTTCGATCCGGTTCGACCCAGCCAGCGTGAGATCTGCTCAGCGGTTGCTGAGGGGCTGGTTGAAGACCACCTGCACCACCTGGCGGCCGTCGGCCGACACCAGGATCTCGGTGTCCCAAGTGGGTTCTAGACCCAGCTGCTGCCAGCCCGGAGCCCCGCCCAGGAAGCGGAATCGGAAGCCCTGGTCGTCACGGCGGATCAGGCAGTTGCCTCCGCCCAGGCTGGTGTCAAACATGCACTTGGCTGGGCGGTAGAGCGTCAGGCCGCCATTGAGCTTCACCGCCGTATCGCGGGCCAGGTTCACGGCCCGCACCCGGGCAAAGCTGACCTCGGCATCAACCTGGGCCTGGGCGGGCCCGGGGCTAAGGGCCAGGGGACTGGCTAGGAGACCCAATCCGGTGGCCAGGGCAAGGAAGCGGCGTGACACGGGCGCGCAACGGCAGGAACCCTCGTTCTAAGGCGCCACCAGGGTTGGGCAACGACCCCTGCCAAGCGATGTCTGGGTCCCAAGTGGGGTGCCGCTGGCTTCGCTCGCCTGGGGTCCCAGGCGGTTGGCGAGGGGACGTGCGTGGGCAAACAGGGCCAGGCACCTGGGCGAGCGGGCAAATTTCGGCGGCCTGGCTAGGCGAGAAGGCCCCTTCCAAGTCGCCCCCTGAGAAGCGGGCCTGATCCGCCCGCTGTCAGCCGCAGGCCCAGGTGCCCTGCTCCTTGGTGCAGGGCAGGTCACTGGTGCTGCCATCGGCCCAGTAGATGCGGAGCCTGTCGTCCTGGGATCCCATGCGGAAGGTGAGTGACTTCACCACCCCAGCAGGCGGCTTGCCGGCGCGATCACCGGGGTCGCTGGAGTGGGAGAGGCTGAGGCGCTTTTCCAGTTGATCGACCCGCAGCTGCAGTTGGTCGAGTCGTTGGCTGTCCAGCGACGGGCCCCGCTGGCAGGCTGTGAGCAGCAGGCTGCCGGCCACCAGGGCCGCGAAGGGCAGGCCAGCCAGCCGCTGGCCCCGTGCATCGATCCGTCTCACGACTCCATCCCCTTGAGGGTCCTTCCAGTCAACCCTGACAGGGATGACCTTGCCGCAGGGGGGAGCTGGATTGTTGCCTTGCTGGCGCTGATCAGCCTGCCCGATCCGAAGGGAGGAGATGGAACCGCTAACGAGGCCCTTGCCTGGCCTAGCCCCCCCTCGCCCCAACCCAGCCCGCCAATACGCCCAATCTTTCCTCACATCCCGCAATCTTCTGTTACAGTGACGCAGGCGATGGCCAGTTGGGACCCCTCTACGGGTTCCCGCACGGTTGTTGTCCTACTTACCGCTCCGCTCGGAG
>Ga0310333_100253_pt1 | contig 15123 bp, 15 predicted proteins | sample LakMicSRFTotalB7_FD_195547 | JGI IMG/M metagenome (GOLD analysis project Ga0310333, IMG submission 195547) | Enriched freshwater cyanobacterial communities from Lake Michigan, Michigan, United States - MI23.SRFL.Total.B7 (v2) (version 2) | ecosystem: Environmental > Aquatic > Freshwater > Lake... | reverse complement strand
CTGCACCGCCGGTCGAGCCGCCTTTATCACCGGTCAGAGCGTCTACCGCACCGGCCTCAGCAAGGTGGGGCTGCCGGGAGCCGAGCAGGGCTTTCGTGCCGAGGATCCAACGATTGCCGAGCTGCTCAAGCCCCAGGGCTACCGCACCGGCCAGTTCGGCAAGAACCACTTCGGCGACCGCGACGAACACCTGCCAACGATGCACGGGTTCGATGAATTCTTCGGCAACCTCTACCACCTCAATGCTGAGGAAGAGCCTGAACTGCGGGACTATCCCAAAGAAGACGATCCCGAGTTTCCCAACTTCCGCAAGCGCTTTGCACCCCGCGGCGTGCTGCACTCCTGGGCCAATGGCGATGGCACCCAGCGCATTGAAAGCACAGGTCCGCTGACCCGCAAGCGCATGGAAACGGCCGATGACGAATTCATGGCCGAAGCCAAACGGTTTATCCGCGATGCAGTGGCTTCGGGTGAGCCGTTCTTTGTGTGGTTCAACACGACCCACATGCACTTCCGCACCTACGCACGCCCGCAGGATGTAGGCCGCAGCGGCCGCTGGCAGTCGGAATACCACGACGTGATGATCTATCACGACGAATGCATCGGCGAGATGTTGGATCTGCTCGATGAGCTGGGTGTCACTGACGACACGATCGTGATGTATGGCACCGACAACGGGCCCCACATGAACAGCTGGCCCGATGCCGGCATGACCCCCTTCCGCAGCGAGAAGAACACCAACTGGGAAGGGGCCTATCGCGTGCCCGCCCTCGTGCGCTGGCCTGGCAAGATCCCTGCCGGTACGAACATCACCGGCATCTGCAGCCACCTCGACTGGCTGCCGACGCTTCTGGCCGCCGCCGGCGAACCCGAGATCAAACAGAAGCTGCTGGGCGGCTACCAGGTGGGCGACAAGACATTTCGCATCCACCTCGATGGCTACAACATGCTCGACTACTGGATGGGCAAGAACGACACGAGTCCCCGCAAGGAGTTCTTCTACTTCTCGGATGACGGCGATCTGGTGGGGCTGCGGTACGACAACTGGAAGTTCGTGTTTCGCGAGCAGCGGGCCACCGGCACCTGCCAGATCTGGGCCGAGCCGTTCGTCGAACTGCGCGTGCCCAAAATCTTCAACCTGCTAACCGACCCCTACGAGCGCGCCGACATCACCTCCAACACCTACTGGGACTGGATCTTCGACCACGTCTTTCTGATCGTGCCCGCCCAGGCTTACGTGGGTGAGTTTCTCAAGACCTTCATCGACTATCCACCGCGCCAGAAGGCAGCCAGCTTTTCGCTGGAACGGGTGATGGAGAAACTGGAGCACGCCGCCAGCGGCGCCTCCTGATCACCACCTGATCACCACCTGATCGACAAGACCAATGCCCAAGCCCCCTGGACGACCGCCGGCCCCTGGCATGGTGTGGATTCCAGGGGGCTCCTTTGTGATGGGCTCGGATCACCACTACCCGGAGGAGGCCCCAGCCCACCGGGTGGAGGTACCGGGCTTCTGGATTGACCGGACACCGGTCACCAACGCCCAATTCCGCAAGTTCGTCAAAACCACCGGACATGTGACGGTCGCCGAGCGTGCTGCCGATTCAGGCCTCTATCCGGGTGCCCATCCCGAGCAACTGCAGCCGGCCTCGATCGTGTTTGTGCCACCAGCGGGTCCAATCGACCGAGGCAACCACTACCACTGGTGGCAGTACATCGCCGGCGCCGACTGGCGCCACCCCGAGGGACCCGGCAGCTCGATCAAGGAGCGTGATCACCATCCGGTCGTGCATGTCGCCCATGCCGATGCCATGGCCTATGCGCGCTGGATTGGCAAGCAACTGCCCCGAGAGCCCGAATGGGAGCGGGCCGCCTGGGGCGGCCGCCAGGGCTTTGAATTTGCCTGGGGCGACACGCTTCACCCTGGCGGTGTACCGATGGCCAACACGTTTCAAGGAGCGTTCCCGCACCACAACAGCCGCCTCGACGGCTGGGAACGCACCTCGCCGGTGGGCTCATTCCCGGCCAATGACTACGGCCTGCTCGACATGATCGGCAACGTCTGGGAATGGACCGACAGCTGGTATGGCACCCACTGCCCTAACCAGAAGACATCCGAGTCGGGCAGAACGTCAGCGCTCTCGGGTTGCTGCGCAGAGGCAGAGGACAGTGCCCGCCGCGCCAGTGTCGATCCCAGCTCGGAACACGGTGACGTGCCGCGCAAAGTGGTCAAGGGGGGATCGTTTCTGTGTGCACCCAGCTACTGCCGCCGATACCGGCCGTCAGCGCGCATGGCCCAGGGGATCGACACCAGCACGTGTCACATGGGGTTCCGCTGCATGGTGCGGATCGAGCTCTGAACGAAGCTGCCACCGGCCCCAATCAGGCAGCGCCATAGGCCACCTGACAGGCCGCATTGACCAACTCGGCTTCGGCAGCACTGGAGGGCACAGTGCCGTTGAGCGTGCCCTCCTGACAATCAGCTGTGAGCCGGAAGCTGTTGCCGTTGTCGGTCACCAGAAAGGTGACGCCATTGCTGCCACTGGGCTGAACTGTGCCGTAGAGCAATTGCAGGTCTGTCTCGGGAACGACGATGTAACTGACCTGGTTCTGCACTGCCGAATTGACCGCAGCATTGATCACGGAGGCGGTCGCCAGAGTCGTGATGCCCCAGGCGGCAGCTCTGGCTCCCCACCAACCCCAGGCCGGCCTGGCCCAACCCCCATACCAGCCGTAGGACCAGGGACGGGCTACAGCCCAACCCGGTCGCGCCCAACCTGGGTAGAGGTTGACGCCGGCAAGATTGACATTGCCGCCCCAGTTGCGCGTGATGTTGCGATTGACATTGCGGCTGACATCGCGATTGACATTGCGGTTCACATCACGGTTGTAATCGCGATTGACGCCACCATCAAAGCCGCCGTTGCGTTGAGCGAATCCACCGCGATTGAGTGACGGTGTGGCCCGATCGGTAGGGACCCTGGAACTCCAGCCACCCGATGGACGGCTCGTGCCCCGGTTCAGCCCACTGCCGGCCGACGCAAAACCGGTGTTGGGCCTGGCCGCTGCGCCACCACCACGCACACCGCCGCCACCGCCACCGCCGCCGCGCGCACCGCCGCGGGCCAGCTGATCGGCAACGCCGCTTGAGGGGCCATGCCGGTCCAAGGGGGTCAGGGCCGCAGCGGGCAGGGTCAGGCCCGAGAGCACCAGCGCAGCCGTCAACGTGGTGAGGTGTCTCATGGCAGCTTCACCTCACAACCCTGGTCGTAGCAGGTGGCATCGATCCGGCCGTCGGGGCCGAAGTGCACCTTCACCAGATCGCGACCGGCCATCGCCGGGGCATTTTGTTGGCGGACACTGTTGAGATAGTTCGGGTTGACCACGCAAAGGTCACGCCCGTTGAAGCAGACCGTGTTGGTTGAAAACCGGGCAGCAGCCCCCGTGAGGCTCTTCCACTGCTTGCCATTGCCATCCCAGAGGGCCATGCGCACGGGCGCATCGGTGATGCGGATGGTCTCTGTGACCGTGCCGATCCTGTGGCGATACAGGGTGGCGTCGTTCTCGTTGAGCACCTCGACCCGGCAGGGAACCGGTGCTGCCGACCTCAGGCTGCACGTGGTGTCCAGGGAATAGAGGACGTCAGCGCGAGCAAACGTTGGCGCCAACAGCGATGCAAGCGATGCAGCCGCCAGGACACTGCCAGAACGGGGCAGAAAGACAGGTCGCAACATGAACAAGGCCGATCAGGGGAACGACCTCTTCAGCATGAACAGAGAGCAGGTCCGAGGCAACAACTTGCCCCATTTTGTTCGCTCTTGTTCAACACAATGACCGCAAATGCGGCGCATTTTGACAACTGTTGCCCATTCTGAATAGCTGCGTCCAGGGCTGACTTAAAGCACCTGGCCGACCATCACCGCGGCAATCGCCGAGAACAGGGTGATCCCCAGGGCGGTCATCGGGTTCTGGCCCTGGGCAACGGCGATGGTGGTGACCAGGCCAGCACCAAGGGCGGCGACGGCCAGCTGACTGGTGAGTTCGCTGCGGTCGCGGGGGGCGGGATTGGGCAGCACGGCGGGCCTGCGGTTGCAGCGACCCTATGGGCGGTTGCAGGGCTGCAGAGAAGCGACACCCCAGGTCGTTACCTGGATTAGAAGTTCTTCACAGAAGCGTTACATGCGTGAGGCCGGGCGGGCGCGACCGCTGCTGGCCCACTGCTTGAGCTGCTCGAGTTGCTCACGGGCGGTGCGCGACAGGGGCACCACCTGGGTGGCGGCGGCGATCAGGTCCGCTTCGCCGAACTCGCGCTGGTCGGCAAAGGCCAGATGCATGGCTTCGATCACGGTCTGCTCGAGCTCGGCCCCCGAAAAGCCCGCTGTGCGGTCGACCAGCACCTGCAGGGGGATCTTGTGATCGGGCCTCCGGCGGCGCAGCTGCAGGTCCAGGATCGCGGCGCGCTCGCCGGCGCTGGGCAGATCGAGCAGAAAAATCTCATCAAAGCGCCCCTTGCGCACCAGCTCGGGCGGCAGGGCCTCGACGCCGTTGGCGGTGGCCACCACAAACACGGCGCTGGTCTTTTCGGCCATCCAGGTGAGCACGGTGGCCAACACCCGCTGGCTGGTGCCGCCGTCGCTGCGCGAGTTGCCGCCAAAGCCCTTGTCGATCTCATCGATCCAGAGCACGCACGGGGCCATGGCCTCGGCCCGCTGGATCATCTCGCGGGTGCGGGCTTCGCTGGCCCCCACCAGCCCGGCGAACAGGCGGCCCACGTCGAGCCGCAGCAGCGGCATGGCCCAGGTGTGGGCGATCGCTTTGGCGGTCAGTGATTTGCCCGTGCCCTGGGGGCCGACCAGCAACACCCCCCGGGGCAGGGGCAGGCCGTAGGCCTGGGCCTCGTCACCAAAGGCCATGTGACGCTGCTCAAGCCAGCGCTTCAGCTCTTCGAGGCCGCCGATGTCGGCGGTGGTGGCCTCGCTGGGGCAGTACTCGAGCAGTTCGCTGCGGGCGATCACCTGCCGCTTCTGCTCGAGCACATCCAGCAGGTCGGCTTCGCCCAGGGCGCCGCGCTGGGCCAGGGCGCGGGCGGCGATCTGGCGCACCCGCTGCTCGCTCAGGCCATGACAGGCGGCCGTGAGCTGCTCGAGCACCGCCGGCTCCAGGGGCTGGGCGCTGGCGTTGGCGATGCTGACCAGCAGCTGCTGAATCTCGGCGGGCTCGGGCAGGGGCAGATCCAGCACCGTGATGCAGTCCTCGAGCTCCAGCGGCAGCTGCCACTCGGGGGCGGTGATCACGATCGTGTGCGGCACCTGACGCAGGCTGACCGCCAGGTTGCGCAGCCTGCGGCACACCCCGGCATCGTCGCCGTAGCGGTGAAAATCCCGCAACAGCAGGATCGCACCGCTGTCGGGGGGCAGGCCGTCGAGCACGGCCAGGGCCGCCATCGGGTTGCGGGCGGCCTCGCCTTCGCGGTTGGGGGCGCCGGCCAGGCCGGCGATGAAATCCCAGCCCAACAGGGTGCGGCCCCCCAGGCGCCGGGCCGCCTGCTGCAGCAGCGCCTCGACCCGTTGCTCCTCAAAGCTGCGGATCCAGACAATGGGGGTGCGCGCCCGGATCAACAGATCGAGCTGGTCGGCCCAGGTCCGGCTCACGGCGGGTTCATGGGTCCAGGGACCTGAGGGCAGCCCAGCGGGGATCCGGCAACGGATCAGGGGTGCCCCAGCTGGCAGGTCCAGGGCAATTGGGGCCGCAGCGATTGACCAGGGGCAGCTGCAGGCTCAATTGCTCGTAGACCCAGCGCTCGGGGTCAAAACTGCCATCGGGATCGAGCTGCTCGCTGAACCCATCGGCATCGAAATCGAGGGCTTCGGCCAGCTCCTGGTCGCTGCCACCGATGGCGAGACGCTCGCTGACCCGGGCCTTCAGGGGTTGGGCATAGGTCTGCAGGCAACGGTCACAGCGCAGACTGACGCTGGCCTGCAGTTCACCTTCAAGGCGCAGCAGCGGACCATCGGGCCTGGCGTTGATGCGGCCGACGACGGGTCCCTGACTGGCGAGGCCGGCGATCTGCTGGTGCACCTGCCAGCTGACGCCAGCTTCAGTGCTCAGCAGATCCTGAACGGCAATCGGACCGAGGGGCTCAGCCATGGATGAATGGGGCCTGCCTACTTTTTGCTCTTGGGCTCAAAGGGCAGCCGGTCGCCACTGACGCTGCCGCCGCCGGCGGTGGCCAGATTCTGCTGGGACATCTGTTGATCGAGGATCTGCTGCAGGTTCTCAGGCAGAGCTTCACGCCCCAGCAGGAAGGTCTGCAGGGCCTGGAAGATGTTGGCCACCACCATGTACAGCAGCACACCGGCCGGCAGGGGGAAGAACAGGAACATGCCCGTGATCATCACCGGGGTGATCTTGTTGGCCGTCGACTGCTGGGGGTTGGCGGGCATGCCCATGCCCGAGAGAATCTGGCTGGCGAACAGGCTGATGCCGAAGCCGGCCACCAGGATCGCGATGTCCCAGTTCACCTGCCCATCGGTCATGAAGCCCACCTGACCAAGGGCCTTGATGAACAGGAAGCCGCTGCGGGCCGCCAGGCCAGGGATCTTGGCCTCGACGGTGGCATCACCGGTTGCGATGGCCTTGATCGTGCCGTTGGCATCAACGCTGACCACACCCTCACCCTTGGTGACGCTCCAGGTGGGGGCAAAGGCATCGCCGTTTTCGACGCCACCCAGCACCGCGGCAAAGCCCTGACCGTCCTTGGTGTGCAGGCTGACCTGGGTGCTGTCACCAACGCCGAGCTTGGTGCCGCCCTCCAGGGTCGCGATCACCGGGACGTGGTTGGTCTCGGTGACGAAGATCGAATGGCTGGGGCTGTTGAACGGCTTGGCCTCGACTGCGGCGATCTGTTCGGCCGGCAACACCTTGAGGTTGATGGTGTAGGGCACATCGGCGAACGGTGAGCCCCGCAGGGTCGCGAACAGGGCGAACAGGATCGGCATCTGCACCAGCAGGGGCAGGCAGCCCGCCAGCGGACTGCCGAACTCCTTCATCAGATTGCCCAGCTCCTCCTGTTGCTTCTGGGGATTGTTGGCGTACTTGCTCTTGATCTCGGCCTGGCGTTTCTGCATCACCGGCTGGGCGATGCGCATGCGGCGGGCGTTGCGGATCGAGCCGGCGCTCAAGGGGAACAGCGCCAGGCGGATCACCACCGTCAGGGCGATGATTGCCAGCCCGTAGCTGGGCACCAATCCATAGAAGAAGTCGAGGATGGGCAGCAGCAGGTTGTCGGAGATGTAGCCGATCACGACAGCGGAAGACGACGGGGAATGGATTTGGAGCTCAGTGTGACCGATCGCTCAGGCCGATCAGGCCGCCATGCCCTTGGGGGCGGCGGGCCTGGAGCGGCGACGCTCGTCGATGTAGGCCTCGATTTCGCGAAACCGGGGAACGGAGCGCATCTCGAGCTTGGAGCCGTCGTTGAGCACCAACACCATGTCACCCCAGGCCCCGAAACCGCGGGCCACGCTGCGCACCTCGCGGACCTGGCTGTAGACCACCTGGGTGCGGTTCCGACCCAGCCAGCCGCCATTGACCTCGATGCGACGGCTGGTGATGCGGAATCGCAGCCACAGCGCCCGCACGACGGCGGCGATGGTGAATGGCAGGCCGATCAGGCTCAGGCCGAGAACGATGTTGAAGATCAGGTCGCCCCGGGCCGGCCCCCCTTCGTAGAAGACGGTTTCGTCAACCTTGATTCCGGGGGCGACGGGCTCCTGGGTCATGGGGTGAGTCCGGCTTTGTCGAGGAGATCGCAGCATTCTCCCAGCAGACGGGGTGATTCCCAGGTGGCGCTGCCAGGTTTCAGACTGATCAGCAGCCACAGGGGTGGTCCGCTGCAGCCATGCAACTGCTGCAGAACTGCCTGATGGAGCTGTCTGCGCAGACGGTTGCGTTGCACCGACCGCTTGTGGACCTTGGTGCTGACCACAACCCCGCATCGCCAGGGGCTGGGCAGGTCCTGGTCGGGACCGGGGGGGATCAACCGGCTCTGGGCGGCCATCCAACGCAGCACCATGGCTTCGCCATGGACGGCTCGCCCCCGTTTGTACAAGGCGTCAAAGACGCGCTGGCCCCGCAACCGGTGTCGCTGGGGCAGGGCCAAGGCCTCAGACCGCCAGACGGGCGCGACCGCGGCGGCGGCGGGCCTTGATCACCCGGCGGCCGGTGTGGGTGCGCATGCGCACGCGAAATCCCGAGACCCGCTTGCGCTTGCGGCTTGTTCCTTCGAGGGTGCGCTTGGTCATGGGAGTGTCTGCGGACGCGGCCAGTGGGCAAATTTATCAGGCGGTGGCGCTCAGTTATTGCCGGGATCGATCTCAATCAGCCAGCTGCCCAGATAACCGGCCACCGGCACATCGCCAGGGGCCTGGGCCAGGGCGTTGAACTGATACATGCCGATGTTGAACGGGTTGAAGATGGGCATGTACACCCCGATCGTGCCCTTGTCGGAGACGGGCGTGTCAGGAAAGACATCGATCGCCTTGCCACCACTGGCCAGCTCGATCGTGGCCGGGATCTGCTCGAGGCAACGGGTGCGCGACAACATGCCCCCTTCAGACATCTTGCAGAGTTTGATCCGCTTGGGATCGATCTGGGCGTCGAAATAGGGCGGGATCGTGATGCTCAGTTTGAGGATCGCCGTCTTGCGGTCCTTGGGCCTGAGGATGAAGTAATACTCAGCGCGCTTCAGCCGCGCCGCATCGCTGACGAAGTAGTACAGCTTGCGGTAATCGCGGGTGTTGTCCCAGCGAAACTCCATCAGGCTGGGTGTGCTCTGGGCCAGGGCCTGGGGGGCGCTGGCCGGCCCCATGGCCCCTGCTGCAGCCAGGGTTGCGGCCAGCACGGCACCACCGACCGGAACCAGACGGCGGCGGCGCAGCAGGCGGTGGATCAGGGAACGGGCCGACATGGGGATCACCGGTGTGCGTCCATTCTCAAGGGGCCCCTGCGCCCCTGCCCGGGGCCAGTGGCCGGCCGGCTAGCTGGCGCGATCGGGCCGCAGGCCCGCGGCCGCCCGCAGGTATGGGTGCACGGGCTGGTCGGCCGGGTCGAGCCAGGCATGGGCCAGCAGCCGGATGCAACGGGGCAGATCGCCTTGCACAGCCATCTGCTGGCAGTCGAGCAGGGCGACACCGTCCCAGCCCTGCAGCCGCCGGGCAATCGCCGCCGGGAAACAGGCATCGAGATCGGCCGTGGCCGAAAACGTCACCGACAGCAGCCGGTCGGCGCTCAGTCCGTTGCGCTCCATCAGGGCTGCCACCAGCTCTTCGACCGCCTCGGCGATCGCGGCCGCCGTGTTCGCCGTGGTGGTCGTGGCCCCGCGCAGGGCCCGCAGTTGCAGGGTCATGGGCGATACAGCCACAGGGGCTGACCGCTCCAGGCGAGCTCCAGGCAGAGCCCCTGCGATAGCGACGTCCACAGGGCCCGACCGGGAACCAGGCCCCCCAGGCGCTTGGTGGGGCGACCAAAGGTCACCGGCCGGGTCTTGTCGGGATCGAGCCCGGCCAGCTCGGCGGCCAGACGCCGGGCAGCGTCCTCGTCCCCCAGCTGGTCGATCAGGCCCAGGCCCAGGGCCTGGGCCCCGGTGAATACCCGCCCGTCGGCAAAGTCGCGCACCGCGGCTTCATCGAGGTTGCGGCCCTGGGCGACCGCGGTGACGAACTGGCCGTAGCTGGCGTCGATCAACTCTTGCAGCAGCTGGCGTTCGCCCTCGCTCAGGGAGCGGTCGGGCGAAAGAATGTCCTTGTAGAGGCCGCTCTTGACGGTCTCGAACTGGATGCCGATGCGCTCCAGCAGCTTGGACAGGTTGTTGCCCCGCAGAATCACGCCGATCGACCCTGTGATCGTGCCCGCATTGGCGACGATGCGCTCGGCGGCCACCCCGATGTAGACGCCGCCTGAGGCCGAAATGTTGCCGAAGCTGGCCACCACGCGACACCCCTTGGCCCGCAGCCGGGTGATGGCGGCATGGATCTCCTGGCTGTCGCCGACGGTGCCACCGGGGCTGTCGATGCGCAGCAGCAGGGCCGGGCACTCGCGCTGCTCGACCTGGCGCAGGGCTTTGAGCACCCGCTTGCGGGTGGGGCCGGCGATCGGACCCTCAATGGCGATGCGCGCCAGGGTGCGTTTGGCTTTGCGGCGCCAGGGCCAGGGCATCTGCACAGACTGCAATCGCTGGATCTTAAAAAGAAGCCTGCAGCTGGCCAGGCCGACGCCGATGACAGAGCCCCCACCGGTGGGCGCCGCGGCGCTGCTGCGGCCCATGGCAATGGTGCTGCCGTTTGCCCTCTGGGGCACCGCCATGGCCGCGATGAAACCGTTGCTCGACGAGGCCACACCGCTGCTGGTGGCCAGCCTGCGGCTGCTGCCGGCCTCGCTGGTGGTCCTGCTGGCGGTGGTGCTGCTGCGCCGCCCCTGGCAGGTGGACCGCCGCGACTGGCTCTGGCTGGCGCTGTTTTCGCTAGTGGACGGCGCGGTGTTTCAGGCGCTGCTGGCCCGCGGCCTGAGCCAGACCGGCGCCGGTCTGGGCTCGGTGCTGATCGATTCGCAACCGCTGCTGGTGGCCCTGCTGGCCCGCGGCCTGTTTGGCGAGGCGATCAACCCGGTCGGCTGGTTGGGGCTGCTGCTGGGTCTGCTGGGCATCGTTTGCTTGGGCCTGCCGGCGGGGCTGCTGCAGCAGTGGTGGTTGCAGGGCCCCCCGGTGCTCGATCAACAGGCCCTGAGCCATGGCGAGCTGTGGATGCTGGGGGCGGCGGCGGCGATGGCCGCCGGCACCGTGCTCTGCCGCTATGCGAGCCGCCACAGCGACCCGGTGGCGGTCACCGGCTGGCACATGCTGCTGGGCAGCCTGCCGCTGCTGCTGCTGGCCACCGGCGGCGATGTCCAGCAGCTGCTGCCCCACTGGTCATTGCAGCAATGGGGGCTGATGGCCTACGCCTCGGTGCTGGGCAGCGCCCTGGCCTACGGGCTGTTCTTCTGGTTTGCCAGCAGCGGTGATCTGACCGGCTTCAGTGCCCTGACCTTTTTGACGCCGGTGTTTGCCCTGCTGACCGGGGTGCTGCTGCTGCAGGAGCGGCTGGAGCCGCTGCAGTGGCTGGGCACGGCGGTGGCCCTGGTCAGCGTGGTACTGATCAATCGCCGCCAGGTGCTGTGGGAGCCAAGGCCATGAACCTGCTGGTGGTCAGCACCCCGGTCGGCAGCCTGGGCAGCGGCCGCGGCGGCGGGGTCGAACGGACGCTGGCGTCTCTGGTGGGCGGCCTGCTGGCCCGGGGGCACCGCATCACCGTGCTGGCCGGCAGCGGCTCGCAGCTGCCCAGAGGCTGCGAGCAGGCCCAGCTGTGGACGGCCTGCGGCGACGATCAACCCAGCTGGCAGCACCTGAACCGCGACACCCCGGTGCAGCTGCCCGCCGACAGCCTGCTGGCCAACCTGTGGCAGCGGGCCCTCGAGGCCCAGGACCAATTCGACGTGCTGCTCAACCTGGGTTACGACTGGCTGCCCCTGTGGCTCACCCCCTTGAGTCAGACCCCGCTGGCCCACCTGGTGAGCATGGGTTCGGTCAGCACCGCCATGGACCGGGTGATCGCCCGGATCAGCGCTAGCCACCCGGGCCATCTGGCCTTTCACAGCGCCAGCCAGGCGTCCGACTTTGAACTGAGCCAGCCACCGTTCCTGCTGGGCAATGGCTTTGACCTGGAGCGCTATCCCCTGAGCCTTCAGCCGCGAAACCAACTGGGCTGGGCCGGCCGGGTGGCCCCCGAAAAGGGGCTCGAGGACGCCGCCGCCGCCGCCGCCCAGCTGGGCCTGCCCCTGGTGGTGATGGGCCTGGTCGAGGACCGGGAGTACGCCGCCCGGGTGGAGGCCTCGGTTCCGGCCGGCACCCTGATCTGGCGGGGCTTTCTGGAAGCGACAGACCTGCAGGCCGAACTGGGCCACTGCCGCGCCCTGCTCAACACCCCCAAATGGAACGAGGCGTTCGGCAATGTGGTGGTCGAGGCCTTCGCCTGTGGCGTGCCGGTGGCCACCTATGCCCGGGGCGGCCCTGGCGAGCTGGTGCACGAGGGCGTCAACGGCGCCCTGGCCGTCCCTGACGATGTGCAAGAGCTGGTGGCGGCCTGCCGCCGGGCCCTGGCGGTCGATCGGGCCGCCTGCCGCCGCTGGGCCGAACAGCACTGCTCGCTGGCGGGGTTTGCCCAGCGGGTCGAGACCTGGCTTGGGGGCCTGCTGTGAGCCTGCTGCGTCGCCACTGGGTGCTGTTGGTCTGCCTGGGGCTGGGGGCCCTATTGCTGCTCAGGGGACTGGGCCACAGCGGCCTGGTTGATGAGACGCCGCCGCTGTTTGCGGCCTCGGCCCGGGCGATGGCCGAAACCGGCGACTGGCTGACGCCGCGGGTCAACGGCCTGCCCCGGTATGACAAGCCGCCGCTGGTGTACTGGCTGATGGGGCTGGGGTACCTGCTGCCGGGCCAGAGCAGCTGGAATCCGCTGGGCACCTGGGCGGCAGGGCTGCCCTCGGCCCTGGCCACGATCGCCGTGATGGTGACCCTGGCGGCGACCCTGCAGCGCTGGCCCCAGGCCGGTCTGCGCCGCGGCAGCCTGGCCAGCCAACTGGTGGCCCTGGGCGCTGCCCTGGCCTATGCCCTGTCACCGTTGAACCTGGTCTGGGGACGGCTGCCGGTCAGCGATGCCCTGTTTTCAGCGCTGGTGAGCATCAGCCTGCTGCTGTTCTGGCAGGCCCAGGCCCGCCGCCAGAGCGACAGCCAACGGGGTTGGCGCGGCTGGTGGCGCGGCTGGCTGGTGCTGGGGCTGGCGGTGCTGGCCAAAGGGCCGGTGGCGGTGGTGCTGGTGGGTCTGAGCCTGCTGGCCTTTGCCCTGAGTCAGGGCGAACTGGGGACGCAGCTGCGGGGGTTGCGGGCGGGCCCGGGCCTGGCGCTGACGGCGGCGGTGGCGCTGCCCTGGTACCTCGCCGAGCTGCTGGTGGAGGGCAGGCCCTACTGGAACAGCTTTTTCGGCTATCACAACCTGCAGCGGTTCACCGCAGTGGTCAACGACCACCTGCAGCCGTGGTGGTTCTTTGGGCCAATCCTGGTGGCAGCCAGCCTGCCGGTCACGCCGCTGCTGCTGCTGGGGCTGGGGCGGGCCCTGAAGGGGGGCGCCCGACCACCCGATCAGTCGCTGGGGCGGCTGGCGGCCTGCTGGTTGCTGGTGGTGCTGGCGTTCTTCACCACCGCCGCCACCAAACTGCCGAGCTACTGGATCCCGGCCACGCCGGCGGCGGGCCTGCTGATCGCCCTGGCCGCCCAGCACCCAGCCCAGCGCCCAGCCCAGCGTCCAGCCCGGCTGGCCTGGGGTCTGAGCCTGGCCCTGGCGGCCGGGATCGCCCTGGCGCTGGCCCTGTCACCGCTGTGGTTCGGGATCGTCAGCGACCCCGAAATGCCGACCTTGGCCGCCGACGTGCTGGCCAGCGGCAGCCTGCAGCGGGCCGCCCTGTGCTGGGGCCTGGCGGCGCTGCTGCCCCTGCTGCTGATGCTGCTGCCAAACCTGCTGCCAAAACTGTTGCCGCCGGAATCGGGGGGTCCCGGCCGGCTGCTGGCCCTGCAACTGCCGCTGGTGGGCTTTGCCCTGCTGGCCCTGCAACCGGCGTGGACGCTGGGCGATCGCCTGCGGGCCCTGCCCGTGCGCCAGATGGCCGCGGCGGCGGTCCAGCAGCGCAGGGCCAACGAGTCGCTGGCGATGGTCGGCATCCTCAAGCCATCGCTGCACTACTACAGCCGCCGGGTGGTGCTCTACGAGGGCAACGAGCCGACCGACCTGGCCAACCTGGCCGACCGGCTGCAACGCGAACGGCGCCGGGGGCAGACCCCCAGCCCAGCCAGCCAACAGCCCACCGTGCTGGTGGTGATCGACGCGCGCACAGCCGCCCTGCCCCACTGGCAGGGGCTGGCCCCCACCACCCTGGCCCAGGCCGGGCTGTACCGGCTGTGGCGGCTCGAGCGCAGCGCCCTGGAGCGTCGGGCCGCCCAGCTGGCCCAAGGCGGAATACGGCCCCGCTGGCAGGAGCCCCGGCCCGAGCGCTACTGAGCAGCCGCCTGAGCCGCAGCGGCCTGCAGGCTCTGGCGGCGACAAAAGCTGCAATGGCCCCAGCGGGCCATTTCGCCGGCGGGGGCGGGGCTGCCGCAGGCGGGACAGGTGGCCATGCCGTGCACGTCGGCGCGGCTGGGGTGGCAGCTCCAGGCCTGGGCCGCCGCCGCCCCATCGGCCCCGGCGTCAGCCAGGGGCCGGGCCTGTTCGATGCGCAGGTCCCGCAGTTGAAAGCCGGCGACCCGCAGTGCCGCCAGCAGCTGGTGGCGGTTGTACTGCAGAGCCTGCAGCCAGGGTCCGGGGGCGGCGCCAACGGTCAGCAGACCGCCCTGCAGGCGCAGCGGCCGGCAATGGGGAGCCAGCTGGGGGCCGCAGGCCTTGGGCCAGGCCTGCCACAGGGCAGCCAGGTGACCGCCCCGCTGCCAGCTGCGCTGCAGGTCCCCCAGACAGTCGGCCAGGGGCGCCGCCGGCGGGCGAGGCGCCGCCACCAGCAAGGCCAGGTTGCCGATCTGACGGGTCTGCTGGCGGGACGCCTGGGCCATGGGGCAACTTTATCGAGCGTGCGCGCTTTGCGCTGGTGAAACGCCGCACGGCCTGGCTACCCTCGGCCTCTGCATCTGCCCCTGCCTCCGCCGTCTCCGATGGGCTTCTTTGACCGCCTCAGCCGCCTGATCCGCTCCAACGCCAATGCGGTGGTCGGTGCCATGGAAGATCCGGCCAAGATCCTGGATCAGTCGGTCGCCGACATGCAGGCGGACCTGATCAAGCTGCGCCAGGCCGTGGCCACCGCCATCGCCAGCCAGAAGCGCATCCAGAACCAGGCCGAACAGGCCGAGGCCCAGGCCAAGACCTGGTACGAACGGGCCGAACTGGCCCTCAAAAAGGGTGAGGAAAACCTGGCCCGCGAGGCCCTGAGCCGCCGCAAGACCTGCCAGGACACCGCCACCGCCCTGAACACCCAGCTGCAGCGCCAGGCCGGCCAGGT
>Ga0310333_100249_pt1 | contig 15204 bp, 15 predicted proteins | sample LakMicSRFTotalB7_FD_195547 | JGI IMG/M metagenome (GOLD analysis project Ga0310333, IMG submission 195547) | Enriched freshwater cyanobacterial communities from Lake Michigan, Michigan, United States - MI23.SRFL.Total.B7 (v2) (version 2) | ecosystem: Environmental > Aquatic > Freshwater > Lake... | reverse complement strand
GACCCAGCAGGGAATAGGTGGCACGAATCAGGCTGCGCAACCCCCCTTCCGTCACTCCCAAACCGGCCAAGAATTCGGCGCGATCCTCCTCGGGAAGCTCAATCAGCTCGGCTTCGACCTGGGCTGAAATTCGTACGGTTTCTGCCCCCTCCTGGGCCGCGAGGGCCTTCACCTCCTCCACGTAGGCATTGCCAGAAGCGAGGTCGTCCTCACTCACATTGGTGGCATAGATGATCGGCTTGGCCGTGAGCAGGCCGAGGGGTTTGACCATGGCGGCCTCCTCCTCACTGATCGCCACACTGCGGGCAGCACCACCCGCCTCCAACACCGCCTGGATGCGCTCGAGGACACCATCCTCGGTTTGGGCCTCTTTGCTGGTGCGGGCCTGCTTTTTCAGACGCTCCCGACGCTTCTCAATCTGGGATAAATCGGCCAGGCCCAATTCCAAGTTGATCACTTCGGCATCGCGGGCCGGACCCACCGAACCCGAAACGTGAATGACGTCGTCGTTTTCAAAGCAGCGAACCACATGGACGATCGCGTCGACTTCGCGGATGTTGGCCAGAAACTTGTTGCCCAGGCCTTCGCCCTGGCTGGCCCCTTTCACCAGGCCGGCGATGTCGACAAATTCGACCCGGGTGGCTATCACCTCCTTCGAACCCGAGAGGGCCGCCAACTGGCCCAGCCGTGGATCGGGCACCGACACCACCCCCGAATTGGGTTCAATGGTGCAAAAGGGATAGTTGGCAGCTTCGGCCTGGGCATTGGAGACCAGGGCGTTGAAGAGGGTGGATTTGCCCACATTGGGCAGGCCCACAATTCCGGCTTTAAGCATGGCCGGAATCTAGATCGCCCAGGATCCACAAAACTCGCAACACCTGCCATCCACCAGCGAGACTGGGGCTAGCGCCTAACAGGCCAATTCCAATTAACACCCCCTTGAGCTCCCTCACGAGTTGGCTTCCCACCAGCCTGCGCCGCCGGCGGGTGCTCGCTGGCGCTGCAGCAGGCTTGGTCCTGGTTGGCGCTGTGGCGATCGGCCAGCAGAAACGGGGCAACACCACCCGGCAACTGGAGAGCTACACCGTGGTGGCTGCGGCTGGCAGCCTGCCGGGGGTGGTGAATGCCACCGGGGAACTGGAGGCAGAAAAACGGGTCAATGTGAGTCCAAAGCGCCAGGGGGTCATCGACGCGCTCTACGTGGAGGAGGGCGATCTGGTGGTCAAGGGCCAACCCCTAGCCCTGATGGACAGCGGCGATTTGCAGGATCGCTTGAGTGAACTCAACGCCAATTTGCGATCCAGCCAAGCCCAGCTCTCCCGCAGCCGCAGCGAACTGGAGCGCAACAAAAGCCTCTATCGCCAGCGCGCGATCAGCTTGAGCGACTTCAACACCGTGCGCAGCACCTTCCTGGTGGATCAATCGGCGGTGGAGGCGGCTCGCCAGCGTCTGGAAGCTCGCAAGGTGGAGAAGCAAGAATTGATCGTGCGGGCCCCGTTCAGCGGCGTAATTAGCCAGCGCTATGCGGATCCCGGCTCCTTCGTGACACCCACCACCACGGCCTCAGCCACGGCCGGAGCCACCAGCTCCTCGATCGTGGAATTGGCCCAGGGCCTGGAGGTGGTGGCCAAAGTTCCCGAAAGCGACATTGGCCGAATCCGCCTTGGCCAAGCTGCCTCCGTGCGGGTGGATGCCTTCCCCGACCGATCCTTCCCCTCCCGGGTCAAGCGGATCACACCGCGCGCCATCAAGCTCAACAACGTGACCTCCTTTGACGTGGTGCTCAAGCTGCTGGAGCCCCCCGGGGCCCTGCGCATTGGCATGACCGCCGATGTGGGCTTCCAAACAGGCCAAATCCAAGCAAAAACCCTGATCCCCACCGTGGCTGTGGTCACCGAAGACGGCCGGCCCGGGGTGCTGCTCGTGGGAGAGGGCAACCAGCCGACGTTTCAACCTGTGGAGCTGGGGATCAGCAGCGGCAAAAGCACCCAGATCCTCAGCGGATTGACCAGCGGCACCCGGGTGTTTATCGACCTCCCCCCCTGGGCCAAAAAACGCAAATAGGGCGTTTAAGCGCGTTGGGCCAAAAAGGCCCGAGCCGCCTCGACGATGCGACCACTGGCCAAACCATCGCCAAAGGGATTGTGGGAGCGGGCCATCGCCTCATAGGCCGCCGGATCCTCCAACAAACGACTGGCCTCAGCCACGATGTCGGCCGTATCGGTGCCAATCAACTTGGCCGTGCCGGCATCCACGGCCTCGGGCCGCTCGGTGGTGCGGCGCAGCACAAGCACGGGTTTGCCAAGGGCGGGCGCTTCTTCCTGGAGGCCACCGGAATCACTCAGCACCAAGGTGGACCCCCGCATGGCGGCGACCAGTTGGTCGTAGTCGAGGGGCTCGGTGAGGAAGGCCCGGGGATGGTCGCCAAGCAGGGCTTGGAGGGGCTCCCGCACCGTGGGGTTGCGATGCAGGGGCAACAACAGGGCGGTATCGGGAAAACGATCCAGCACTTGCCTGAAGCCGCGGCCGATGTCCTGGAGCCGCTCGCCCCAGTTTTCGCGCCGATGCACGGTGGCCAGGATCACCCGCTGCTGGCCAAAGTCGAGGCCCGGCAAGCTGAAGGGGGGGGCCTTCTCAGCCATCAGCAGCAGGGCATCAATCACCGTGTTGCCCGTGGTGAGGATCTGACCCACCACCCCAGAAGCCCGCAAATTGGCCGCCGACACAGAGGTCGGCGCAAAGTGCAACAGGGCCACCTGGGAAATCAGCCGGCGGTTGGCTTCCTCCGGGAAGGGATCAAAGATGTTGTCGGTCCGCAACCCGGCTTCCACGTGCCCCACGGGGATCTGCTCGTAGAACGCCGCTAGGGCGGAGGCGAAGGCCGTGGTGGTGTCGCCCTGAACCAGCACCAAATCCGGCGGGTGGTCGGCAAAGTCCTGCTTCAGGCCCGTCAGGGTGGCGCAGGTCACATGGGTGAGGGTCTGCTTGGGGGCCATCAGGGCCAGGTCCTGATCGGCCGTCAAACCGAACAGGTCCATCACCTGGCTCACCATTTCCCGGTGCTGGCCGGTGAGCACCACCCGGGTGTGGAAATCTGAGGCCTGCTGAAACGCCAGGATCACCGGAGCCAACTTGATGGCCTCCGGACGGGTGCCCAGCACGATGGTGACGAGTGGCTTGGGCACCGGAGCGCAGCAGACCAGCGGATCCTACGGAGCTTGCGTCATGTTCAAGGCCAAGGGCTGACATCGGACCTCTCCCTGGCGAAGCTAGGGGTCACAAAGGCCGCGCCCAGGCGGCATCCATGCAGCGCTGCCGCGATGACATCTTCCTCGCCATTTCCCAGCTCCCCCTTTCCCGCGTCTCCCTTTTCGGCAACACCTTCACCAGCCGCTCCTTCGGCGGCCCCGCCCTTGCCGGCCCGGCCCGTACCGGCCCGACATCCCCACGCTCAGGAGGCTGCCATCGCTGGCCTGGCGGCAGGCCCCAGCCTTGAAGCGATTGTGCGCGAGGCCCACAGACAGGGCTATTCCGATGTGCACCTTGGCGTGGGGGAAGGGCCCCGTTTTCGCTGCCGCGGCGACATCCAGCGCACGGAATGGCCCACCACCGATACCGCCACCTTTGCCAGCTGGCTGAAGGAACTGCTCAGCCCCACCCAAATCGATAGCTTTCGCCGCGACAAGGAGTTCGACGGCTCCTTTGGCTTTGACTTCGTCAGGGTGCGAATCAACCTGCTGGAAACGTTGCTGGGGCCCGCCATGGTCCTTCGCCTGATCCCGCAAACGATCGCCAGCATCGAAGAGCTCGGCCTGCCCGAGGTCCTCCAGGAGATCTGCCAAAGGCCCAAGGGCCTGGTGCTGGTGACCGGACCCACCGGCTCAGGCAAAAGCACCACCCTGGCCGCCATGATCGACCACATCAACCGCACCATGGCCCGCCACATCCTGACGATCGAGGATCCGGTGGAGTTTGTGCACCACAGCCAACAATCCCTGATTCGCCAGCGGGAAGTGGGCCAGCACACCAAGGTGTTCGATCAGGCCCTTCGTGCTGCCTTGCGCGAAGACCCGGATGTAATCTTGATCGGCGAAATCCGCGACCAGGAGACCCTCACCACAGCCCTAGAAGCCTCCCAAACCGGTCACCTGGTGTTTGGCACCTTGCACACCAATTCCGCCGTCAAAACCGTGGAGCGGGTGCTGGGCATGGTGGCCCCCTCAGCCCAAACCAACCTGCGCCTGGCGCTGTCGGAATCGCTCCTCGCGGTGATCGCCCAAGGACTGGTGAAAACCACCGATGGCAAGAGGGCTGCCTTCCACGACATTCTGCTCAACAGTGATGCCTGCAAGGACTACATCCAGCGGGGCGAGCTCGAGCAAATCGAGGCCATCATGGGCCGCAGCGCGTTTGAGGGGATGCGGACGGCCAACCAATCCCTGGCGCTGCTCGTGGAAGCGGGCCGGGTAGAACCTGGCGATGCCCTCGCCCAGAGCATGAAGCCCAACGAACTCAGCCAGGCCCTCCGCGGGCGCCAATGATGCTCAGCAAGCCCAATCGCAGCGAGCCCGATCTAGTGGCTGGCGATGCGAACCAGCAAGAGCACGCCGATCCCGACCGACAACCCAAGCATGGCCAGCCGGCCATTCCAAATTTCGGCCTGGGGAGTAATCCCCCGGCGCCAGGCGTTGAGCTCACTGGACGGCACTTCTTCCGTTCCAGCATCAAGCCCGGGATCGATGGCCAGATCGATCTTCTGACCGTTCTCTTGGGCGTTCACTTGAATGCTCTCTGAATCGATCGTCTGATCGAACTGGGTCATCGCGATACACCGATGCCGTACCAAACCAGCCTAGAGGGATTAAAAGCAGGCTTGGGCTTGGTAGAGGCGGCTGGCCTCCTCCAAGGGCAACCGGGGGGCCACGGCCAACTCCATGGAGCTCTGCAATCCGGCCGAAAGCCTTTGGGCTGCTGCAACCCCGATCATGGCGGCGTTATCGGTGCAATAGGGCAGCGGTGCCACCCGCCAGTTGAGGCCATCGCGGCGACAGCGTTCCTCCAGAAGCTTGCGTAACCGCTTGTTGGCCGCTACCCCGCCCACCAAAACAAGGGTCTCGAGGCCCTGTTGCTTGGCACAGGCGCAACTGCGCTCCACCAACACCTCCACCACCACCTGCTCAAAGCTGGCGGCCAGGTCGGCCACCGGCAGGTCGTCGGTTCCCGCCAGCTGCTCCAGGGCACGCACCTGGCGAAGCATCGCTGTTTTGAGGCCACTAAAGCTGAAGTCATGGGGGTAGTAGCCCCCCTCAGGTCTTGAAACCCTGCCCTTAGGCAGGACAAATCGACCCGGATCCCCGCCCTGGGCGGCCTGCTCGATGGCGGGGCCCCCTGGGTAGCCCAGGTGGAGCAGCCGGGCCACCTTGTCGAAGGCCTCACCGGCCGCATCGTCGTGGCTGCGCCCAAGCCTGGAATACAGCCCCGGGCCATCGACCCGCAGAAGCTCGGTGTGTCCGCCGCTGACCAACAGCACCAGGTACGGGCCCGGAGGCAAGGGGTCCCCCAGCTGGACCGAACAGAGATGGCCCTCCAGGTGATGCACCCCCAAAAAAGGTTTGCCATGCAGGCGGGCCAGGGTTCGTCCGGTGACGGACGCCACCAGCAAGGCACCCACCAGCCCCGGGGCAGCCGTAGCTGCGATCCCATCAAGATCCTCAGGCCCCAGGCCGCTGTCATGGCACACCTGGGCAATCAGCTGGGGGAGGGCCTCCACATGGCGGCGGGATGCAATTTCCGGTACGACCCCACCCCAGCGGGCATGTTCCTCCACTTGGGAGGCAACGGCACTAGCCAAGACGGTTTGATCACGCACAATCGCTGCCGCCGACTCGTCACAACTTGTTTCGAGGGCAAGAACGGTTGGCATTCGTTTGGGCGGGCTCTCTTAAGGTCAATGAGTGACATCTTGCCCCGCGGCCTTGCGTCCGATGCGCCGTCTTTTTCCCCGTTTGTTCGCAGCTCTGCTGTCTGTCTTCCTGCTCGTTGGCTTCGCCCCCGTGGCCAAGGCAGATGTGGCTGGCCTTACCCCCTGTGCGGAAAGCGCTCGCTTCCAGCAGCGCGCTGCTGGGGCTAAAACCGACCAGGCCAAGGCCCGTTTCGCCATGTACAGCCAAGCTGTCTGCGGTGCTGACGGCCTGCCCCACCTGATCGTTGATGGCCGCTGGAACCATGCCGGCGACTTCATGATCCCCGGCATTGCCTTCCTCTACATCGCCGGCTGCATTGGCTGGGCTGGTCGTACGTACCTGATCGCGATCCGCAACGACAAGGACGCGACCATGAAAGAGATCCAGATCGATGTCGCCCTTGCTTTAAAAAGCACCCTGGCAGCAGCCACCTGGCCCCTTGCAGCTCTCAATGAATTGAAGAGCGGCAAGTTGCTTGAGGACGACAGCAAGGTGACCGTTTCGCCCCGCTGAACCCCAGCCCGTCGATTCCTCCCCTTTCCCACTCATCGCGTTCTGAGCCATGAAGAAATTCCTCACCACCGCTCCTGTTTTTGCGGCCCTCTGGTTTTCGGTTACCGCTGGAATCCTGATCGAATTCAACCGTTTCTATCCCGATCTCCTGTTCCACCCCATGTGATCTGGATTCGCCACCCCATCCGGATTGAGCGCCCAAGAGCTAAGCGGCCCTTAGGGGTCGCTTTTTTTATGGCGGTAAGGGCCCCTCATGGTCCGGTCTCGAGTTAGAGGCCCATCAACCGTTCGAGCTCCGCAAGGGCAGTCGCCAGATCCCCATTAACCAGGGCGGCGTCGAACTCCCCCTCCGCCTCCAGCTCGATGCGGGCGCGCCCAAGGCGCTTGCTGATCGCCTCCTCGCTGTCGGTTCCCCGGCCCCGGATGCGCCGCTCGAGTTCCTCAAAGGAGGGCGGCTTGAGGAAAACCTGGAATCCGGCTGGAAAGCTTTGGCGCACCTGGCGAGCCCCCTCCAGCTCAATTTCCAACAGCACCGGATGGCCCAGGGCTAGGGCGTCCTCAACGGGCTTGCGGGGCGTGCCGTAGAGATTGCCGGCAAATTCGGCCCACTCCAAAAAGCCGCCTGCCGTCACCTGCTGCTCAAAGGTCTCCCGACTCAAAAAGAAGTAATGCTGACCATCCACTTCGCCGGCCCTAGGGCTGCGGGTGGTGGCAGAAATCGACAGCCAGATCTCGGGATGCTTCGCCAGGAGCTGCGCCACCAGGGTGCCCTTGCCCACGCCACTGGGGCCCGTGATCAAGGTGAGGCGGCCGGGAACGGCGTCGACCATGGCAGGCAACAGCGTGGGGCTGCAGAGTAGAAGCCAGCATTGAAGGCCTTCGCCCTAGCCATGGACCGCGCGCAGCCCCAGGCTCGCTTGCAACCAATGGATGTGACCAGCCTCAAGGCTGTACTCAGTGAATGGCGCAGCCATCTCCTGCCCAGCCGCTTTGAGAAGGCCCAGCAGGCCACTCCCCACAGCATCCAGATCGGGCTACGCAGCCTGGAGGGAATCCATTGGCTGGAGCTGAGTTGGCAGGCCGAGGCAGCCAGGGTTCATAGCGTGGACGCCCCACCCCGCATCGGGGATGGCAGCACCCTGGCCCAGCAGCTCCAGCACAGCCTGCGGGGCCTGGCCCTGGGCTCCATCTCCCAGGCCGGCTGGGAGCGGGTGGTGGAACTGGGCTTTTCCCGGCGCCCCGGCGAGGCCATCGAACGCACCCTGGTGGTGGAACTGATGGGGCGACACAGCAATCTGCTGCTACTGGACCAAACCAGGCAGGCGATCGCCCTGGCCCGCCAGGTGAAACCCCAGCAATCAAGGCTGCGGCCGATTGGCACCGGCGACCCCTACCAACCACCGCCCCCCCTCACCGGGGAACCACCCCACAGCGGCGAGACCATGGCCAGCTGGCAGCGGCGCCTCAGCCTGCTGCCCCTCCCCCTTGGTCAAGCCCTCGCCAGCGCTTACCAGGGGATGAGTCCGGCCTTAATCCAGCAGCTTCTCCCTGCCGACTGGCAGGGCTTGGGCGTGGAGGAGCTCACAGCCAGCCAATGGCACCAGCTTTGGCAGCACTGGCAGGGCTGGCTGGGGTGCATTGAAGCCGAAGGCTTTGCTTGGCAGCAAAACGGCGGAGGCTACCGCTGTTGGCCGGCCCTCTCCACCCCCGAGAAAGCGCCCCTGGCGATTAACCAAGCCATGGCGGCTTACTACGGCAACCATCTGGATCAACAACGGTTGGCCCAGCGGCGCCACCAGTTGGGTCAAACCTTGCAGCGGGCCGCCGAGCGGGAGGCCCGCGAGGCCCAGGCCCAACAGGCCCTGTTGGAGGCGGTGCCCGAAAGCGACACCATGCAGCAGCAGGCCGACGCCCTCCTGAGCCAGCGGCAACCCAGCCGCCAATGCGTTGACACGGCCCAGAAGCTCTACAAGCGGGCCCGCAAATTGCGCCGCTCGGTGGCAGCGATTACGCCCCGGCTGGAACTCCACCACCAGCGGCTGGCCGCCCTAGAAAACAGCCTCACCTTTTTGGAACAGGCCAGCACCATCCCAGAGATCGAAGGGCTTCAACAGGAACTCCAGGGGCTGCTGGGTAGCGGCAGCAAGGCCAAGGCTTCAGGGGCTGGCCTACAGGCACGGTCCAGTCGCCGTGATCGGAAACTGGGGGCGCCGGCCCAACCCGAGCCCCTGCAGGTGCAGAGCCTCGGGGGCCTGGCCGTGCAGGTGGGCCGCAACCACCGCCAGAACGAGTGGATTTCGTTTAAGCAAGCTCGGCGCGGCGACCTCTGGTTCCATGCCCAAGAACTGCCAGGTAGCCATGTGGTGCTCAAGGCTTCCGAAGGGATGGCCACCGACGAAGATCTCCAAACCGCCGCCGATCTGGCGGCCCATTTCAGCCGCGGCAGGGGCAACAGCCGGGTGCCCGTGGTGATGGTTCCGATTGAGGCCCTCCAGCGCATCCCTGGCGCCGCCCCCGGCACCGTGCGCCATCGCCAGGCGGAACAACTCTGGGGTGAACCAGGAAGGGCCCTTAGCCTCCTTGCAGCGCAGAAGCCATGACCACGCCCCTGCCCCCACCCCTGCCGACACCGCCACCCATTCGGATTGCCATGGCCGAACCGGAAGGCGCCGATCCCAGCAGCGACTTCCCCGGGGAAGTGGACATGACCCTGGTGGATCACCTGGACGAATTGCGCAACCGGGTGCTGCGCAGCCTGCTGGCCGTGGTCCTTGGGGCCGCCGCCTGCCTGGTGTTTGTCAAACCCCTGGTCAAGCTGCTGGAGGTGCCCGCCCACGGCATCCGGTTTCTGCAACTGGCCCCTGGGGAGTTCCTGTTTGTCTCGATCAAGGTGGCTGGCTATGCCGGCCTCACCCTGGCCCTGCCCTACGTGCTCTACGAGGTGCTGGCCTTCGTGCTGCCCGGCCTGACGCGCCGGGAACGGCGTCTGGTGGCACCGGCTGTCGCCGGCTCGGCCCTGCTGTTTGCCGCCGGGCTGGCCTTTGCCTGGTGGGCGCTGGTGCCCGCCGCCTTGGCATTTTTGGTCAACTACGGCGCCGATGTGGTGGAACCGAGCTGGTCCATCGAGCGCTATCTCGACTTTGTCCTTTTGCTGATGGTGGCCACAGCCCTGGCCTTCCAACTGCCGGTGCTCCAGCTGCTGCTAGGGGCCCTTGGGCTGATCAAAGCCCGCACCATGCTGGCGGCCTGGCGCTGGGTGGTGGTGATTGCGGCCATCGCGGGTGCCGTTCTCACCCCATCCACCGATCCGGTCACCATGCTGCTGCTCTCAGGCGCCATTACCGCCCTGTTTTTGCTGGGCGTGGCCCTCGTGGCCCTGGCGGAGCGGCTCAAACCCAGCAGCACCCCAGTCGCCTAGGCCAGCCCAAAGGAGCTGTAGGCCAGGGGACTAGAGCAAAAACTCACTGGCCCGTTCGGGGGGGATGTCCAGGGGCAAGGTCATGGCCCGGCCAAGTCGGGGTTTATCTGCGGTGGTGAGGAGCCATTGGCGCACCTGGGCGGCTACCCCGAGGCCGTTGAGCAAGCCCACCAACTCTTCGAGCTTGAGCCGATAGGCCTCGGGTCCTAGGGGGAAGGACTGCTGCTCCAAATAGGCCCACATCACCTGGATGTGAAAACGGCCTTGGCGCTTGACCAGTTGCAGGTCGTAGGTGGCCTGCCAGCGTTGGCGCAGGATCGCGATCAGCTCTTCCGCTGAAAGCGCCTGTCCTGGAGGGGATTCGCCATCTTCGTCGGGCAATTTGGGGCCGGCAATGGCCACGGCAAGGGAATCAATTCCACAACAGCATGTTTCAGCCCTGGGGCTAGGGACCGAAGACACCCCTCGCCCCTGCAAAGCCAAGGTTCATAATGGGCGCCACGTTGCTGTGGCTCCAAAGCCGCCCCGTATGACCCAGATGCCAGCGAGCGCTTCGAACAGTGATGTGCCTGGGATGGGCCGTCGCCAGTTCATGAACCTGCTGACCTTCGGGTCCGTCACGGGGGTGGCCTTGGGTGCGCTCTATCCAGTGGTGAACTACTTCATTCCCCCCAAGGCCGCCGGCGGCGGCGGCGGCACGACCGCCAAGGATGAGCTGGGCAATGTCGTCACCGCCACCGGTTGGCTGACGACCCATAAAGAAGGCGATCGCAGCCTGGTGCAGGGTCTGAAAGGCGATCCCACCTACTTGATCGTCGAGGGCTCCGACGCCATCGGCAGCTACGGCATCAATGCCATCTGCACCCACCTCGGCTGCGTGGTGCCCTGGAACAGTGGCGCAAACAAGTTCATGTGCCCGTGCCACGGCTCCCAGTACGACGCCACCGGCAAGGTGGTGCGTGGCCCCGCGCCCCTCTCCCTGGCCCTGGCCCAGGTGGCCGTCGACAACGACACCGTGTTCCTCAGCCAGTGGACCGAAACAGATTTCCGCACCGGCGAGAAGCCCTGGTGGGCCTGATGACTGTCTCTCTCTCCCCCTGCCGCCTGCTCACCGTGATGCGTCGTCCCTTTTCTCTCCTGCTGGGTTCCCTCCTCGGCATCACCGTTCTGTTGATCGGTGCAACCCCAAGCTGGGCCTATCCCTTCTGGGCCCAACAGAATTACGCCAGCCCCCGGGAAGCTACCGGCAAGCTCGTCTGCGCGAACTGTCACCTGGCGAAGAAGGCAACCCACGTGGAAGTGCCCCAGGCGGTCTTCCCCGACACGGTCTTTAAGGCTGTTGTTGAAATTCCCTACGACACCTCGATCCAGCAGGTGTCCGGCGATGGCAGCCCCACGGGCCTGAATGTGGGCGCTGTGGTGATGCTTCCTGAAGGTTTCACCCTGGCTCCCCAAGATCGCTTAAGCGATGAGCTCAAGGAAGAAACCGCTGGAATTTTCTACACCCAGTACTCCGACGACCAACCCAACATTCTCTTGGTGGGTCCGCTTCCTGGCGATCAGCACCAGGAAATCGTTTTCCCGATCCTCTCTCCCGATCCCGGCGCCGATCGCTCGGTGCATTTCGGCAAAGTCCAGCTCCACGTGGGCGGCAACCGGGGCCGGGGCCAGGTCTATCCCACCGGTGAGAAGAGCAACAACGGTGTTTTCACGGCCCCCGCTGCTGGCAAGGTGAGCGCAATCACCCCTGGTGACAACGGTGTCTCGGTCGTTGAGATCACCGCTGACGACGGCACCACCGTGAGCGAGACCGTGCCCGCTGGCCCCGCCGTGATGGTTGCCGTTGGTGATGTGGTCGCCGCCGGCGCTGCCATCACCAACGATCCCAACGTGGGTGGCTTCGGCCAACTCGATGCCGAGATCGTGTTGCAAAACCCTGTTCGTATTTACGGCCTGCTGGCCTTCTTCGCCGCCATCGCCCTTGCCCAGATCATGCTGGTGCTCAAAAAGCGCCAGGTTGAGAAGGTGCAAGCAGCCGAGGGCATTTGAGTCCGGCCCTGGCCTTTGCTTCTCCGGGGCCCCTGGTTTTCCAGCTGGGCCCCTTTGCTTTGCGCTGGTATGGCCTGCTCATAGCCCTGGCCGTTCTGAGCGGCCTAGCCCTGGCCACCCGATTGGGCAAGGCCCGGGGGATTGCGCCTTCGCTGATTGCCGACCTATTGCCGGTCCTGGTACTCGGGGCCGTGATTGGGGCCAGGGCCTATTACGTGGCCCTGGAATGGCGCCAATACGCGGGCAATTGGCCAGAAGCCCTCGCGATCTGGCATGGCGGGATCGCCATCCATGGGGCACTCCTGGGTGGCAGCCTCGCCACCTTGCTCTATTGCCGCAGGCGGAAACTGGCCTTTTGGCCCCTGCTTGATGTCTTGATGCCTGCCGTGGCCTTGGGACAAGCCATTGGACGCTGGGGCAACTTCTTCAATTCCGAGGCCTTTGGTCTCCCCACCGATTTGCCCTGGAAGCTCACCATTCCCTTCGCCAATCGGCCCAGCCCATTCCTGGATCAAACAAGCTTCCATCCCACCTTCCTCTACGAATCCCTTTGGAATCTCGGGGTCTGCATCCTGTTACTGCTGCTGTTTCGCGCTGCCAGCCGCGGCAGGATTCAGTTGCTGCCAGGAGCCCTGAGCTGCGTTTACTTGATGGCCTACAGCACCGGCAGGGTCTGGATCGAGGGCCTGCGGATTGATCCGCTGTGTCTGTTCTCCGAACCGCCCTTTTGTAGCGGAGGTCTCCGCATGGCCCAGGTGGTGAGTCTGCTGTTGATCGTCTTGGGGGGCCTGGGCCTGTGGTGGCTCTATGGCCGGCAGCGAGCTTTGCCCGATCCCAGTGGACTGACCACCTAGGCGGTTCTCGCCTAATCCATTCACCCTTGCCGCCATGGGGCCCACCACCAGCTTGACCATGTCTTCCAACCTCACTAACGAGGCCCAGCTCCCTAACCCTGGCCCCGCCACCGTTTGGATCGTGGGCGCGGGTCCTGGTGCCCCTGACTTGCTCACCCTGCGGGCGGCCAAGGCGATCGCCAAGGCGGATGTGCTCGTTTGGACCGACTCCCTGATCAATCCGCAAATTGCGGCCCTCGCCCCAGCGACGTGCGAATCCATCCGCACCAGCACCCTCACCTTGGAAGAGGTGATGGCCGTGATCGTGGAACGGGCTGGGGCAGGCAAAACCGTGGTACGCCTCCATGACGGCGACCCCTGCCTCTATGGCGCCACGGCTGAGCAAATCTGTCGCCTTGCCGATGCTGGCCTCGGCGTGGAGGTGGTGCCAGGGCTCAGCGCCTATCAGGCCACCGCTTCGGCCCTCCAGAGCGAACTCACCATCCCTGGGCTGGTGCAAACCATCGTGCTGAGCCGGGCCGGTGGCCGCACCGGGGTGCCGGAAACCGAATCCCTCGCCAAGCTGGCCGCCCTGAGGGCTTCCCTCTGCCTCTACCTGAGCGCCAGGCACGTGGAGCAGGTCCAGGCCGAACTGCTCGAGCACTACCCCCCGGAAACCCCGGTAGCGATTGGCTATCGGGTCAGCTGGCCCGATCAATGGCTCGCGGTGGTACCCCTCAAGGAGATGGCCCAGGTGAGTCGCGAGCGCGATTTAATCCGCACCACCCTCTACATCGTGAGTCCTGCCTTGGCGGCGCCGATGGAGGCCCGCTCAAAGCTGTATTCCGCCAGCCACAACCACCTGTTTCGCGGCGGGATCTAGATCAAGGCCCTGGGATCTGAGCCTGGGATCTAGGCCCCTTGCGCCGCCTGGGGTTCCCCGTAGAGCTCCTGCTCGAGGCGAGCCCGATCAAATTGGCAGCCCAATCGCTCTGCAATGGCGGCCACATCCAGGGCCGCATTACCCAGGCAGCAGGTGCCACCCGGGGATGGGGTCACGTTGAACACCAGCCCCGGCAAGGGGCGAATGCTGGCTTCCCCGAGCATCAACTTGCGCTCAAGCTTGTTGATCAGCTGGGGCCGCACCCCTCCGTAGCCCTCGGCGAAGCTGAGATCGGCCAGCCTCATGGCGGGCACGATCTTGCGGGCATCGGCCAGAAAGAGATAGCGGCGCAGCCAAGGCACCTCAAACAGCAAGTTTTTGAAGATGTAGTTACGGATATCGGCAATCCGAAACAGCTGCCAAAACACAGCCAACACCGACCAGTCGAGCCGCAGGACCTTCAAGAATTCCCAAAAGGACTCGGGTTTGTACCGCTCAAGTAACGGCAAGAGCAGGGCCGTTGGACCAAAGCGGGTCTTACCTGGGGCCCGCACGTCGGGATCGCCATGGATGGCGGCGAAGGGCAATTTGTCGTTTTGGACCGTGTAGACCTTGCCCTTGAGCAAGTCAGGGGTGAAGTAAAAGCTGCCCGCGACCGGCAGGCAGGAGTACTCGAGCCCAAAGCCCATTTGTTGGGCCATCAGCAGGCTGTGGGCACCCGCATTCACCACCACATGGCGGGCAAAGAGCTGGCGGCTGGGTCCGCCCGCCGTCGGAGCCATCACCACCTGGTAACCATCGCCGTCAGGGGTAATGGTGGTGACCTTGGAGCCCATCTGGATCGTCAACTGGCGCCCGGTGCCGGCCACCGCAGCCCCAGCCTGGGCCACAAACGATTCCGCTAAAGCCTCGTAATCAACGGCGGTGTAGGTGCGTCGAATCCCAATGGCTACCAGTTCATCGGAACGCAGGCTGCCATTGGCAAAGGCCACCTGGGGCTCCCATTCGGCAATCGTCTCCTTCTCGAGGAGCTCCATCGCCGGGAAATGGGGGGAAAACTGCTCAAATCGCTGGCGTAGAAACTGGCATTCCTGCTCCCCAACCCCCAGAACCATCTTCGGGGTGCGAAACACGCAGCGCTCCCGCGTTGCAGGGTCGAGCAAATCGGCGTAGTGAACGATCATCTCGGCCGTGCGCTTCACCCGCACTGCCTTTTCAAGGGTGTAGTTGGTCTCGATATCGCCGCAGTGGATGGTTTGGCTGTTGTTGGTGGCCTTGGAATTCACCTGGGCCAAGTGGTCGTAGCGCTCCACCAAAGCGATCCGAGCCAGATCGGTGTAGCGGGCCAGTTCAAACAACAGGGCGGTCCCGCAGACACCGCCGCCAACGATCAACACATCCAAGCTCTCCCCATCGGCCAAGGCATCCCTTGGACCCTGGGCTGGGGGTGCTTGCTCGGCTGGGGTGTCGGTCACACAACACTTGGACGCATGACCCATGCTCGCTGATGGAGGACCCGGGCCGGGACCCTCACCGGTGGTGTTT
>Ga0310333_100246_pt1 | contig 15322 bp, 14 predicted proteins | sample LakMicSRFTotalB7_FD_195547 | JGI IMG/M metagenome (GOLD analysis project Ga0310333, IMG submission 195547) | Enriched freshwater cyanobacterial communities from Lake Michigan, Michigan, United States - MI23.SRFL.Total.B7 (v2) (version 2) | ecosystem: Environmental > Aquatic > Freshwater > Lake... | reverse complement strand
GGGCAAACCCCGCCAACTCACGGCGGTGCGCAAGGCAGCGGTGCGTCGCTCGAGTGCGGGCCGCAGGCAGGCGATCAAGCGGGTCAGCCGCTCACGCCGCTGACAGCCGCCACAGCTCGGCTCAGCTCAGGTCAACTCAGGTCACCGGCAGATCGCCGGGGTGTCCCGCCACCGGATCGGCGGGCAGCGGCAGCAGCTCCGGCAGGGGACCGTGCTCAGGCAACGCCTCCCCACCCTGGGCCAGGTGGGCCAGCAGCCAGTTGACAGCGGTGGCACGGCGGGTGCGGCGGGGGTAGAGCTCGCCGATCGTGTAGCCCGCAAACCCCAGCTGCTGTTTGAGCAGTTGCTTGTGCTCTTTGGCGATCGAGCGGGTCAGGGCGACGCTGGGCGGCCGCTGGGCAATGAACTGGGGCTCGATCGGAAAGGACTCCCGCCAGAGCGCCCCCGCAGCCGGGCCCGCGCTCCAGGTGCCGGAGCCGTCCCGCTCGTATCCCAGGCGCGGCCAGACCAGCTCACACACGAAACGGTCGCTGACGCGGTCGGCCAAGACCGCCTCCAACAGCGCTCGGCTCAGGGGGTAGGCATCGGGGGTGGCGGCGTCCTGATCGTGAACCATGGGCGGGGAGTGGCTTCGCTGTTGCAGTGCCTGAGCAGTGATGACATGTAATCACTGCTCAGGGAGGGTGGATGCAACGCCTCTGCCCCTGCCCTGGTGCAGCGGTCAGGCAATCTGGGCCCCATGTCTCAGGCTTCTCAGCAAGCGAGCAGTGCCACTGGCCCGCGCGGGCTGCAATTGCTTGGCAACGGCACCGCCCGCGTGCTCGGCTGCCGGGTGCTGCAGTCGCCGCTGGCGGGGGTCAGCGATCGCATCTTTCGCCAGCTGGTGCGGCGCTGGGCGCCCGAGGCGCTGCTGTTCACCGAGATGGTGAACGCCACCAGCCTCGAGCTGGGCCACGGCACCCAGAAGGTCGACGAACTGGCCCTCGAGGCCGGACCCATCGGCGTGCAGCTGTTTGACCACCGGCCCGCCGCCATGGCCGACGCCGCCCGCCGCGCCGAGGCGGCCGGGGCCTATTTGATCGACATCAACATGGGCTGCCCGGTCAAGAAGATTGCCAAAAAGGGCGGTGGCAGCGGCCTGATCAAGAATCCCGACTTGGCCGCCCGCATCGTCGAGACCGTGGCCGCCGCCGTGCAGGTCCCGGTCACGGTCAAGACGCGCCTGGGCTGGTGCGATGGCAGCGATGCGATCAGCTGGTGTCGCCGGCTCGAGGCCGCCGGCGCCCAGCTGCTGACCCTGCACGGCCGCACCCGCGAGCAGGGCTTCAAGGGACGCGCCGATTGGGGCGCGATCACCGCGGTCAAAGACGCACTGGGTATCCCGGTGATCGCCAACGGCGACATCAACACCCCTGCCGATGCCCTGGCCTGCCTTGAAACCACCGGCGCCGACGGGGTCATGGTGGGGCGGGGCACCATGGGCGCCCCCTGGCTGGTGGGGCAGATCGCCGCGGCCCTGGCGGGGCAGCCGGTGCCAGAGGCGCCCGGCCCCGCCGAGCGGCTGGCGCTGGCCGCCGAGCAACTGCAGGCCCTGGTGGCCGCCCGGGGCGATCACGGCCTGCTGATCGGCCGCAAGCACATGGGCTGGCTGTGCACTGGCTTTGCCGGCGCCCCCCAGCTGCGCCACAACCTGATGCGCGCCCCCACCCCCGCTGTTGCCCTGGCCCTGTTGGAGGAAGCGACCGCGGGGCTGGTTCAGGGCAGCACCGACGGCCAGCCCTGGCGGATCAGCAGCAGCGAGAAGTAGGGCTGCTCGCTGGCCGGCACCGCCGCGGCAGGCGCCAGCAGCTGCTCGGGCCAGCCCACCCGCTGGGCAAACAACGCCTGATCCAGCAGACCCCGCGCCTCCAGCAGCGGCCGCACCCAATCCCAGCGATGGCCCAGCTTGAGCAGGGCCAGGGTGGTCTGGGCCGACACACCGGTTCCCCCGGTGCCCGCCGCCCAGTCCAGCAGGGCTTGCAGTTCTGGGGCGCTCTCGGGGGTGGGGCGAATCAGCAGCCCCTCGCCCTGCAAGGCCAGGGGAAAGGCGCCCGCCGCGGCCGCGGCCGCCACCGAGGTGATCCCCGGGATCACCCGCACCGGGCAGTCAGGGTGCCGCTCGGCCATGGCCAGCAGCACGTAGCTGCAGCTGGCAAACAGCGACGCATCGCCCTCGCACAGCAGCACCACCTGCTGGCCAGCGGCCACTTGGGCGGCCAGGGCCGCAGCAGCGGCCCGCCAGGCGCTGACCCGCGGCGCGGCCTCGCTCACCATCGGGAACAGCAGCGGCAGTCGCTGCTGCGCCGCCCCGATCCAGGGGGCGGCAATGGTGGCGGCCATGCCGGCAGCACCCTCGCGGGCCACCGGGTAAGCCACCACGGTGGCCGCCTCAATGGCCTGCACCGCAGCGACCGTGAGCAGCTGGGGGTCACCGGGACCCACCCCCACCAGGGTCAGACCGGGCTGGCCCTTGCTGATTGCCATCGGCGGTCCTGCCACTGGCCTCTTTCTACGGTGACAGGGTCTGGCGACCCCTGCAGAGCCCCCATGTCGATGATCGGGCCCTGGCTACTGCTGCTGCTGATCGCGCTGGTAAGTCGCCGGCCCGAAGCGAGCTATGGCCCCTGGGCCCGCCGCAGCGTGCTGCTGGCACTGGTGGCGCTGACCCTGGGCTACCTGCACTGGCGGGTGACGGCCAGCCTCAACCGCGCAACGGCGCTGAGCACTGGCCTGAGCTGGCTGCTGCTGCTGGCTGAGGCCTGGCTGCTGCTGGCCGGCCTGCTGCCGTTGCTGCTGAGCTGGCGGCGCTTTGACGACGGGCGCCGCGCCGCCGATGCGGCCCAGGCCCACTGGCAGGCGAGCGACTGGCGCCCCCACGTCGCAGTACTGGTGCCCACCTGCGGCGAGCCCCTGGCGGTGCTGGGGCGCTGCCTGCTGGGCTGCAGTGGCCTGAGCTACCCCCACACCACCGTGTGGGTGCTCGACGACAGCGCCCGGCCCGAGGTGCGCGAACTGGCCGAGCGCCATGGCTGCCGCTACCTGAGCCGCAGCGATCGGCACCATGCCAAGGCCGGCAACCTCAACGCCGGCCTGGCGGCCAGCAACGGCGAACTGGTGGCGGTGTTTGATGCCGACTTTGTGCCCCAGCGGCAGTTTCTGGAGCGCACAGTCGGCCTGCTGATGGAGCCGGATGTGGGCCTGGTGCAGACCCCCCAGGTGTTCTTCAACGCCGATCCGCTGTTGCGCAACCTGGCGATGGAACGCTGGATGCTGCCCGACGAGGACAACTTCTACCGCTGGATCGAACCGGTGCGCAGTGCCTGGGGTGCGGTGGTCTGCGCCGGCACGTCCTTTGTGGCCCGGCGCCAGGCCCTCGATCAGGTGGGCGGGTTTGTTGAAGCCGCCCTGTCCGAAGACTTTGTGACCGGCATCGCCCTGCTGGGGCGGGGCTGGCGGGTGCGTTACCTGGGGGAACCCCTGAGCGCAGGCCTGGCGGCCGAAACCCTGCTCGATTTCGTGCGCCAGCGCCAGCGCTGGGCCGCCGGCACCCTGCAGAGCCTGCGCCTGCCCCAGGGCCCCCTGCGCCAGGGCGGCCTGGGGCCGGCGCAGCGGCTGGCCCTGCTCGAGGGGTGCCTGCATTGGCTGAGCACCCTGCCGCGGCTGCTGGTGTTGCTGATGCCCCTCAGTTATGGACTGTTGGGGGTGGTGCCGATCAACATCAGCGGCCAAGGGGTGATAACCCAGCTGCTGCCCCTGTGGCTGTCACTGCTGCTGAGCGTGGGCTGGCTCAACCGCCGCAGCCGCCATGCCCTGCTCAGCGAGCTGCCGAGCTGGGCACTGACCGTCCCCCTGGCCACCACGGTGCTCACCAGCCTGGTGGGGTGGTTTGGCGGTTTTCGCATCACGCCCAAACAGCAGCCCCGCAGCCGCGGCGGCGCCTCGTGGCTGTTGGTGGCGCCGCTGCTGGTGCTGCTGACGCTGCAGGGGTTGAATCTGCTGCGGCTGAGCGGGGCCCTCAGCAACGCCAGTGCCGGTCTTGAACCCAGGCCCGACCTGCAGCTGGGGCTGGTCTGGTGCCTGCTGACCCTGCTGGGGTTGCTGGTGTCCCTGCGGGCCTGCTGGGACAGCGCCGACCCCGAACCGGTGCCCTGGCTGGCCGCCCCACTGCAGGCTGCCTTCAGCCGCAACGACGGTTCAAGCCTCTGCACCCCCGTTGAGGCGATCAGCGAGCGCGGTGCCGATCTGCAGCTGGCAGCCCCGGATCGTGCAGCGCTGTCGTCTGCGTTCCTGGTTCAGCTGCGCAGCCCACTGGAGCAGACGGTGGCAACCCTGCGGGCCCAGATCGTGCCAGAGCAGGGCGTGCCAAACCAGACCTGCCGATCGGGGCACATCCGCATCAGCGTGCTCTGGTCGGCAGGGCAGCAACCACAGCTGGAACAGCTCCAGCAGTGGCTGTTCTGCCGGCCGGGCTGCTGGCAGCAGCGCCAGGCCACCGGCGAATGGCAGGCCCTGCTGGCGCTGATCAAGCGCCTGTTGCGTCGGCCCAGGCCCCTGGCAGCAGGCCAGAGGAGCCTGGTGCAACAAGCGAACCCTGCGCATCCGCCGGCAGCGGACAACGGCGGGCCTTGAAATCACAGCGAAACACCGCCGGCTTCTGCCAGCTCAGGGGGATCTCGAGCAGATCCCGGCTGCCGGTGATCGCCATCACCGCCAGCAACAGCGCGGTCAGCACCGCTGCACTGACGTGCAGGCGCCGCAGCCGCAGGGTTCGCTGGATCTCGGGCCGGGCGGCGGTGGTGCCCAACAGCAGGCCGGTGAGCAAAATTCCGGCCCAGTAATGGGAGGCCCAGAAACTGGCGCTCAACGGGTTGTCTGACAGGCGCCAGATCTCACCCTGACTGCCCAGGCCCAGTAGGGCTGCCCAGCACAACAAGGCAAAGGTGCCTCGCCACAGGGGGCGCCGCACCCGCCACAGGGCCACCAGGCTCACCAACGCCCCCGCCGCCACCAACCCCAGCAGCGCCAGGCGCGGCACCCCGCCGGCAAAGGCGGCTGGATCGGCACTGAACTTGCTCAGAAATGAATAGAGCAAGGCGATCAGCACCGCCACCACCACGCCGCCGGTCATCCAGCGGCCGTGGTCGCTGTGCTCAGCCATGACCTTGGCCGGTTGACGGGTGATGCCCAGACGCTGTTCGCGCACCAGGATGCCGAGGCGCACCGTGGCACCCACCACCGGGTAGACGAACAGCATCACCAGCACCGGATGAAGCAGAGACAACCAGTCGATCGCGGTCACGGCAGCTGATTCCCCAGGCACATCAGGTGTCCCTAGATTGCATCGCAACGGATGCATTGGCGACCGGTGAGTCATCTGGCCCTTTACACCCACCAGAACAATGGGCCTGTTCAGCCCATGCCCGTCCTGCAGACCAGCGACGGTGAACTGATTCAACGGGAACTGGCACAGCGGGGAATCGCCTTTGACCGCTGGCCTGCCCGGACCCAGCTCGCCCTTGACGCCGACCAGGCGTCGATTCTGGCGGCCTACGCGCCCGAAATCGCCCGGGTCCAGCAGGACGGCGGCTATGGCACCGTTGATGCGATCCGCATGACGCCGGATCACCCCGATCGGCTGGCGCTGCGGCAGAAATTTCTGGCGGAACACACCCACAGCGAGGACGAAGTTCGGTTCTTTGTCGAAGGCTGTGGCCTGTTCTGCCTGCACCTCGGCGACGAGGTGCTGCAGCTGATCTGCGAGCAGAACGACTGGATCGACGTGCCAGCCGGCACCCGCCACTGGTTCGACATGGGGCCGGAGCCCCGGTTCTGCGCGCTGCGTTTCTTCAACAACAGCGAGGGCTGGGTGGCGAGCTTCAGCGGCGACCCCATCGCCGATCGCTATCCCAGGCTCGACCAACTGCAACAGCAGCAACGCCAGCTGCAGCAAGCAACGGCATGAGCCGGCGTGTACGGCTGGGGCTCCAGGTCGTCATCGGGCTGGTCTGCCTGGTGGTGCCCGGGCTGCTCGCCAGGCACCTGGGACTGCCCGCTGCCGCCCCGGTGCTGAGCCTGGCCAGCCTGGCCGCCCTGGTGGCGTGCGTGCGCGTGGGCTGGCGCCAGGCCCTAGGGGGCGGCGCTGCCCTGGCCCTGCTGTCGGTGCCAGCGGTGTTGAGCCAGAACAATGTCGTGGCGGCAACGGCACTGATGGCCATGACCGCGGTGCTGCTGGGTCTGGCGGTGCGCTGGCAGCAGCAGCCGGCCTATTGGTTGCTGGGGGTGAGCCTGATCATGGTGCTCACCACCCTGCCGCTGCCGCAACCGGTCTCCACCGGCCTGCTGGCCAGGTTGGCCGGCCTGCTGCTGCTCAGCTGCGCACTGACGACGCTGGTGCAGGGATGGTTCATGACCCTGGTGCCCGCGAACGCTCAGCCGGCCATGGCCGTTCAGCACAGCTGGCGGCGCAGCCTGGCCTACGGCGCCCTGCTGGCGGTGACCGCCCTGCTGACCACCCCGATCGCCCTGGCCCACCACTGGCACACCACGGGGCTGTGGCTGATTCTGACCCCGTTTGTGGTGCTGCGCCCCTTCGTCAAGGAGGGCTGGAAGCCCACCCTGCACCGGTCCCTGGGGAGCATCGCCGGCGTGCTGCTGGTGCATCTGCTGGCCCTGGCGCTGCCGCCGGCGCTGCCGCTGCAGATCCCTGCCATCGCCCTGGGACTGGTCACGGTTCTGGTGGCGATCCGCCATGGCCACCCGGCCCTGTTCGTGCTGCTGCTGACCGCCACGATCGTGCTGTTCAACAGCCAGGACGGCACCCTGCTGCTGATGGCCGACAAGCGGCTGCAGGCCAACGCAATCGGCATCGCCATCGCCATCGGCGTGATGGCCCTGGCCGATCCGTCCGAACGGGCCCTGCTGCGGCGGCAGCGTTCTTAAGCGGAACCCAGGCCGACGGGTTGCAGGCGCAGGAAGGCTTCGCGCCGCCAGAGCCCCAGCAGAACCGCAGCAAAGAGCGATCCTTTACCTGATGCTGCCGGCACTAGGCTAGGCTAATGAAACAATCTTTTACAAAAGCGAGTTCCGATGTTTACGCTCGACAAGGCTTCGCAGATCTTTCCCAACACAAGGACCGCAGATGTGGTCCCCGCGATCACGGCCCGTTTTGAACGCCTGAGTGCCGAAGACCAGCTGGCCCTGATCTGGTACGCCTACCTCGAAATGGGCAGAACGATCACGGTTGCAGCGCTGGGGGCAGCCAGCATGCAATTTGCTGAGCGCACGCTCAATGAGATCAAGGCGATGAGTTTTGCCCAGCAGAGCCAGACGATGTGCGATCTGGCCAACCGGGCCGACACCCCCATCAGCCGCAGCTATTCGATCTGGTCGACCAACATCAAGCTCGGCTTCTGGTATCAGTTAGGCGAATGGATGAACCAGGGCATTGTGGCCCCGATTCCCGAAGGGTATCAGCTCTCTCCCAATGCCCTGGCCGTGCTCAGCAGCGTGAAGTCTGTGGAGCAGGGCCAGCAGATCACACTCCTGCGCAATTTCGTGGTCGACATGGGATTTGATCCCAAGAAGGGTGAATCCCAGCGCATGGCCGAACCGGTGACCCCTCCCACACCGCTCGAGCTGCGACAGGCAGTGACAATCTTGGGCATCAGCAACCCCACTGTCAGCCAGTACATGGATCTGCTGAATGCCAACGATTTCGACAACCTGATCGAGCTGTTCATGCGCGACGGGGCGCTGCAACCCCCCTTCAAGAAGCCCATCGTCGGGACCGATGCCATCCTGCGCTTCTTCCGCGAGGACTGCCAAAACCTCCGGCTGATTCCCGAGCGTGGTGTCGAGGAACCGGCCGGTGACGGCTTCACCCAGATCAAGGTCACTGGCAAGGTCCAGACCCCCTGGTTCGGCGCCGGCGTCGGCATGAATGTGGCCTGGCGTTTCCTGCTCAATCCCGAGGGCAAGATCTACTTCGTGGCCATCGATCTGCTCGCCTCCCCCAGCGAACTGCTCCAATACGCCCGTTGAGCAGGGCTACCGCTGGTCTCAGATCTCGAGGCCATCTGGGGCTGACCATCAGTGCAGGCTTGGTGCTCTCCTGGCTTGCCACACTGCTGATCTTTGTGAGCCTCGACTGCAGGCATCTGCCCTGGTGGGGTCTGAGCGCAGCAGTGCTGGTCAGAACAGAGCTCCAGACCGGCCTGTTCATCGTCGCCCACGACGCCATGCACGGCGCCCTCTGGCCAGGTGAGCGCCAGCACAACGATCGACTGGGGGCGGTGGTTCTGCTGCTCTATGCCGCCCTGCCCTATCAGCGCTGCAAAACCAACCACCAACGTCACCACCAGGCCACGGCCAGCGAGCTTGATCCCGATTTCCCATCGGGACTAACCGGTGGAATCTTGGGTTGGTATCGGCAGTTCATGGCGGGCTATCTCACTCCCGCCCAGATGGTGGGTCTCGTTGCCGGCTGGGCATTGCTGGCCGCGTGCTTCACACCTGTCACTCAGGCCGCCTGGCTCAACGTGTTGCTGTTCGCCACGCTGCCGTTGCTGCTCAGTTCCCTGCAGCTGTTTGTGGTGGGCACCTACCTACCCCACCGGAACCAACGCGAACCGCTGGGGCGCCTGCATGCCGACAGCCTCGATCTCCCCCCTTGGCTGTCACTGGTGGCCTGCTTTCATTTCGGGTACCACTGTGAACACCACGACCATCCTGAGCTTCCCTGGTTCGCCTTGCCCGGGGCCAGGAGCAGCCCAAGGGCACTCGCGCTGCCCGGTCCATCCCGGTAGCGTCAGTTACAGCGCAGCCCAATGCCCATGAGAGATGGAACCCTCGATGGCTGGAGCGACAGCGAGCAGGTCGTGGCTCGCACTGCTTTTGATCAGGCCTACGGCCGCAGCATCGATCAATTGGTGCAAACGATTCGCACCAAATCAGAAACATTGAGCAACGCAGAATCCGTATGGGAACTGCACGATTTTCTCAGCATCGAACGGCACATGATTGAAGGCCGTTTTGATTTTCGCGTCGAAGGCATTCTGTTTGTGTTTGCCAGCCTGGTCAAAGACAACCTCTTGGCCCTTGATGAACTGGCCGGCCTCGATGATGAGAAGCTCGCCAAGATTGCGGCGATGTCGCGCTTTTAGAAGCAAGCGATCGCTCAGTTCGCCGACACAGTTCAAAAAGTTTTCTTCACTTTCTGATTGCAACCTGGTTGATCGACGCCGCCAGAGTGCATGCGCACCTGCTCAGGGCTCTCGCAATTCCCGGCCAATGCCTCGGTTTCCACCACCGCCAGCTCCTGTAGCCGCGCCGTGGTGAGCTCGCGGCCGTAGCGCTCTTCGGCCAGCACCCAGTACAGGCCGAAGTGGCGCGCTTCGCTGGCCAGCAGCTCGCCGTGCAACGCCCGCAGCTCGGGGTCGGGGCCATCGGCCGCCAGCAGCGCCATGCGCTCATGGCTGCGGGCTTCGATCAGCCCGGCCACCAGCAGGCTGTCGAGCAGGCGTGCCGGTTCGTCGCGGCGCACGGCCTTGGCCAGGGCGGCCCCGTAGGCGGGGGCTGGCAGGGGCCGCAGGGCAATGCCGCGGCGCTCGAGCAGCTGCAGCACCAGCTCAAAGTGCTCCAGCTCTTCGCGGGCCAGGGGGCTCAGGACCTGGGCCAGGCCCACGTCGCTGGGGTATCTGAACATCAGCTGCAGGGCCACACCGGCGGCCTTGCGCTCGCAGTGGGCATGGTCGATCAGCAGCAGGTCGGGGCGCGCGCAGGCCGCGGCCAGCCAGGCGCCGCTGGTGGGGGCCGCCAGCCACTTGACCCGGGCCACAGCCGCCTGCGTTACCACAGCCATCGGGCTCACCACGGCTGCCGTCACAGCTGGTGCCGCAGGTGGGTCACCAGCCCCTGCAGGGCCAGCCGATAGCTGGTGGGGCCAAAACCGCTGACCACGCCCAGGGCCTTGTCGGCCAGGTACGACTGATGGCGAAAGGGCTCGCGGGCGTGCACGTTGCTCAGGTGCAGTTCGACGAACGGGATCGCCACCCCCAGCAGGGCGTCCCGCAGGGCGATCGAGGTGTGGGTGAGGGCGCCGGCATTGATCAAGATGCCGTCCACCTCGGCCCGGGCCCCGTGAATGCGGTCCACCAGGGCGCCCTCGTGGTTGCTCTGAAAGGCCTCCAGCTCCACTTCCAGGGCAGCGGCCTGCTGCTGCAGATCGGCCTCGATCTGGGCCAGGGTCTGGGCGCCATAGACCCCGGGCTCCCTCTGCCCCAGCAGGTTGAGGTTGGGCCCGTTGAGAAGCAGCACGCGCATGGGGCCATCGTAGGCAGGGAAGCCAGGGACACCCCTGCTGGTAAGTTCTTGCGGTGTGGTTCGGGTCGGTGCCCGAGTGGTTAATGGGGGCGGACTGTAAATCCGCTGGCTCTGCCTACGTTGGTTCAAATCCAACCCGGCCCATCCACCACACGCCCTTGTAGCTCAGCGGTAGAGCACTCCCTTGGTAAGGGAGAGGTCACGAGTTCAAGTCTCGTCAAGGGCTTTTCAAACATCTGCCCGAGCAGCAATCAGGCGGCATCCTGAGGACAGATCCGCGTCTGTTCCTTGACCGTGGCCCTGTTTCACCGCCTGTTCGGCAAGCCGCTGCCCCGCAGCCAGGCCGACAGCGAGAAGTTGCCCAGCTTCGAAGCGCTGCCGATCCTGTCGTCGGACGCCCTGTCCTCGGTGGCCTATGCCACCGAGGCGGCCCTGGGGGTGCTGATCCTGGCGGGCAGCGGCGCCCTGGGGCTGTCGCTGCCGATCACCCTGGCGATCATCGTGCTGATCGCCGTGGTGGTGCTGTCGTACCGCCAGACAATCGAGGCCTATCCCGAGGGCGGTGGCTCGTACGTGGTGGCCCGCGAAAACCTGGGCACCGCCGCCAGCCTGGTGGCGGCGGCCTCGCTGCTGGTCGATTACACCCTGACGGCGGCGGTCAGTCTGATGGCCGGCACCCAGGCCCTGTCGTCGCTGCTGCCGGCGTTGCTGCCTTACGAGGTGCCCCTGAGCCTGGTGCTGCTGGTGCTGGTGGGCTGGGCCAACCTGCGCGGGGTCAAGGAAGCGGGGCGCGCCTTTGCCATGCCCACCTACGCCTTTGTGGTGATGGTGGCCCTACTGGCCCTGTTCGGCCTGCAGAACCTGGTGGCCGTGCATGGCTTCACACCCGATCCGGCGCCGCTGGTGCGGGCGGCCGAGCCCCTGGGGTTGTTTCTGATCCTGCGGGCGTTCAGCTCGGGCTGTTCGGCCATGACGGGCATCGAGGCGATCGCCAACGGGGTCAAGGTGTTCCGCGAACCCTCGGCCCGGCGGGCCCGCAACACGATGCTGGTCATGGGGGTGATGCTGGCCGCCATGTTCCTGGCGGTCAGCAGCCTGGCCTGGCTGTACGGGATCGCCCCCGACCCCGACCGCACGGTCATGGCCCAGATCGGCCTGCGGGTGTTCGGCGCCGGCAGCCCCCTGTTCTGGGCCCTGCAGATCACCACCCTGCTGATCCTGACCCTGGCGGCCAACACCGCCTTTGCAGGCTTCCCGCGGCTGGCGGCAATGCTCGCCAAGGACCAGTTCCTGCCAAGGCAGATGGGCTGGATCGGCGACCGACTGGTGTTTCAAAACGGCATCGGCGTGCTGCTGGCCGCCACCGCCCTGATCGTGCTGATCTGCCAAGGCGACACCACCGTGGCGGTGAACCTCTACGCCCTGGGGGTGTTCATGGCCTTCACCCTGTCGCAGGGCGGCATGGTGGTGCGCTGGTGGCGCCTGCGCGGCGCGGGCTGGCTGGGACGACTGGCCATGAACGCCCTGGGGGCTGCCAGCACCGCGGTGGTGCTGGTGGTGATCGTGGTCAGCAAGTTCAGCGAGGGCGCCTGGACGGTGGTGATCGCCATCCCGCTGCTGGTGCTGCTGCTGGCGCGCATCCGCGGGCGCTACCGGCGCGTCTTTGCCTCGATGGCCGTTGATCCGGCCCAGGTCAGGCCGATCCAGGTGCCGCAGCGCCAGCCCCCCATCGGCAACACCAGCGTGGTCTGGATCGCCTCGTTGAGCCAGCCCAGCCTCGAGGCCTTGCGCTATGCCGCCACCGTTTCAGACCGGGTGCTGGGGGTGTGGGTGCTGGCCGACGAAGACGACCCCGAGCAGATCCGCCAGCGCTGGCACCAGCTGCTGGGCAGCGACCCCAACCTGAGGCTCGAAATCCTCGACAGTCCCTATGCCTCCCTGGTCACACCCTTTGTCGATTTCGTCGAGCACCACGAGCAACGCCATCCCGGCGAGAACCTGACGATCGTGATGCCGATGGCGATCCCGCGCTATCGATTTGACTCGTTGCTGTTGAACCAACGGGGCATCAACATGCGGCAGGCCCTCGATGAACGGCACAACCGTGTCTTCACCCTGGTGCGTTACTACCTGCCTGCCTGATGAGCAGCCCCAGCACCCTGCAGCCGCCCGCCCTGGCGGTGCCGATCGAGGCCATGCGACAGCAGGTCCAGACGGGGGCCAGCCGAACGGCGGCCTGGCGCCAGGCCCAGCTGCAACGGCTGGACGGGATGCTGCAACGCCACTGGGAGCCGCTGACCGCAGCCCTGGGCAGCGACCTGGGCAAGCCGCCGCTCGAGGCCGCGATGGAGCTGCTGCTGGTGCGCCAGGAGCTGCGGCTGTGCCGTCGCCGGTTGCACCGCTGGATGGCCCCCCGCCCCCTGCCGACGGCCCTGCACCTGCAACCCGCCAAGGCCTGGCAGCAGGCCGAACCCCTGGGCTGCGTGCTGATCATCAGCCCCTGGAACTACCCATTGCAGCTGTGTCTGCGGCCGCTGGTCAACGCCCTGGCGGCCGGCAACACCGCCGTGCTCAAGCCTTCAGAGCACGCCCCGGCCACCGCCCGGCTGCTGGGCAGCCTGATCAGGGCCACCTTTGACCCCGAGGTGGTGCAGGTGGTCGAGGGCGACAGCGTCACCGCCGCCGCCCTGCTCGAGCAACGCTTTGACCACATCGTCTTTACCGGCAGCGGCCGGGTGGGCCAGCTGGTGCTGGAAGCCGCGGCCCGGCACCTGACCCCGGTCACGCTCGAACTGGGGGGCAAAAGTCCGGCACTCGTGCTGGCCGACGCGGCCCTGGCGGTGACGGCGCGACGCCTGATCTGGGGCAAGGGCTACAACGCAGGCCAGACCTGCGTGGCCCCCGACTATCTGCTGGTCGAACGGGCCGTGCAGGCCCCCTTGCTGGCCGCCCTGCGCCAGGAAAAGCAGCGGTTGTTCGGCGACACGCCCCTGACCAGCCCCGACCTGGGCTCGATCGTCAACCAGGCCCAGTTCAACCGGCTTGAGGCCCTGCTGGGGCAGGCCCGTGACCGCGGGCAGGTGCTGTTCGGCGGCAACAGCGACCCGCTGCGCCGGCGGATCGAACCCACCGTGGTAGAGGTCACCAGCGGCGACGACCCCTTGCTGCAGGACGAACTCTTCGGGCCGATCCTGCCGGTGCTGGCGATCGAAAACCTGCAGGACGCCCTGGCCTTCATCAACGGACGGCCAAAGCCGTTGGCGCTGTATCTGTTCAGCCAGAGCAGTCAGTTGCAGCAACAGGTTCTGGCGGGCACCAGCTCGGGCACCGCCGTCGTCAACGACGTGATCCTGCAGGCGAGCGACGCCAACCTGCCGTTCGGCGGGGTGGGGCCCAGCGGCATGGGCCGCTACCACGGCCAGGCCGGCTTTGACGCCCTGTCCCATCTGCGCACCGTGCTGCAGCGCCCGACCTGGGGCGACGTGCCGTTCCGCTATCCCCCTTACAACAACCGCAGCCTGGCCCTGTTGCGCCGCCTGCTGGGCTGATCAGCAGACCTGATCGGCAGGGGGGCTGGGCGCAGGCAGGCGGGGCCTTTATGGTTTGCCCATCTACCGATAGCGCCCATGCGTCGCTCCCTTGCAGCCCTGGCTCTAGCAGTGGTGTTGCCTGGCGGGGCCCTGTTGTCTCCAGCGGCCCGCGCCGATGTGGTCGTCAAGCCGGGCGAGACCCTCTCAGAAATCGCTGACCGTCATGGCGTCAGCCTCAACCGCCTGATGCAGGCCAACGGCATCAGCAACCCCAACGTGGTGGTGGCCGGTACCCGCCTGGTGATCCCCGGCAGCCGCAGTACCGCAGGCACCAGCGGTCGCGGTAGCGGCAGCGGCGGTGTGACCGTTCGTGAGGGCGAGACCCTGTCCGAAATCGCCGACCGCAACGGCATCAGCCTGAACCGCCTGATGCAGGCCAATGGCATCAGCAACCCCAACATGGTGGTGGCCGGCACCCGCCTGGTGATTCCCGGCAGCCGCGCGGCAGCAGCACAGGCCCCGGCCCCACGGGCGGGCGGCTCGACCGTCGTGCGCAGCGGCGAAACCCTTTCAGAGATCGCCGACCGCAGCGGCACCACCGTCGAGCGGCTGATGCAGCTCAACGGCATCACCAATCCCAACATGGTGGTGGCCGGCGCCCGCCTGGCCCTGCCGGGCCAGCCCCGCAGCACGGCGACCACGGCGACGCGCTCCAACCCCAACGCGCGTCACCACGTGGTGCAACAGGGCGAGACCCTGAGCCACATCGCCGACGACTACAAGGTTCCGGTCGAGCGGCTAATTAGCCTCAACAAGATCGATGATCCCAACCTGGTGGTGACGGGGACCCGCCTGCAACTGCAACCGCCGCCGCCGGTGGCCCGCCCCAAGCCCAGGGCCGTGGCGGTGACCCCCAAACCCCAGCCCAAGCCACAGGCCAAGGCCCAACCGGTCGCCAAGGCCCAACCCACGGTCAAGGCCCAACCGGTGGCCAAGGCTGAACCCGTTGCCAAGACGGACCAGATCGCCAAGGCCGAGCCCGTGATCAAAACCGAGCCCGTGGTCAAAGCTGAGCCCAAGACCAAAACCGAGCCCGTGATCAAAACCGAGCCCGTGGTCAAAGCTGAGCCGGTGGTCAGGTCCCAACCCGCTGCCAAAGCTGAGCCTGTTGCCAAAGCTGAGCCCGTCGTCAAAGCCGAACCGGTCGTCAGGTCCCAACCCTCCCGCACCGCAGCGGCCGCAGGCCGGGCCAAGCCGGGCGGTCCCGACTGGCGCACCTATGGGCCGATGCAGGTCGACTGGGCCAACTGGCGGGCGATGGGCGGCAGCTTTGTCGCGCCCAGCCTGGGCAGCGACGGCAAGCCCCACTACTTGGCGGTCAATTGCGGCGCCCGCAAGCTCAATGCCACCAGCCAGAGCGGCCAGTGGAAGAC
>Ga0310333_100243_pt1 | contig 15422 bp, 7 predicted proteins | sample LakMicSRFTotalB7_FD_195547 | JGI IMG/M metagenome (GOLD analysis project Ga0310333, IMG submission 195547) | Enriched freshwater cyanobacterial communities from Lake Michigan, Michigan, United States - MI23.SRFL.Total.B7 (v2) (version 2) | ecosystem: Environmental > Aquatic > Freshwater > Lake... | reverse complement strand
GCCGTGGTCATCGCCACCGTGCCGTAGGTGAGGGTGGTGGCGGGGATGGCGGTGAACGCATCTGCTACCCCATCCCCATCGTTGCTGTCGAGATCACCCGTCACCACGGCGGTGTTTGTCGTGCCGTTATTCACCCCGCCCGCTTCGACGGCGTCTCCAGTAATGGTGCCGCTGATGACGGCTGCATCATTGCGCCCAGTGATGCTGAAGCTGGCCGTGTATTGGTTGGTGCGCGTGGTGTCGCCGCGTTCACGCACCTGCAACACAAAGCTATCGGTTACGCTTTGGGCTTGGGTCAGCGACTCGGTATCGGTGTCCGTGTTGTCGAGGTTGTAAACAAGTTCTCCGGTGTTCACCGTCAACAGGGCCGAGCCATAGGAGCCGGTTTTCTGGTAGGTGGCACCTAGGCCGTCTGGATCACTCCAGCCGTTTGTCGTGAGCCACGCGATGTCGAATTCGGCGTCGGCAGTGATGGTGTCGTCACTGGGTGTGAGGATCACGCTGCTGGTGGCCACACCGGCCGTGCCGTTGGCGACCCCACCGGCTTCGATCAGGCTTACCGGGGTGGAACTCGCCAGGATGCGAGGCAGGTCATCGGCACCGGTGATGCTGAATACGGCGGCCACCTGCGCCGTGGCGCTGGCGGTACCGCTGCCGTCATTCACCCGAATCAGAAAACTGTCGGAAACCGTGTCGGTTGGCTTGAGTGCTTCGGTGGCATCGCGGTTGTTATCGAGGCTGTAGCTCACTACCCCCGTAGCCACGGTCAGGGTGGCGGTGCCGTAGGAACCGCTCTTGCTGTAAGTCGTGCCGCTGTTGGTGGTGCTCCATCCGTTGGCGATTAGCCAGGTGCCGTCGTAGCTAGGGGTGCCATCCACATCACCCTTGCTGAGGGCGATGCTGCTGCTCGCTGTGCCAGCGGTGGCGTTGTAGGCGCCGCTGGCTTCCACCAACGCCGCCGTAGACGCGGCAGCCGTGAGTGTGGGGGTGTCGTTGCTGCCCTGAATGGCAAACACAGCCGTGGCAGTGCCGCTCAGCCCTGCACCATCCACCACGGGTACCGCAAAGCTGTCGGTTGCCGAAGCGCCTGCTGTCAGCGCCTCTGTGGCGCTACGGCTGTTATCGAGCACATAGGCCACCTCACCAGTCGCGAGGGTGAATGTGGCCGTTCCGTAGGTTCCGTTTTTGCTGAACGTGAGGTTGCTGTCGCTGCTCGTCCAGCCGCTACCCGAAGCTTGCAGGCCTGAGAGAGAGAAGGTTGCGGCACCATCGACGTCGCTTGGGGTAAGGGTGATGCTGCTGCCTGATGTTCCTGCGGTGCCATTGGCGACACCACCGTCCTCAACCAACGCATTGGTTTGGGCCGATGCCACTCCAGACGGTTCATCGTTGGACCCGTTGATCACCACCTCAATGGTCTTGTTGACCGTGGCACCAGTGCCGTCGCTCACCCGCACGGTGTACGTAAGGGTCAGGCTCTGGCCAACTGCGAGGTAATCGAATGCCTCTGAGCCGGAGTTGAAGCTCCAGGTGAGCGTGTTGCTGGTTTGGCTGTTGGAGAGGATGTTGGTGGGGCTCACCGTGAGCATCGCCAGCAGTTGACTGTTAAGGGAGGCGAGTGATCCACTGGGTCCAGTGGTGGTGCCGGAGGTGACCACCGACACCACGCTTGCGGTGGCCGTATCGGTGCGATCCAGGTCACCCACCGTCAACGTGCCGCTGCTGGTTAGAGCGGCGTTGGTTTCCGTGACAGCGGCCGCGTCTGTGTTGCTGCCAGCCACGCTGATCGTGGGGCCGTCGTTGCTGCCGGTCACGGTGATCGTCACCGTGGTGGTGGCGCTCAGGGGCGTGGCGGCGGAATCCGTGGCTTTGAGGGTGTAGGTGAGCGTGAGGACTTCGCCAGCGGCCAGATGGTTGAAGGCCTCACTTCCCGAATTGAACGTCCAGCCGAGGCTGGCGCTGGTGGCCGGGCTGGTGATCACCGTGGCCGGCGACAGGCTCAGCATGGCGAGCAGGGCCGCATCGCTGGCGCCCAGCCCTGTGGTGACCCCGGCTTTCACCACCGACAGCAGCGTGGCGCTAACTGTGTTGTTGCCGTCGACGTCGCGCACCGTGATCGAGCCGTTGGCGCTCAGGGCCCCGTTGGTTTCGGTGATGCTTGAGCTGGTGCTCTCTCCGAAGCTGATGCTGAATAGGGGTGCATCGTTAACAGCGTTGATGGTGATGGTGGCGCTGTCTTCAACGGCGCTGAAGGCGGTGCCGCCACCATTGACACGTGCATCCAGGCTGACTCCGGCAGGGCCGCTTTGATCCCAGGCCCGGAAACGGAAACTGCTGCTGCCGTTGGCATCGGCATTGGGCACGAAGCGCAGGCTGTCGCTGGGGCCTAGCAGCAGCGCATTGGCGTTGAGATCCACCAGGCCCGTGGCATTGCTGATGGCGCTCCAGCTGCTGCCGCCGCTGAGCTTGAATTCCCAACTGCCCTTGCTGTTGTCGATCAGGGTGATGGCAATGGCTTCAGGCACACTTCCACTCAGCAGAGCGGCTTCATCAGCTGGTTCACTGATGCTGCCGTCCCCAATGATCTGGGCCACCGTGTTGCCGCTGTTGCTGCCGGAGGCGATGTCTTCGCCGATGGGCGTGATAGTGGGGGAGACCGCCGCATCGAGCAGTGGCGCATCGGCCACCGCAATCACATTGATAGTGACGGTGTTGCTGCTGCTGCTCCAGTCAGCGCCATCGCTCACCGTGTAGCTGAAGCTGGCAGAACCGTCGTAATCACTATTGGTATTCGCCGCCGGTGTGTAGATCAGACGGCTGAGATCGGCGGCAGCGATCACCGCGTCGCTGCTGAGGGTGCTGCCATCGAGGCTGAGGCTGCCCAGCAGATCTGAGCTTCCGAAGTAGATCTTGATCTGGGCCAGGGGGTCCAGATCACTATCCGCGTAGAGGCCGGAAAATTGGCTGAGGCTGAAGCTGTAGGGCGTGTCTTCATCGGTGGTGACGCTCAGATCAGCGGCGGTGGGCAGGGTATTGGTACTGCGCAGAGCGAGGCTGCGGCTGGCATGGAGCGTGGTGTTGCGGGCAACGGCGGGGGCGCTGAACAGGGCCGGAGCGGAGAGCGTGCTGCCATCAATGCCGTATTCCACCAAGCTGGCCAGCGCTGAGGTTTCCTCCCTGTCGTTGATGCCGGCACCGAAGAGACCCAGTGCACCGGCATCCTCAAAACCCTGGCTGAGGGTGAGTGTGTCAAGGGCCCAGGCTTCGTCGCTGCTGGCCTGATTGAGGTTGGAGCTCACCTGAAGGTTGATTCTGGAGGCGAAGTTCTTGGGGAGATCAATCGACACCGTGAAGCGTTGATCGAGGGCACTGCCGCCGCCCACCTGGGCCGCGTTGCCGGCCCCGGACACCACAAAGCCCACTGTCTTGCCGTTGATGGTGGTACTACCGCTGTAGGGGGCTGACATCAGGCTGCTGGTGCCTGCTGTGAGCCCTGGTGATGTGAACAGCAGTGTGCCGTCGATGGACACGCTGAACGTTTCGTTCTCCCAGCTGTCGATTTGCCAGAGGTCAAAGCTGATGCGGCTGTGGGTGTTGTTGAGGGTGAGTGCAACCTCGCTGCTCTGGCCGATGCCGAAGAGCCCCAGCACCGAGTTGGCGCCGAAGCTGGTGCCACTGCCTGCACTCCAGCCCTCGGTGCTGCTGCTGAAGTCCTGCGTGAGCAGGGTTTGGGTTGGGGTGCTGCCGTCGGGTTGGCCAGGCAGCCAGGCTTGATAGCCCGAACCGCCGTAGTTGAGATCGGTGGCCATGCCCGCCGCATCGCCGCTCACCCATTGCCAACCCTGGGCTGGCTCCGTACTGGTGTCGGTTTGATAGAGCCCCAGCCAGAGGTTGGCTTGGTTGCTTTGCCGTGCAAACCAGCCAGCGATCTCCAATTCCTGCAGGCTGCCGATGCGGGCCAGATAGCCCGCCTGGGTGAGCAGCGTGCTGGTTTCAGCGGCGCTGATCGCAGCATTGAAACTGTGCGCTGTGGTGTCGGTTCTGTAGTAGTGGCCGGTGCGCGGGCTGTAGGCCAGGCCCGCCTGATCCACGATCAGGGCGTTGCCCGCTGCCGCGCTTTGGCTGATGGCGCTACTCAGAGCCGAGGGCAGGCTGAGCGGATTGGAGCCGAACTCCACCAGATAGCGCTGATTGCTGCCCGTGCTGGTGGTGCTGCTTCCCGAGGCGGTGAGGCTGTTGCCCCCGGCATTGAGGGTTTGGCCCTGCAGGGGCCCAGTGCTCCAGGTGAAACCACTGCCCAAGCTGGTGGCACCGGTCCAAGCCGCGCTGAGCCCTGCTTTGTTGAGGAGGGCCCTGCCGATCTGCTGGCTGGTGTGGTCTGCCGGTGTGGCCAGATACCCAGCCTGGCCTTCAACAGAGAGGGTGGCCGCGTCAGTGCCGGCATTGCTCCACGTGTCTACACCTGTGGAGAGGCCGATGTAGTGGCCGGTGGCCAGGTTGTAGTAGTAATCCTTGCCGTCACTAACCACTTTGTTGGCCAGCAGATCGACGTGCAATGAAGCGCTGGTTTCATCGTTGAGGCTGCTGTTGCCACTGCCTCCCTTGTGGACGGCAAACAGCAATTTTTCGCCTTGGACCAGGAGAATCTGCTCGAGGCTCGAGCGGGTGGCGCTGCCGGGTTCAGTGCCACTCACGGCCCCACCGGCGTCGATTTCCGAGATGGTGCCGTTGGCGGTCACCTTGAACAGCTTGTAGGTGGTGCTGGTTTCCGGGCGCGTCTTCCAGAAGCGTGCATCGATGCCATAGACCCCATCCACCGGTGCTGAGAATTCCGCAACGGCCGGGTAGCGGCTGCCGGGGGAGAACGTCACCTCGCCGGGGCGGTAGCTCGCGGTGCCATTGGTGTAGGCGTTGCTGGTATTCGGCAGGAAGCTGAGGGAGCCCCAGTCGGCGTAGGAGGGGCCGTCGGCGTAAACACTGATCAGCTCGCCATTGCTGCTGACGCTGCGGGCCCCGGTGCCGTCCCTGTCGAAGGAGGCCAGACCCGCCACGGCCGTGAACACATCGGCGGAGCTGGTGTTCATCACGCCCAGGTTCCACACCCCCTGGGCCACGCCAGCACCACGGGGTTCGTAGTCGCGGCCGAGATTCCAGTTGCTGCTTGCGCGGTTGTCGGCATCTCCGGCCAGGGAGTACCAGGCCACCAGGTTGGCTTCGTAGCCGCTCAGGGTCTGGTTGCGATCCAGGGAGGCGCCGATTTCGGGCTGCGTGAGCGTGCGGCTCCAGACGCGTAGGTCGTTGATCGCCCCTTTCCAGTAATTGGCCTGGTCGGAGCTGTCGCTGATGCGGTGATCACGGCCGATGCGCAGGCCCGTTCCGGCAATGGCATTGCTGAGCTGGCCACTGCCGATGCGGATGCCATCGATGTAAAGGGTGCCGTTGGTGGCGCTCGTGCCGTTCTTAATCAGCGTGTATTGGTGCCAGCCGCCATCGCTGGGCATGGCTCCGGCGAGTGTCCACAGCTCGCCGATGCGCAGGTCGCCATTGCCGGTTTTCTCGATCGAAACGCTTTCCCCGGAGACGCCGCCTCCCTGGGAGAAGATTGTGAACGTGCTGCTGTTGCCAGCGGTCGTGATGCTGGTGTCCGCCTGGGCCCAGACGGAGATTGTCCAGTCGCCCGCCATCGGCACCGCAGGGCGCAGGGTTTCGATGTAGTCGTCGATGCCGTCGAGATGCAGAGCCTGGCGGGTGTCGTCGGTGCTGGCCGTCACAACGACGTTGATGCTGCGCTGGTTGTCGTTGGTGGTGTTGCTGGTGCTGAAGCTCAGGGTGCGCAGCACCTGTTGGTAGTCGGCAGCGGTGGCGTCACCACTGAGGGTGAGCACCCCTTTGCTGTTGTCGTAGCTGGCGGTGATCTTGCCGCTGATGCCTGTGGCAGCGAGCGCATCCCCCGGCACGAAGCTGCCGCTCCCCTGATCCACCAGGGTGAGGGTGGCCTTGTGAATGGTGTCGTAGCTGGCCTGGCTGGTGAGCGCCGCATCCGGATCCACCAGACGGAGGCCTGGATCCACCAGCACCGGAGTGCCCACCGCCGCACCGGCGCTAGGCCGCACCACCAGCGTTCTGCCAGTGGAGCTGCTCAGCTCCGGTGGACGATCAGTGAGCGCCGAGACGTTAATGGTGGTGGACACGGCGCTGCTGGCGTAGCCGAGCCCATCGGAACCGTTCCAGCTAAAGCTGGTGCTGCCGCTGAATCCGTTATTGGGCGTGAAGCGCAGTTTGCCAAGATCCGCATTGGCGATCTCCTGGTTGGCGGCGATGGCTTCGCCACTGTCTTGGCTGCCGTTGCCATTGGCATCCAGCCACAGGTTGCCGTTGGCGGGTAGCGCCGTGACTTTGATCAGTTGCAGTGATGTGCCTAGGCCGGTATCGCCGCTGCCTGTGCTGTCGGGATCAGTGAAGCTGAAGTCACTGGCGGCAAAGCTGAGGATTCCCCCTTGCCCAACGGCTTTGGTGGTGCCGCTGACAAGCGGCAGATCATTCACTGCCGCGACGCTGACCTGAACTTGAACTGGTGAAGCGGAAGCGGCGGAACCGTCGGTGGCGGAGACGCTGAAAGCGTTGAGGGTGCCACTGGCGTTAGCGGCGGCTTTCCACTGCAGTTTTTCGCCGGCGGCGAGGAGTGTGGAACCGGCGGTAACGGCGACCCAGGCGCCGCTGCCTGAATTAGCGGTGGCATCCCATTTATTGAGGGTGCCGGTGGAGACGGAATCGATGCGGAAGCTGAGTGCATCGCCATCAACATCGGCTGCATTAGAGGCAGCGAAGAGATCTGCGTAGACGATCTCTTTAAAAGAGTCTTCTACAGCGCCAGTGATGGTGGCAACAGTGGTGAGGGTGGGTGGACGATTGGTCGAGAGCTCGGCTTGAAACAGTTGGCCGGCAACGTTGAGCAAGATATGGTCGTCATCAGCATCAAGCGTTGTTAGTTGGGTTAGGCCACGGCCCACAAGCGCAGTTGCCAGCCGTTCTCCCTCATCGCCAGCGGTATCGGCCAGCCCCGCCTGCGTTTCGAGCCAATGGCCCAACTCCTCGACCAGCACAGCCTGCAGGCGAGTTCCCACGCTTCCCAGGTCCTGATCGATCAAGATCAGGTTGTGGCTGGCCACAAAAACGCCCTGGATGCTGGCGGCTTCAAAGCTGGCGCGATAGAGCTGGGGCTCCAGATCGCGGCTCAAGAAGCGCTCAAGCACCGGCTCCATCGACACCAGGGCGCTGTGGCCATAGGCTCTGACCAGCGCCGCCTGCAGCTGGCCGCTCTGCTGGGCGCTGAGCAGCACGCTGCGGGCCTGATCGAGCAGCTGAGGGTCAGCGGCGCCAATGCTGACTGCGGTGCTGGTGTGGCGCTCAGCAGCGGTGGGTTCAGGCGCTGGCGCCAGCGTCAGCTCGGGTGTGGTGCCTGTGAGGGCGGCCAGCTGCTCCAGCAGCGGGGCTACGGCTTCATCGCCGGTGGGCACCACCAGCTTGAGCAGGGCACCACTGTGTAAGCCCCTGGCCCATCCCTTGAGCTGCTCGCTGCTGGCCGCCAGGGTTTCGGCACCGAGTTGGTCGCGGCCCAGGGCTAGGAAGCCTTGCTCGGCCGGCACCACCAGCACCAGGGCGCCATAGCCCTGGCCAGGGTTCTGGCGATTCAGCAGCGCGCTGATCTGCTCCAGGCCGCTCTGGTCGCGCTCGAGCAGCAGCAGCTCTGTGCGTTCCGGACTGGTTTCAACCAGCTGCGACCAGTTGGCAATGCGGGTGTCGAGCACCAGCAGGGTGCGGCCCGCTGCCTCGGCAGCGGATGACCCGTTGCCGCTGCCGGGGCTGGCTGGGAGCTGGAGCTCCTCGAGGCTCGAGTGCAGCACCACACCATCGATGGCGGCAACCTCGCGCTGAGCCGCCATCCACTGCAGCTGCTGGATGACCCGCTCGAGGCTGCGGCCCAGCTCGGCATCGGCGCCGATGGGCTCATTGGGCTTCCACTCGGAACCCTGGGGCTGGGCAAGACCGTCCGACAGCTCCCCAGAAGAATCGTTCCGGCCCCGTAAAAGGTCGGCGCCAGAACCCAGCGGACGCAGGGTGGGGTCGATCGCGTGAACTCTCTTTCAAAGAATTATTGACTCTAGTTTGTCACAAATATGGATTCGTTTGAGGCATCACAACACCCAATCTGCCGGTTTCCCCACCGCTGGTGGCTTGAGGGGTTATGGGCACAGGTAGTGGCGCTGAGCTGGAGAGGCAGACCAAGGGGAGTCCCGTGGGGACTTTGATTGCCACCAGGCGCAATGCCGCTCAAGGCCAGCGTCAAAACGCGTGGCCTGGAAGTACCGGCCCAGCGGGAAACCGGCAAAGCCCTGGTTGGCGGTAGGCAGCCAGTGACTGATCGAAAACCTGGTCAAACAAGCTGCTCAAAGCTGTCCAGGTCGGTGGACGGGTCATCGATGACCTGGGCCCGGCGATGGGCTTGGGCGATCGGGTCCAGACTCCAGAACGATCGAGCCGGGCTCCATGGATCTGCTGGCTGCCCTAGGGGCGCGGGGGCCAGAGCTGGCCCTGCACTTACCGGCCCACGGCCGCGGCCGCGGCCTGGCCCCGCCCCTGGCGGCCCTCCTGCGCCAGCCGCCGGCCAGCTGGGACCTGCCCGAATTGCCCAGCATCGGCGGTCCGCTCGAAGCCGAGGGGGCCGTGGCCGAGAGCCAGGCCGCCACGGCCGCCCTGCTGGGGGCAGAGCGCTGTTGGTATGGGGTGAACGGCGCCAGCGGCCTGCTGCAGGCGGCCCTGCTGGGCCTGGCCGATCCGGGCCAGCGGGTGCTTGTGCCCCGCAACCTGCACCGCAGCCTGTTGCATGGCTGCCTGCTCGGCCAGCTGCAGCCGCTGCTCTTCGACCTGCCCTTCGATCCAGCCACGGGCCTGTGGCAGCCCCCGCCGGCTGAGCACCTGGAGCGGGTGTTGGCAGCGGCCCTGGCGGCCGGTCCCCTGGCGGCGGTGGTGCTGGTGTCGCCCAGCTACCAAGGCCTCTCGGGCGATCTGGCGGCCCAGATCGCCGTGTGCCACCGGGCCGGCCTGCCGGTGCTGGTCGATGGGGCCCACGGGGCCCACGCCGGCCTGGCGCCGGGCCTGCCGGCCTCCGCCCTGGCCTGCGGCGCCGATCTGGTGGTGCTCTCCCTGCAGAAGGCGGCCGGGGGGCTGGCCCAAAGTGCCGTGCTGCTCCAGGCCGGCGAGCGGGTGGAGCCGGCCCGCCTGGAGCGCTCCCTGCTCTGGCTGCAAACCTCCAGCCCCAGCGCCCTGCTGCTGGCCTCCTGCGCCGCCAGCCTCCAGTTCCTCCATGGCGATCGGGGCCGCCGCCAGTTGGGGCGGGCCCTAGACCTGGCGGGGCGGCTGCGCCAGCGACTGGGCGCGGCGGGCCTGCCCCTGGTGGCCAACCAGGATCCCCTGCGGCTGGTGCTGCACGCCGCCGCCCTGGGCATCTCGGGCCTGGCCGCCGACGATTGGCTGCTGCCCCGGGGCGTGATCGCCGAGCTGCCCGAGCCCGGCTGCCTCACCTTTTGCTTGGGCACGGTGCCGCCGGCGGGCCTGCTCAGGCGCCTGCCCCGCCAGCTTCTGGCCCTTGGCCGCGCCCTCGGCGCCCCGCCCTTGCCCCCCTTCCAGGCGCCGCCGCTGCCCCTGGTGGCGGAACCCGAGCTGGCCTTGGGCCAGGCCTGGCGAGCGCCCGTCGAGGCCCTGCCCCTGGAGGCGCTGGAGGGTCGCATCGCCGCCGAGGCCCTCTGCCCCTATCCCCCCGGGATTCCAGTGCTGATTCCCGGCGAGCGGGTCGATGGGCCGAGGCTCGCCTGGCTGCTGGCCCAGCGGCGGCTCTGGCCGGGCCAGATCCCTGATACGGTGAGGGTTGTGGCCCCTTGAGTTCGGCGCCCTTGAACACGCCGCCTGACGGCCCCTTCCAGTGGGATTTCGTCACCCCGGGGCTGCCCGATGCGCTGTTTGCCGAAGCCCCTGGCTTCAGCCCCACGCCGATGGAACTGCGCGTGATGCTGCTGGCCCATCTGCGGCCCCGCGCCGATTCCTTGGTGTGGGATGTGGGCGGCGGCACCGGCGCCCTGGCCCTGGAGATTGCCCGGCTGATGCCCGCGGGCCAGGTGCACACCCTGGAGCGGGACCCGGATGCGATCGAGTTGCTGCAACGTAACCAACGCCGCTTCGGCATCGGCAATTTGCATATTCACGCGGGCGTTGCCCCCGAGGGCCTGGCCCAGCTGCCGCCTCGCCCCGACCGGGTGCTGCTCGAGGTGGGCCGCCCCCTCAGTGATGTGTTGCGGTTGGTTTGGGAGGCCCTGCAGCCGGCTGGGCGCCTGGTGATCAGCACCGCCAGCTTGGAGGGCCTGGTCGATGCCACCGATACCCTGGGCCAATTGGAGGCCGTGGATCTGCAGGTTGTTCAGGCCACCGTGCATCGCATGCAGCGTCGCGGCAGCCAGGCCCGGTTGGCGGCCGCCGAACCCCTGTTCCTGATCGCCGCCGAACGGCCCGTGCCTGTCCCTTGAGTGTTCCGCCTGTCCCCGGCCGCACCTCTCCCCAGCGCTTGCTGAGCGGCTACGGCGCCGGTGCCTTTGGCTTGCTGGTGGTGGGCCTGGGTGGCTGGTGGTTCACCTTGGCCCTGGGCGTGATCGTGCACCTGGGCTTGCTCGAGTTCTTTCGCCTGGCCCAGTTCAAGGGCATTCGGCCGGCGGTGAAAACCACCCTGGTGGTCTGCCAGTTGCTGCTGATCACCACCCAGTGGGCCAACGGCGATGTCAGTGGCGTCGGTTTTTCCTCGCAGCTGGCGGCCGATCTGGCGGCGGCGGTGGTGCCTGTGTCAGGCGCCGTGATCTGCGGCTGGCTGTTGCTGCAACCGGTCACCGGCACGATCGCCGACATCGCCGCCTCGATTTTTGGCCTCTTCTATCTGGGCTTTTTGCCCAGCCATTGGATTCGCCTGCGCGATCTCACCGATCCCCAGCTGGCTCCGCGCCTGGCCGAGCACTGGCCTGCCATCCCCTCTGGCATGGCGCTCACCTTGATCGGCTGCCTGTTGGTGGTGGCCACCGACATCGGCGCCTACGTGATCGGCCGGCGCCTGGGCCGCCACCCCCTCTCGCCGATTTCGCCCGGCAAGACCGTCGAAGGGGCCCTCGGAGGGGTGGCCTGTGCGGTGCTGGTGGGCGGCCTGGGCGGGGTGGCCCTGGGCTGGCCCTGGGGCTGGGCCCTCGGGGGTGTGCTCGGTGGGGGCGTGGCGGTGTTTGCCCTGGTGGGCGATCTCACCGAATCGATGATGAAACGGGATGCGGGTGTTAAGGATTCCGGCGATGTGATCCCAGGCCACGGCGGCATTCTGGATCGCATCGACAGCTTTTTGTTCACCCCGGCGGTGTTCTTTTATGGCGTCAAGTTGCTGTTGCCCTTAGTGAGTTAGGGGGCTGGTGGCATCGCCCCTTAAGGGGACACCTGGGCTTCCCCGTGCAGTTCCAGCTGGCCTGCGGTGATGCGGGCCCGCTCGATGCGGATGTTGGGGTCGGCGGGCAACCGGGTGCGGCGCTGGCCATCGAGGCTGTGGAGCTCCAGGGCCCCATCCACGGCCTTGGGCCGGGTGGCCAGCTGCCGCTTGGGCTGGTCGCCCGGGTCCCCTGAGGCCAGAACCAGGGCCCCATCGCTGATGGCCAGCTCACCCAGGCTGGGGGCGTCGAGCAGGTCCTGGGCCAAGCCGTCGGCCAGGGGGCGCCAGCGGCGATCCCCCAGGCCGCGGTCGAGGCCAACGCCACTGAACAGCACCTGGCCCCGCACGGCAAAGGGGTGGTCCAAGGTCAGCCCCTGGCCCTTAAGCAATAGGCCCGTTTTCAGCTGGATCGGGCCGCTGCGCAGCTCCACCCGCTCCATCGGCAAGCCGGCAAATTCCACTCCCGATGCCACCAGGGTGACCCCCTCGAGCCGGCCCCGCAGCAACTGCAGGGCGGATCCATGCAACTGCAACTCCAACTGGGCAACGGCGTCGCACTGCTGCTTGATCCAGAACTGCAGACCCGAGGCCAGCAGCTGCAGCACCGGCCCTGACTCCGGGGATGGTCCTGTCATGGCTGGCGATCTCGGAGCTGCTGCCAGGCTTGGGCCACGGCAGCGGGTTGGTCGATGTGGGGCAGGTGGCCGCAGGCATCCAGCTCCTGAACCCGATCCCCCAGCAGGGCCAGGGCGGCCCGTTTCTGGGGCGGCCTCAAGATCCGATCCTCCTTGCCCCAGAGCACCTGCAGGGGCTGGGGTGGCAGGGGGTTGCCGCAGCCGGCAAAGCCGCCGCTGCGGGCGAAGGCCCCCAGGGCTTGGGCCCAGCCTGGACTGGCCAGATGCAGGGAGGCGATCTCCAGTTCGGCCGGGCCCACGTCCCGATCCGGATCGGCGAAGGCACTGCGGCAGAGGCCGCGGCGCACCCCCGCTTGGGCCAAAAAACGCACCCCCAGCGCATCGAGCAGGGGTGGCACGGGCATGGGGCGTCCGGTGAGGCCGGCGGGCGCCAAGAGCAACAGGCGAGCGATGGCCTCGCTCTGGCGGCGGGCCAGCTCCACGGCCACCGAGCCGCCCATCGACGCCCCAATCAGGCCGATGGGTCCTTGGCTGGTTTGCCGGATCCGGGCTAGCACCGCCTCCAGGTGGGCCAGGACCGCCTGGGGGTTGTAGGCGGCGCCGGCGGGCCTGGGGGTAAAGCCAAAGCCGAAGAGGTCAGGGATCACCAGCTGGTGCTCCTGGGCCAACAGCGGCACCAGTCGCCGGAATTCCAGAAAGCAACTATCAAAGCCATGCAAGAGCAGCAGCGGCGGTCCCTCGCCGACCACGGCCACGGGCCACCCGTCCCCTGCCATGGCCCAGTCCCCTGGTCCGGCTCCAGCTAGCTCCGGCAGCTCCCACCACTGCACCGCCGCCGCCAGGCTGCGCCCCAGCGGATCGAGCAGCTCGGTAGCGGCGTCGCGAACCAGCTGCTGCTGGCGGCTGGGGGGCGGGGAAAGGGCAACCAAGGGCTTCAGGTCTGGCGGGGGCTGGCCACCGGAACGGTGGTGGTGCTGACCAGGGCGGTGAGCAGGTCGTCGCTGCTCACCGCAAAGGGCAGGTTGTGCAGGTCCGAGTCCGGCCGGCAGGCGAAGGCGCAGATCGCCTTCAGATCGCTGAGGCTGGCGCCTGTCAGGCCTAGATCGGCCAGGTCAATCGGTAGGGCAAGGCTGCGGAAGAAGGGCAGCAGCTGGCGCCGGGCCTGGGCTGCCAGCAGGTTGCCGCCCACCAGTTCTTCGAGGCGCAGCTGCACCAGGATTCCGAAACCAACCTTTTCGCCGTGCAACACCCCATGGGTTTCGGCCAGCTGGGTGAGCCCGTTGTGCACGGCGTGGGCAGCCACCGTGCGGCAGCGCGCCCCGCCCAAGCCGCCGATCAGGCCGGCGGTGAGGGCCGAGGCCTCCGCCACCCGGGCCCAGGTTTCGCTGCCGGGGGCCTGCAGGGCGTCCTGGCCCTCGAGCAGCAGCAGGTCCCGCAATAACCGGGCCTGTTGCACGGCTTGCTGCACGAGGCCATCCCTGCTGGCGCCGCTGCTCACCGAAGCCTCGTACCACTTGGCCATGGCATCGGCGATGCCGCTAGCCAGGGTGCGCGCCGGGGCCTGGGCCACCAGATCGTGGTCAAAGATCAGCAGATCGGGGCAGCGATCGAGGGCTACATCGCCGCGGAAAGCACCCAGGGGGGAATACACATTGGCTAGGGCTGTCCAACCGGCGCAGGTGGCCGCGCTGGTGGGCACGGTGATGCAGGGCAGCCCCAGGCGGTGGGCTAGGAGTTTGCCGGCATCGAGCACCTTGCCGCCGCCAATGGCGATTACGCCATCGCAGGGGGCCTGGCTGGCCCGGGGAGCCAAAGCTCGTAAGTCGTCTTCGCAGCAATCGAACTGCAGCTCCGCCGCTAGGGGCTCGAGCCCATGGGAGATCAGATCCTGGAGGAGGCCCGTCCGTAACGGGGCCGTGGCCCCACTGCGGCCGAGCACCAGGGGCCTGGCGACCAGGTCGCTGATGGCTCCCTGGGCCTGCTGCCAGGCCCCTCTGCCGCGCAGCACCCGGGCTGGAGCGATGGCGTTTTGGGTGCAGCGGGAGCCCATGGACGCCTGCGGGTTAAGGCCCACCATAGAAGCGGCATTTGGACCGGCACCGATGGCGTCCCCCTACCAACCGTCGCTGCTCCGGCTTCTCCACGGCCTCACCAGCTTCGGGGTCCTTGGGGCTTGGGTCAGTGGCGTTCTGATCTACAGCGCCTACGACGGCCGCTGGGGCAAGTTGCCGATCCAGCCCCCGGGCGACTGGATCGAATGGCACGGCTACCTGGGCCTGGTGTTGCTGGTGCCCGCGATCGGCTTGGCCCTCTATTCCTTCAGCCTCGGCCGCCAGCGTTTGGGCCGGGCTAGCAATGCCCTGCCCCTGATTGCCTTGGCCCTTGCCCTAGTCAGTGGCCTGTTGATGGAGGGGGACTGGCTTGAAGAGGGCCAGCTGCAGGCCACCGTCTACAGCCTCCATCTCACTGGCTGGCTCCTGCTGAGCGTGTCTGTCGTGGCCCACGTAGCGGGCCTGGTGCGTCGCGGCGGTTGGCCTTTGGCGGGCTCGATCGTCAGCCTGGCGGTGCGCCCTGGCGATGGCCCTAGGGCCTGGCCGGTCCAGCTTTGGACCTACCTGCGGCGATCGCGTCGCTGAGTGGCGCCTCTGGGGCGCACCACTCAGTCGCGCCACACACTCTTGATTAAATCCCCCTGAAGCCCCAAATCTTTCTCGGCAGACCCTGCGCGCAACCCCCTGGGGCTTGCCTTCCACAGCCGAAGTCTGCTCCCCAATTGGGGCCTAAACTGCAGCCACCATCAGGGTCCAACCCGTCGTTGCAACGATGACCATCAAAGTCGGCATTAATGGATTTGGTCGCATTGGCCGGTTGGTCTTTCGCCGGGCCTGCACCCTGGCCAACGTGGAGGTGGTGGCGATCAACGATCTGATCGACGTTGATTACATCGCCTACATGCTCAAGTACGACTCCACCCATGGCCGCTTCGATGGCGATGTACGGGTCGAAAATGGCCAGTTGGTGGTCAATGGCAAGGCGATTCGCATCACTGGCGAGCGCAATCCTGCCGACCTGCGCTGGAACGAGGTCGGGGTTGACACCGTGCTCGAATCCACCGGCCTGTTCCTCACCGATGCCAGCGCCAGGGCCCATCTTCAGGCCGGTGCCCGCCGGGTGGTCATGTCGGCGCCCTCGAAAGACGACACGCCGATTTTCGTGATGGGGGTCAACCACCACACCTACGCCGGCCAGGAGATCGTCTCCAACGCCTCCTGCACCACCAA
>Ga0310333_100242_pt1 | contig 15444 bp, 9 predicted proteins | sample LakMicSRFTotalB7_FD_195547 | JGI IMG/M metagenome (GOLD analysis project Ga0310333, IMG submission 195547) | Enriched freshwater cyanobacterial communities from Lake Michigan, Michigan, United States - MI23.SRFL.Total.B7 (v2) (version 2) | ecosystem: Environmental > Aquatic > Freshwater > Lake... | reverse complement strand
TCGCCGGACGGTCCAAGCTCAGGTAATCGAGCCCCACATCCAGCAAAAACTTCAGGCGCATGCGGATCTCCCGCAGCACCAAATCACCGATCTGGATTTGGCGAGGATTGAGTAATGGCGACGCGCCCTCACTCGCCCCTACCCCCATCAAAGCTTCAATCCTGGAGAGGGTTTCGCCCACGCTCACCGCCGTGAGCTCATGGATGGCGTAGGGGCCCACCCGCACGGCCAGGGCCTCGGGTTTGAGCCGCAGGCCATGGCAGGTGGCACAGGGCACCAGTTCCAGAAACTTCTCCAATTTTTGGCGAATGGATTCGCCGCTGGCGTCGCGGAGCTGCCGCTCCAAAATCGGCAGGATGCCCTCAAACGGCCGCTCGTAACCGGCGCTCTTTTGATAGCGGCTATCCGCCTTAATCATGATCGCTTCCCGGCTGCCATTGAGCAGCACATCCCGCTGCTCATCGGTTAACTGGTTCCAGGGGGTTTTGATCTCGAAATTGAACGCTTCCCCCACCGAATACAACAGGGAGAAGTAGTAGCTGTTGTCTTTTTCAGCCCACGGAGCAATGGCCGCATACACCGGCAACGACGGCTCGGGCACCACCCGTTCCGCGGTGAACTGGCGCAAATGGCCGATGCCATGGCAATCGGCGCAGGCTCCATAGGGGCTGTTGAACGAAAACAATCGGGGGGAGAGCTCCTCCATCACCGCCCCGTGCACCGGGCAGGCGAAATTCTCGGAATAGAGCCGCTCGCGCTCCACACCCTCGGGCAACTCCTCACCTGCCTTGGGCACCACCTCCACCAGCGCCAGACCATCGCCGCGCTTCAGGGCCGTGCGGAGGGAATCGGTGAGCCGTTCCTGAACGCCCTCCCGCGACACCAGGCGATCCACCACCACTTCGATGTTGTGGGCGTGGTTCTTATCCAGTTCGATGTTGTCGGCGAGTTCCCGCACCTCGCCATTGATCCGCACCCGGGCAAAACCCTCCGCCACCAGGCCCCCCAGCAACTTCACATGGGTGCCCTTCTTGCCCCGCACCACCGGTGCCAGCAGCTGATACCGGATCCCTTCCGGCAGGGCCACGATCTGGTCCACCATCTCGTCGATGGTTTGGGGACGGATCGAGCGATCGCACTGGGGGCAGTGGGGTTCTCCGGCGCGGCCGAAAAGCAGACGCAGATAATCCTGGATTTCCGTCACCGTGCCCACGGTGGAGCGGGGGTTGTGGCTGGTGGATTTCTGATCGATCGAAATGGCTGGCGACAGCCCCTCAATCGCATCCACATCGGGCTTGTCCACCTGGCCGAGAAACTGGCGCGCATAGGCGGACAGGCTCTCGACGTACCGCCGCTGCCCCTCGGCAAAGATCGTGTCGAAGGCCAGGGAGCTCTTGCCACTGCCACTCACACCGGTGAAAACCACCAGCCGGTTGCGGGGAATCGTCAGATCAACATTCTTGAGATTGTGCTGGCGGGCACCCCGCACCCGGATCACATTCTCGAGGGATCCCCCGCTCAGCACCGCGCTGCCGTCCAGGTCAGCGGCTTTCTCGTGGACGGTCTTGGCGAGGGTTCGGGTGGCGGAACCGGCGGCAGCAGAGCTCTTGGCGCGGGGCATCCAGCCGTCACAGCAACGGCCGATTCTATCGGGGTCTGTCCCGGACTTGTAAGGATTTCCCTAGGTCAGGGTATTGATCGCTCGAGCAACGATCACGATAAAGACCAAAATCATGCAAAGCGTGTGAACAACCTGGGTCCATTTCAATCGGTCACCAATCACTGCATGGCCCTCCGGAGCGCCAAAGGTATTACTGGAAACCAAGGTAAAGAAAACATAATCAACCAACCTCGGCACCCATACACCAGAGCCGTTTAAGTCCCTCTGCATAGCTTCTTCAGGAAATAAAATCCCATAGGGAATTCCAGTGCGATCTTTCCCATCAATACCGCCAGAAACGAGCCGTTGATTTCTAAATGGATAATCCAAAAACCAATACCAAAAAAGGAAGATTAGATTAATTGAGAAATAAAGAGCAAGGGATTCACCCAGCAATTCATAGGAGGCTATATCAACAAAATAAATAGCTAGATTTATAGCAAAAAGATTAGACACTAGTTGCATCGTTGCCAAGAGGCCAAGAAGCCGGACGTCCCAGCGACTTAGATTTCTACTCCGCAAAATATTTGGCAGAATTTTAACGAGAAAGAAGATTAGGAACGCACTCAATAAAAATAAATACCCCCCAACCAAAAACCCAAAGAGCTGATCAGAAAATGGGCGAACAGAAACCCTATGAAAATTCAATTCAAATAAAATTCGTGCCCTAAGCAGAAGATCAATCAAAGAAGAAAGCACTAATGCAAAGACATAAGGAGCCGCACTTCGTGCCGAAACCAAACGGGGTCCCACTCAAACCACCCCTTTTTGGAGCGCTGTTTTATCGAGGAGGCTGGCCGCGTAGCTGAGGGCCTCACCGCTATCCCCCCCAGCCAACTCAGCCAACTCGGCTTCCCGGGCCTGGGTGTCCCGCAGATGGGACACCCGCGTGAGGGTTTGGCCTTCCTCCACCGCTTTGCTCACCCGGAAGTGGTGGTCGGCCGCCGCGGCCACCAGGGGCTGGTGGGTCACGCAGAACACCTGGCGCTGGGCGGCCAGGCGGCGCAGCAGCTCCGCCATGGCCCCACTCACCCGGCCACTCACGCCCGTGTCGATCTCATCGAACAGCAAGGTGACATGGGGATCCGCTGCCGCCAAGCAGGTTTTCAGCGCCAGCAAAAAGCGACTCATCTCACCGCCCGACGCCACCTCTGCCAAGGGGGCCAGCGGTTGGCCCGGGTTGGCCGAAAACAAAAACTGAACGGCATCAGCACCGTCTTCGGTGGCCGTGGTGGGTTCAATCGCCACCGCAAAGCGCACATTGGCCAACCCCATCGGCCGCAGGGCTTCCATCAACTGCTGCTCGAGGCCATGGGCAGCGGCCCGGCGCTGATCGCCCAAGGCTGCGTTAACCCGATCCCTGTGCTGGCGGGCCCTTAACTCGGCCTGTTCCAGGCCCTGGATCGAGGCTTCCACCCCCCCCGGTGCCAGGTGCTCGCGCAATTGGTCGCGCAGGCCAATCAACTGGGCCAGATCCAACCCATGGCGGCGCTCCAGGCTTTTGAGCAGGGCCATCCGCTCCTGCAGGGCAGCCAGGCTTTCCGGGTCGCTCTCCAGGGAAGCCCCGTAGCGATCCAGGTCGCGGGCCAAATCCTGCAGGGCCACCAAGCCATCGGTGCAGGATTGCCGCAGGGGTTGCAGGGCGCTGTCCAGGACTTCCATCTGGGACAACTCCTGCTCACAGGCCGCCAGATGATCCAGCACCGATGGCGCCTGTTCGGCTCCTTCCACCAGGCGACCAACCAAGGTGCCCACCCCTTCCTGGAGGCGCACCCCATGGGCCAGGCGGTTTTCTTCGGCCTCGAGTCGCGCCCGCTCCTGGGGATCCTCCAATTGGGCCGCCTCCAGATCGGCCAGCACCTGCTCCTGCTCTGAGCGTTGGGCCTGGAGTTGGTCTCTTTGGCTTCGGGCTAGCTCGAGGGCTTGGGCCGCCTGCTTCCAAGCGCGGCAGGCCTGCACCACGGGCTCCAGCAAGGGTTGCAAGGCTTCCCCGCCGCAGCGATCCAGCCAGCGCCGCTGCTGGCCTGGCCGCGCCAGTTGCTGGGTTTGCCCCTGAACGGTGAGATCCAACAACAGCGGCCGCAGATCCTGAATTTGGGCACGACTGACAACCACGCCATTGAGGCGGTTGCGGCTCGTGAGCCGCTCCTCACTGAGGCGCCATTCCCGGCTCAAGACCAACTCCCCCTCTTCGGCTTCCAGCTCCTGTTCCCCCAACCAAGCCTGCAAGGGCGGCGTGAGGCTGAAGCTGGCCTCAATCAAGCCCCGGCCGCTACCGCGCCGCAGCAGGCGGGCCCCGGCGCTGCCTTGGGCACCCCCCAACAGGGCATCCAGCGCATCGAGCAGGATCGATTTACCCGCCCCAGTTTCGCCGGTCAACACGGTGAATCCCGACTGGAACGCCAGGTCCAAGCGCTCGATCAGGGCAATATTTTCAAGCCGCAAACCCGTGAGCACCGTGGCTTCCGCAAGGCTGGGGTAATGGGCCGAACCGTAGCGGCAGTCTGATTCGTTTAGAAGGGGGGTCGGCCCGAGTGAAGGCCCTGAGCTGAAGGTCTAAAGGCATGCCCAACGAACTCGGCGACTTCATTGAGGCCTCTGGCCTCCTCAGCTACGACCCGGAAGCGATTACCCGGATCTATGCGGGCCATCCCCAAAGGCTGATCAAGCGCCTCTGGCAAACCCTGGTCCCGATTGGCCTGTACCTGCTTGGGGTCAGCACCGACTGGCTGTTTGGATTGCTAAAAAACAAGGAGCGGTCCAGGCAGCGGGCCAAGGAAGCCGCCGAATTGCTCGTGGATCTGGGGCCCGCCTTCATCAAGGCCGGCCAAGCCCTCTCCACCCGGCCCGACATCGTGCCGCCGGTGCTCCTGGAGGAGCTCGCCCAGCTCCAAGACCAACTGCCTGGTTTCGACAGCGCCCTGGCCATGGCCTGCATCGAGGAGGACCTCGGTGCCCCGATCAGCAGCATCTACGAACAACTCGATAGCGAGCCCATCTCCGCCGCCTCCCTGGGCCAGGTGCACAAGGGGGTGCTCAAATCCGGGGAGGTGGTGGCCGTCAAGGTTCAACGGCCCGGTTTGCGCGAGCAAATCACGCTCGATCTGTACATCGTGCGCAACATCGCCGCCTGGCTGAACCGCAACGTCGGCCTGATCCGCAGCGACCTGGTGGCCCTGATCGACGAGCTGGGCAAGCGGGTGTTTGAGGAGATGGACTACTGCAATGAGGCCAGCAACGCCGAAGCCTTTGCCCGCCTCCATCGCGCCAATCCCCGCATCGCCGTACCCGCCATCTATCGCCACGCCACCAGCCGGCGGGTGCTGACGATGGAATGGATCGATGGGGTGAAGCTCACCAACCTCGAAGCGGTTCGGGGCATCGGCGTCGACCCCGACGACATGGTGGCGGTGGGCGTGAACTGCAGCCTCCAACAACTGCTTGAGCATGGCTTTTTCCATGCCGATCCCCACCCCGGCAACCTGCTAGCCCTGGCCGATGGCCGGCTGGCTTACCTCGATTTCGGGATGATGAGTGAGGTGAGCCGGGAATCGCGCACGGGCCTGATCCAGGCCGTGGTGCACCTGGTGAATCGCAATTTTGGCAAGCTCTCCAAAGATTTCGTCAGCCTGGGATTCCTGGCCGAAGACGTGAATCTCGAACCGATCGTGCCGGCCTTTGAAGGTGTTTTTGGCCAGGCCATCGAGATGGGCGTGAGCCGGATGGATTTCAAGGCCGTCACCGACGACCTCTCCGGCGTGATGTATCGCTTCCCCTTCCGGGTGCCGCCCTACTACGCCCTGATCATTCGCTCGTTGGTCACCCTGGAGGGTATTGCCCTCAGCGTGGATCCAGATTTCAAAATCCTGGGTGCCGCCTACCCCTATTTCGCTAGGCGACTGATGGAAGACCCCGATCCTTCCCTCAGGGAAAGCCTCAAGGAAATGTTGTTTGACGGCGATATTTTCCGTTGGCAGCGCCTCGACAACCTGGTCGCCAGTGCCTCCCAAGGCAGCCAATTGGATCTCGATGGCCTCTTGGACCAAGTGCTCGATTTCCTGTTCTCGTCCAATGGAGGGCTTCTACGCGATCAACTGGTGGATGCGGCCATTCAACGGGTCGATTCCGTGGCTTGGCAAACCACCCTGCGGCTCAGTGGCCGCTTGCCCCAACGGCTCCAGCCCCCGGGGCTGAAACAGCGGGCCGTCGAAGCCGATGCCACCGCCCCGCTGCTGGATCTGGAACCCGTTCGCCAACTTGTCTTAATCCTGCAGGCCCTGCCAGGCTTTGAACCCCAGCTGCTGCTCAAACGCCTGCCCCGGGTTTTAAGCGAACCCAACCTGCGAGACATGGGCTTAAAAGTGGCCAAAGGATTGGCTGAACGCAGCGTGGTTCGCCTGCTGCGGGATGTGCTCGTTCCAGCTTGAGGAGCGGGCCAAAAACCCCTAGGGTCGCAACCATGACATCGACGCACCAACCCTTGAAAAAACGCCGGGCCCTTGTTGCCGCCCTGTTGGGTCTGGGCATGGGGTTGACATCACCTGGGGCGATTGCCGGCGAAAATCTGGTGTTTGTGAGTGGGGCCTTTCGGCGCTCGATCCCCGTTGCCGATCTCGCTTACCTGGCCAAAACCGGCCAAGCACGGGGTTTGACGCAGGATCTCCTCGCCTTCAGTAAACAAAATCCCAAGGAGGTCGCCAAGCTGCTGAACCAATCGGTGAGCTTGCCCATCACCTTGATCAGTCGCCTGCTCAACACCCGCATTGGCGAAGCCGTACTGGAACGGCTCGCCAAGGTGATCTACCCCCTCAAGGCATCCCAGGACGGAGTAGTCGCCCTCAGGTCGGCCGTCATTCTGGGCTTGGCCAATGGCAATGGCTCGATCAATGCCATCTCCTTTCTGCAGGCTTACCCCGTTCCCGAAATCGAAGTGAGCATTCCGGCCTTGATGGCCATGCTGAAAAAAGCGAGCTCCATTGCTGAGCTTGTGCGCTTCTTCTCGGAATCTCCCCTCGATGGGCTGAAGCCTGCGCCGTAGATTCAACCCAGACAGCCTTTTCCCCGTGCCCGTACTCCGATCCCTACGGCGTCTGGGTTATCGGGCCTTCGGTGGCAAACCCACCATGCAGGACTGGCCAGGCCTAATCGAGGCCTACCGGAGCTGGTTGCCCGTCTCCGACAAAACGCCTGTCATCAGCTTGCGGGAAGGGGCCACACCCCTGATACCTGCCCCCGTGATTGCCGAGCAGATCGGCCGGGGGGTGAAGGTGTATCTGAAGTACGACGGCCTCAACCCCACGGGCTCCTTCAAGGACCGGGGCATGACCATGGCGATCAGCAAAGCCAAGGAAGCCGGCTCTGAAGCGGTGATCTGCGCCAGCACGGGCAACACTTCAGCTGCCGCGGCCGCCTACGCCCGGAGGGGCGGCATGCGCGCCTTTGTGCTGATTCCCGATGGCTACGTGGCCCAGGGGAAATTGGCCCAGGCCCTGCTTTATGGAGCCGAGGTGATTGCCATCCAGGGCAACTTCGATACCGCCCTCTCCATTGTTCGCGATGTTGCCGATCAGTACCCGATCACCCTGGTGAATTCGGTGAACCCCTATCGGCTGCAGGGCCAAAAAACGGCAGCCTTCGAGGTGGTGGATGCCCTCGGAGAGGCCCCGGATTGGCTGTGTATTCCCGTGGGGAATGCCGGCAACATCAGCGCCTATTGGATGGGCTTCAATGAATACAGAGAGGCGGGCCACAGCAGCAAATTGCCCAAAATGATGGGCTTCCAGGCCGCTGGATCAGCCCCGCTGGTTCTTGGCCACACGGTGGAGCAGCCCGACACCATTGCCACGGCCATCCGGATTGGCAATCCGGTCAACCGCGAAAAGGCCCTCAAGGTGCGTGAGGAAAGCGGCGGCGACTTCATGGCCGTCACCGACGCGGAAATCATCGATGCCTACAAGCTGCTGGGCAGCAGTGAAGGGGTCTTCTGCGAACCCGCCAGCGCCGCCTCCGTTGCAGGGCTTCTGAAACGCAAACACGAAGTGCCTGCTGGAGCCACCGTGGTCTGTGTCCTCACCGGCAACGGCCTCAAGGACCCAACCACCGCCATCGAACACAACGACGCCAAGTTCCACACAGGCCTAGAAGCCAATACGGACCTGATTGCCAAGGTGTTGGGCTTCTAAACCAATCGCGAAAGCGTCTGATCAAAACCTGAGGAAAACAGGCTGACACAAGGGGAAAGAACGGCATCGGATCCCCAGGCCACCAAGCTTCTTTTTTCCCCAGACCCGGGAAATGGTGGAAAACCAAAACCACTCCCCAAACCACGATCCCCTGTCCCCAGGCATCTTTAAGAAAAAACCATTGCCATAACAAGGTTTAGGAATCTTTTCCCCAGAAACCCCAGCCCCTAAATCTACGGGTTTAAGTTCTTTTCTTTAATCCTTTAATCCTTAATCCGTAAGACCTGGGAATGCCGGTCAGCCCACGTTGCGGTTTGGGCCGGCCTGTGGAAGCGTGGGTGCACGTGTTTGGCCGTGATCCGGCTGTAAGGCCCCAATCCCATGAAGTTGGTTTGCTCCCAATCGGAACTCAGCTCCAGTCTTCAGCTGGTGAGTCGTGCTGTGGCCGGTCGCCCCACCCATCCCGTTTTGGCGAACGTCTTGCTGACCGCGGATGCGGGCACCGGTCGCCTCAGTCTCACGGGCTTTGACCTCAGCCTTGGCATCCAAACCAGCTTGAGCGCCAGCGTTGAAACCAGCGGAGCCATCACCCTGCCGGCCAAGTTGTTTGGTGAAATCGTTTCCAGGCTTTCGGCCGATAGCCCGATCACGTTGAGCTGCGCGGAGGGCACCGAGCAGGTGGAGCTCACCAGCCTCTCTGGTAGCTATCAAATGCGGGGCATGCCCGCCGAAGATTTCCCGGATCTGCCCCTGGTACAGAGCGGCACCCCCATTCGGCTTGAAGCCAATTCCCTCGTCAAAGGCTTGCGGGCCACCCTGTTTGCCAGCAGTGGCGACGAAGCCAAGCAGCTGCTCACCGGTGTACACCTGCGCCTCGATCCCGAGGGACTCGAGTGTGCCGCCACCGACGGCCATCGCCTGGCGGTCCTGCGCCTCGCCCACGGCACCACCGAAAGCATGGACACCACGGAAGGGGAGCCCTTTGCGGTGACGGTGCCGGCCCGCTCCCTGCGGGAACTGGAGCGGTTGTTGTCGGGTCGCCAGTCGGAGGAACCGCTCAGCCTCTTTTGTGAACGGGGCCAGGTGGTGTTCCTGTGGGCCGACCAGGTGCTCACCAGTCGCAGCCTCGATGGCACCTATCCCAATTACCGCCAACTCATTCCTGAAAGTTTTAACCGGCGGATTGGGTCGGATCGCCGCGCGTTGGTGTCAGCCCTGGAGCGGGTGGCGGTCTTAGCTGACCAGCACAACAACGTGGTGAAGCTCAGTGCCGATGCAGCCGCAGGCAAGGTGTTGATCCAGGCCGATGCCCAGGATGTGGGCAGTGGTTCAGAAGCTGTGGCGGCTGAGATCGAAGGGGAGGCGATTCAGATTGCCTTCAACGTGCGCTATCTCTTGGATGGCCTCAAGGCGATGGCCTGTGACCAGGTGGTTCTCCATTGCAATGCGCCCACCACCCCGGCCATTTTGACCCCCGCCGATGGGGCCAATTTCACTTACTTGGTGATGCCTGTTCAGATTCGTAGCTGATTGCCTTGGCCCTTCCCGAGCAATTGCTGTTAAGCGACGTCCTCCGTCGTCGCGTCCATTCCGCCAATGGGGAGGATCAGGGCGCCGGGGTTGCGGTGTGGATGCATCCCCCAGTCCATCGGGTGTTGGGCTGGGTCACCAAGCCAGCTGCTTTTGGCTCCGACCGCCTGGTTTGGCGGCTCAACCAGTTGCGCGGTTTTGCCGAGTTGGAGGCCCTGGTGCAGGGCGATCCTTCCCCTACGGATCAAGCCACGGTGGAGCGTTTGCCCACGTTGATCGACGCGGCTCTGTTGGATCGGCAGCAGGAACCCATTGGCATCGTGGCCGATGCCGCCATTGAGTTCAAAACGGGGCGGATCCTTCACTACCTGGTGAGTCGCAGTGATCCCCGCCTGCCGGGCAGCAGCCGCTGGCGGCTGAGTCCGGATCGGATTATTGATCAACAACCCGCCCAGGTGTTCACCGCTTTGCAGGGATTGGATGACCTTCCCCTGGCTAAGGCCAGTGTGCGCCAGGAATTTCTGCGCCGTTCCAGGCGTTGGCGCGACCAGATGCAAGGGGAAACCGCCCGCCTGCGGGACCAGTTCCAACAGGTGGGTGACCGTTTTGAAGAGCGGGTGGAGGGTTGGCTGGAGGAGCCCCCGTGGGAAGGGGAAACCTGGGACAGGGAATTCCGGGATCAAGGCCAGGATCGCCCTGCTAGAGCCACCCCTGACGATGAAGAAATGGGGGATTGGCCCGAGCAGCCCCAGGATCGCCGCCGCCCCCGATCCAGGGATTACGGGTCAAACGACTCCGATCTTGACCCCTGGATCTGATACTGGAAGGCCGCTGCTGAGCCGTTGTGGTTGCCGCCTCTTTCGACGTACCGGCCTATTCGGTGCCCGATGCGCTGCGTAAGGAGGGCCTGAGCGCGGCCGATTACGAGGAAATTTGCCGTCGATTGGGTCGGGCGCCCAACCGGGCGGAGCTGGGCATGTTTGGGGTGATGTGGTCGGAGCATTGCTGCTATCGCAATTCCAGGCCCCTGTTGGCGGGCTTTCCCACCACAGGCCCTCGCATCCTGGTGGGACCGGGGGAAAACGCCGGTGTGGTGGATTTAGGTGAGGGCCAACGCTTGGCCTTCAAGATCGAAAGCCACAACCACCCCTCAGCGGTGGAGCCGTTTCAAGGGGCAGCCACCGGTGTGGGCGGCATCCTGCGCGACATTTTCACCATGGGGGCCCGGCCGATTGCGCTGCTGAATGCCCTGCGCTTTGGCCCCCTGGAAGACGAGCGCAATGTGGGCTTGATGGAGGGGGTTGTGGCCGGCATCGCCCATTACGGCAATTGCGTGGGCGTTCCCACCGTGGGGGGTGAGGTGGCTTTTGACCCCAGCTACTCCGGCAATCCCCTGGTGAATGCCATGGCCCTCGGGCTAATGGAAACCGACGACATCGTCTGTTCGGGGGCCCAGGGGGTGGGATATCCCGTGGTCTACGTGGGCAGCACCACAGGCCGCGATGGCATGGGCGGCGCCAGCTTTGCCAGCGCCGAACTCACCGAAGCTTCTCTGGATGATCGTCCTGCGGTTCAGGTGGGCGATCCCTTTTTGGAGAAGGGCCTGATCGAAGCCTGTTTGGAGGCCTTCCAGAGTGGCGATGTGGTGGCTGCCCAGGACATGGGTGCCGCTGGCCTCACCTGTAGCTGCTCTGAGATGGCTGCCAAAGGTGGGGTGGGGGTGGAGCTCGACCTCGACAAGGTGCCCGCTCGGGAAGCGGGGATGACGGCCTATGAGTTCCTGCTCAGCGAATCCCAGGAACGCATGCTCTTTGTGGTGAAGCCAGGCAAGGAGGAGGTCTTGATGGCTCGTTTTCGCCGCTGGGGCCTCCAGGCGGCCGTGGTGGGCCGCGTGCTTGCCGACAACATCGTGCGGGTGATTCAAAACGGTGACATTGCGGCAGAGGTGCCTGCCAATGCCCTCGCCGATGACACCCCCATCAACCACCACGACTTGCTCAGCGAACCCCCGGCTGCTATCCAGGCCCATTGGCTCTGGAAGGAGGCCGATCTACCCCTCCCGAGCCAAAGCTGGAACGAGGTTTTGCTGCAGCTGCTCGACGATCCCACCATTGCCAGCAAGCGCTGGGTCTACCGCCAGTACGACCACCAGGTGCAGGCCAACACCGTGGTGCTCCCGGGGGGCGCCGATGCGGCCGTGGTGCGCCTGCGGCCCCAACAGGGAGCAGGCGCCATGGCGAAGGCCACCCGCGGCGTGGCCGCCGTGGTGGATTGCCCGAACCGCTGGGTATACCTCGATCCCGAGCGGGGTGGCATGGCGGCGGTGGCTGAAGCGGCCCGCAACTTGAGCTGCGTGGGGGCCGAACCCCTGGCGATCACCGACAACCTCAATTTCCCCTCCCCCGAAACCCCTACGGGCTATTGGCAATTGGCCATGGCCTGTCGGGGTTTGGCGGCGGCTTGCACGGCCCTGGATACCCCGGTGACCGGTGGCAACGTCTCCCTCTACAACGAGACCCGTTTGCCCGATGGCCGGATGCAGCCCATCCATCCCACTCCTGTGGTGGGCATGGTGGGTTTGGTCCACGATTTGGCCCATGTCACCGGTTTGGCTTGGCGCGAAGCCGGCGATGCCATTTGGTTGTTGGGTGCCCCCCTGGCTGCGGGTCCCGATGAACGGGTGACCTTGGCGGGCACCAGCTACCTGGAGCGTATCCACGGCCAACTCACCGGGCGTCCCCCGGTGATTGACCTTGCCCTGGAGCGGGCGGTTCAAGCCTTCCTGCGCCAAGCGATTAGCCAGGGCTTGGTGGCTTCAGCCCACGACCTCAGCGATGGGGGTCTGGCCGTGGCCGCGGCGGAATGCTGCATGGCCTCTGGATTGGGCGCCCACCTCGAGCTGCCGGCAGGCAATGGCCGTTTGGATCACCTGTTGTTTGCCGAAGGTGGGGCCCGGATTCTGGTGAGTGTTCCCCCGGTTCAAACCATGGCTTGGCAGCAGGCCCTGGACCAGGCCAGATCTGCTGGCCACGACGTGCCGGCCCAATGTCTTGGCGTGGTGGCGGCGGGCGCCGATTTCTCCATCAGCCAGGCCGGAACCCCCTTGCTGGAGGTACCGATCGACCAGTTGTGCACCACGTTTGAGCAGGCCATTCCCCGCCGCATGGGAGCCGATCTGCCTCCCACGGTTTGATGGTTCGTGTTGATGCAGAATGAAAATTCATGCTGGACAGCGAACGGGCCTGTGGTTGTAGAGCGTCCCGATCAGCCAGAGCGTCCCGACAAACCGGAGGAGGCTTGCGGCGTTTACGCCGTTTTGGCTGCGGGTCAACCAGTGGCGAACCTCACCTATTTCGGCCTTTACGCCCTCCAACACCGCGGCCAAGAATCGGCCGGGATCGCGGTCTTTGATGCCGAGAACAAGGTTCGGCTCCACAAGGACATGGGCCTGGTGAGCCAGGTGTTTGACCAGGCCATGCTCGAGCGGATGCCGGGCGATCTGGCCATTGGCCATAACCGGTATTCCACAACGGGCAGCAGCAAGGTTTGCAATGCCCAGCCGGTCGTTTTGATGACCCGGTCGGGCCCCTTTGCCCTGGCCCACAACGGCAATTTGGTGAACGCCACCGAATTGCGCGAAGAGTTGGCTGATATCGCCAGTGAACTCACCTCCACCACCGATTCCGAACTGATTGCCTTTGCTATTCAGGGCGCCGTCAATGGCGGTTTGGATTGGGACCAGGCAATTCGCCAAGCGGCAGGACGTTGTCGGGGCGCCTTCAGCTTGGTGATTGGCACCCCTGCGGGCCTGTTTGCCCTGCGCGATGGCCATGGCATCCGGCCTTTGGTGTTTGGCCACATGGGTGAGCTGGAGCAGGCCCAGTGGGTGGTGAGCAGTGAAACCTGTGGCCTCGACATCATTGGCGCCAGCTTTGACGACGACGTCAAACCCGGTGAGATCATCCACTTCCGCCAGGGTGATGCCACCCCCAGCCGCAGCGAGTGGTCCCTGGAGCCCCACAAGTTGTGTGTGTTCGAAATGATCTATTTCGCGCGCCCTGACAGCCGGTTCTTTGGCGAATCGCTCTATAGCTACCGCGTACGCATCGGCGAAACCCTTGCCCGCGAAACCCCAGTCGATGCCGACATCGTGATTGGGGTTCCCGATTCCGGGATTCCCGCTGCCATTGGCTATTCCCAATTCAGTGGCATTCCCTTTGCGGATGGATTGATCAAAAATCGCTACGTGGGCCGCACCTTTATCCAGCCCACCCAGGCCATGCGGGAGGCGGGTATTCGGGTCAAGCTCAACCCCTTGCCCGATGTGCTCTCGGGCAAACGGGTGGTGGTGATCGACGACTCGATTGTGCGCGGCACCACGAGTCGCAAGTTGGTGGCAGCCCTTCGCGATGCCGGTGCCACTGCAGTGCACATGCGCATCAGTTCACCCCCGGTGACCCATCCCTGCTTCTATGGCATCGATACCGACACCCAGGATCAATTGATTGCGGCGCGCCTCACCCTGGAGGAAATTGCGACCCACCTTGGCGTTGATTCCCTGGCTTACCTGAGCAAGCAGGGGATGGTGGATGCGGCGAAGGCCAACTCCAACAACTTTTGTTCCGCCTGTTTTGATGGCGCCTATCCCATTGAGATGGAAGAGGCGGTGCGCTCCAGCAAATTGATGCTCGAGCCCGCGGGGATTGCGGCCACCCTTTAGATCAACGCCAGCCCTTCAGTTGACTAGCGGCACCAGCCGTTGCAGATGCTCTCCCGCTTTGAGGCCAAAACTCTGGCCTGATCCGCTGGGGTCCTGGGCTTCCAAGGCATCGGGTACAAACCGGAAGCTGCGGGTGTCGCTTACCACCGCACTGACCAGGGCGGGAAGGCCACTGCACAGGTCCACCAGGTGGTCGCCCCGTTGCTCAAAGCGCAGGCCGATCTGGCCCAAATCACCCCGCTGACAGAGCCTGATCTCGCTGGTATTGAGTCGCTTGATCTGGCCGTAATGGCTTGCGAGCACGACGCTGGTGCCCGTGCAGGCAGCGCCCACCACGGCTTCGCCGGGCAACAGTCGCATCACCATGGGTCCTTGGGCGGCCCGGCCCATCAGGGGCAGGTTGGCCTCATTCACTGTCATTCTCAGCAGCCGTCCGGTGCTGCTGGCCACCACCACTTCCTGGTCGTCTTGGCAGCTCACCACCCGCTTGAGTTCCACCCCGTCTTTGAGTTTGAGCACGGTGGTGGCCCGGCCAGAGAGCTCCTGGAATTCCTCCATGGGCAGCCGCTTGAAGCGGCCATCGCTGCTCAGCAGACCCAGGCTTGAGCCGGCTTCCGTGGGCAGGGGGAGCACCTGCACCACCCGTTCCCCTTCCAGGCTGTCGGGGAGAAAGCGCTCGAGGTTGCCGGGTTGTTGGCCCGCAAATTCCCAGCGCAGCAGCCCCACCCTCCCGGAAGCGGTAAAGGCCAACAAAGCCGGTTGTTGGGCGATGGGCAGGATCACCTGGGCCGGTGACGGGTTGTCGCCCAGGTCACTGCTGGCATCGAGATGGAGCCTGCCCAGCATTTGGGGAGTCACGATCTTCACGGCCCCATCGGCCTGGATCAGGAGTCGGCTTTCGCTGGCCAGGGCAGCAAAGGCCTGCTGGCGCTGCAGTTCGGCGTTGGGACGCACGGCTGCGGCCCTCTGGGCCACCAGGGCATCGCCGCCCTCGATGAGGCGGGTGCGCCTGGGGGTGGCGAAGCGCTTTTTCAGGGCTTTGAACTCGCTCACCATGGTGTCGAGCAGGGCGCTCCGATCGGCGAGTAGGTGTCGCAGGCCCGTGCGCTCAACGCGGAGGTCGTCGGCTTCCTTGCGCAGGCTTTCCTGTTCCAGGCCTGTGAGTCGGCGCAGGGGCATCGCCAGGACCGCATCGGCCTGCCGCTCGCTCAAATCCAGGTGCACCTGGAGGCTGGCCTTGGCGCTCGCCGCATCGGCGGCGGCGGTGATCATTTCGATCACCTGCTTGAGCACATTGAGGGCTTTGGTGAGGCCCTCCACCACCTCGAGCCGATCTTCGCAGCGCTTGAGGG
>Ga0310333_100240_pt1 | contig 15473 bp, 13 predicted proteins | sample LakMicSRFTotalB7_FD_195547 | JGI IMG/M metagenome (GOLD analysis project Ga0310333, IMG submission 195547) | Enriched freshwater cyanobacterial communities from Lake Michigan, Michigan, United States - MI23.SRFL.Total.B7 (v2) (version 2) | ecosystem: Environmental > Aquatic > Freshwater > Lake... | reverse complement strand
GCAGATGCCCAGCCAGCAGGTCTGTGACCTGATTCTCAAATTGCCCAGCCCCTAAGAGGCGGGTGTTCCTGTCCCAGGCAGGGCCGGCGGGGCGGGGGGCAGGGGCACGGCCGGGTCGTTGAGGGTGTTGCTGCAGAGGTCAAGCACGATCCGCTGGCCCACCGAACCGGGCGCCGCGGCGCCCCAGGGCAGCCATTGGCCATTGACGCGCCAGGTCTGGCGCAGGGTTTCACACTGCACGGCCACGGCGGAGGCGCCGCCACGGCTAACGCCGAGGTCGGCCTCGGAGGCCTTCACCAGGGTGAAGCGGGCGCCACTGGTCGTGAGCTTCCAACCGGCCCAGTCCACCGCCGTGCGGTTGAACCATTTCCAGCGGGCCTGGCCCGACTGCTCCCGCAGGGCCAATTCGGCCCGGTCGCGCCGCTCCGCCGGGCTCAGCAACAGGGCGGCGCTGGCCGCCAGGCCCGTGCCATCCACCGGGGGCTCGACGGGGCCCTGGGTCTCAGGAGCCTGGCGGGCCAAGCGTCCAGGGGCAGGGCCGGCCTGGGCAGGCGGGCTGGAGCGATGGGGCACCAGGAGGCGCTGGCCGATCTGAAGGCTGCGGGGATCGCGGATGCCGTTCAAGGCCATTAGGGCCTCCACGGACACCCCCTGCTGCTGGGCCAGCTGCTCCAGGGTGTCGCCGGCCCCAACCGTGATCATGCGGGCCTGGGCCGTGGCCGCCCCGAAGCTGCCGCCACTGGCGCCCAGCAGGAGCAACCCCAGGGCCCAACCAGCCGAAGCCCGTCGCCAGGGCCGGCCCCAGGACTCCGGGATCGGGCGCTGCCGGCAGGCTGGGGGACGGGCCCCAGATGCAGGCTCAGGCCCAACTGGACTAGGCCCGACTGGACTCTGACCCGATGGAGTCTGACCCGATGGATCAAGCCCCGCAGGACCCAGGCCCTCTCGACCCAGGCCCTTGGAACCCAGCCATGGCGGGAGCTGAACGGGCAGGCGCAAACGGGACAGGGGCACGGGGTCGGATCGGTGGGATCGCGGCCAATCGGGCCGAAACCCTAGGGTCAAAACCCTAAGGCCCCTGCCGCCCGCCAGGGGAGGGGACCCGGACCGCGGACCTCCCCAAGCACCAGGGCCTGGGGCCAGGGCGCATGGGGCTGGGAACCCTCAGGGTCCCTTTCCCCCTGGGCAGCGCCGATGGCGGCCATGGTGGTGTCGTTGGCCCTGCTGGCCCTGGGCCTGGGGGTGTTGCCCCTGCCGTTGAGCCTGCAACTGGTCGGCACGGGCCTGCTGCTGGGCCTAGGGCTTTGGCTCGCTCGCCCCCACCGGAGTCGCTGGGGGTTGGTGGTGGTTCTGCCCCTGCTGCTGGCCTGGGGCCTGGGCCACCAGCCCGGCCCGGCAGCAGGCGATCCGGTGACCCTGATCCCCGCCGGCACCAACCAGCCGATAGCGATCGAACGGATGGGAACCCTCCTGGCCGATCCCCAAACCAACCTGGATGGCAAGGGTTGCCGGGTCCCCGTGCAATGGCGCCAGGGCCGCAGTGACTTGCGCTTCAGGGCTTGCCCGACCCTGCAGGAGGGCTGGCGCCTGCAGGTGAGCGGCCGACTGCGGCGGCCGCGGGCGGCCCCCCATCCCCTACTGGCCGGCCCGGCGGAGCGGTTGGCCCGCCAGGGCATCTGGTCGGTGCTGGACGTGGAGCGGTGGAGCCTGGTGGCCCAACCGGCCACGCCGGTGGCCGACCTGCGCCGACGCATGGCCCAGGCCCTGCTGGAGCGCGGTGGCCCCGAGGCCGGCGGTGTCCTGGCAGCCCTCGTGCTCGGCAGTGCGGTGGTGCCCGTGCCCCTGGAGGTGCGCGACGCCTTTCGGGTATCCGGCCTGTCCCATGCCCTGGCGGCCTCGGGGTTTCACCTCACGGTGTTACTGGGTGCGGTGATGGCCCTGGCCCGGAGCGGCCCCAGGCCATTGCGCTGGGGCCTGGCCCTGGGGGCGATGCTGCTCTTTCTGCTGCTGGCAGGGCCCCAGCCCTCGGTGGTGCGGGCCGTGGTGATGGGGGCCATGGCCTTCCTGGTGCAGGAGAGTGGCCGCCGCAGCCGGCCCGTCGGGGTGTTGCTGCTCTGCCTGCTGCTCATGCTCCTGGGGCAGCCGAGCTGGCTGCTGGATGTGGGCTTCCAGCTGAGCGGGGCCGCCACCGCTGGGCTGCTGCTCACCGCCCGGCCCTTAGAGGAACGGCTGGCGGGGCCCACACCCGGGAAAGCTCGCCGCTGGCTAGCGGTGGCGGTGGCGGTCCCCCTGGCGGCCTCGCTCTGGACCCTGCCCCTGCAGCTGCTGCACTTCGGCAGCGTGCCCCTCTACGCCGTGGCAGCCAACCTGGCCGTGGATCCCCTGCTCACTCCCCTCACCCTCGGGGCGATGGCCATGGCCCTTGTGGCCGTCACGGTTCCAGCCCTGCTGGGCCTGGTCGCCTGGCCCCTGCTGCCCCTCACCGAGCTGCTGCTCTGGATCAGCCGCCAGTTCGCGGCCCTGCCCCTGGCCCAATGGCAACTTGGGCGGCTGGATCCCTTGCTGGTGGTGCTGTTCAGCGCCGGTCTGCTGCCCTGGCTCCTGGCTGTGCCCACCAGGGTCAGGCGCTGGCGGGTCCCTGGGCTGGCTCTCCTGGCCGCTGCCATGGCGCTCCATCTGGCCAGGGGCGCCGGCGACCACCTGCTGTTGGTCCACGAGGGCCCCCGGGACCTGCTGGTGGCCCGCCACGGAGGCCGCGGGGCCCTGGTTAGCAGCTCGGCAGATCCGTTCAGCTGCGGCCGGGCCCGCCAGCTCGCCACGGGCCTGGGCCTGCAGCGCTACGACTGGGTTTTCGTCAGCGATCCGGTGGCCCCCAAGGGGCCTGAGTGCTGGAAAGGGGTGAGCGACACCGTCATCTTCGCCATGGCTGCATCGGGACCGGAGCTCCCCTCTACCCCCAGCGCCCAGGCGGCGCCATCGCTGGGGGCTGGTGCCGGCCAAACTTTGGCCTTGGCCGGGAAAAGTATGGCCTTGGCCGCCCCATCCAGCCCCAGCGCCAGCCCAGCCCTCCAAGTCGGGCAGGAGCTGCAAAGCCAGGGCTTGAGTTTGCGGCCCCTGGCCGCCGACAGCCAGGCGGCCCTCCTGCAAGCCGGCAGGCTGCGCTGGCTGCTCCTGCCAGATCGGCAGTCCTGGCGAAGCTGGCAGGAGCAACCCAAAGGGGCTAGGGAGCCAATCTCGGGCCTGTGGCTGGGCTTTGGCCTGGGCCACGCAGAGCGCCTGCAACTGCCCAAGCTGCGGCCCGATCACCTTTGGATAACGGCCAGCCCAACCCCGGGATGGCGGGCGTTGTAGCGGGCCCGACGGCTGCTTAAGGTGGCTAGGTCTTGACCTTGGTGCCGCCAGCTCCCGCTGAGCCCACCAGCCATCGGCACCCCAGCGCCCCCCTACCGAAGGGAGGCGAGCGCCGTTGGTCACCAGGACAACTTGGAGAGGTGGCTGAGTGGTCGAAAGCGAACGACTCGAAATCGTTTGAAGGGAAACCTTCCGTGGGTTCGAATCCCACCCTCTCCGTTTTCACAAGATCCGAAGGGATCCGCAGAAATCCCAAAACCACTGCAGTGCAGCCGATCTGCGCTTTTGGGTCGTCCGGGCAGATCCGCTTAGAGCCCGCTACAGCCGCTGCGGATGACGGTATTTTTGACGGTATAGCCAGCCGGGATCGGGTCTATACCGTCACCTGGCTTGCTGAACCGCCGACATCCCCTCCCGCGCCAGCGTTCCGGCGCTGTCCGCCATGCTCAGTGACAAGGCGATCCAGGCCTTGCGGCCCGACCCGGACAGGCCGGGCACCAAGCACCATGACCGTGACGGCCTCTACCTCTGGGTGGCGCGCTCCGGCTCCAAGACCTGGCGCAAGGACTACCGCTGGCAGGGAGCACGCCGCACCTTCACCATTGGCGCCTACCCGGCCATGCGGCTCGCCGATGCCCGCAAGCAGGCCTTGGAGCTGAACACCTGGATCAAAACCGGGATCGATCCACGCACCCAGGCCCCAGGCCAGCAGCGCAAGCAGGTGCAGAACAGTCGCCGACCGTTCACCCAGATCGCTCAGGCCTGGTTTGAGCACCACAGCGCCAGCTGGAGTCCCCGCTATTGCAGAGATATGCGGGAGAAACTTGATCACTTCGTGATACCGGCACTGGGTCAGCTGGAAATCGAGGCGATCAGCCGCAGCGACATTGAAACCCGCCTACTTGCACCCATCCTCGCCAGGGGCGCCCATGAACAGGCCCGCCGCTGCAATGACGTCACCCGTCGTGTGATTGAGCACGCCGTCGATCTTGAACTTCGGCAGGACAACCCCGCCGTCAAAGCCCGCAAGGTCATCGCCGCCACCCGCGTCACCCACTACCACCGCATCAGCTGGGTAGAGCTGCCCGAGCTGCTGGAGGCCATCGAACGGTTCGAGCAACAGCGGCTGGCCGAGCGCAGCAGCCTCATCGCTCTGCGCCTGATGATGCTCACCCTGGTGCGGCCCAGTGAACTCCGAGAAGCCCGTTGGAGTGAAGTGGATACCGAGGGTCGTCAGTGGATCATTCCCGCTGAACGCATGAAGACCCGTGTTCGGCACATCGTGCCGCTCTCATCACAGGCGCGGCACCTATTCGACCTGCAGCGGCCGATCACTGGCCACACCGATCTGGTCTTTCACACCCCCAACCACCGCGGCAATGGAGAACTGCGGGTGATGAGCAATGGCTGCCTCTCGATGCTTCTGCGGCGCATGGGCTTCCAGGGGCGGCAGACACCCCATGGATTCAGGGGCTTCGGGCAGACCAACTGCATCGAGCAGCTCAAGATTCCCAGGGTGGTAACCGAAAAGCAGCTGGCCCATGCCGATGGCAACACCGTCAGCCGCGCCTACGACTGGGCCGAATATCTCGAGGAGCGCTCCGACATGCTGCAGCGCTGGGCCGATCTGCTCGATCAGGTGGCCGTCGCTGCCGCTCTGGCGCCGGTCTCAAAGCTGAGCACACAACTGGCTGGTCACCCATCAGCGCTGCAGGCGGCCTGACGCTTGGAGGTGATCCAGTCCTCCAGCTCCTGCTGGGACCAGGCCACCGCCCGTGGGCCAATCACGATCTGCCTGGGGAACTCGCCTGTGGCGATCAGGCTGTAGATCGTGGTGCGTGAGAGGCCGACCCGGTGGATCACCTCCGGGAGCCGCAGCAGTCGATCGGTTGCGGATGTCATGGCTGATGGTCTGGTTCTCAGGTGCGTGTCTTGGATTGGTTTGGTGCCTTTCAATTGGTCTGGTGCAGCAACGCCACCACGGCCGGATCCCAGAGGATCTGCTGGCGGCGCTCTCCCCGACTGCAGAGCGGCAGGGCGACGCCCCAGTTCATGCCGGCTTCTGTGAGCTGCCAGTCATCGTCCTCGTTGCGCTGCTGCAATCCGGCGGCAGCGAGTCGCTGGTTGGTGTGGCGCAGCGTTCCATCCAGTCGGTCCGCTACCTGATCGGCCGTCAGCCAGGGAATGGTTGGACGCTCTGGAGGGCGACGACGCGCTGGTGGTCTCGGGCCCTGATCCGACAGATCACCCCAGCCCGGATGGGGTTGGGTCGGCAGATGGCCTGCCCCGTGCACTGTCTCAACGCCGGCGGGACTACTGTGGGCCTGGATCTCCTCCAGGACGCTGAGCAGGGCCTCGGCATGGGACACGCCGGTGAGGTGGATGATCTCGTCGGCCCCGCGCAGCACCTCGGCTGCGGTCTGCCTGCGGATCGCCTCGATGCTGCGTCGCGGCAGCTCCCTTGTGCCCTCTTGGCTGCGCTGCAGGGCGGGCAGCAGTTCGTGGGTGAGCCAGCGCCGCATCCGGGGTGCGCTGGGGTTGTCGCTGTTGAGCAGCCTGCGCAGCAGCGTGGCCTCATTGATCAGAGCCAGGGTGAAACCACCGGCGCCGGGACCCTCCTCTGAATGGAGGCAGTGCTCCTCCTCGTCTCGCCTATTCGCCATGGCCCAGACCATCGGGCTCTCCGACAGCGCGGCGCAGGCATCGGCGACGACGATCCAGGCCTCGCCCTGTTGATCGATGCTCACCCGGATGCGGTGCCCCTCGAACAGGTAGGGCACCAGAGCGGACGTGTTGCTCATGGCTGGGAAGGCGAGGGGACAGGGGCGTCATGCGGCGACGCGAACACTGCGGGGGTGAAGCCCCCAGGGGTCGCGGTCAGGGGTGCCGGCACCGGACCCGCCAGGACCAGCAGAACCGTGCTCAGCTGCAGGGCCAGCACCAGCCACAGCAGCCATTGCAGCTGCCGCAGGTCGTCCAGTCGCACGGTGGTGGTGATGGGCCGGCGCGTGCGGCAGAAGGCCGGCAACTGCGGCTGGGGGATAGGCCGTGGTGCTCGGCCCGGGTGTTGGGGGTGGGCCATCAGAACGGCACCTCCTCTCTGGAAAGCGCACCTTGTGGTGCGACATCGGCGAACTCATCGCCGTAGTCCTCCCCATCGGCCAGCGGGATCGCCTGCTGCTGGCGGGCAGCGGCTTCATCGGAGCGGTAGGCCTGCTCTGCCGCCTCGATCCAGGCCGGGTCCGTGCCTTCGCGGATGCTCAGCGGGCCGTAGAACCCGATCGTGACGTTGCGCGGCACCGCATCGGCGGCCGCCTGCTCTTCGATCTTGGGGCCCTTGGGGTTGCCGTCCTGGTCGTACTGCTGCGCCCAACGGGTCTCCAGCACCAGCACATCCCCCACGTTCAGCCGGCCGCGGCGGTGCTGACGGCGAGCCTCGATCCACTCGCCAAAACCCTTGGCCTTGAGGATCAGCCGCACCCGATCTCCCGGGGCCGGCACTCCGCCCTCATCTCCGATGCGGGCCTCCATCGTCGTGCCGGGCATGGCAATCGCATGGACGACCATCTCCTGCTTGACCTTGGGCCGGCCCTGGCGGTCGGTGCCGTTGGGGATCGGTTCCATCGCGCCGCTGCTGAGGTTCTTGCGCAAGCGGTCGCGTTGCTCCGGACGCACGATCGCCAGATAGGCCACCTCACCGAGGCGCTGTTGACGGATCACCGGCGCCGCGATGCGGCTGCCGTCGTTGAGTTCAATCGCCATGGGACTTGCTCGAAAGAGTGGACGAGGAAGAGGACAGGGGAAGCAGGGGCTCCAGGCCGGCACCCAGCCGCAACAGGTGATGGGCGGCACCGGAGAGAGACAGCTGGTGCTCGACCGACAGCTGCCGCACCTGCCGGTAGACATCGCTGTGCACGCAGACGCACAGGTAGTGACGGCCGTGCTGCGACCGCGGCTGGGGCCTGGCGTAGGCGCGACGGCAGACGCTCATGGCGTTCCTCCCGCCAGCTCGCGCTCGAACACGTCGATGAAGTCCTTGTGGCGCCGCTGGGTGATGCGGTCCTTGATCGTCCGTACCTCCCGCGGCACCTGGAAGTGGTGGCGGAACTCGATCGTGAAGCGCTTGCGCGCCTCCTGAGGCATCGCACCGAGGAACTTGTGCAGGGTGGCGATCTCCTCATCCGACAGGGGCTCCAGGCCGGAGTCGCCGGCTTCCGGCCCATCCGGAGCACCGGTGTCCCACTCGTCGTCTGCGGCTTCAGGGTCGTCAGCAGTGGGGGCGGGGGCGGCAGGGGATGCCTCAGCGCCGACGCCTGAAGTGCTCGCGCCTGGGGCGCCTGGCACCGACGGCTGCGGCCGTGGATGATCTGGCTCGATAGTCCGAGGAGAGTTGCCCACGGGAATACCCAGCAGGCCCGCCAACAGGGAAGCGGTCAGCGCATGCCAGGCCGTACTGCCCTCCTGGGGCGCCTGGGCCTCGCTGAACTCCTCGGCGCCGCCGCGGTGCCGCAGGGTCACCCGCAGCACCTCGTGCTCCTCATTGATCAGCTTCTGGGCGCTGAAAGAGAAGCCCAGGGCAAAGGCCGGCGCCGCCGCCTGAACGACCTCCTGCATGGAGATGTCGGCGATGGCGGCCATCTGGGACTGGAACTGGGCCAGACCCTCGGCCCACTGGGCGCGGGCCTGCTCGCGGCTCTGCAACAGGGCCTGGTTGAGATCAAAGGCGGCGGCGGGACCTGGCGTCGGCTCCATCCGCCCACAAGGGGTGGTGGTCATCGAAGGCACTGCGGGACCTGCGCCCGCTTGCCCAGGATATTAGCGGCTCGCTAATCCGAATCTGTAGCCTGCACAACGCAAGACATGGCGCACTCCGAACCTGCCCCGGCCCTGTCGGTGCATGACTCAGCTGGAACCTGTCTTGGAGGACCATTCCTCCAGCCAGCGCTGCGGCAGCCACGCCTCTCCGTCCCACATGCCCTGCAGCTGCTCAGCGGAATACGGCTCAAAGCCGGCCAGCATCGCCTGAAAGGCCTGCCGCTGCTTGGCTGGCGCCACCTTGGCAGCGGAACTCAGGGCCTCCATCACGCCGATGCCGTGCTGCTTGGCGGTCTGCACCAGCTGGCCGCGCCACTGCTCGCTGAGCTTTGCCGCTTCTGCGGCATCGACCTTGGGCTGGGCCGGCACGGCAGGCGCCTGGTAGGCGCTCGGGACCGGGAGCAGGCCCAGGTGACAGCTCCAGAACTCCGCCGGCCCCCACACCCGCTCCGCGTCATCCATCAAGGGTTTGGCCTGACTGATCAGATCCTTGAGGGCCCTGGTGCGCACGCCGCTGAAGTCTTTGGCGGCCAGTCGGCGGTTGACCTCGGCGAGGGCAAAGAAGCTCTCCGGCCGAGGCTTGGGCGCCTTGCCGTTTTCGAACACGCTCAAGGTGCTGGGCGCCATCACCTCAAAGCCGGCCTCCTTGGCCCACTTGTAGGCGGTGTACTGCGTCCAGTTGTTCAGCTCCCGCCAGCGCCTGAGCATGCGCCCGAACTCCTGACCGGCTTCGAGCTGCTTGGCCTCGATGTACCGGTACTCAGAGCTCATCAGGGCTGGGATCTGGCCATTAGCGAAAGGCTAAGGCTTCTGCTGCCGATTGGAATCGGCAGCACCGTGATGCCAGCGGGCATGGGCCCTGCCCCGCTGGCGCCAGTGCCGGCCCTTGCCGCGCCGAATCTCAGGCTCCACCAGGCCGCAGAAAACGGCTTGATCATGCGGGAACAGCGGCGCAGGCCAGCAGATGGCCTCGCGCAGCAGCCGCTCCAGCTGCTGGCGCTGCTCCGGCTCCAGCAACGCCACGGGCTCGACGATGCGGCTGTCCGGGCCAAGGGTCCAGTCGTCGCGTTGGCAGCCGTAGACCCAATCACGGCCGCCTGGCGCCTGCGCCCAGAGCAGCGCCCCAAGCTGGTCACGCTCGATCGCGATCTCCAGCTGCCAGCCTCTGGCCAGATCGAGCCGCATCCGTCCCCACCAGATCTCACTCCAGGGCCTGTCTGCCAGGAAGGCCTCTCCCGCCAGCAGGGTCAGCAAGGCCTGCTGGATCTCGGCGGCGCTGCAACGGCTCAGGGGGTGCAGAGCGGGTGACGCAAGCCATTGCGACGGCACCAGAGCGCCCACTCCCCGAGGGCGATCGGTTTGCCGCAACAGCGGCAATGGCCGGGATGGCGAACGCGGATGCGGCGAAACCAATGGGGGTCGGCCGTGGGCTGCCTATGGGGCACCCCTGTCGTCGGCACTCCTGGCGTTGACGCAGCAGAGGGAGGGTGCGCGCAGACCTGCAGCCCGTGCTCGCGGATCAGGCGACAGGCCAGGAAGGCACTGGTGCGCGCCTCCTCCAGGTGGGGCGAGGCGGTCATCGCCACCAGCTTGCGGACCTTCTCCGCTGCCCGATCCGCCGCTGCGCTGTCGACCATGCCCGATTCGCCAATCGGATCAGCTTAGCGAGCCTGTGCCAGCATGGATAAACTGATTCGGCATGCCGAGGTTCCCATGTCCTCGATGATGACTCCGCTCTCCGTGCAGTTCACGCTTGAGCAGCGGGACTGGCTGGATGCGCGCACCCGCGGCGGCGTGCTCTCGCGTTCCTCGGTGATTCGGCTCATCGTGGCCGAGGCCATGGAACGCGAGCAGCTCGCCAGCAAGCCCCGCCAGCGCCAAGGGCTCGATGGCCAGCGCTGAAGCGGCCGCTGCCCCGGCTCAGGCCTGCATCGACCGCGGCGCCGCCGAGCAGTTCCTCTCCCTGCTGGGCAAGGACCCGGCCAGCGCTCGGCTGCGTGCCTTCCCCCACCGCGCCAACCCCGCCAAGGGAGCAATCGGCGCCCGCAAGGGCACCTTCGATCTGGCGGCGGCGGAGCAGTGGCAGCGGGAAGGCCGCGGCATCTACCTGGTGATCAACGACGGCGGCGACCGCAAGAGCGAGATCACGGCCTGCCGGTCGTTCTTTGTGGAATGGGACGACCGGCCGATCGACTGGCAGCTGACTGCCTGGCGGGAGTTGGGCCTGCCGGAGCCGTCACTGATCGTGCTCAGCGGCGGCAAGTCGGCCCACTGCTACTGGTTGCTGGAGGAGCCCATCCCGCCCAAGGAGTGGGCGCCGCTGCAGGCCGAGCTGATCGCCTACGCCGGCGGCGATCCCCACTGCAAGGACGCCTCGCGGGTGATGCGGCTGCCGGGCTGCTGGTACATCGATGCCGGCGGGCAGCCCACCGCTCTGGTGGAGCTGGTGCACGTGAGCGGCCAGCGCTACGCGCCTGATGACATCGCCCTGGCGCTGCTGCCCGATGAGTTCGCCGAACCCGTTGCAGGCCCGGCGCCGCCGCACGCCATCCCCCTGGAGGAGCCCAACGAGCGCCCAGGCACTGGGATTCCACTGCCCGAACTTGGCGACGAGGACTTCGGGCCGCCGCGGCCGCTGGAGCAGATCCGCAGCGCCCTGGCTGCCATCCCCAGGCGCGTGGCCGGCAGCAACACCTACGCCGACTACCGCAACCTTCTCTGGGGACTGATCCAGGCCTGCGAGCAGGCCGGCCACGACCGCGAGCTGGCGATCGCCCTGATGGAGGCCCACAGCCCCTCGGCCAGCTGCGGCTGGGACATCCGCCAGGTGGCCAGCTCCGGCGGTGAGCAGATCAGCGCCGCCACCTTCTGGTTCCACGCCCGTCAGCACGGCTGGTTGCCGCCGGAGCCGCCTCACACCCCCAGGCCTCCTGGGGCTCAGGCCACAGGCAGCCGCCGAAACCAAGGCGATACCGGCGGGCGCCATCCCGGTGGCAAGGGCAGCGACCGCACCAGCAGCAGCAATGCCAGGGGCACCAAGGGAGCTGGCTCTGGCTCAGGCCCGCAGCGCTTCTCCCCCAGGCCCGACACCCGGGTGCGCTGGGGAAAGGTGCACCTGCCGATCAACCGCCGCCTCAACGCCTTGGAGCACTGCATCCGATCCCTGGTGGGGCGTGAGCGCAACAGCCTGCGCCGCTCGGCCCGCGTGCGCGAGGCCCATGCTGCCCTGCAACTCAAGACGGCCCTGCGGCTGCAGGAGATCGGCCAGCTGATCCTCGAGGCCCACGACCTGCGCAACGGCAACCGCTTCCGCGGCCTCGATCAGGCCGAGCGGCTGGCGATGCCGCAACCGGTTGTGGCGTGGGAGATCCCTGGCTGCATCCCGCGCCGCGACCTCTCGATCGTGGGCGGCCGCGCCAAGGTGGGCAAGACGCGGCTCGTGCATGCCCTCGCCCGCTGCCTGCTCTGCGCCGAGGACTTTCTCGGCTTCGGGGGGCCGGAGGAACCGCGGCCGGTGATCCTGGTGACCGATGACCAGGGCGACGGCGACACCGCCCAGATGCTGCAGCAGCTGGGGATCTGGGATCACCCGTTGCTGCTCTGGTCACGCCGGTTCCGGGCCACGGAGGCCAATCTCGATGCCCTGCTGGCCTGCCTGGCTGCACACCCCGGTGCTGTGGTGATCCTCGATTCGCTGCGCTCCATCACCCGCAGCTGCTGCTTTGGCGAGAACGACCCGGAGATGGGGTCGCTGATCTACGACCTCAAGCACCAGATCACCGATGCCGGCGGCACCTTGCTGCTGATCCATCACTGCAACAAGGCCAACGACACCACCGGCACCGAGGCCCTCTCAGGCCACAACGCCATCGCCGGGGCGGCCAACACGATCCTCACCCTCCATTACCTGGCCAAGGGCAACCGGCTGATTAAGGATTTACCCCAGCGCCGCCTGGTGCGTGAGGCCCGCTCCGGCCCACCCGCGGATCTGGTGGTGGCGATCGACGGCATCACCGGGTCCTTTGCCCGGCTGGGCACTTACGACGACCTGCAGGAGCAGCAGGAGCAGGAGAGCGATCTGGATCGCGCCGGTCAGCGGGTGCGCAAGGCGAGCGAGAAGCAGAAGGAGGCTCTGCGTTATCTCCAGGCGCTGCACACCAACGGTCTGGCCGGGGTGGGCCTGCTGGGGGAGTAGGCCTTCCCAGCCCCAGTGGCACAGCTCTAGGGCCTGGCGGCCCACCTGCTGCATCGCTGTGGGGCTCTCCACCAAACGGCTCAGCACCCCGGCTCCGCCCTCGGCTGCTTCGTAGATCAACAGCGCGGTGGCATTGGCTTCGTTAGGCATCAACTCAGCAGCGATCTCACTGGGGTCGAGCTGGAACGTCACTTCGATGGCGCGCTTGAGCGCGTAGCGCACCGAGATCAGATCCCTGGCCGTCCATTCCTGCCGGAAATGCACCAGCAAGGCGTTCTTACGGTCCTGCACATAGGGCGTGATCTTCACGTAGCCCTCTTCTGATTCGCCGTCTTCCTCGTCGGCGCCGGCCACCAGATCCGACTCCTTGCCCCAGAGGCCTTTCACCGGATGGATGGGGAAGCCGATGTTGTTGGGGTTCTCACGGCGACGCCGGCCCAGGTTGATGCGACTGATCTGGGTGGCAGCGCCATAGCTGAGGGACAGCAACGGCTGGCCAGCCGCACTCACCTCGGCGATCGCCACCCGCACCTGGTTGTTCTCCTTGGGGAACTCGTAGGTGGTCAGCAGCTCGTAGCCAAGCCGCTGCCGTTCTTCGTCGTCGGAGGTAATCCGCTCCGCCCGGCGTGTGGTGACCTGCTCGATCTGATACAGATGCGGGATGCGCAGGGCCTTGCCGTCGGGGTGGAGCTTCAGGACAGCGCCGCAATGGCAGCAAAGCTCCAGCTCGGCGTCTTCACCCAGATGGGCATGGCCGCAGCTGCCGCAGACCAGCGCATCACGGGTGGCCAGGGTTTTGGTGGTGGTACCCGCCTGCTCCTGCAGGTTGAGGATCGCCCCGCGCACCTTGTAGGTGTTGCCCTCGTGATAAATCAGCGAGTGGGGGCCGAATTCACTGATGCCCACAAACCGCGGCCGGCTGAGGTAGGTGCCGCCATTCACCTGCTCGCGGCTGCCGGGGATGAAAGCCAGTAGAGGCAAGCGGGGGAAGTTGTAGCCCGGCATGAAGCCCTGGCTGGCTAGGTAGCGGTAGGTGGTGAAGTCACCATTGGTGCCCTGGGGCCCGCTGCGCTCGGCCAGCAGCAGATCCCGCTGCAGTAAGGCCGCCCGCTGGCGCTGCTCCGCGTTCTTCTTTTCCCGCTCCGGCAGCGCGTAATTGATCATGTCCTGACCCGCCTGCACCAACTGACTGGTGACGGCATCGAGCAGGCCGCGCCAGCGGCCCAGGGAGCGGTCGAAATCCCTGGCCGTGCTGTTGATCAATCCCTCCAGCCAGCTCTCGGTGAGCCATGGCGGCGGTGTGGCCCCCAGCCAGTTGTGGCGTTGGAGGTCGTCGACGATGGCTTGGCAGGCCTGCAGTGCCTGATCCCGCGCCTTGGGGTTGTCGAGCGCTTCGGCGATCTCGCTCACCACAGGTTTGAGTTCGGACTCCAGCCCCACCAGCTCTTTCACCTTGCTGGGCAGGGCTTTGCCGGTGGCGGCCAGCCACAACGCCCGGAAGTGGGCGATCAGCAGCTCCTCGTTAGCCAGCTCCAGCGTGGGTGCACTCACGGCACCGGACACCATGCGGGTGGGGGCTGAGAAAAAGTACTGATCGTGGGGTGAGGTCGCACCGCAGTAGCTCAGCACCAGTGCGGGCTGCCCGCTGCGACCTGCTCGGCCACTGCGCTGGGCGTAGTTCGCCGGAGTGGGCGGCACGTTGCGCATGTAGACGGTGTTGAGCGAGGAGATGTCCACACCCAGCTCCATAGTTGGCGAGCAATAGAGCAGCCGCAGCTGCGCCTCGCGGAAGGCTTCCTCCCGCTTCTCGCGCTCCAGTGCATCCACCTGGGCGGTGTGCTCCCGGGCCAGCAGGGTCTGCAGAAAGGGCCGCCCCTGTTGACCCAAGGTGGTGGCCAGATCGTTGTAGAGGTTGCGGAAGTAGTCGTTCACGGGCCCACGGCGACCGGAGCCCATGCGTTGTTTGAGCAGGGCTGCGTGGTACTCGTCCTGGGGCGCGGCGTCCCGATTGCACAGCGTCCAGCGCAGGGCACTGCTGCTAAGGCGCCAGCCGTTTTTGCTCTCACTGCTCCCCCGCCGACTCAGGCGCAGATCCACCTGTTTGACCAGGTGATAGCGGGCCAGCACGGTGACCAACCCACTGGTGATTTCCTGGTAGAGCGCTTCATCCCATTTCAGGCCGGCATGCAGCTCCTCAAGAGAGAGCCAGCGCTCCCGGGCCTTCAGCCAGCGGCCGAATTCACCGCGCAGCGACAGCCCTTCCAGGCCGCGGAACTCCCGGCCCCTGGCATCGCGCGGCACCGTTTCAAACACCACGCTGCGAGCGAGTTCACCTTTCTCGTCGGCGCCGATCGCCCATACCTCCTCCAGCTCTGAGGCGGCACGGCGCCGCCGCTCGAACTCTTCGGCAAAGAGCACATTCGTTTCGATCGCCAGCCGCTCCCGCAGCTCCTCCAGCAGGCGGTGACAGATCAAGTAGCGCTCGATGGCTGAGCACTGCGCCAGCAGTGGATGCTGATCCATCCACTGGCCCTGGTCTTCCACGCAGTTCACCAGTTCGGCGTAGTCGACCTCCAGCAGTTGCAGTTGCTCCAGGTTGGGGTTGGTGAGCCGCCAGCCGCGGCGGAGGTCCACCACCAGCCGGTACTCCAGAACTTCGCGCAGGGCCTTGCGGAACTTGCCCTCGGCCGCAGGCACGATGCCCTTCTGCTCAATGAAGTCATCGGCCTCCAGCCGCAGGGCTTTCTCGGTTTCCTGCGCCAGGGTTTCCAGGCTCAGCTCCAGTTCCGGCTGGGCCTGCAGCGCGGCCACAAGCCCGGCGCGCAGCTGCAGCACCCGCATGAAGTCGTTGAAGTGGCCCGCCTGGAGGGAGGCGTCCTGGCGGTTGTCACTGAAGGCCAGCAGCTTGCGCGCGTTGTCGGGCAGCTCGTTGGCCGGGAAGTTGAGCAGCTGCCGCAGCACCGACAAACTCAGAGTGGTGGTGGCGGAACTGCGGCCCTCAGAGCTCAGGCCGACCAGCTTGCGGAAATCGCTACCCCGCGCGCTGTGCTCCACCCCGCAGGTGGGGCAGAACCGGAAGCTGCCGCTCAGGAACCACCCCGGCAGCCCGTCG
>Ga0310333_100239_pt1 | contig 15566 bp, 16 predicted proteins | sample LakMicSRFTotalB7_FD_195547 | JGI IMG/M metagenome (GOLD analysis project Ga0310333, IMG submission 195547) | Enriched freshwater cyanobacterial communities from Lake Michigan, Michigan, United States - MI23.SRFL.Total.B7 (v2) (version 2) | ecosystem: Environmental > Aquatic > Freshwater > Lake... | reverse complement strand
GCCGTGCTTGGCATCAGCAAGGACGGCGCCGGCAGCCACAGCAAGTTCATCGATAAATACAGCCTGCCCTTCACCCTGCTCACGGATGCCGAACCCTGCCCGGTGGCCGAGAGCTACGGCAGCTACGGCCTCAAGAAGTTCATGGGCAAGGAATACATGGGCATGATGCGGCACACTTTCGTTGTCGACCCTGAGGGCCGCATCGAGAAGGCCTATTTCAAGGTGAAGGCTGAAACCATGGCCGACGACATCCTCACCGACCTGGGTCTGGGCTGAAGCCCTTCCCCTCAGCCAGCTTGGCCAGCTCAGCCAGGGCCTCCACGGCCAGGTCCGGCGCCAGCACGGAGGCAATGCCCTGCTGGCGCAGCAGCGGCTCCAGCAGAGTCGCATCCCCGCCTGTCAGCCACAGGGCCCAGGATTCATCATCGCTGCAGCGCTCCCGCCAGGCCTGGGCCACAGCCGCCGCACAGGCCCGCAGGCAGCCCTGGATCATCGCGTCAGCCGTCTCGACCGGCCAGTCAGAAGCTGACGGAGACGAGTGCTGCGCTGCTGCTCTGCTCAACTCCGTCAGCGGCTCCGGAAGATCCGGCAGCTCTGCGGTGGCCAGGCCAAGACTGCGCAGCTGCAACGCCAGCCCGGCGCTCAGCCGCCCCCCGCGGAAACGGCCCTGTCCGTCGACGCAGGTCAGGCTCAGGCAGGTGCCGGCATCAGCCACCAGCACAGCCTGACCCTGGCAACGCCAGGCCCGCCAGCCCACCAGAGCCCGGTCGACCCCCAGCCAGGGGGGCAGCTGCTGCAGGGGCACCTGCGCCAGGCCGATGCGCCGCTCCTCCGGCAGCGCCAGGGCCGCAGACAACCGCCCCACGCAGGCCCAGGCCTCCAGATCGCGCCACTGCTCCGGCCCGGAGCCAACCGGGGGCCCAGCCTCATGCCACACCCGCAGCCCGTTGGGCTGTCGCTGCGCCCAGTGCCAGCGGCTGTTGCCCACCAGCAACAGCCGCCCCACCTAGATGCCCTCGCCGGCAAGCCCCGGCATGTGGATGCCGCATTCCTGTTTGAGACCACCGAAACGGGTGGCGCGGCCGGAGCTGCTGCCATCGTCGGGACCGCTGGAGTGCCAATCGCCCACGGTGGAATATCCCTGGGCGAACAGGGGATGCTGCGGCAGCTCGTGCTCCTGCATGTAATAGAAGACGTCGCGGCTGCTCCAGTCCAGCAACGGCCTCAGGGCCCAGCGGCCGCGCACCCGCTCGAGGGGCTGCATGGCACTGCGGTGGTCCGTCTGGCGCCCACGCACGCCGCTGGCCCAGCAGGTCACCCCCAGCTCGGTCATCGCCCGATCGAGGGGCTCGACTTTGCGGATGCGGTGGTAGGTCTCCAGATCCTCCACCTGCCCTGATTCCCACAACCGACCGTGCAGCGCCTCCATGCGGGCCGGGCTCATCACGGCCTGAGTAACCCGCACCTGCAGATCGAGACGCTGCATCAGATCTTCGGCGTAGGCGTAGGTCTCGGGCGGCAGATAACCGGTGTCGACCCAGATCACTTGCACGCGGCGATCCAGCCGACTGATCAAGTGCAGCGACACCGCCGCCTGGATTCCGAAACTGGTGGTGAGCGCGAACCCCTCACCGAAGGTCTCCAGTCCCCAGCGCAGGCGGCCGAGGGCATCGCACTGCTCCAGGTGGGGGCAGGCCTGCAGGGGATCGACGGCAGCCGCGGAGATCGTCATCCCTCCATCTTCCAATGCGGAGGTGGCTGGTTAGGGTTCGCAAAGACACTTGCCGCCGCGCGACGCCGCCGTGCCCCCAGCCGCACCCTCCAGCGCCCCCGTGATCGTGGTGGGCGGCGGTTTCGGCGGCCTGACCACCGCCCTGACCCTTGCAGCCGCAACCGACGGGCCACCGGTGCTGCTGATCGAGCCCCAGGAGCGGTTCCTGTTCCTGCCACTGCTCTATGAATTGCTCAGCGGCGAACTGCGCCGCTGGCAGATCGCTCCCCGCTATGCCGACCTGCTGGCGGGTCATGGGGTGGCCTGGCTGCAGGAGCGGGTGGTGACGATCAACCACGCCGAGCGAGAGCTGCGCACCGACGGCGATCGCACGCTCAACTACAGCGCTCTGGTGATCGCCACCGGCAGCCGTGCCAACAGCTTCGGCGTTCCCGGCGTGAGCGAGCACGCCCTGGCCTTCCGCAGCCTGGCGGATGTGGAGCGGCTTCAGGAGCTGGTGCGGCGCCTGCGGTTGCGGTTGCGTCCCCTGCAGCGGCTGGCGGTGGTGGGAGCAGGCGCCAGCGGCGTCGAACTGGCCTGCAAGCTCGCCGATCTGCTGGCTGGGGCGGCGGTGATCGAGCTGGTGGAACAGGGGCCGGAGCTGCTGCCTGGATCAAAGGCGTTCAACCGCGAGCAGGCCCATCTGGCTCTGCAACAGCGCGACGTGCGGCTGCGCACCCACACCCGGGTGGCGGCGGTGCTGGCCGATGGTCTTGAACTGCAGCGCGCCGACGCCTCGGCGACCGCCCCCGTAGAAAGCCTGCGCTGCGAGGCGGTGATCTGGACCGGTGGCGTGGCCCCCTGCGTGCCGGCGCTGGATCCGCCGGTTGACCTGGATCGCCGCGGCCGGCTGCCCTGTGACGCCGAGCTGCGGTTGATCGGCACCGAGGGGGTGTTCGCCCTCGGGGATGCCGCCGCCTGTCCCCTCGGCGGCGATGCCAGCCAGTCCGCCACGGCCACAGTCACAGCCACAGTCCCAGCCACGGCCCCCGCCACAGCCCAGGTGGCCTATCAGCAGGCCGCCTGCGTGGCCGCCAACCTGCAACACCTGCGCCGCAACGACGCCCTGGAGCCGTTTCAGTGGAACGATCTGGGCGAAATGCTCGGCTTGGGCGTCGGACAGGCCACGCTCACCGGCATGGGCTTCACCCTGGCCGGCCCAGCGGCCTTCCAGCTGCGCCGTCTGGCCTATCTCGCCAGGCTGCCTGGCCCCCTGCACCGGCTTCGGGTGGCGGGGGGCTGGTTGGCGGAATGGCTCTGACCGTGGCGCGAACTGCCGAGGCCGGCAGGCCCGGCGCGGCCCCCCGCGGCCTGCTGCTGGATGCGATGGGCACCCTCATCGGGCTGCGCCGCTCCGTGGGGGCCACCTACGCCGAGTTGGCGGCGGCCCATGGGGTGAACGTGGCCGCAGACGCCATCGACGCCGCCTTCCCGCGCCTGTTTCGCCAGGCGCCACCCCTGGCCTTCCCGGGTCTGGAGGGTGCGGAGCTGCTGCAGGCCGAACAGGACTGGTGGAGCGATCTGATCGCCGCCACCCTGCGGGCCTGCGGCCATGACACCCCCCTGCCACCGGAGCTGGGAATCGCCCTGTTCGCTCACTTCGCCACAGCCGAGCCGTGGCTGGTCTATCCCGATGTGGCGGAGCACCTGCAGCGCTGGCGCGGGCGCGGCATCCGCCTGGCGGTGGTGAGCAACTTCGATCAGCGCCTTACCGGTCTGCTGGAGGCCCTGGAGTTGGCGCCCCTGTTCGAAACCGTGGTGGTGTCGTCGGCCGTGGGGGCGGCCAAACCGGATCCACGGCCCTTCCAGCAGGCCCTGAACCAGCTGCAGCTGCCCGCTGAGGCGGTGTGGCACATCGGCGACAGCCCCGAAGACGAAGCGGGCGCCAAGGCCAGCGGCCTGCGCTGCCTGCTGATCCGCCGGCCTCGCCCCGGCGGCACCCCTTGAAGCAGACCGCCCTGCTCGGTCGCACCGCCGGCCTGCGGCCGGCTCAGTCGCGGCGGCTGGAGCGCCTGAGCCACCGCCGCCACCCCGAGAGCGACGGGTTGGACCTGCTGACGCTGCAACGGCTGGCGGCCGAAAGCGCCGAGCTGGAGCTGCCTCTGAGCCTGGTGGTCGATGGTCGTGGCCTGTGCCGCCTGCTCTGGGTGGGGCCGCTGGAGCAGTCGGGCCGGCTGCTGGAACGGCTGCCCGGTGGCCCCCGACGTCAGGGCGCCGACCTGCGCCTGGTGACCTGTGTGGGCCGTGCCCGGCAGCTGGAGCCCCAGGGCAGCGAGGCGGTGGTGGGGCTGGATCTGCAGCCGCTGCTGTGGCTGCGCTACGGCGACAGCGCCCAGGCGGGCGGCCGCTGGCCGGCGGCGGCCTACAGCCTGGGGGCGGCCCCCCAGCACCCCTGGGGGCTGATCGACACGGGCGACCTGGCGGAGCTGTGCAGCCTGGCGCCGCCCATGCGCCCCGGCGATGGGGCCGCGGCCATGCCCCCACCGGCACCCAGCACCCCTGCCAACACCGAGCGGGTGCTGCTGCTGGCCCTCAGCCCCAGCGATGCCGAGGAGGCCCGCCGCCAGATCGCCGAGCTGGAGGGGCTGGTGCGCAGCGCCGGCGCCGCCCCGGTGGGGCTGGTGGTGCAGCGCAAGGCCTCCGGCTCCGCCCAGACCCTCTGGGGTGAAGGCAAGCTGCGCGAGGCAGCCCTGGAGGCCCGCCGCCTCGGCGCGACCCTGGTGGTGACCGACCGGGAACTCACACCCGCGCAGGCCCGCAACCTGGAGCGGCTGCTGGATCTGCCGGTGAGCGATCGCAGCGAACTGATCCTCGACATCTTTGCCCAGCGGGCCGCCAGCGCCGCCGGCCGGCTGCAGGTGGAGCTGGCCCAGCTGCGCTACCGCCTGCCCCGGCTCACGGGTCGGGGCCTGAGCCTCTCGCGGCAGGGGGGCGGCATCGGCACCCGCGGCCCCGGCGAAACCCAGCTGGAGAAGGACCGGCGCGCCATCGCCCGCCGCATCGACAAGCTGCAGCGCGATGTGCGCAAGCTGGGGGAACACCGGGCCCGCCTACGGGGCAGCCGTGCCGGCCAGCGGCGGCTGGCCCTGGTGGGCTACACCAATGCCGGCAAGAGCTCGTTGCTCAATGCCCTGAGCAAGCCGGCGGCGGGGGATGGGGTCCTGGCAGAGAACAAGCTGTTCGCCACCCTCGATCCCACCACCCGACGCATCGAACGGCCCACGCTGGCCGGCGGGCCACCGCAGACCCTCCTGCTCACCGACACGGTGGGATTCATCCGCGAGCTGCCGCCACCCCTGCTGGAGGCCTTCCGCTCAACGCTGGAGGAAACACTGGAAGCGGATCAGCTGCTGCTGGTGGTGGATCTGTCCGACCCAGGCTGGGCTGAGCAGCTCCGCACCGTGCACGCCATCCTCGATGCCCTGGACAGCCGTGCCCCGCGACGTCTGATCGGCAATCAGATCGACCGCTGCACGGCGGGCGCCCTGGAGCAGGCCAGGGTTCTCGACCCCGGGGTGCTGTTCGTCTCGGCCACGGCCGGCCTGGGCCTTGAGCACCTGCGCGAGAGCCTGTTCGGCCCGCCGAGCTGAAGACCTCCGATCGCGCTGTAGCGGTGGCCACAAGCTGACCAGCCGTTGACGCCCATCGGCAGCCTGGCTATGTCAACATTTGGCCCTTTCACACCCGCCCCATGGCGCTCCAGCTCGGCGACACCGTTCCCGACTTCACCCAGGACTCCCAGCTCGGTCCGATCAACCTCTACGACTACGCCGGCGACAGCTGGGTGGTGCTGTTCTCCCACCCCGCCGACTACACCCCTGTCTGCACCACCGAGCTGGGCGAGGTGTCCCGTCTGCGTCCCGAGTGGGAGAAGCGCAACGTCAAGACCATCGCCCTGAGCGTGGACTCGGCCGAGAGCCACAAGGGCTGGATCGGCGACATCAACGAGACCCAGAGCACCACGGTCGACTACCCGATCCTCGCCGATGAGGACAAGAAGGTGAGCGATCTGTACGGGATGATCCACCCGAATTCGCTCAACAACCTCACGGTGCGTTCGGTGTTCATCATCGACCCCAACAAGAAGCTGCGTCTGCAGATCACCTACCCCGCCAGCACCGGCCGCAACTTCCAGGAGATCCTGCGGGTGATCGACTCGCTGCAGCTCACCGAGTACCACCAGGTGGCCACGCCGGTGAACTGGACCGACGGCGGCGACTGCGTCGTGGTGCCCTCGATCCCCACCGACGAGGCTCGCGTCAAGTTCCCCAAGGGCGTCACCGAGGTCAAGCCCTACCTGCGCTTCACCCCGCAGCCCAACAAATGAGCTGACGCCCCAGGCGGGCGCAACTCCCTGGCCCCCGGGACAATGTTCCGGGGGCTTTCTGCTGGCCGGGTGCGTGCGATGCGGGTGTTGGGACTGATGAGCGGCACCAGCGCCGACGGCGTGGATGCCGTGCTGGCCGAGTTCCACGGCCGGCCGCAACGCCCACGCTGGCGGCTGCTGAGCCGCGCCGCCGTGCCCTACCCCGCCGACCTGCGGGCACGGCTGATCGCCACCGGCCAGGGCCACGCCCTGCAGGCAGCCGATGTACTGGAGCTGGGGGAAGCCCTCACGGAGATCCAGGCCGCCGCCGCCCGCGCCTGCGATCCCGCAGGGCATGCGGAGCTGGTGGGCTGCCATGGCCAGACCCTCTGGCACCGCCCGCCGCAGGGAACCCATCGCGGCTGCAGCTGGCAGCTGCTGCAGGGCCCGCTGCTGGCGCACCTGCTGCGACGGCCGGTGGTGTTCGACTTCCGTGCCGCCGACCTGGCCCTCGGCGGCCAGGGGGCCCCGCTGGTGCCGGCCACCGATGCGGCGCTGCTGCCGGCCCGCGGCGGCTGGCGGGGCCTGCTCAACCTGGGTGGGATCGCCAACCTCACCCTGCTGCCGCCCCCCGGCGGCCCTGATCGGGGCGCGGCCGTCCAGGGCTGGGACTGCGGCCCGGCCAACACCCTGCTGGATCTCGCGGTGCAACGCTTCAGCGGCGGCAGCCGCAGCTTCGATGCCGGTGGAGCCTGGGCCGCCCAGGGGCAGGCCGTTGAGGCCCTGATCCAGCAGTGGCTGGAGGAGCCCTATTTCAGGCAAGTCCCACCGAAATCCACCGGCCGTGAACTGTTCGGAGCGGCCGATCTGGAGCGACGCCTCGCAGAGCTGGAGCATGCAGCGGCGACGACCGGCAGACAGCTGGAGCCGGCCGATGCCCTGGCGACCCTGACGGCGCTCACGGCGGCGGTGGTGGCCGCGGATCTGCAGCGCGGCCCCGCGGTGCTGGAGCTGCTGGTGGCCGGCGGAGGCGCCCGCAATGCCCTGCTGATGGCCGAGCTGCGCAGCCGCTGCCGCGGCCTGGCGGTGCGGCCCCTGGCGGAGCTGGGCATCGGCGACAGCGACCGCGAGGCCCTGGCCTTCGCCCTGCTGGCGTGGTGGCACCGGCTGGGGCATCCGGGCTCGCTCCCCTCGGTGACGGGAGCACCCCGAGCGACGGTGCTCGGCGTCTGCGCCCCGCCCCCCTGAGCGGCGAAAGAGACGCGGAGCCCTGCCTGCATAGGGTGGTCAGCGATGGCCGTCTGAACCCCATGAGCGCCGGCAACGCCCCCGCCCTCTACGAACGCATCCGCAGCGACCATGCGCTCACCCAGGAGCTGTTCCGCCAGGCCCTGCAGGACCCCTCAGGCACCCTCAGCCGTATCTGCAGCCTCGGCGACAGCTGGGGGCTGCCCGTGAGCCGCGACGAGGTCAAGACTCACCTGGCCAGCGTCGATGACCCGGAGGCCAAGCAGTGGCTGCTGAAGGCCCGCGGCGGCCTCTGACACAGGCAGGGCGGCACGGCGGGTCGGTCGCCGGTCCTGGCCCATCCAGCTGAAGAACAGCCAGTAGCTCACGATCGCCAGACCGGCTGCCACCACAAGGGCGGCCACCTGTTCGAGGCGCTTCACCATGGCGCTCCGGTCATGCGGGGTGTTCGACAGTCTGCAGGCTGACCTGCGTCAGCAACTGACAGCGGTCCCGACGGCAGGTGCGCCGTCACGGGGGATGATGCTGGTCGCAATGGGTCTCACCACCCAGACCGACGACCTCCAGCTTCACCCCTGAACCCCAGCCCTGTGCTCCGCCTCGAACGCGTCTCGAAGATCTACCCCACCGGTGAGGTGCTCCGGGATGTCCCCTGGGAGGTGAAGCCGGGTGATCGCATCGGCCTGGTGGGCGTGAACGGGGCCGGCAAATCCACCCAGATGCGGATCATCGCCGGCCTGGAGGAACCCAGCAGCGGCCAGGTGGTGAAGCAGGGGGATCCGCGCATCGTCTACCTGCAGCAGGAGTTCGACGTCGACCTCAGGCACACGGTGCGCCAGGAGCTGTTCCAGGCCTTCGGTGAAGCGGCTGAGGTGCTCAACCGCCAGCGGCAGGTGGAGGAGGCCATGGGCTCGGAGAAGGCCGCCGAGGATCCCGACCACCTTGATGAGCTGATCCACGAGCTGGGCAGCCTGCAGACGCGCTTCGAGAACCTGCACGGCTACGAACTCGATGCCCGCATCGACAAGCTGCTGCCCACGATCGGCTTCACGCCGGAAGGAGCCGAACAGCTGGTGGGCGACTACTCCGGCGGCTGGCAGATGCGGATCGCCCTGGGCAAGGTGCTGCTGCAGGAGCCGGATCTGCTGCTGCTGGACGAACCCACCAACCACCTGGATGTCGAAACCATCCAGTGGTTGGAGGGGTACCTGATCGGCCAGACCTGCCCGCTGGTGGTGATCAGCCACGACCGGGCCTTCCTGGATCGGGTCTGCAACCAGATTGTGGAAACGGAGCGAGGCATCTCCCGCACCTATCTGGGCAACTACAGCCAGCACCTGGAGCAGAAGGTCCTGGAGCGGGAAGCCAGCCAGGCGGCCTTCGACCGCCAGCAGAAGGAGCTCAGCGCCCAGCAGGCCTACATCGACCGCTTCCGCGCCAGCGCCACCCGCTCGACCCAAGCCAAGAGCCGCGAAAAGCTGCTCGACAAGGTGGAGCGCATCGAGGCACCGATCGAGGGGGTGAGCGGCCCGCGCTTCCAGTTCCCGCCGGCGCCCCGCAGCGGCCGCCTGATCGCCGAAATCAGCGACCTCAGCCACAGTTACGGCGAGCAGATCCTGTTCCTGGGGGCGAATCTCGAGGTGGAGCGGGGCGATCGCATCGCCTTCGTGGGTCCCAACGGCGCCGGCAAGTCGACCCTGCTGCGGCTGGTGATGGGCATCGAGACGCCGGATGAGGGCCGAGCCGGACTGGGGGAGCACAACGTGATCGCGGGCTACTTCGAGCAGAACCAAGCCGAGGCCCTGGATCTGTCGAAAACCGTGATCGACACGCTGTTCGAGGCGGTGCCCGACTGGACCCAGACCCAGGTGCGCTCCCTGCTCGGCAGCTTCTGCTTCAGCAACGACGCCGTGTTCAAGGAGGTGGGCAAGCTCTCCGGCGGCGAGAAGGCGCGCCTGGCCCTGGCGCTGATGCTGCTGATGCCCTGCAACCTGGTGGTGCTGGATGAGCCCACCAATCACCTCGACATCCCCGCCAAACAGATGCTCGAGGATGCACTGACGGAGTACGAGGGCGCCGCGCTGCTGGTGAGCCACGACCGTTACTTCATCGGGCGGGTGGCCAACAAGATCGTCGAACTGCGCGACGGCGAACTGGTGCTCTACCGCGGCAACTACGCCTACTACCAGGAGAAGAAGGCCGAGGAGGCTGCGGCCGCGGCGGAAGCGCAGCTGGCGGCGGAGCAGGACGCGAAGCGTCGCAGCAACCGCGAGAAACAGAAGGCCAAGACGGCAGCCCGCAAGGCCACGGCAGCCTGAGCTTCTCCCCAGCCCACCACCCGGAGGCGACGCCCCGACCGGACTGCAGGACACGCAACTTCACATGTCCGTAGGCAAGAGAACTCATTCTTCTTGGTCTGGACACATCCTGTGCATACGCTGACAAAGCACCCCCTGAAGCGGAGCACCATGGCCATCAGCCAGCAGCGTCATGCCGGTCAGCAGCAGCACGGCAGCGTCGAAGCAAGCGCGCTGACCGGCGCCGCTCTGCTCCAGGACACCAGCAGCCACCAGGATTCCGTGAGCAGCTACTTCGAGTGCATCACCGCCTGCTCAGTCGATGACGGCGAGTGCGTGACCCGCTGCGTTGAAGTCCTGCGGGAGCAGCCCTGATCCCGCCCCGCCAGGAAACGCTGACGCGAAATCTCAGGGGTTGTGCCTTCCAATACGCAAGCCCCTGAAACACTTTGTAGCTTGGCTCAGTCCAGCGCACCGCCGCCATGACGGAACCTCTCACCCTGAGCCTCGGCCAGCAGTTCGAGCTGGAGCGCATGAACCGGGCCATCGACGCGACCGCCGATCTTGAGGCGCTTCAGGGTCTGGCCAAGCAGCTGCTGATGGCCTGGCACAGCCAGAAGGCCGCCACGCAGTGGGTGATGCGCCAGCAGCTTGACGCCCCCTCGCGCCTTGTGAGCGACTCCTCCGGGCTCTGAACAGCGGCAGCGCCGGCCCCGAAGAGCACGGGCCGGCCCCGAAGGGCCCCGAAGGCCTCAGCCTCAGCCCCGGCCCATCAGGCTGCTGAGCTCCACCGGCGTGATCGTCAGGCTCAGGGCCTGCCCCTCCCGCTCCACCCGCACCGCCATCGCCCGACCCACCCCGCTGCGCTCCACCAGCTGGGTCAGCTGACCCGGGCTGGAGACCGCCACTCCGTCCACCGCGGTGATCACATCGCCGGGACGCAGCCCGGCCCTGGCGGCAGGCCCTGACGGCATGACCGTGCGCACACGGGCTCCTGCGGCAATCGCGCCCCGGGCATCGCGGGCTGGCTCCAGGCCCACGCCGATCATGGCGTGGCTCACGACACCCCTGGTCACCAGCTGCTGCGCGATCTGCCGGGCGCGGTTGACGGGGATCGCGAAGCCAAGGCCGGCACCGGGACCCGACCGCACCAGCGTGTTGATACCCACCACCTGACCATCGGCATTGAGCAACGGCCCACCGGAGTTGCCGGGGTTGATGGCGGCATCCGTCTGAATCAGCTCGAGTCGTTTGTCGGTGATGCCGAGCTTGGCGGCGTTGCGGTTGAGGCTGCTGACGATGCCCAGCGTCACCGTCTGATCCAGGCCGTAGGGATTACCAACGGCGATCACCCACTCCCCCACCTGCAGGGCATCGGAGTTGCCCAGGCCCACCACGGGCCACGGGCCGCCCCCCTCCAGCCGCACCACCGCCAGATCGGTGACGGGATCAGTGCCCACCACCTTGCCCTCCACCCGGCGGCCATCGGTGAGCCCCACAGTCACCCGCGTGCTGCCCTCCACCACATGGGCATTGGTGATCAGCAGGCCGGAGGGGTCGTAGAGAAAGCCGCTGCCGAGCCCGCGCTCGGTGCGCTGAGATGGCGGCGCGACTCCCATCCCGGGCGGCATGCCGAAGAACTGGCGCAGCAGGGGATCCAGAAACGGCAGCGACTGCATCGATTGCCGACCCGGCACCACCACGGTGCGCTCCGTGTCGATCGTGACGACGGCCGGTCCGGCCCGGCGCACCGCCTCCGCCACAAACGACTGACGGTTGAGAACGCCAGCAGCCACCGAGGCCGGCGCCGCGGCCTGGGCCTGGGCCATCGGGGCAGGCAGCAGCTGCGCACCGAACGCCGTGAGCAGGGCCAGGGGCAGAGCCCGCACCACTGCAGACGCCATGAAGCTCTCCAATCGATCGGGACTTGACCGTAAGCAGAAAAAGGGCCGCGGCCAAGTCGGCTCGGCAGTGGGGGTTCCCCCCCTCCCGAGCCGATGCGGGGACCGCAGGGGAGCGATGATGGAGACGACCGGTGCACCGGGCCTCACGGCCCCGCTGGGCATGCCCACCACCTCCTCCCTGCTGTTGGCCAAGTTGCTGCCCCTGGTGTACGGGGCCTGCTTCCTGGCTTTGCTGTGGCAGGCCTTTCGGATCATGGGCCGTGGCTACGGCGCCGTCCCCAGACCGGGCGATCAGGGGCGCATGCCCAGCGGCGATCGCACCGGCCGGGTGACGATCCATCCCGAGCTACTGGATGCCGATGGCCAGCTCACCCAGGACGACCTGCTGACGGTGCGCTTCAGCGGCGATAACGAGCGTCCCGCCCTGCCGAACGACCCCGGCTGAGGCCAGCGGGGCCCGTCAGCTGGTACAACCGTTGAGTGCTTGTGGAATCGGCGGAGGCTGAGTGGAGCAAAGAACCCGGATCGTGGCTGCCGTGCTCAAGGCCATCAAGCTGCCGCCCCGCTTCCAGCTGCGGCTGGTGAAGGAGGACCCCGTGCGCCTGGAACTGATCCTCACCCCGGCCTACGGCAAGGAGCCGATGCTGGTTGGCCTGGTGGAATCGCAGGATCTGGTGGCCCGCCGCGACCGTGAGGGACGGATCCCCCGCGATCTGCAAGGCACCTGGGACTGGACGGTGCGCCACGGCAAGGTGAGTACCGGTGGTTGGAACCCCTACCTGAAGGAAGCCCTACAGACGATGTTCGAAACCGGGCTGCCGGCGATCGTCTACGAGGAGACCACCGGCGAGGTGTATCACCCGGTGGATGGCGCCCGTCACGTGCGCTGAACCCTGACCCTCCGTTGCCGATCGATCCGTTGCTGATCGATCAGCTGCCGATCGATCCGCTTCTGCCCGAGCTGGTGCGGAGGTTGCCGGCGGGCGGAACCCTGCTGCTGCAGGCGCCCCCAGGTGCGGGCAAGACCACCCGTGCACCTCTGGCCCTGCTTCGCGCCCTTGAGCCGGCGGCACGGCAGCGGATCCTGATGCTGGAGCCGCGCCGGCTGGCCGCCAAGGCCGCAGCCGAGCGACTCGCTGGCGAACTCGGCGAACCGGTGGGGCAGCGCGTGGGCTACCGGGTGCGGCTGGAGTCGCGCGTGTCGGCCGCCACACGCCTGGAGGTGCTCACCGACGGGCTGTTTCTGCGCCAGCTGCAGGCGGACCCCAGCCTGGGGGATGTGGCCTGCGTGATCTTCGATGAGTTCCATGAGCGCCGCAGTGAGGCGGATCTCGCCCTGACCCTGCTGCGCGAGGCCCGGCCGCTGCTGGCACCGGAGCTGCGGCTGCTGGTGATGTCGGCCACGCTCAACCTGGAGCCCCTGCAGAAGCAGCTACCGGAGGCCGAGCGGATGGAGAGCGCCGGCCGCAGCCATCCGGTGGCGGTGCAGCACCAGTTACCACGGCCCGCGGAGCGACTGGCGGATCAGGTGCTGCGCGCACTGGAGCACCACTGGCTCGATCAGCGGCAGCCCGGGGAGACCGTGCTGGTGTTCCTGCCCGGTCAGCGGGAGATCCAGCAGTGCCTGCAGAGCATCGCTGGCACCGCGTGGGGGGCGGAGCTGGAGCTCTGCCCGCTGCACGGCAACCTGCCCCTGGCGGCCCAGGCCCGCGCCATCCAACGGGGCGTCAGCGCCGCCGGGCGCGTGGTGCTGGCCACCAGCATCGCCGAAAGCTCGCTGACCATCGAAGGGGTGACGCTGGTGGTGGACAGCGGCCTGAGCCGCCGCAGCCGCTTTGATCCGACCACCGGCATGGACAGCCTGGTAACCCTGCCGGCCAGTCTGGCCAGCGCCGAGCAGCGGGCGGGCCGAGCCGGCCGCCTTGGGCCCGGACGCTGCATCCGGCTCTGGAGTCCGGCCGAGCAGCAGCGCAGACCCTCCTTCGACCCGCCCGAACTGCTGGAGTGTGATCCCACCCCAGTGGTGCTGCAGCTGGCGCAGTGGGGGGCCGGGCTCGGGGAACAGCTGCCCTGGCTGGACCCACCACCTCGGGCCAGCCTGCAGGAGGGCCAGCTGCTGCTCCGGCAGCTGGGGGCCCTGGACGAGCGGGGCACCCTGACCGCATCCGGACGGGAGATGGCAGCCCTCGGGGTGCATCCGCGCCTGGCCCGACTGCTGCTGCGGGCCAGGGCCGTGGGGGCCGAGGAGCTGGGCTGCGCCCTCGCCGCCCTGCTGAGCGAGCGGGACCCGCTGCAGGCCAGCGCCGCGGGTTGTGATCTGATGCGGCGGCTCGACTGGCTGCGGGCGCCCGGCCGCGATCCACGCCGACAGCAGCTGCGCCAGCTCCAGCAGCAGCTGCAGCGGCAACTGGGCAGCACGGGCGCTGCCGCCGCTGGCCGGCTCCCGGAGAGCGTGATCGCCGCCGAGCTGGTGGCCCATGCCTACCCCGAGCGGGTCGCCCTGGCGCGGGAGGGAAGCCCCGGGCGCTTCCTGACCCGTGGCGGTCGCGGCGCCCTGCTGCACCCCAGCGACCCGCTGCTGAGTTGCGAGGCCCTGGCCATCGCCAGCGCCGACGGGGCCGGCAGCGACTGCCGCATCCAGCTGGCCCTGCCTCTGGCCCGCGCCAGCCTCGAAGCCCTGGCGGCCGAGGCTGGCGACCTGGAGATGCAGGTGGCATGGGACAGCCGGCAGGAGCGGGTGCGCTGCGAACGGCTGCTGCGGCTGAGCGCCCTGATCCTGGAGCGTCGCCCCTGGCCGGAGGCGCCGGAATCGGCGGTGCTGTCCGCATGGCGGCAGGGGCTCAAGGCCATGGGACTGGCTGCCCTTCCGTGGGATGGGGCCAGCCGCCAGCTGCAGCAGCGTCTCTGCCTGGCGCATCAGCACCTGGGGGCCCCCTGGCCCGACCGCAGCGATGCCGCACTGGCCGCCGATCCAACCGCCTGGCTGGGGGATCAGCTGGCGGATCTGCGCAGCCGCGTTGATCTGCAGCGTCTCGATCTGGTGGAGGGGCTCTGGAGCGGCCTGGCCTGGGACAGTCGCCGCCAGCTGGATCAGTGGCTGCCCATCACGCTGCCGATCCCCTCAGGCCGTCAGGCCCGACTCGACTACAGCAGCGGCACCCCGGTGCTGGCCGTGAAGCTGCAGGAGCTGTTCGGCTCCGCCGAGACCCCAACCGTGCTGCAGGGACGTCTGCCGGTAACCGTGCAGCTGCTCTCCCCCGCTGGCCGTCCTGCTGCCGTCACCCAGGACCTGGCGGGCTTCTGGAGGGGCGCCTACCAGGAGGTGCGCCGCGACCTGCGCGGCCGCTACCCGCGTCACCCCTGGCCGGAGGATCCGAGCAGCGCCCAGGCCACAGCCCTCACCAAGCGACGCCTGGAGCAGGCACAGGGCAAGTCGCCTGGAGCCTGATCCCGATCCCGATCCCGATCCCGATCCGAGCTTGCGGCGCGTCCCCTCAGTCCCAGAGGCGCTCGAACAGATGGTCAAAACCGAAGTGGCGCAACCCCTCGGCGATCCCTGCGCAGCCGTCGGCCCGGGCGCGATACACCCGTGGCAGCCGCGGCAGCTGCGCCACCAGGTCCGGCTCCGCATTGCCCACCATCACGCCCATCAGGCCGGTCTCGAACATGGCCAGATCGTTGAGGGTGTCGCCTGCTGTGACCACCGTGGCGTGATCGGCCTCCAGCCACTCCAGCAGCGCCAGCAGGGTGCTGCCCTTGTTCACGCCGGCAGGCAGCACATCGAAATAGCGACTGTCGGAGAGCACGCAATCCGCCCCCTCCGCCTCCAGGCGGCCGATCAGGCTGCGATCGAATCGCTCCAGGTCCACGTAGTAGGCGAACCGACGGTTGGAGCTGACCGGCTGCAGGGACAAACCGGGCTGGTTCTCCAGCAGCGGCACCAGGCGCGACTCCAGGTCCCGCCAGCGAGCCTCGATGGGCTCCACCGCCAGAGGCAGTGGCAACAGGGAGGCACCGCAGGCCACCGTGCAGCCCACATC
>Ga0310333_100237_pt1 | contig 15603 bp, 15 predicted proteins | sample LakMicSRFTotalB7_FD_195547 | JGI IMG/M metagenome (GOLD analysis project Ga0310333, IMG submission 195547) | Enriched freshwater cyanobacterial communities from Lake Michigan, Michigan, United States - MI23.SRFL.Total.B7 (v2) (version 2) | ecosystem: Environmental > Aquatic > Freshwater > Lake... | reverse complement strand
CCTGCTCCAGCCGGTACAGGTCCAGGTGCACCAGGGCGCCGTGGTCACCCTGGTAGTGCTGGGCCAGGGCAAAGGTGGGACTGGTGATCGGTTCGTCGATGCCCAGGGCTGTTGCCAGACCCTGCACCAGGCAGGTCTTGCCGGCCCCCAGGTCGCCCCGCAGCAGCAGCAGCGGCCGGGTGTGGGCCGCCGGCAGCGCCAGCCAATCGCGGGCCAGGCGGCCGCCCAGGGCCCTGGTGGCCTGGGCGTCGGCGAGCTTCAGTGCGCATTCCATCCCTGTAGATTCGCCCCAAGCGAGCCCGAAGCCTCGGCGTCTCTGCAGATCTTTCAACGCCCTTCCAGCCGGAAGCGAGCCGTACCCCGGAGACAACCCATGGTGGCAACACCCATCGCAGCGCAGCTGCAGAGCACCAGCACGTATGTGATCGCCGACCTTGGCCTGGCCGATTTCGGCCGCAAGGAGATCGCCATCGCCGAGACCGAGATGCCCGGCCTGATGGCCCTGCGTCAGAAGTTCGGCGCCAGCCAGCCCCTCAAGGGCGCCCGCATTGCGGGTTCGCTGCACATGACGATCCAGACCGCCGTTCTGATCGAAACCTTGGTGGCTCTCGGCGCCGAAGTGCGCTGGGCCAGCTGCAACATCTTCTCGACCCAGGACCACGCCGCTGCCGCCATCGCCGCCGCCGGCATTCCCGTGTTCGCCTACAAGGGCGAAACCCTGGATGAGTACTGGGCCTTCACGCACCGCATCCTCGAGTGGGGCGACGGCGGTACGCCCAACATGATCCTGGACGACGGTGGTGACGCCACCGGTCTGGTGATGCTGGGCACCAAGGCCGAGAGCGACCTTTCGGTGCTCGACAACCCCTCCAATGAGGAGGAGACCGCCCTGTTCAACAGCATCCGCCAGAAGCTGGCAGCGGTGCCCGGCTTCTATTCGCGCATCAAGGCCCAGATCCAGGGCGTCACCGAGGAGACCACCACCGGTGTGGCCCGCCTCTATCAGATGCAGAACAGCGGCGAGCTGCCCTTCCCCGCCATCAACGTCAACGACTCGGTCACCAAGAGCAAGTTCGACAACCTCTACGGCTGCCGCGAGTCGCTGGTCGACAGCATCAAGCGCGCCACCGACGTGATGGTCGCCGGCAAGGTGGCACTGGTGCTGGGCTACGGCGATGTGGGCAAGGGTTCGGCCCAGTCCCTGCGCGGCCTCGGCGCGACGGTGATGATTGCCGAAATCGATCCGATCTGCGCCCTGCAGGCCGCGATGGAGGGCTACCGCGTTGTGCGTCTTGATGACGTCGTGCGCGATGTCGACATCTTCGTCACCGCCACCGGCAACTTCCGCGTCATCCGCCACGAGCACCTGATCCAGATGAAGGATCAGGCGATCGTCTGCAACATCGGCCACTTCGACAACGAGATCGATGTGGCGTCGCTCAAGCAGTACCCCTGGGACAACATCAAGCCCCAGGTCGATCACATCGTGCTGCCCAGCGGCAACAAGATCATCCTGCTGGCCGAGGGCCGTCTGGTGAACCTGGGTTGCGCCACCGGCCACCCCAGCTTTGTGATGAGCAATTCGTTCACCAACCAGGTGCTGGCCCAGATCGAGCTGTTCACCAAGGGTGATCAGTACGGCAACCAGGTCTATGTGCTGCCCAAGCACCTTGACGAGATGGTGGCCCGGCTTCACCTCGACAAGATCGGCGCCAAGCTGACCGAGCTCACCGCCGAACAGGCCGATTACATCAACGTGCCGGTCGAAGGGCCTTACAAGCTCGACCACTACCGCTACTGAACCTGACCGGGGAGCTTCGCCCGCACTGCCGCTGGCGCGGCAACATCGGGCTCAGCTTCCCCGGCTCAGGTTCAGCGCCGCAGGGTGGCGGGAGCACCAGGTTCAACACAAAAGCCTGAGCGTCCAGGGATGGACGGCTCAGGCTTTTTCGTTGGCGGGTTCCCGCATGCGTGGATGCAAGAGCTGTTGCTGCAGTTGGCTTCTGGCGCCAAGCGTTGATGAGCGCCTGTCGCTAACCCGTTCAGCCGCTCTTCCAGCCCCCCCTCCAACCAACCATCTCGCCTGCTGACGGACTGGGGAGAGCCCGCAATGTGCCGCGCCAGCGGCGCCGCGGGCGACCCCAGTCCGTCAGCAGCTGCTCAAAACGGCACTTCCTCTTCAGAGGGTTCACCCCCACCGAATCCGCCACCGCCCATGCCGCCGGCGGCTTCGCTGTCGCGCTTGGAGCCCAGCAGTTCGAGGCGGTCGACGCGGACCACGGGCTTGCTGCGCTCTTCGCCGCTGCTGCGGTCGGTCCAGCGGTCGAGCTTGAAGCTGCCGATGATGCCCAGCATGCTGCCTTTGCGGACGTAATCGGCGGCCACCTGGGCCTGCTTGCCCCAGATTTCGAGGTTGAACCAATCGGGTTCGTCGCCGCCGGCGCGGCGGTTGACGGCCAGGGTCAGGTTGGCGACGACGCTGCCGGATTCGAAGTAGCGGACTTCGGGGTCGCGGCCGGCCCGGCCCACAAGGGTGATCGAGTTGACGCCCATGGCGTTTCTCCTGTTGACGTGATGGATCTCATGATGCGGCACCTTCCCGGTCGGCGAGACCGGTGAGGGCCACATCGGTTCAGTGCCACCACCTGGGCGGCTTGTAACACCCCTCTATGATTCATCCCCTGCAGCCACCCGGTTTTCGTGTTTTTCCGTCGCTTCCAGTTCTCCCGCGACATCGGCATCGACCTGGGAACGGCCAACACCCTGATGTACGTGTCCGGTAAGGGCATCGTGCTCCAGGAGCCCTCTGTGGTGGCACTGGATATTGAGCGCAACCTGCCCCTGGCGGTGGGCAATGAGGCCAAGATGATGCTGGGCCGTACCCCCGGCAACATCCGGGCGGTCAGGCCCCTTCGGGATGGCGTCATCGCTGACTTTGATGCCGCCGAGCAGATGATCAAGACCTTCATCCAGAAGGGCAATGACGGCCGCGGGCTGGTGGCCCGTCGCCTGGTGGTGGGCATTCCCAGCGGCGTCACCGGTGTTGAGCGTCGTGCTGTCCGCGAGGCCGGTCTGGCCGGAGCCCGCGAGGTGCATTTGATCGATGAACCCGTGGCGGCCGCCATCGGTGCCGGCCTGCCGGTCACCGAGCCCGTGGGCACCATGATCGTCGACATCGGCGGCGGCACCACCGAGGTGGCGGTCCTCAGCCTGGGCGGCACCGTGCTCAGCGAGTCGGTGCGGGTGGCGGGCGATGAGCTCAGCGACGCGATCAGCACCTACCTGAAGAAGGTGCACAACCTGGTGGTGGGTGAGCGCACCGCCGAAGAGATCAAGATCCGCATCGGCTCCGCATTCCCGTCGGACAGCCATGACGAGACCTCGATGGACGTGCGCGGTCTGCACCTGCTTTCGGGTCTGCCGCGGACGATCAACATTCGCGCCGGCGACATTCGCGAAGCGATGGCCGAGCCCCTCAACGTGATCGTTGAAGCGGTCAAGCGCACGCTCGAGCGCACCCCGCCCGAACTGGCGGCCGACATCGTCGATCGCGGCATCATGCTGGCCGGTGGCGGTGCCCTGGTGAAGGGGATCACCGACCTGATCAGCCACGAGACCGGAATCCTGGTGCACGTGGCTGAGGATCCCCTGCTGTGCGTGGTCAACGGCTGCGGACAGGTGCTCGAGGACTACAACCGCCTGGCACGGGTGCTCGATACCCCCGACTTCATCCGCCCGGCCGCCTGAGCCCGATGCAGGCCGGCCGCGGCGCGCGATTCCCATCCCTGCGGCTGTTGCTGACGGGCTGGCCCTGGCTGGTGCTGGCCCTGATGCTGGTCGCCATCCGGGTCAGCAAGGGGGCCGGCTTCAGTGACCTGTACGCCCTGGTCACACGGCCGTTCTGGCCGGGTTCAGCCCAGTCCGAGTGGTTGCGTTCGGCCCAGCGCCTGGACCAGCAGACGCGGCTGGGCCAGCTCGAGGCTGATAACCAGCGCCTTCGCCGCCTGCTGGCCTTGCAGCAGCAGCCCGGCGCGGCCCGCTCGGCACCGGTGATCGCCCGGCCGGCCCAGGGTTGGTGGCAGCAGCTGATGCTCGGTCAGGGCGCGTGGCAGGGTCTGCAGGTCGGTGACGCGGTGGTGGCTCCCGGCGGCCTGGTGGGTCGCATCGCGGCGACCACGCCCACCACGGCCACGGTGCAGCTGTTGACCGATCCAGGCAGCCGGGTCGGGGTCTGGGTTGCCCGTACCGGCGAGCACGGCCTGCTGGTGGGCCTGGGCACGCCCCGACCGGTGCTGCGCTTTCTGGATCGGGATGCCCGCGTCAGGCCCAGTGATCTGGTGACGACGTCACCGGCCAGCACCCTGCTGCCCCCAAACCTCACGGTTGGGGTCATCCAGCATCTGGATGCCAGCGTGATTCCGGCGCCTGAGGCGGTGGTGCAGCTCAGTGCACCGTTGGCAGCGATCGACTGGGTGCAGGTGTTGCCGATCCAGGAGCGATCCGATGGCTGACCTCTGGCGCCGCAGCTGGTGTCTGGCGACAGGCCTGATCGTGCCTGCCCTGGCCATGGGGTCTCCCCGTTGGCTGCAGCTTGATGCGGTGGCGCCGGCCTGGTCAGTGCTGTGGTTGCTGCCCTGGGCCCTGGTCGATGGACCGATCTCCGGCGCCCTGGTGGGTGCTGGTCTGGGGCTGTTGCTCGATGGCCTGCATCCGGGTCCGGTCAGCCAGCTGCCGGCCCTGGCCCTGCTCGGGTGGTGGTGGGGCCGGCTGGGGCGACGGGATGTGGTGTTGGAGCGCAGCGCCTCGCTGGCCCTGCTGTCTCTGACAGGCTGCCTGGTGCTGGGCGGGTCGCTGCTGTTGCAGATGCTGGTGGCGGGCACCTGGCCGGCGTCGGCCTTCCAGACCCTCTGGGCCCAGACGCTGATCACCGCTTTGCTGGCGCCGCCGGTCTGTTCGTTGTGGCTGCTGCTCTGGCGCCAGCAGCTGCCGGGGGTGCGCTGATGGGCTTCGGCAGGCGGCGGTTGCTCACAGGCCTGGCGGCTTCGGCCGGTTCGGCGCTGTTGGCGGGGGGCCTGGCCAGCTGCCGCCAACGGGGCCCAGGTGGTGAGTCCGCCCCGGCTGGCACCCGCATCCTCAATGTCTGGACCCTGGACCTGGCGCCGCGCTTCAACGGCTACATGCAGGCGGTCATCAGCCGCTGGGAGCGCGCCAACCCTGGGATCACGGTGCGTTGGACCGATGTGCCCTGGGCCTCGGTCGAGCGCAAGCTGCTGGCGGCCGTGTTCGCCCGCACGGCCCCCGATCTGGTCAACCTCAATCCGCCGTTTGCCGCCAACCTGGCCAGCAAACAGGGACTGCTGGATCTGGCGCCGCTGCTGCCGGCGGGTGCTGCTGCCACCTACCTGCCCCGGATCTGGGACGCCGGCCTGCAGGACGGCCAGCAGTTCGCCCTGCCCTGGTATCTGACGGCGCGCATCACCATGGCCAACCGGGCGCTGCTGCAGCGGGCCGGGGTGGCTGCTCCACCGACCCGCTGGGACCAGCTGCCCGCCTACGCCGAGGCGATTCGCCGCCGCACCGGTCGCTACGCCCTGTTCATGACGGTGGTGCCCGACGATTCGGCCGAGCTGCTCGAAACCCTGGTGCAGCAGGGCGTGCAACTGCTGGATGGCGAGCGCCGCGCCGCGTTCCATTCGGAGGCCGGCCGCCAGGCCTTCGCCTTCTGGAGTGAGCTGTACCGCCGCGGCCTGCTGCCGCGGGAGGTGGTCAGCCAGGGCTACCGCCGGGCCATCGAGCTTTACCAGAGCGGTGATCTGGCCCAGGTGGCGACCGGCCCCGATTTTCTGCGCAACCTCCAGACCAATGCCCCGGGGATTGCGGCGGTGACCGCTCCCTTTGGGCCCATCACCGGCGTTACCGGCCAGGCCAACGTGGCGGTGATGAACCTGGTGGTGCCGCGGCAGAGCACCATGGCCGCTGCGGCGGTCAGCTTTGGCCTGGAGCTCACCAACCCGGCCAACCAGCTGGCCTTTGCCGAGCAGGCCCGGGTGCTGCCTTCGGCCGCGGTTGCCCTGGACCGGTTGCAGGCCGGCCTGGCGGTCGAGCGACCGAGGCAGCCCGCTGATCAGCTGGTGCAGCGGGCCCGGTTGCTGTCGGCCGAGACGCTTGAGCGGGCTGCGGTGCTGGTGCCGGCGACCCCAGGGATCAAGCGGCTTCAGGCCATCCTGTACACCCAGCTGCAGCGCGCCATGCTGGGTGAGCTCAGCAGTGATCGGGCCCTGGCCGAGGCCGAAGCGCAGTGGAACCGTTATGCCCAGGCCCGCTGGCCCTGATCTGCAGCAGACCCGCGACCTCTTCCTGTAGAAAACCTTAAAAATCGGCAGATCCCTGCCCCCAGGGGCGTTTTGGGGATGACCGGAAGGCGTCTCCGAGGGTAGGGTTGCGATTCTTCATGAAGCTGGATGCCCGTGCCTTCTGAGGTCATGACTCCACAGCGCGATCTCGGCGGCGAACAGGCAGACGGGTCCCAGCCGACTGAACACCGGGCCACCCTGCTGGTGGTCGACGACGAGGCGGCCGTACGGCGCGTGCTGGTGATGCGCCTGCAGCTGGCCGGCTATCGGGTCATCTGCGCCGAGGACGGCGAAGAGGCCCTGGCCCTGTTCCATCAGGAACAGCCCGACCTGGTGGTGCTCGATGTGATGCTCCCCAAGCTCGATGGCTTTGCGGTCTGCCGCCGCCTGCGGGCTGAATCCTGTGTGCCGATCATCTTTCTCTCGGCCCTCGATGCGATCGCCGAACGGGTCTCGGGTCTGGATCTCGGCGCCGATGATTACCTGCCTAAGCCCTTTTCCCCCAAGGAGCTCGAGGCGCGCATCGCCACGATCCTGCGGCGCGTGGGACGCGGTTCGGCCGGCAGCGAACCCCGTGATCTGCCCACCGGCAGCGGCGTGCTGCGGGTCGGTGGTCTGGTGGTCGACACCAACCGCCGCCAGGTGACCCGCGATGGCGAGCGCATTGCGCTCACCTACACCGAGTTCAGCCTGCTGGAACTGTTGTTCAAGGAGCCCGGTCGGGTGGTGCCCCGGGCCGAGATTCTTGAGCAGCTCTGGGGCTATCCGCCGCGCCGCGCTGCTGACCTGCGCGTTGTCGACGTCTATGTGGCCCGGCTGCGGGGCAAGCTCGAGCCGGATCCCCGCAACCCGGAGCTGATCCTGACCGTGCGCGGCACCGGCTATGCCTCCCAGCGCATGCGTGAGGCCCCGATCGCCGCAGCCGGCTGAGGCGTTCAGCCGGATCGGCGCTCCTGCAGGATGGGCGCAGCCAAGACGCCTTTGAACCCTTGTCGGATCTGCGCGAGACCCGCCTGGAGAAGGCCGCCGCCCTGCAGGCCATCGGCCAGGGGCCCTATGGCTTGGGTTTTGCACCCAGCCACAGCACCGCGGCGTTGCAGCAGGCCCACGCCGATCTGGCCAACGGTGCGGAACGGGACATCCCAGTGGCCGTGGCCGGTCGGGTGATGACCCGGCGGGTGATGGGCAAGCTGGCCTTCTTCACCCTGGTGGATGAGAGCGGTCCGATCCAGCTGTATCTGGAGAAGGCGACGCTCGATGGGGCCCATGCAGACCCGGCAAGCCCAGATGCGAGTCCCAGTGGCTTCGCCCAGATCACCACACTGGTGGATGCCGGCGACCTGATCGGGGTTGAAGGCAGCCTGCGCCGCACCGATCGCGGCGAACTGTCGGTCAAGGTGACCAGCTGGCAGATGCTCTGCAAGAGCCTGCAGCCCCTGCCCGACAAATGGCATGGCCTCGCCGACGTCGAAAAGCGCTACCGGCAGCGCTACCTCGATCTGATCGTTTCGCCCCACACCCGGGAGACCTTCAGGCGCCGGGCCCTGGCGGTCAGCGCCATGCGCCGCTGGCTCGATCAGCGGGGTTTTCTGGAGATCGAGACGCCGGTGCTGCAGAGCGTGCCGGGGGGTGCCGATGCCCGGCCGTTCGAGACCCATCACAACGCCCTTGATCTGCCCCTGACCCTGCGCATTGCCACCGAGCTGCACCTCAAGCGTCTGGTGGTGGGCGGCTTTGAGCGGGTCTATGAGCTGGGCCGCATCTTCCGCAACGAGGGCATCAGCACCCGCCACAACCCCGAGTTCACCTCGATCGAGATCTACCAGGCCTACACCGATTACATCGGCATGCTTGAGCTGACCGAGCAGCTGATCGCCGCTGTCTGCCAGCAGGTCTGTGGGGCCACCCGCATCAGCTACCAGGGAACCGAGATTGACCTGACGCCCCCCTGGCGGCGGGCGACCATGCACGAGCTGGTGCAGCAGGCCACCGGCCTGGATTTCACCACCTTCAGCAACCGCGAGGACGCTGCGGCGGCGATGCAGGCCAAGGGGCTCGCGGTGCCCGATCTGGCCGATTCGGTCGGTCGGCTGCTGGTCGAAGCCTTCGAGCAGACGGTGGAGGCCGATTTGATCCAACCCACCTTTGTGCTCGATTACCCGGTCGAGAACTCGCCCCTGGCCCGGGCCCACCGCAGCAAGCCCGGCCTGGTGGAGCGCTTCGAGCTGTTCATCGCCGGCCGCGAGACGGCCAATGCCTTCAGCGAGCTGATCGACCCGCTGGACCAGCGCCAGCGCCTCGAGGCCCAGCAGGCCCGCAAGGCCGCCGGTGACGACGAGGCCCAGAGCGTGGATGAGGATTTCATCCATGCGCTCGAGGTGGGCATGCCCCCCACCGGCGGTCTGGGGATCGGCATCGATCGGTTGGTGATGCTGCTGACCGACAGCGCCTCGATCCGCGATGTGATCGCCTTCCCACTGCTGCGGCCCGAATCGGGTTCCAGGCCAGAACCGGCGCAGTGACCAGAACCGGCGCAGTGAGATAATCGTTCCATCAGGCTATGCCCCCCCTCTGGGGTTCTCGGTTTCATGAGTGGCGAGCGCGTTGGATTTCGCTTCAAACACGCTGATGCGGTGGTGAAGCGCAACCCCCAGGGCCGTTCGCGCCGTGGCTGGGTGATGGAGCCGGTGGAGCAGACCACCAGCCGGGGCACCAAGATGCCCGCCTACCGCATTCGCTGGCGCGACAGCGAGCGCCCCGAGATCGTGCTGCAGCACATGCTGATCGCCGATCCCGATCCCACCCCGCCGCCCGAAGGCGTCAGCCTGGTGCCTCCGGCCCCCAAGGGCTGAGTCAGCTCCAGCCCCGCAGCCGGTAGATCAGCAGTCCCAGGTGCTCCTTGAGGGCCACTGTGCTGTTGTGCAGGTCTTCGGCATCGGGCAGCAGGTCCTCGATCAGGCTGGCGGCCGTGAGCTGGCCCCGTTGGCTCTGGTCTGGCAGCTGAAAGTCACACGCCACTGGAATCACCGTCACCTCCGCCAGCCGCCTGAAGGTGGCCAGGGCCCGCGGCAGGTGGGTGGCACTGGTGACCAGCAGCACCGAGCGCCAGCGGCGCTGCCCTGCCAGCTGCTGCACCGCACGCGCTTCCTCGGCCGTGTTGCGCGGCTGCTCCAGCAGCAGCATCTGCGCTGGCCTGAGCCCCAGCTGGGCGGCCAGGGTTGCGGCCGAGCGGGCTTCGCTGGCCGCCGGGTCGGCGGCGGTCAGCCGCACCTTGCCACCGGTGAGCACCAGCAGCGGCGCCTTGCCCTGGCGCAGCAGGTCAAGGCCGGTGAGCAGGCGGTCACCCGCCTCATTGACCTCCACCGATCGGCGGGGCGGCAGGGCCGGCCGCAGGCCACCGCCCAGCACCACGATCGCGTCGGCCCGGGGGATCGGCCGGGGGGTCAGGGCGGCGCTGCGTTCCTCGAGCCCCCAGACCAGCTGGCGGCTGACCAGGGGCGTTGACGGGATCCACAGCACGGCGATGGCCGCGGCCGACAGCCAGGGGCTCCAGCGGCGGCGCCGGGCCACCAGGGCCGCCAGTTGCAGCAGCAGAGCCAGACCCAGGGGGTACAGGCCCAGGGGCAGCAGTTTCGAGAGGATGAACCCCATGCTCAGCGCTGCTGCCTGCGCTTGAGCTGCTGCAGCTCCTGCTCGGCTTCAAAGGCGGCCCAGTCGGCGTCCAGGCCGCTGCCTGGGGGCCGGGCGGCGGCGGTGCGCAGCTGCTCGAGTTCGGCGTCGACCCCGGCAAAGCGTGCCCCCAGTTCGCTCAGTTGCTGCCAGCGCTGGCGGCCCTGCAGCATCAGCGTGGCCAGATGGGCTTCAGCCCGCTCGGCCAGCGCCGTGGCCCCGGCCTCGCGGGCCTTGGTGCTGCGCTGCTGCCACTGCCGGATGTCGGCGGCCAGCGCCAGCAGGCCCTGGCGTTGCTGCTCGGCCTGCAGCTGCAGTTGCTGGCGGGTCCGTCCCAGCTGCAGCTGGCGCTCCCGGGCCTCCTGCTGCTCAAGCCGCGTCTGCTGGGCCGGGTTGGCCTGCAAAAAGGCGTCGAGCTGCTGGTTGAGCCGGGCTTCGAGATCGTCGAACCAGCTGGCCATCAGGGTGTCTCGGGGGCCCGGGTGATCAGGGGGGCTTCGATCTCCTCGGTCAGGGGTGTGATCGCCGCCTCGCGCGAGCGCAGCAGCAGCTGGGTCAGGCGGGCGATGGCCCCTTCGCCCAGATCCCGCTCGCTGATGCGGTCGAAGGCGCGGCGGTAGAGCTCCTCCAGTTCGGCGATCAGATCTTCACGGGTCTGCCGCATGGCGGCGCGTTGCTCGTCGCGGCTCATGGCTGGTGCGTTGGCGGGGCTGGATCTGAGTCTGCCTGGGTCAGCAGGTGCAGGCTCAGGTCGCCCTCCGGATCGCTCCAGCTGCGCTCGAGCCGCCAGCCGGCGGCAGCGGCCAGGGCGGCAAAGGCTGACGGGCTGTACTTGACGCTGTATTCGGTGATCAGCGCTTCGCCGGCGGCAAAGTGCCACCCGTGGCCGGCCAGGTTGACCTGCTGCTCGCACTGGCTGACCAGGGCCATGGCGATGCGGCTGTGCTCGCGTTGCCAGTGGGCTTCGTAGCGAAAGGCGCCGGGATCAAAATCGCCCTGCAGGTCATGGTTGAGCCGCACCAGCAGGTTGCGGGCAAACGCTGCCGAGACCCCCGCGGCGTCGTTGTAGGCGGCCTCCAGCCGCGCCACCGGCTTGGGTTGGTCGATGCCGATCAGCAGCCGGGATCCGGGCCCCAACAGCCGGGCCATCTGGGCCAGCAGGGCCGTGGCCTCGTCGGGGGTGAAGTTGCCCAACGAACTGCCGGGGTAAAAGCCCAGCCTGGGCTCCTGCAGCAGCAGCGGGTCGGCGGGCAGGGCCGGCAGGTTGCTGTAGTCGCAGCAGACCCCCAGCACCGCCACCTGGGGGTGTTCCTGTTGCAGCACCGTGCAGGCCTGGCGCAAGGCCTCGGCGCTGATGTCCAGGGCGGCATAGGCGCCGGGCTGGAGCGCCTCGAGCAACGGTCCCACCTTGCGGGCATTGCCGGCCCCGAACTCAACCACCACCCCCGGCCGGGCGCCCACCGCCGCGGCCATGGCGCCGGCCTGCTGCTCCAGCAGGGCCGTCTCGGTGCGGGTCAGGCTGTATTCGGGTTGCTCGCAGATCAGCTCGAACAGGCGCGAGCCCTCGGCGTCGTACAGCAGCCAGGCCGGCAGCTGCCGCGGCCGGCGCTGCAACCCCTCGAGCACCACAGCCACCAGGTCGGCCGGGGCCGGATGCAGATCCAGAACGCGGGCGCTCATGGTCTGCCGGCGTCCCTGGCCAGCCGCAGGCCGCTGGCCATCCAGCGGTCCGCAGGGCTAAAGAAATTGCGGTAAGTCAGCCGATCGTGGCCTGGGGGCGTCAGATGGCAACTGCCGCGCAGCACCATCTGCGAGCTCATGAATTTGCCGTTGTACTCGCCGACGGCACCAGGGGCGGGCGCAAACCCCGGGTAGGGCCGGTAGGGGCTGGCGGTCCATTGCCACAGCACCCCAAAGGCCTGCGGCAGCGCCGGTGCCAGCAGTTCCCATTCGGCCTCGCTGGGCAGGCGGCAACCGGCCCAGCGGGCGTAGGCATCGGCCTCGAACCAGCTCAGGTGCCGCACCGGGGCGGCCGGGTCCCGCCGGCGGCGGCCGGCCAGGGTGTAGGCGTCGTCATCGCGCCAGTAACGGGGGGCCTGCCAGCCCCGCTGGCTGACCACGGCCCAGCCTTCGCTCATCCACAGCTCGGGCCTCTGGTACCCCCCGTCTGCGATGAAGGCGGCAAAGTCGCCGTTGCTCACCAGCCGGTCGGCCAGGGCAAAGGGCTCCAGCCAGACCCGGTGCCGGGGCGCCTCGTTGTCAAAGTGAAAGCCGTGATCGCCTGGGGGGTGGCCGATCTCCACCAGGCCCCCGCCGTGGTCCAGCCACTGGGGTTCGCCGCCGGGGTGCTGCTGCTGCCAGGCACCGGCAAAGCGTTGCTCGGGCCCATCGCCGTAGACGGGTTCGAGCGGATTGCGGCTGAACCCATCCAGCAGGTCCATCAGCAGCAGCTCCTGGTGCTGCTGTTCGTGCTGCAGCCCCAGTTCAAGCAGGCTCAGCCATGGGGCGTCGGCTTGGCCGCCCTCGAGCAGCTGCTGCAGGGACCCATCCACCCGCTGGCGCCAGGCCAGCACCGCCGCGATCGGCGGCCGGCTGAGCAGGCCGCGGTCGCCGCGGGCGATCCGTTCGCCCACCGCGTCGTAATAGCTGTTGAACAGGTACCCCCAGCTGTCGGGGGCCGGCTGATAACCCGAGATCAGACCGGCGTTCTGGGCCGGCACCAGCACGAAGGTCTCGAAGAACCAGGTGGTGTGGCCCAGGTGCCATTTGGGCGGGCTGGCGTCGGCCATGCCCTGCAGGCACAGGTCCTCAGGCTCCAGCGGGGACACCAGCTCCAGACTGTGCTGCCGCACCCGGCTCAGCCGTTGGGCGAGGGCCATCTCCACCGATTCAGTCCTCCGAACCTAGGGTCAGGCCCCAGGTGTGCCTACCATCCGCCCACGCACACCCTTGGCCATGGGCGCCGTCCACCCCGGCATTACCGAAGGATTTGTGGGGGCCGTCGGCAACACCCCCCTGATCCGCCTCCATGCCCTGAGCCGGCTGACCGGTTGCACGATCCTGGGCAAAGCCGAGTTCATGAACCCTGGCGGCTCGGTCAAGGATCGCGCTGCCCTCGGCATCCTGCAGGAGGCTGAGGGCTCCGGTGAGCTGCAGCCGGGCGGCACGGTGGTCGAAGGCACCGCCGGCAACACCGGCATCGGCCTGACCCACCTGTGCAACGCCCGCGGCTACAAGGCCCTGATCGTGATTCCCGACACCCAGTCGGCCGAAAAGATCGGCCTGCTGCGCAGCCTCGGCGCCGAGGTGCGCACGGTGCCGGCGGTCCCCTACCGGGATCCCAACAATTACGTGCGGCTCTCGGGTCGCATCGCCGAGGAGACCCCTGGGGCGGTCTGGGCCAACCAGTTCGACAACCTGGCCAACCGCCGCGCCCACTTCAACAGCACCGGACCCGAGATCTGGCAGCAGACCGGGGGTCAGGTGGATGCCTGGGTGGCGGCCACGGGCACCGGCGGCACCTACGCCGGCGTGGCCCTCTATTTGAAGCAGCAGAACCCGAAGGTGCGCTGCGTGCTGGCCGATCCCTATGGCAGTGCCCTGCACAGCTGGGCCACCAGCGGCACCCTGGCCAGTGAGGGCAGCTCGGTGACCGAGGGCATCGGCAACAGCCGGGTGACCGCCAATCTTGAGGGAGCGCCCATCGATGACGCCGTCCGCATTGACGATCAGCTGGCGCTCGAGACGATTTATCAGCTGCTGTGGCAGGAGGGGTTGTTCTTGGGCGGTTCGGTGGGGATCAACGTGGCGGCGGCCGTCGAGACCGCCAGGCGCATGGGGCCGGGGCACACGATCGTGACCGTGCTGTGCGACAGCGGTGATCGCTACCGCTCGCGCCTGTATGACGCGGCCTGGCTGGCGGGCAAAGGCCTGCGTCAGCCCGAGCCGGCCCAGCCTGTGGGATCGGCCCAGTGAGCCCTGCACCTGCGGCGATGCCCGATCCCGGCACCCTGATCGGCGAGCGCTACCGCCTTGAGCAGTGCCTCAGCGACGGAGAGCTGGGTCAGCTCTGGCGGGCCAGCGACCTGCTCGCCGCCGAGGCGCCGGTGGCCCTGCGCCGGATCGGTCCCGGCCACGACCCCGAGCGGGTCCGCCGGCTCTGGTCCCAGCTGCAGGGGGTGCTCCATCCCCAGGTGCCCAGGCTCGGTGGGGTGATTGCCGACGGGGCCGACCTCTGGCTGGTGCGCGAGTGGCAGGTGGGCCGCACCTATGACCAGTTGCGACAGGCCCGGCTCGACCGGCAGCTGGTGTTCGGTGCCGGCGAGGTGGTGTTGCTGCTGCGCCAGCTGTTGCCCGTGCTGGCGGTGCTCCACAGCCAGGAGCTGGTCCATGGCGACCTGAGCCCGGCCAACCTGCTGCGCAGGGACAGCGACGGCATGCCGGTGCTGCTCGATTTCGGCCTGGTGTGGGGCCTGCCCACCGCCACGGCCGGCTATGCCCCGCCCGAGCTGGCCCGCAGCGGGGTGCCCCAGCCGTGGATGGATCTGCACGCCCTGGGGGTTGTGGCCCTGGTGCTGGTCAGTGGTCTGGAACCGGCGGCCCTGCTGGACCCGGTGACCCTGGCCTGGCGCTGGCCCGTTGCGCTGGCCGGCGAACCAGAGCTGCAGGCCCTGCTGGCCCGATTGCTCAACCCTGAGCCCCGCGAGCGCTTTGCGGGGGCCGCGCAGGCCCTGGCTGCCTTTCAGGCGTTGCCCATGCCCGAGAGCACCGGTCCGGTGCCGCGGGCTGACCGCACGGTGGTGCTGGTGCCGCCGGCCGCGCCCACCCCACCTGAACCCCAGCCCCAATCAGAGGTTGAGCCTGAGTCAGACCAGCCGCCCGAACCCGAGCCTGAGCCCGCGCCCGGGCCGCAGCTGCCCGAGCTCGGCCGGCCCGCCGCCCCCCGCAGCCGCGCCGAGGACCGCGAAGAGGTGGTCGAGGGAGGGGTCTGGCCGGTGGTGATCGCCCTGGTGCTGTCGGCCGTCGTCGGCACCGGTCTGGGCTGGTGGTGGCTCAACCGCGGCCGCATGGCCGCCCCGACTCCCGACAGCGCCATGCAGCTGTCGGGCAGCCTGCCCGCGGCCGAGGTGGATCAGCGCCAGCAGCTGCTCAACCGCCTGCGGGCGATGCAGGTCGACCGGGCCTGGTTCCTGCGGCTGGTGGACGCCAGCCTGCTGGCCCAGTTCCCCGAGCGCGGCGGCCGTCTGCCCAGTGATGCGGCCGCCGATGCGCCCCTGCGCAAGGTCTGGAACGAACTGGCCGAGGACTGGCTGGCCAAGGTTGAACAGCTGCCCCTCGAGATTCGACGCCGGCTGGGGTCCTTTTCGATGGGGGACTGGGAGCAGCGCCAGCGCTCCCTGGTCGGCCAGGGCCTGAGCCCGGCGGTGCTGCGGCAGCTGGTCTCCGGCAGCGCCCGCAGCCTGTTGCCCGGTCGCGACAGTGCCGAGCTGCCACCGGAACCCTTTCGTCAGCTTTGGTTCGCTGCTGCCGAACAGACCCTGGCGACCATTCAGATCGAGCCGATCGATGCCCAGCCTCTGGT
>Ga0310333_100235_pt1 | contig 15741 bp, 16 predicted proteins | sample LakMicSRFTotalB7_FD_195547 | JGI IMG/M metagenome (GOLD analysis project Ga0310333, IMG submission 195547) | Enriched freshwater cyanobacterial communities from Lake Michigan, Michigan, United States - MI23.SRFL.Total.B7 (v2) (version 2) | ecosystem: Environmental > Aquatic > Freshwater > Lake... | reverse complement strand
CGCCGGTGCGGGGGGGTCAGGGAGAATGCTGGCCACTGAAGCAGGCGCCATGACGCGACCCAGAGGAGTGATGGCCTGGTTGGCCGGGGCCGTGCTCAGCCTGGCGCTGCTGGTGGGGCTTTGGGCAGCACCGGCCCAGGCCTATGACAACCCCGATCTGTTGCCGGATCACCCCACGGCGGTGATCGATCTGGCCAAGATCCTCACCGACACCCAGCGCAGCGCCCTGGAGGCGGAACTCGACGATTTCGAGCGGGTCAGCGGCTGGAAACTGCGGGTGCTGACCCAGTACGACCGCACCCCCGGCCTGGCGGTGAAGGACTTCTGGGGACTGGATGAACGCTCCCTCCTGCTGATCGCCGATGAGCGCGGCGGCAATTTGCTCAACTTCAACGTGGGGGATGCGCTGTTCGCGCTGATGCCGCGCACCTACTGGGTTGAGCTACAAACCCGCTTCGGCAACCAGTACTACGTGCGCGACAACGGTCAGGACGCCGCCATTCTCGACGCCCTGCACACCGTGAAGGGCTGCCTGGAGATCGGTGGTTGTCAGGTGGTACCGGGGCTGCCCCAGGAGCAATGGGTGCTCACCCTGGCCACGTCGATCCTGGGGGGCTTGATCGTTGGGTTCGCCGCCTACCCGCGCAAGCCGGAACACACGGTGGAGTGGGCCTGGGTGCTGCTGTTGTCGCCGCTGTGGGTGATTTTGTTCGGCGTGTTCGGCGTCGCGCCGATCATCACGCGCACCCCCGATGTGCTTCCCCTGGTGCGCAACGCCCTCGGCTTTGTGGGTGCCATCGCAGCCGCCTACCTGATCGCCCAAAACACGGTCGGCAAGGCACGGCTCAAGGACGGAGAGACCTGAGCTCAGCGGCCTTGGGCCAGGCTGCGGGGACCGACCCGATCCAGGCGCTCGAGCCGGCAACGCAGCGACTCGGCGGGCTCACAGCTGGGCAGCTCAGCCACCACGGGGACCACGCCAGCGATGGCGCGCAGTTCAGCCAGGCTGCGCTCGTAGAAGGCCTTAAGGGCGGCATAGCGCTTCACCGGCTGGCCATAAAAACTGCGACCGCCCAGGGTGGGGAACGAGGCCCATTCCGGTGCCAGTCGGGCCGCCAGCACCGGGGTGAACACCCCCTGATCCGCCAGGGGTAGGGCGCCACGACGCTGGATCAGAAAAATGGCCGCCTGGTCTTGCACATCAGGGCCGAAACCCGGGAGCTGCAGGCTGCGGCTGGCCCGTTCCCAGGTGAACGGCATGAACTGATAGGCACCGGCGGCGGCACTGGCGTAACCACCCGAATAGATGACGCGATCGGGGTGACGCTCCAGGTGGGGCATCAGTCCGCCACCGAACATGACGCGGTAGCCAAGGTTCTCTCCCCGGGCCCAGGTGCCCTCCGCGTAACGGATGGTGTTGAGCAGGGCGCGACGCTCCGGCGTGATCGCAAAGCGAAAGGGCTGCCCCTCACCGGCAGACCCGTCGGTGGCGTTCAGCAGGGCCAGCTGGGAATGGGGACGCGGCGCGGATTGCGGCCGTGAATCGGAAGAGGCGTCAACCGTGGAGGCGGCCGTGCTCACGGCGGCCATCCACTCAGCTCGGGCGGGAGCCTGCAACACAGGGCCGGCGAGACAGGCACCGGCGGCGATGGCGAGGAGGCTCAGGCGGGGCTGACGGGGCAAAACAGCTTGGCGGGGGACAAGCATCGCGGCGCTGCAAGCAGCTGACACAGGCGAAAGAGCCACGCGATGAACCAGATCTGACGGCGCGATCACTCAGCCAGAGACCGAACGTCGCAGAACAGAAGCGAGAAAACCGGCGCAATCAGCGGTGAATTCGAGACTTGAACAACTCAAAGGAAGCGAAGATGAATGACATCCAGCAACCGAAAGAAATGCTCGGGTTTGCGAAATACCGAAAGATTGGCTAATCGGAATCAAAAATGGTTGCGCAGAGTTTGTCACACCAACCCACCAGAGCCATTGCATCAGTGACACTCACACAAGTGTCTACTTGTATCAAGAATCACGCAACAGCTTTCAAACAGCAATCCAGAACAAGAGTTTGGTATGCGAATTCAAAGGGTTCGACCAAGCCGCTGCAGCACCTTTGCCGCTTGACCATCGCCGCCGTCTGCCAGGGGGGCCCTGGCCGGAGGGAGCAAGGGCAGGTGCAGCTGCCAATCCCCCTGCTCCAACTGGTCGCGGCTGATCAAGCGATGCCAGCTGTGCTGCTGAACCGCCTGCTCGAGCACCGGCGCCTCCGCGAAGCCCTCCCGCCGCACCACCTGCAGGCCGACACCCGCTGCCATGGCCTCGCAGTAGCTGCTGTATCCCGGCTTGGTGAGCAGGCGACCGCAGAGGGGCAACACCTCCAGGGGCCGCAGATCCGCGGGGATGCGGATCTGATTGGGGGCCCCGCAGGCCAGGGCTGAATCGGCCACCAGGAAGCGGTGATCCGGCCAGGCCTCAAACAGATCCCGACCGATCGCGAGGCCCATGCCCCCGAAGCCCACCAGCACGGTGTGTTGGGGATCCAGCTCAAGGCCCAGGCGCCTCCGGAGGTCGGCCGGATCGTGGCGCGGCCGGCCAGGGGTGAGCCCCACCACCGTGGTGGGCACGTTCCAGGTCATCGGCATCGCGAAAGGACACTGGATCAACGCGGTGCCCTGGCGATAGGCGCTGCTGGCCGCCTCAGCCCAGGGGGCAAAGGACGGACCCATGGGTCCGTAGATGGCATCCCAGCCGAAATTGCCCATGAACACCAACGGGGCTTCCAGCTGCTCAGCCAGCTGGGCGGCAGCCGGGGGCACATCCGCCAGCACCAACACAGGGCCGGACTGCTGCCGAAGCCAGGCAAGCTCTGTGGCGATCTGCCCAGGCAGCACTTGTTGCAGCTGCTCGAGTGCGGCGAGGGTGGCGGCGGGGTCCGAACCGAGGGCATCGGCCTGGAGCACCCCCACATCCCAGCGGCAGGGGCGATGCTCATAGGGCACCGGCCCGAAGGCCAGCCGCAGAAATGCGGGGGGCAAGGGGGTGGAGAGCACCAGGCGCCACTGGGGCTCCAGCCCGTGCAGGGCGGTGAGCACGGAGGCCACCCGGGAGCCATGGCCGTAGCCATGGCCGCTGACACAGGCGTAAATCAGCACGGTTGGAGTGTCTCCTGGCGCCGCAGGCTGTGCTGATACAGCAGGCGGCCATCGAGCCCATACCAGCGGTGGCTCACCTCCACCGGTTGGCCATCCCGCAACACGACCCAACTGAAGTGGCGCAGCTCACGGCCCTGGTCATCACGGCTATGGCGGGGCACGAAGGCGGTGTTCAGGTAGGTGGTGCCGCCACGGTCGATGCAATAACTGCGCCGTTCCCCCTGCCCCCGCTTCAGCCGGTGATGCATGTGACCAAACACCACCAGGGGCAGGGGCCGGCACCGGCGAATGCGGTCAATGGCCAGGGTGAGGTCCTGGTCGCCCCAGTCACAGGCGGGAGGTTTCCAGTCACGGCCGCAGGGGTCGCCCGCCTCACTGCCCAGGCCCGCGGGGCCGCAATGGGCGAGCAGCACCAGAGGTAAAGCCGGATCGGCGGCCTCCGCAGCCGCCACGATGCGCTGGGCCGAGGCCTCCAGGGTGACGGGGCCGAAGACGGCCTGGCTGGCGCGGCTGAGGTGGAACCCGCCTCCAGCGGTCACGGGACGGGCCCCCACCACCGCCAGGCCCGGGGGATGCAATTCCCGCAGCCCCCAGCCGCAATGCCGATCCCCCAACAGCTCCAGTTGACGCGCGAGGGTGCGGCCGGAGGGGTCACGGCCGGCATCGTGGTTGCCCAGGATGCAGGCCAGCGGTAGCGGCAGGGCAGCCAGCCGCTGCGGAATGCGTGCCTGGCCGTCGCTGAGGTCACCCACCACCAACAGGGCATCCGGGGTCAGCCGTTCCAGCAGCTGTTCATCACTGGCATCCCACTGGCCGTGCAGGTCTCCGGCGATGGCGATGCGGAGCTCAGCCAACCCGATGCCTAGGCTTTCGCCATCCTGCATCAGATCAAGCCAAGCCTTGGTTTTCGCTGCCGCCGCCGATACCGCTGCACGTCATGCAGACGCTTGCCCACCGGCGGCGGAGTTGCCCGCGGCGATTGATGCCCTGCGCCGGGAACGGAACGCGGTGATCCTGGCGCACTACTACCAGGAGCCTGAAATCCAAGACATCGCCGACTTCATCGGCGATTCCCTGGAACTCTCCCGCAAGGCCGCCGCCACCGACGCGACCGTGATCGTGTTCTGCGGCGTGCACTTCATGGCGGAAACCGCCAAGATCCTTAGCCCCGATAAAACGGTGCTGCTGCCGGACCTGGAGGCGGGGTGCACCCTGGCGGATGCCTGCCCCGCCGATGCCTTCGCCGCCTTCCGGGCTGAACACCCCGACCATCTGGTGGTGAGCTACATCAACTGCTCCGCGGCAGTGAAGGCCCAGAGCGACCTGATCTGCACCAGCAGCAATGCGGTGGACCTGGTGCGCCAGTTGCCGGCCGACCGACCGATCCTGTTCGCCCCCGATCAGAACCTGGGGCGCTGGGTGCAACGGCAGAGCGGCCGCGAACTCACCCTCTGGCCCGGCAGCTGCATCGTGCACGAAACCTTCAGCGAGCAGGCCCTGCTGCAACTCAAGTTGGATCATCCCGAAGCGGAGGTCTTGGCCCACCCGGAATGCCAGCAGCACCTGCTTGACCATGCCGATTTCATCGGCTCCACCAGCAAGCTGCTGCATCGGGCCGAAGCCAGCCCCGCCAGCGGCTTCATCGTGCTCACCGAGCCGGGGATCCTGCATCAGATGCGCAAGGCCGTTCCCCACAAGGCGTTCTATGAGGTGCCCGGCGCCGATGGCTGCAGCTGCAACGCCTGCCCCTACATGCGCCTGAACACGCTGGAGAAGCTGTGGCGCTGCCTGCATGACATGGCCCCAGCCATCGAGCTGGATGAAACCACCCGCAGCCGGGCCCTGGCACCAATCCAGCGCATGCTGGAGATGAGCCGCTGAACGGCGCGCTCAGTAGCTGTAATTGGCCACGAACAGGCTGGCGTCGTCGGAGGGTTCGGAACCGGGTTCGTAGACGCCGCGACTCGCCGCCCCGTTGGCCCGGGCCCGCGCCAGCAGCGCCGCCTGGCCGGCACTGAGATCGTGCCCGGCCCACTGCTTGAGGCAGGAGTGCTGCAGAGCCCGGCCGAAGGAAAATCCCAGGTGCCAGGGGGCCCCAACAGCGTCGGCGGCCTGGTTGATCGCATTGAGGCAGAGGCTGGCGTCCTCCTCGCTGAGGCCGCCGCTGAGGAACAGGATCGCGGGAACGGCAGCCGGCACGGTGCGGCTGAGGGTGCGCACCGTGAATGCGCCCACCTCCTGGGCGTTGGGGGGCTGGGGGCAGGCGGCGCCGGCCAAGGTCATCGAGGGCTTCAGCAGGCTTCCCTCCAGGAACACCCCGTTCACCGCCAGGGCTTCGTAGACGGTCCGCAGCACCCATTCCTGCACGGAGGCGGTGGTGGCGATGTCGTGGTCGCCGTCCATCAGGATCTCGGGCTCCACGATCGGCACCAGCCCGTGCTCCTGCACGGTGCGGGCATAGCGGGCCAGCCCCCAGGCGTTCTCGCGCACGGCCAGTTCCGAGGGGCACCCGGTGGAACTGATCTGCAGCACAGCGCGCCATTTCGCAAAGCGGGCGCCTCGGGCGTAATAACGGGCGGCCCGCTCCCCAAGGCCCTTGAGCCCCGTGCACCAGGTTTCCCCCGCCAGCCCACCGGCCAAGGGCTCCACCCCCTGATCCACCTTGATGCCGGGAACAATCCCCTGCTGCTGGAACAACTCCACGATCGGCTGGCCGCCCGCCTGCTCGGTGCTGTCTTGAAAGAGCGTTTCCTCAAACAGGATCACGCCAGAGATGTGCTCCGCCAGGCCCGCTGTGGTGGCCAGCAGGCTGCGGTAGGCGCGGCGGTGGTCTTCGTTGTTCTCGAGGCCGATGGCCTCAAAGCGCTTGCCGATGGTGCCGGTGGATTCATCCGCCGCCAGCAGGCCCGTGCCGGGTTCGGCCAGGGCCGCCGCCGTGGCGGCCAGCTGCTCGCGAAACTCCTCCAACGCCATGGCAGCGGCCGGCAACCTGCATTCCCTGGCTAAGAACGGACAGCCCCGCCGTCAACGGCGGTGGTCCAGGCCCGGCACAATCGCAGCAGGCCGCCGCAGCTCCGCCGACCGCCGATGCCCCTCCCCCCTGGCGGCCTGCTGCAACTCACCCCCGAGGGCCTCTACTGCCGGGCAGCCAAGGCCTGGATCGACCCGTGGCGGCCGGTGCCTCGCGCCCTGATCACCCATGGCCATGCCGACCACGCCCGGCCGGGCTGCGGCACCTACTGGGCCGTGGGCCAGGCGGAGGGCATCCTGCGCCAACGGCTGGGGGAGGGCATCGACCTGATCCCGGTGGACTACGGCCAGGTGCATCGGATCGGCGATGCCCGGGTGTCGTTCCACTCCGCCGGCCACGTGCTCGGCAGTGCCCAGATCCGGCTGGAGGCGGGCGGTGAACGCTGGCTGGTGAGCGGCGATTACAAACGCTGTGACGATCCCACCTGCACGCCGTTCGAACCGGTGTCTGCAGATGTGCTGATCACCGAGGCCACCTTCGGGCTGCCCATCTACCGCTGGCGCAGCGGCGCGGTGGTGGCCCAGGAGATCGTGGACTGGTGGCGGGCTGCGCCGGATCGGCCCTCGCTGCTGCTCTGCTACGCCTTCGGGAAGGCGCAGCGGGTGCTGGCGGAACTGCATCGGCTCGGCATCCGCGACGACGTGCTGCTGCATGGCTCCGTGCACGCGTTGATGGAGCCCTACCGCGAGGCCCAGGTGGCGATGCCTCCCACACGGCCCCTGGCGGAACTGCCCCGGGGCACCCCCCTGGAGGGCCGGCTGGTGATCGCGCCACCGGGGGCCCTGCGGGGCCGGGGCCTCAGCCGGCTGAAGACACCCCAAACCGCCTTCGTGAGCGGCTGGATGGCGGTGCGTGGGGCCCGCCGCCGACGGGGCACGGGCCGCGGATTTGTGCTCAGCGACCACGCCGATTGGCCCGGGCTGCTGCGCAGCGTGCGCGACAGCGGCGCCCGCCAGGTGTACGTGACCCACGGCCAGAGCAACGTGCTGGCCCGCTACCTGCGGGAAGTGGAGGGCATCGCCGCCGAGCCACTGGAGGGCGCCTTCGAAGCAGAGCGGTTTGAGGGGGAGCGTTTTGAAGGGGACACACCGGAGCAAGCGCCGGCATGAGGGCTTTCAGCGCGTTGTTTCAGGAGCTCGATGGCACCACTCGCACGGGGGCCAAACTGGCGGCCCTGGAGCGCTATTTCCGCAGCGCTCCGCCCGAGGATGCGGCCTGGGCCCTGGCCCTGCTGCTGGGTAAACGGCGACGCCGGCTGATCACCGGGCGACGCCTGCGGGAGATCTGCCTGGAGGGCTCAGACCTGCCGGACTGGTTGTTCGAGGCCTGCCACAACCAGGTGGGGGATTCCGCGGAAACCGTGGCTCTGCTCTGGGGGCAGGTGGGCCCAACAGCCAAGCCCCTCGGCTCCGAAAGCCAGGACCCGATCCTCGAGATCCCCTTGCACGCCTGGATGGAGCAGCGGCTGCCGCAACTGGCGTCCCTGGAGGGGGCCGACCAAGCGGAGGCGGTGCGCGCCTGCTGGGCAGCCTTACCGCTGGAACATCTGCTCCTCGTGAACAAGCTGCTCAGCGGTGGCTTCCGGGTGGGGGTCTCCACCGGCCTGGTGACACGGGCCGTGGCCCGCAGTGCCGGCCTGGGGGAGGCGGTGCTGGCCCATCGGCTGATGGGGGGCTTTGAACCCAGCGCCGCCGCCTTCACCCAACTGCTGGCGCCGGGCGACCACCAGGAGTCGATGGCTGCCCGCCCCTACCCCTTCTTCCTGGCCAGCCCCCTGGACCCGGAGCTGCTGCGCAGCACGGAGCCGCAGCAATGGCAGCTGGAGTGGAAGTGGGATGGAATCCGCGGCCAGCTGATCCACCGCAGCAGCGGCTGCAGCCTGTGGAGCCGTGGTGAAGAGCTGATCAACGACGCCTTTCCAGAGCTGATCACCCTCGCCGAGAGCCTGCCCCAGGGCACCGTGCTCGATGGCGAGGTGATCGTGTGGCCAGCGGCGGCTGCGGAACCGGAGCCGTTCGCCAGCCTGCAACGGCGGTTGGGTCGCAAGGCCCCGAGTGCGGCCCTGCAGCGCCAATGCCCGGCCTGCTTCATCGCCTACGACCTGCTGGAAGTGGACGGCCACGACCTGCGGCCCCAGCCCCTGGTGCAACGGCGCCAGCAACTAGAGCACCTGCGCACGAGCTGGGAAGCACTGGCATCGGAAGAGCTATTACCGCGTTGGCGGTTGCCGCAAGCGCAGTTTTTGAGCAGCTGGGAGCAACTGGAGCCCCTGCGGCAGGGGGCGCGGCAGCGACGCGCCGAGGGGCTGATGCTCAAGGCGGTCGACTCCCCCTACCTGGTGGGCCGCAAACGGGGCCACTGGTGGAAGCACAAGCTGGAGCCACTCCGGCTCGATGCCGTGCTGCTCTACGCCCAGGCCGGGAGCGGGCGCCGCGCCAACCTCTACACCGACTACAGCTTTGGCCTCTGGAACGGCGAGGGAATGTTGGTGACCTTCGCCAAGGCCTACTCCGGCCTCGACGATGGGGAGATCCGCGAGCTCGACCGCTGGATCCGAGCCCACACCACGGAGCGGTTCGGCCCGGTGCGGGCGGTGGAGCCCCTGCAGGTGTTCGAGCTGGCCTTCGAGGGGCTGCAGCGCTCCAACCGCCACAAGTGCGGCATCGCCGTGCGCTTTCCGCGCATCAGCCGTTGGCGGCGTGACAAACCGGCCGCGGAGGCGGACAGCCTCGCCAGCGCTCTAGCCCTGCTGGAGACAGGCCCGTGAGCCGCCGCAGCCCAGCCACGGTGCTGGAGCCGATTGAGGCCTGGTTCGCCCTGCAGGCTTGGACGCCAATGGCCTTCCAGCGCCAGTGCTGGACGGCCTACCTCCAGGGGCAGAGCGGCCTGCTGCAGGTGCCGACCGGGGCGGGCAAAACCTATGCGGCGGTGCTCGGGCCGGTGGCGGAGATGCTGCAGCGGCCTGACAGCAAAGGCCTGCAGCTGCTGGTGATCACGCCGCTGCGGGCCCTCAGCCGCGATCTGGCCCTGGCCATTGAACAACCCATCCAGGCCATGGGCTGGCCGCTGCGGGTAGCCATCCGCAATGGCGACACCAGCAGCCATGAGCGCAACAAACAGCTGCGCACCCCCCCGCAGATCCTGATCACCACGCCTGAATCCCTGAGCGTGTTGCTGGCCAACGCCAAGGCCGAGGCCCTGTTCGGCGATCTGCAGGCGGTGGTGCTGGATGAATGGCACGAGCTGATGGGCAGCAAGCGCGGCACCCAGTGCGAGTTGTGCCTCAGCTGGCTGCGGCGGTTGCAGCCGCAGCTGCGCACCTGGGCGATCAGCGCCACCATCGGCAACCTGGAGCAGGCGGCCGAGGCGGCCCTCGGCGTGGGCACACCGCCGCGGATTGTCACCGCCCAGCTGCAGCGCAGCACGGCGATCCGCAGCCTGCTGCCGGAGAGCATCGATGGCTTCCCCTGGGGCGGCCACCTGGGGCTGCGCATGTACGAGCAGCTGGTGGCGGGCCTGGATCCAGCCGTGAGCACGCTGCTGTTCACCAACACACGCAACCAGGCGGAGCGCTGGCACCAGTGCCTGCGCTTCGCCTGCCCGGAGATGGAGGACGCCCTGGCCCTGCACCACAGCGCCATCGACCGCAGCGAGCGCGAGGCGATCGAAGCGCGCGTGAAGAGCGGCGATCTGCGCTGGGTGGTCTGCACCAGCTCCCTCGACCTGGGGGTGGATTTTCAGCCGGTGGAACGGGTGGTGCAGATCGGCAGCGCCAAGAACCTGGCGCGGTTGTTGCAGCGGGCCGGCCGCAGCGCCCACTGCCCCGGGGGCACCTCCCAGGTGCTGTTCATGCCCACCAATGCCCTGGAGCTGCTGGAGGTGAGTGCCATGCGCCGCGGGCTGGAAGAGGGGCTGGTGGAGCACCGCCGCCCGCCCCAGCTGCCGCTGGATGTGCTGTTGCAGCACCTCACCACCCTGGCCTGCGGCCCTGGGTTTGAGCCTGATCAGGAGCTGGCCACGGTGCGCCGCTGCTGGAGTTTCCAGCAGCTCACGAACAGCCAGTGGCAGTGGTGCCTGGAGGTATTGGAAAAGGGCGGCCGCTGCCTGGGGGCCTATCCGCGCTACCGCAAGGTGGTGTGGCAGGGGGATCGCTACCGGGTGGTGGACAAGGCCATCGCCCGCTTGCACCGCTTCAACATCGGCACGATCACGGCGGACCGCTCGGTGACCGTGCGCTTTGTGCGCGGTGCGGTGATCGGCCATGTGGAGGAGGCCTTCATCGGACGGCTCAAGCCCGGCGATGTGTTCTTCTTCGCCGGCCGCCAGCTGGAATTCGTGCGGCTGCGGGAGATGACCGCCCAGGTGAAGGCCACCACCCGCAAGAGTTCCACGGTGCCCGCCTGGGCCGGTGGCCAGATGGCCCTGTCAGATCTGCTCAGCGGCCACCTGCGCCAGGAGGTGGACCGCTGTGCCCGGGCCCTGGCTGGGGAAACGGAGCTGGACACCCCGGAGCTGCGGGCCCTGGAGCCGCTACTCCAGCGGCAAATGGACCTCTCCAGCCTGCCGCGCAACGACGAAATCCTGCTGGAGCTCTGCCGCAGCCGCGAGGGCAGCCACCTGTTCGTGTTCCCCTTCGAAGGGCGGTTTGTGCATGAGGGCATCGGCTTCCTCTGGGCCTGGCGCCTGGCGCGGCACCGGGCCAGCACGATCACCGTGTCGGTGAACGACTACGGCTTTGAGCTGTTGGCCCCCAAGGGCTACCCCTTCGAGGACCTGCTGGAGCTCCACGGCGATGAACTGCTGTCCGTGACTGATCTGGAGGGGGATCTGGAGCAGGCGGTGAACCTTTCGGAACTGTGTCGGCGCCGCTTCCGCGCCATCGCCCAGGTGAGTGGCCTGATCAACCAAAGCATGCCTGGGCAGAACAAAACCGGCGGCCAACTGCAGATCAGCGCAGCCCTGCTGTTCGATGTGTTCAGCAAACACGAGCCTGATTCGCTGCTACTGGAGCAAGCCCGGCGGGAGGTGCTCGAGGAGCAACTGGAACGCCCGCGGCTGCAGGTGGCCCTGGAACGGATGGCCGCCAGCCCGTGGTTGATGCAGCGCACGGCCCGGCCCGGCCCCCTGGCCTTCCCCCTGCTGGTGGAGCGGCTCAACAACCGCCTCAGCAATGAATCGCTGCTGGAGCGGGTGCAGCGGCTCATCGCAGAGGCCCAGAAGGCTGAAGCGACATGAGGGCTTGAAGCGCTGGTCCCCCTACTGAAACGAACACCAGTCCAGCCGTTGCGGCGCGGCGGGGTTGGTGTTGTCCAGCAGCTCCGCCCCCTTCACGGTGCCGTCCTGGCGGTACCAAGGGTCGGCACACAGATCACGGAAGGCCTGGCGGGCCTGTTCCAGGGTGGTGAAGCTGCCCACGTTCACCACGCCCCAGCTGTCGTGGGTGTTGATGCTGAAGGCCATGGCCCGCCGCCAAGCTGCGGGATCAGGCTGCCATCGGCAGCTGGTGGCTGGCCAGCCGGTGGCGGGGCTGCTCGATGCTGTCGAGCTCCTCGCCGAAGGTTTCCTCCAGCAGGGCCTCGAGCCAGTCGAAGCCGTTGATCGCCATCAGGGCTTGCAGAAAGGCGGGGCTGTTCGTGACCTCTGGATCCAGCTGGAGATAGAAGGCCTTGAAGGCCTCGTAGTCGCCAATGCGACGCAGCTGGGCGAGGGTCCGTTGCGGGTCGGTCACCGGGTCTTCGGGCATCCAACGGCCCCAGGGTGCCCCTCGCCGATAGGGCCCGCAAGGGAAGCCGGTGTTAAGGCGCCACGCGGATCTCCCAACCGGAGAGCGACGTGCGCCGATCGCCTGGGGCGCGGGTAATCGTGTAACTGAAGCGGCTGCCGTCGGGGCTGATGAAACTCACGGCGCTCTGGCCGTCGGGATAGACCGCCTTGCCGATGCAGTCCGGGGTCACGCTGTAGCTGGCCCGCACCGTGCCACTGGCCCCATCCGAACCACGGAAGGTGAGCACGATCCCCCCCTGGCCGTCGTACACCTCACGGCCGCTTTCGGCGTAGGGCTTGCCATCGAGCACGCCGTTGGAGCTGTAGAGGTAGGTGCCCTTGAGCGTGGCGTTGCTGCAGCTGAGGGGCTTGGCCAGCGGCGGTGGAGCCCACAGCAGGGGCAACAACGCCACCGACAGACCGATCAGACGACAGCGGGCGGCCATGGGAGTGCGGCAAGGCCTCCTCGCTTTAGCCAGGGTTGGCCAGGAGCGCCTCACCGCGGCGGTGAATCTCGCGGGCATAGTCGGTCCAGGTGCCCTGGCCCCAGTAGCGGAAGCAGCTTGTTTCCAGCAGCAGCAAGTGCAGCAACGCCTCCCGATACGCCGGCGTTGCGGTGATAGTCGGATCAGCGGCCACGAGGGGATCAAAGTGGGCGTGGAACTGGGCGCTGAGCTGCTGCATCGGCTCCAGCACGCTCTCGTAGCCCTGCACCCAGCTGAGGTTGTTGGTCCACGACGCCCCTTCCATGGAGAAGCCAGGATCGGACCGCTGGAGAGCGTCGATGGCGGCCCCGAGCGCAGCGGCACCTTGGCCGCCGCCAAGTTGCTGCCACAGCCGCTGCTGCCCCACCGCCTGGATGGCGGGGTAGTCGTCGTCGCGGAAGCCCTCCGCCGCCAGCAGCTCCAGCCATTCGCTGCCGTTCACCGCAGCGGTGCTGCCATCCCCCTCCGCCAGGCGCCGATGGGCCTGCTCAAAGGCGGGGGGGAATTCGTTCATCATCACGCCGCCGTTCTCGCCATCAGCGATCTGGCTCACCAAGGCGGGCAGCGTGCGGTCGCCCAAGGGCTGACGGTCGAGCCCGAGGGCCTCGTAGCAGGGCTGCATCTGGCCCACCAGCTTGGTGTCGGATCCCTGGGTCTTCACCAAGGCCACGATCGACACCTGCTCACCGCTGGAACTGCGGGCCACCAACCGATTGGGGAGCAGGGTCTGTTCGCGGCTGAGGGGTGAGCCATCGGGATTTTCCACACTGTGTTCCTGCACCAGCAGCCAGCGGTAGCCGCACTCCCGCAGGGCGCTCACCAGGGCGAACAGCGTGTCGGGGTGGTTGGGCAGGTGCATCTCCGGTGGCGAGAAGCCCTTCACACGCCCCAGGGCCTCGAGGCCGAACTGGGCCGCGAACTGGTGCTGCCAGGCCTGCAGCTGCAGTTTGATATCGGGGATCGGGGTGGAGGGGGCCACCGCATGGCCCCAGAAGGTGCCTAGAAACTCCACGTGGGGCGTGAGCGCCGGATCGGTGGCCAACCGCTTGAGGGCCTCGAGGATGTCGCGGCGACCCATCTGCTCGAAGCCCCAGAGCAGGGTGCCGGAGTAATCGAGCATGATCCGCGGGTTGCAGCCCTGCGCGATCAGCCGGGGCAGGATGTCGACCAGGCGCCGGTAACACTGGGCGAACGGCTCAGCGTTGTGGTTGTCGCCCTCGCCGGGGTGCTCCTGCATGTACTGCAGGTGCGAAATCAGGCCCCCATCCGCACCGGCGGGGATGGTGGGCTGGTGCATGTGCAACGCACAGGCGAAGGCGGAGCGGAGCGTCTCCAGCCGCAGGTTGGAGTGGGGCGCCGCCACCAGCGCAGGGCGCTGCACCACCGCCTGAATCTCCGCCTCACGGCCCGCAATCGGGGGCAGCCCATCCAGCACCATGGCGCCCACTGTGAGATTCACCACACTGCCGCAGCGGGCGCCCCGGCCGTGGCAGCCTCGGGCAATGACACGCATCCCCTCGATCCAACGGCTGCTGAAGCAGATGCTCAGCAGCCTGGCGGCCCTGCTGGTGCTGCTCAGCCTGGCGGCGCCGGCCTGGGCCCAGTTCAGCCTGCCGCCGCTGCCCTACAGCCCTGAGGCCCTGGAGCCCGCCATCGATGCCACCACGATGACGATCCACCACGACCGTCATCACGGTGCCTACGTGGCCAACCTCAATGGCCAGATCAAGGCCAACCCCACCCTGGCCAACCTCAGCCTCGATGCACTCCAGGGCCAGATCTCCAGGTTCCCCGTGGCGGTGCGCAACAACGGTGGCGGCCACTGGAATCACACCCAGTTCTGGGCCGTGTTGGCTCCTCCGGGGCAAGGGGGCGAACCCTCCGACAAACTCCTGGCGGCGATCAACGCCAGTTTCGGGTCGCTGGAGGCGATGCAAACCCAGTTCAGCCAGGCGGCGGCGGGCCGTTTCGGCTCCGGCTGGGCTTGGCTGATCCGCAAAGCCGATGGATCCCTGGCGATCACCAGCACCGCTAATCAGGACAACCCCCTGATGGATCTGCCGGAGGTGGAGCGGGGCACGCCGCTGCTGGGGCTCGACGTGTGGGAGCACGCCTACTACCTGAAGTACCAAAATCGCAGGCCCGACTACATCACTGCCTGGTGGAGCGTGGTGAACTGGGAGGAAGTCAACCGTCGGTTCGCCGCCAGCGCATGACCGGCAACCTGCAGGCCATTGGCTTTCTGTTCACCTGGGTGCTGGGCTGGGGCATCGGCGGCTCGCTGATCGATGCGGGCCTGATCAACGCCGGCGTGTATTCGCTGGAGGAGGGCCAACTGGGCACCGCGGTGACCTTCATCCTCTGGAGCCTGCTCTGGGGCGGTGGTGGTGTGTGGCTCTACCGCCATTGGACGCGCACCGACAACCAACGGCCATGAGGGCGCCCCTGCCCTGGCTCACCCTGGGACGCTTCGGACTGCGGGCCCTGCGGATCACCGCCAGCACCGCCACCCTGGTGGAGCTGTTGCGCCAGGAGTGGGGCGTGGGCATCAGCGCTGCCGTGGCCTGGCTGTTGTTCCTGCAGGTGGAGCGTCGTCTGGCAGCCCGGTTGGATTCCGATGCATCCGATGCCACCTCAGCTCAGACGTAACGCCCCGGGTACTCCCCCGGATGATCGATCCGGGTCACCCGCACCCCCGACGCGCTCTGGCCGCTGAAGCGCAGGATGTCGCTGCCGGACACGGCATAGCCCAGGTCCTGGGCCAGCAAGGCCACCTCGTCGGCGGTGATTGCCTCCTCCAACCGCCGCTGCAGCGCCGGCTCCCGTTGCACCAGCGCCAAAAAACGCTGCAGCTGCTCTCGCGACACACCGCCCTGGCTCACCGCTGGAGGCTAACCAGACGGGAACTGAGCACCAGCCACAACAGAATCATCACCACTGCTTCGGGGGCCATGGCAGGGGAGGCGGCTATCCCCGCTTTAGGCACGCCCGGCTGCGCGGCCATGAGCAGTGCTACTCAGCCCGGCCGAGGCCAACCGCATCGGCATGAGTACATTTGTACGAGCTGGCTAAAGCTGGATGGCGTCGCTGCGCTTCCTGGCGGTGCGCGTGGGGGATCTGGTGGTGGTGGAGGGCCCGCTCGGCGCCGACAACGACTGGTGGGTGGGGCAGGTGATCCACGCCGAGGGCGGGGCCCGCTGCCCAGCCAACTCGCTGTTTCAGATCGCCTGCGTCGACAGCGGCAGCATCCGCACCGTCAACGCCGATGCCGTGCTTGACATCCTGCAGGCTGGCCCGCGGGAGCCCTCAGGAG
>Ga0310333_100234_pt1 | contig 15749 bp, 19 predicted proteins | sample LakMicSRFTotalB7_FD_195547 | JGI IMG/M metagenome (GOLD analysis project Ga0310333, IMG submission 195547) | Enriched freshwater cyanobacterial communities from Lake Michigan, Michigan, United States - MI23.SRFL.Total.B7 (v2) (version 2) | ecosystem: Environmental > Aquatic > Freshwater > Lake... | reverse complement strand
TTGGGGGTCTCCCCCTGACCGGCCACCACCAGGTTGCTCACCAGCCGCGCATTGGGCAGGTCCTGCCGCAACGACGACACACCATCGCCGAAGTGGGCCGGGCCCAAGCGGCGAAAGGTGCTGCCCAGGGTGTTCTCAGTGGGATTGCGCAGGTCGTTGCCACTGCCGTCGATGCTGCGCTGCATGACAATCGGCAGGGCGGGGGTGGGGGCTGGACCATGACTCCCGGTCGCTGGCCTCAGCGGTGCCCCCAGGCCCTTCAGCCCACCGATCACGGCCTGGGGCCTGCTGCCAAGGGCAGGACCAAGAGCAGCCGCATCGCGGCTGCGCAGAAGCGCAGGGTTGCCATCCAGCAACGCCCAGCCGGGAAGCAAGGGAGCAACGACCTTGGCCATGGGGATCGGAGAACCGAGACACTTCAACGATCCGCAGCAGATCTGCCTGATGTGTGACAGAGCGCGGCCCAGATGTGACTGGGTGTGACTGGATCACGCTCGATAGGATTGCGTTGCAAACTGCTGCGATCAACCGGGCAGGATTGCCAACCAGCACGCGCGATCCCGTCGATGGCGAAACCGTTCAAAGTCTGGTTGGTCGATGACGACCCAGAGCTCAGCACCATGCTGTGCACGTACCTGAGCGATCACGGTTATGCGGTGCGCTGTTTTGAAACAGCAGAATTGTTTGTGGCCCGCCTGTCGATCCAACGCCCTGATCTGGTGGTCCTTGATCTGATGCTTCCAGGCCAGGATGGGCTGTCACTGTTGCGCCAGTTGCGCAGCGCCCAGGATGATCTGCCCGTGGTGCTGCTCACCGCCAAGGGTGATCCTGTCGATCGCATCATCGGCCTGGAGCAAGGGGCCGATGACTACCTCGCCAAACCGTTTCTGCCGCGCGAACTGACTGCCCGGGTCGAAGCGGTGCTGCGTCGCCACAGCCAGCGACCGGTGGGAATCGGAGTGGAACCGCAGGAACCGGTCGTGTTTGGCCATTGCAGCCTGGACCTCGAGGCCCGCACCCTGCGCTGCGGCGACCAGGGGCTGGCCATCACCAGCGGCGAGTTCAGCCTGCTGGCGGCGTTCGTCAACAATGCCCACCGCCCGCTGTCGCGACAGCGGCTGATCGAGATCGCCCGCGGGCCCGCCAGCGAAACCGACGCCCGCAGCATGGATGTGCAGGTCTCCAGGCTGCGCAAGCTGATCGAACCGGATCCGCGGCGCCCCCGTTACATCCAAACGGTGTGGGGATTCGGTTACGTGTTTGTGCCCGACGGTCGGCCTGCGGTCAGCTGATGGCCTTGCCAACCCTGGGCAACGGATCGCTCTCCTGGCGACTGATCGGTTTTTTTCTGCTGTCCTGGTTGGGGAGCCTGCTGCTGTTCCGCGCGGTGCTGGGCGCACGGCTCGAGCAGACCCAGGTGCAGGAATCGGCCAACATCCTGGCCCACAACATCGGCCTGAGCGAACTGGCCCTGGAGCGCTATCCCCCCGAAGCCGTCTCGAAACTGAACGGCTACCGGTTGGTGGTGACCAACGACCCAACCACGACATCAGGGCCGCAACGTACCAATCCCGACCCCCAGCTGGGCCGGCAGCAGGATCTGCTGCGATCGCTGCTGTGCCAGCGCCTGGGTCACTGTCCTGAGCTCAGAGCCGAACGCCAACCTGAGCGAGGGCTGTGGATTCGTCTGGCCTCACCACTGGAACCCGTCTGGCTGTTCTTTCCCCTGCCGACCGCACGGCTGCTGAGCCGGGATCCCCTGCTGCTGTCGCTGTCGCTAATCACCGGCAGCGTCATGGCCGGTGGTCTGTTCCTGGTGGTCGAAGTGCGCAGGCCGATCCGCAGGTTGGTCAAGGCGATGGCCCAGGTCAACAGCGGCAGCGATGGCCAGCCGGCTCCGGCCCAGGGCGCCCAGGAAGTGCGTCAGCTGAGCGAGCAGTTCAACGCCATGCTGGTGCGCCTGCAGGACAGCGAGCGTGAACGGCAAACGATGCTGGCGGGCATCGCCCACGACCTCAATGCTCCGCTGACCCGCATGCGGCTGCGGCTGGGAGACAGTGGTGACCAGGGATCGCCAGCGAAGCCCCTGCTCCTCGACCCCACCAGTCAGACCAAGCTGAACGCCGACCTTGACTCACTGGGACGCATTACCCAGCAGTTTTTGCTCTATGCCGGCTCGCTCAACCGGGAACCCTTCGTGGTGGTTCCCCTGGACAGCCTGCTGCAGGAACTCTGCGCTCGCTATGACGACGCAGCGCTGACCCTGGACCTCGAGTCCCTCGAGGCCAGCGTCCAACCGATCGCCCTGGGCCGCGCCATCAGCAACCTGATCGACAATGCGCTCGACTATGGGGAACCTCCCCTGGAGCTGCGGCTGCGGGCCCAGGGAGGCGATCGCTACGTCGTTGAGGTCCGCGACCACGGGCCTGGGATTCCGGAAACCTCCCTGGCCAGGGCCCTGGAGCCCTTCCAACGGCTGGATCGCGCCCGCCGGGGCGAAGGCCACTGCGGCCTGGGATTGGCCATTGTTGAACGGACGGCCAAAACCCACGCCGGCCAGCTGCTGCTGGAGACGATCCCGGCCAGCCAAGGCGGCGGCCTGCGGGCACGGTTCATCGCGCGGCGGTACCCGCAGTGACCAACCGAGCCCCCCGTTCAGACCACCGGCGGCACCAGGCCGCGTGGACGGCACTGCTGAGTGCCCTGCTGACCCCTTGTTGGATCCTCCCGGCCTTTGCTCAGGACCAGGGAGCCTTTTCGATCCTCAAGAACCTCGAGCAGCGCAAACTGGCCGAATCCCTGGAACTGCTGCGTCAAGCCCAGCGCTGTGTCGATTCAGCCCGCAGCCTGCACGCACTGCATGAATGCCACCGCCAGGAACGGGACCGCGAATGGGAACAGCGCGAGCGGTTTCGCCGTCAGATCGAGACGGTACGCATGCGCTACGGCCTGCGGCGCCCTGGCGACAGGCCGCCCCCACCACACGGGCCGTTCTGAAGCGGCGCATCGAGCCATGGCGGCGACATCTGGCGCCAGACCCGACAAACCATCAAAACGTCGCCACGCTGACGGGGCGCAGAATCCAGCCGGCTTCACCGGCCTGGAGCTTGTAACAGATCTGCCGGTAGACAACCGTTGACCCGGCGCTGTGGTCGCCGGACCTGTCCAGCGGAAAACGGCGGGCCAGGCAGCTCTCTACCACCGCAAAGCTGTCATGGCCCCGGTACCCCTGAGCCAGCGCCCTGGTGAGCGCGGGCAGGGTGATCGGGGTCAGCGAGCGGCGGTTGTTCAGCGCATAACCCACCAGCGTGCCGGGACTGCCGCTGCCGCTCTCCTGCACAAACACATAGATCTCGGGCTGGCCGTCGGCGTTGAGATCGGCGACCTCAGCACCGACGACGGAGCCTGCGACCAGCTGCCGGATCACGGGGATCGGCCGCTGGGTTCCCGTCGTTGTGATCGTCAGCTGCTGCCTGGTGCCCTGGCCCTGGCTCTGAACCACAAAGCGGATGCCCTGCAGCTGCAAGGTGCTGTTGAACCCGCTCGCCAACAAAGGTGGGGCCATGCAACTGAGCGCCAGCACACAACCAACGGCAGCGAACGGATTCAGAACTCGGTTCATCAACGACATCAGCGCTGGCTCAACAGACGGGCGCGGTTGCTCAAGACACTGTTGGCATAGGCACGGGCCAGGCCGCTGAGCAGACGCTGCCACTGCTGGTTCGAGCTGGGTATCGGCTCAATCACGCTGTAGGTGGCAATCGGTAGCAGCGCACGCGAGGCCCCGACCCGTGGGCTCAACCCCAGGGTGATCGCCACCTGACCTTTGTCCGGGTGACTGTCGAGCAGCAGATAGGTGGTCCACTGCTGCTCAGGGAAGACCTGGTCATAGGCCTGGGGCAAGCCGCTGTTGAAGATGCGCTGCAGTTCGGCGGCCGAAAAGCTGGTGTTGTTCTGCCGGTATTGGAGGTCATAAGCAGAGGCCGAGAGCGGCAGGCAGGCAGCAGCCAGGGCTGCCGCGAGCCGCAAAGGCAACTGCCCCCGAAATGACAACATCATGGCGAACGGTGGGAGGTGGCCCCTGCACAAAGCAGGGGCCGACGTGGATCAAATGCCCTGTTTAAACTCAGTGATTTTGCCCTTGCCATTGACATTGCAATAGCCGTTGATCTTCTTACCGCGAATCTCCCAGTTGTAACTCATCCCATACTTTTTGATGTCGGCCAGCGAGGTATTGCCCTGATCGAGGCTTTGCTGCTCGGTCGCACCAATGTTCACCAGGGCATCCGACATGGGCACATCGAATTGGCTGACGACGCGCATTTTGCAGGTCTTACCCCAGTTGGCGATCAGCCCTGAGGCCGTCTGGGCAGTGGCCGACGGAATGGTTGCTGCGGCTGTCACCAGAGCGAGGGTGACACCGGTGGTCGCGGCCAGGCGCTGACTCAGCTTCATACTTGTTGCCGATGGGAATGGTCACACCCAGTCTGCCCAAAATCAGAGCCCATGCCCTAGCAACAGCAACCAACGTTGCGATCTCGATGGAAACCGTTGCAATCAACTCGTGAATGTAACAAATACGCAAACGGCTCGACAACTCTGATGGCGAACACCAAGCTGGGTTCAGCACGTGCAGGCAACACCTGGCCCCCAGGCACCTCTTGAACTCCCAACGCATCACTGTTGTGCTGACCGCAGTGTTGCTGACATCTCCATGGGCTGCTGCGGCCCGCGAGTCGTTCGAGACGGTGCGTCAGGAATTTGTAGCCAGGTCAGTGACGGTCGTCAGCGATCATCCCCGTTGCAATGAGCGAAATTTGTTCGGCCTGTACGTGCGGGGCAGCCGCCAGGTGATTGTCTGCAGGCGAGGCGATCAAGCCAACACGCTCTTGCATGAAGGCTGGCATCTGGCTCAGGCACGCTGCCTGAAAGGCATCAGCTATCTGGGGGAAGAATGGCTGAAAGCAGAGCTGTCATGGCGCGATCGCCGAGACCTCGATGCCCTCTACAAAACCGAACAATGGCGACGCGAGGCAGAAGCCCGCTACATGGCCAATCAGCCGGTGGAGCGTTACTTTGCCGCCTTCGATGCCTTGTGCACAGCTGATGCGAGACCAAGGCCGACCAACAGTTCAAGCGAACGGTCCATGCAAACCGGCATGGAAGACGCACCCGACAAGCCCCCCAAACCCTGAATCACCAACGGATGGAGAACCAGAACCACTCGGACATCAAGGCGCTTGAGGCCCTAAGCCGCGACTACAGCGAAACGCCGAGGAGGGTGCTCTTTGTCCTCGGTTCAGGAGATGGACCAGCTTTCGAGGTGTTTCAAGCAGCCGCACAGCAACGCCACACCAGCATCAATCCCCAGCACCTGGCTGAGATGGCTGCTGGCATCAGGCGATCGTTGGAGCTGTCCACACCGATGCAGATGGTGCCCGAGATCGTGCGCTCCTTGGGTCTGGGCAATGTGGCCGTGTACCAGGTGCGGCTATTGGAACATTGAAACCTCAGCTGTTCGGGACCATTGCCGTTCTGGCGAGGGGAATGCCGGCCGCCTGCAGACCAATCACCAGCCGGCGCAACAGGGCGCGCTCTGCCGCCCATTGCTCGCCTGTGCGGGTGGTGAGCAACACGCTGATCTCCACAGCCTGGGGACTCACGTGGCTCACGCCGCGCACGCAAGGAGCCTGCAACAGCACCGCGCCCGAGACAGGATCGGCGGCGAAGGCCGTGCATTCCGCCTCGATCAGGGCCAATGCCTCGTCGAGCCGCGTGTTGTGGGTGGAAAGGGGGATCACCACATCCACGCCCGATCGGATCTTGGTGTGATTCAGCAGCTGTTGGCTGGCGCTGTTGGCCACCACCACCACCCGCTGATCAGCGGTACGCAGCTCGGTGACAAGGAGGCCCAGGTCCACCACTTCACCCGTGATGCCATTGATCTCCACCACGTCGCCGACGGCGTAGTGATCGTCGAGTAACGCCACCAGGCCCGCCACCAGATCGCGCAGCAGCCCCTGAAAGGCGATCGCCAGGCCGCCAAGAAGGGCCCCACCGGCGAGCCAGGCGCCCGCGGTGAGTTCTCGCACACCGGGGATATCGAGCAGCACCAGCCCACCCAGCACCGCGAAGAACGCCAAATCGATCAGCCGATGGCTGGCCTCCATCAGGTTGTGGTAGCGCTGCTCGCGCCGGGCCCGTTCGACCATCGGCACCGCCAGGTTGCTGACCCACTGCCGCAGGACGAACAGCACAAGCAGGCGAACGGCCAGGGCGGCGATGCCGACGCCCAGCACCTTGAACAGGATCGAGAGGGGTTGCAGCAACACCCTGATCGCCAGGGGAATTTGCCCCGGAGCCGCAGCCACCGCGAGGCCCACCATCAGCACCAGCTGCACCAGTACCGCCAGAAACAGCAACCGGATTACCCCCTGCAACAGCTGGGCCCGGCTGCCCTGCAGCTCCCTGTACTCACGGGCTGCTTTCTGGCGATCCCGGAGCCGCCGCCGCAGTCGAGACCACAGCCAGAGGCTGACGGAGAGCGAAGCCAGCAACACCAGCTCCAGGACCAGCGTGACCTTGAGCCGCAACAAGGCCTGGCTGGGCTGCTCGGTAAAGCGGGCATGACGCAGGCGCCTCTGCAACAACTGACGCCAACGGCTGGCCAGTTGGGCCCGGCTGAGTCCATGCAACTGGGCATCGGCCTCGGTGACGGTCAGCAGCGGTAACGACACGTTCCGCCCCTGCAATCTGGCCTCCAGCCGAATGCTGCCGTCTCGGCCCGAGGCGATCGCGACGCGTAGATCGCCGGGTTGGCCCTGCACGGACCAAGGGTCGCCCGTGCAGAGCCGTTGCTTGTCGGGCCCGCCGAGCACGAAGCCCTCAAGCAGCGCCTCGGCGATGGCCTCTCCCTGGTCGCACAACTGGTGGGGTTCATAGAGCAGAGAGAGATTTCCCTCGATCACCGCAGCACGTTGGGACGCCTGGGGACCGGCATCCTGCTGGCTCACCACGGGCGACGCCACGCTGATCGCCGGCACGCCAAGGATGTGCACCGGCGCCACCTCATAACTGCCGATCGGCTCAGCGGACTTGGTGGCTGCAACCACGGGCTGCTCTGCTGCCGCTGCTGCCGCTGCCGACGGCAGGACGCTCGGCCCCACCGTCACAGCCATCACCAGGCCGATCACCATCGCCAGCACCAGGCTTAGCCACCGATTCCAACGCGGAGCAGCCACAATCAAGCCCATTGCCTGACAGTTAATCCGATCAGGTCACAGGCCCTGCTTGAACTCGGTGATTTTGCCTTTGCCATTAACGTTGCAGTATCCGTTGATCTTTTTGCCGCGAATTTGCCAGCTGTAGCTCAGGCCATACTTCTTGATGTCGGCCATTGAAGTGCTGCCATCGTCAATACCTTGCCGATCACTGGCGCCAAGGTTGACCTGCGCATCAGACATTGGCAACAGACCAGGCTAGGCAGCATGCACGGCGTCCAACAGAAACAGCCGGCCTGATCGACGAACTTCTTGATCAGGCCAGAGCAAATGTCAGCGAAACGCAAGACTTTCTGGTGACCTGGTGCCGTCCACCACTCGACCGAGGCCTGCAGCCGACTTCTAACGTGACCCCACCTGTGCAGCCTGGACTGTGACCGCCGCCCCTCTGGCCCATCCCACCGCCTTGGCAGCCGGCAGCGACGCCACGGCCGCCTTCAGGGCCGCCTACGAGAACCGTTACACCTGGGCGCCGGGCTTCGGCGGCTACCGCGGCGCCTGCATCTGGGAGCAGCCGGCTGTTGGTGAGCAACCGGCCCAGCGCGTCCAAGGCACCTTCACCGTGGGGGCAGACCTCAAGGCCACCGTTGAAGGCATCGATGACGAGGCCGTCCACAAGGCGGTGGCCTCGCAGCTGTGGGAGGTGGCGATCCACCGGGTGCGCCGCAGCTTCGAGCAGACCCATGGCGAGAACACCTTCACCGCCGGCGAGACCGATGCGGTCGGCACCGAGGTGATCGTCGGCGGCAAGAACACCGGTGACCGTTACCGCATCAATCACGATGTGGTGACGATGGTGCACCGCCACATCCACGGCACGGTGGTCACGATCTTCACCGAGAGCATCACCGACACCGGCAGCGGCTATCTGAGCCAGCGCTACACCAGCCAGTACAACGACCCTGCCACGGGCGAGGCCAAGGGCGGCAAGAGCACCTTCACCGACACCTTTGTGCCCCTGACCGAAGCGGGCCCCTGGGTGCTGGGCGAGCGGGTGGTCGCGACCGAAGCCCACACCGATGCGCCGGCCGGCCGCCAGGTGTTCCGCTTCGAGAACCTGCAGCCGCTCTGAGGCTGCGGCGCGGCACAATGCCGCGATGCTGACTCTCTGGCTGGGTGCCTACGACCAGGGTTTGGCCTATGCGGGCCTGGCCCTGGGCACGTATCTGACCCTGCGCGTTCTCAACTTTCCTGACCTGACGGTCGACGGCTCGTTTGCCCTGGGGGGCGGCACCGCGGCCGTGCTGATCACCAATGGGGTGCCGGTGCCGGTGGCCCTGCTGGTGGCCTTTGGTTTCGGCGCTCTGGCCGGCCTGGTCACCGGACTGATTCACACCCGCCTGGGGGTGAACGACCTGTTTGCCGGCATCCTCACCACGACGGGGCTGTATTCGATCACGTTGCGGCTGATGGCCCGCTCGAACATTCCGCTCACCGACACACCCCGGGGCATCGATCAGCTGCCCGACCTGAGCGCCGGCTTTGACGACGAGTGGGGCCTGGCCCTGACGCTGGTGGTAGTGGGTCTGGTGCTGCTGCTGGCCTTGCTGCTGAGCACCGACTTTGGCCTGGCCCTGCGGGCCTTGGGCAACAACCCGACCATGGCCCGCGCCAACGGCATCAACCAGCGCCGCGGCCTCAACATCGGCATCGCCGCCGCCAACGGACTGGTGGGTCTGTCGGGCGCCCTGGTGGCCCTGTTTCAGGGTTTCGCCGACGTCACCATGGGCATCGGCTCCCTGATTCTGGGCCTGGGGATGGTGATCATCGGCGAATCGATCCTGCGGCCGCGCACCGTGCCCGTGGCCCTGATCGCCGCCGTTGCGGGCGCGGTCGTGTTTCGCGGCCTGATCGCCGTGGCGCTGGCCCTGGGCCTGGAGCCTGTCGATCTGAAGCTGGTCACCGCCGTGCTGCTGCTGGTGGCCCTGGCCGCAGGGCGGCTGCGCATTCCTGGGCTGTCGGCCCAGAGCAAGCCTGAGCCATGAACCGGATCCAGCCATGAGCCTTGCGATCGCCAATCTGAGCTGGGGCCATCCGCTGCCGGGCGGCGGCTGGCGGCAGCTGTTCGACGGCTTCAACCTCAGCTGCCAGAGCGGGCAGTTTGTGGTCGTGATCGGCAACAACGGCAGCGGCAAATCGACCCTGCTCAACCTGATCGCCGGCACCCTCAAGCTGGGTGGCGGCACCATCACCCTGGGGGATCGCCCCCTGCACCGCTACCGCGACCATCGGCGCGCCCGCTGGCTGGGACGGGTGATGCAGAACCCGCTTGAAGGCACCTGTCCCGGCCTGACCATTGCCGAAAACCTGCGCCTGGCCGAACGCCGCCGCCGCAGTGGCCTGTCGGCCTCGGGCCTGCTGGGCCTGCGCCCCAGCCGCGGCGACCGCCACCGCTACCGCGAGCTGCTCGAGCAGCTGGGCATCCCCCTGGCGGGACGGCTCGACACCCTGGTGGGCGAACTGTCAGGCGGCCAACGCCAGACCCTCAGCCTGGTGATGGCCACCCTGGGCGCACCCGAGCTGCTGCTGCTCGACGAACACACCGCCGCCCTGGACCCCAAGGCCGAAGCCACAGTGATGGGTCTGACCGAACAGCTGGTCCGCCAGCTGGGCGCCACCACCTTCATGGTCACCCACAGCCTTGAGCAGGCCCTGCGCTACGGCGACCGGCTGGTGATGCTGCGGGACGGCCAGCTGATCGGCGACTGGAGTGCCGGCGAGCGCGCCGGCCTCACGCCCGCGTCATTGCGGGGCCTGTATGGCTCGGCCATAGTGGGCGCCACCGAACCGAACCCCGCCGATGCCCCTGCAGCGCCGTGAATTTCTTGGACTGATGGGCACCGGAGCGGTCAGCTCCGTTGTGCTGGCGGCCTGCGGTCAACTGGGCAGCACCAACAAGGTCAAAGGACCCACCATCGGCATGCTGCAGCTGGTGGACGCCCCCCCGCCGAACGCGGTGCGCCAGGGCTTTGAAGCCGCCCTGGCCAAAGCGGGTTATTCCCCGGGCAAGAGCGTCAACTTCATCCAGAAGGATGCGGCCGGCGAGCTGCCCAACACCACCTTGGTGATGAAGAAATTCGTCGCCGATCAGGTCGACATGGTGTTTGCGATCGGCACCCCGCCCCTGCAGGCGGCGATGAAGACCGTGCCCGAGACCACCCCCGTGGTCTTCGCCTATTGCTCGAACCCCTGGGGCGCCGGCGCCGGCACGCCCCCCGGTGGGGTCGGTCAGCACAAGCCCAACGTGGTCGGCACGATCGGCACCAACCCGATGGGCAAAGAGCTGGACCTGGCCCGCAGCATCAACCCCAAACTGAAGACCGTGGGGGTGATCTTCAACCCGGGCGAACCCAACTCCGAATACGAGGCCCAGGTGCTGCGCGACGAAGCCGCCAAGCGCGGCATCACGGTGGTCGAGCAGTCGGTCGCCAACTCGGGCGAAGTGCTGCAGGCCGCCCAGGTGCTGGCCGGCAAGGCCATTGAGGCGTTCGTGAAGATCGGCGATTACGCCACGATCCAGGGCTTCGGCTCGATCGCCAAGGTGGGCCTTGAAAAGAAAATCCCGGTGTACTCGGTTGATGCCGACGACATCAAACTGCCGGGTTGCCTGGCCACGATCGGCTGGGCCTATTTCGACGATGGCTTTGCCGCCGGCGAGCTGGCGGTGCGGGTGCTCAAAGGCGAGTCGCCGAAGACGATGGCCTTTGAACCCCTCACCAAGACCGAACTGGGCGTGAACCTGGTCACCGCCAAGGCGATCGGTGTGACCGTGCCGGAGGCGGTGATTCAGGACGCCAAAACGGTGATCCGCTGAACTGGGGTCCTCAGAACTGGGGTCCTCAGAACTCAGCCTTCGCCTTCAGCGTCACCCATCGGGGTCACCGTCTGGAGCCGGTCATTCAGTTGCATCGCCATCGCCTGTCGGCCGATGGCGAGCACCTTGAGGGTGTCTTCGTGCATGCGCAGCTGGGCATCGGCCACCTGCATGCCCCGCACCAGCTCCTTGATCTCGTCGGGAAGGCCGTTGAGGTCGTAACGCTTGCCCTCAAAGGTGAGCACGGGCGGTTGGTTGGGCATGCCGCCAGGGGGATTGAACCCGGGTGCGTTGATGGGGGGCAGTCCTGCGGCTGAGTCCAAGGTGGGGCAAGCATCACTGGCCAGCCACCCTAGAGCCTGTGAGCTGCCCTGTCTCAGTCAGAACCCAGGTGAATCAACTGGCGTTCGCAGAACTCGCGGTAACGGCCGCCGCTGGCCATCAGGGCGCCGTGGCTGCCCTGCTCGATGATCTGACCCGCCTCGAGCACCACGATGCGATCGGCGGTCTGCACTGTCGCCAGGCGGTGGGCGATCACCAGCACGGTGCGACCGGCCATGGCCTGATCCAGGCCGCGCTGCACGGCGGCCTCGGCCTCAGCGTCGAGTGCACTGGTGGCCTCATCCAGCAGCAGCACCGCCGGATTGCCCAGCACCGCCCGGGCGATCGCCAATCGCTGCAGCTGCCCCCCTGAAAAGTTGGAACCGCGCTCTTCGATGCGGCTGTCATACCCCTGCGGCAGGGCTTCGATGAACCCGTCAGCATTGGCGAGCCTGGCCGCCTCGCGGATCTGCTCGCGGCTGGCCGGCCGACCAAAGGCGATGGCCTCGGCCACCGTGCCCGAAAACACACTGCTTTGCTGGGGCACCAGGGCCACGGCTCGGCGCAGCTCATGGGCCCGCAGGCCGGCCAGGTCATGGCCATCGAGCAGCACCTGACCCTGCTGGGCTGTGTTGAAGCGCAGCAGCAGCGAAAACAGGGTGCTCTTGCCGGCCCCCGATGGGCCCACCAGGGCCACCACCTGGCCCGCCGCCACCGTCAGGTCCAGGCCGCGCAGCACCGGCTGGTCGGGGGCGTAGCCGAACGTGACGTCCCGCAGCTCAAGGCGGCCAGCCACCTGGCCCAGGGGCAGGGGCAGGGCGTCCGGGCGATCGGGCGCCTCGACCGGCTCACGCTCGATCTCACGCAGACGCCGCAGCGAGGCCTGACCCTGCTGAAACTCGTTGAAATTGGTGGTCAGGTGGCTGATCGGATCGATCAGCATCAACAGCGCGGTCACGTAACTGCTGAACCCCTGGGCATCGAGGCCTCCGGCCTGGATGCGGGCGGCGCCGATCAGCAGCACCGCCAGGATGCCGGCGGCCTCCAGAAAGCCCACCACCGGGTATTGCAGGGCCAGCAGCTGCTGGGTGCGGTAGCGGGCGCGGCGATGCAGGTCGATCTCTTCTTCAAAGCGCTGCTGCAACCAGGGTTCAGCCGCAAAGGCCCGCACCAGCGGCAGGCCGCCGATCGCCTCGCCCAGCAATCCGGCCAGTTCGCTGACCTGCTTCTGGCTGCGCTCGGCCGCCTGCATCACCCGCGCCCCGAACACGCTCACCAGCACCGCCACCACCGGGGCCAACACCAGGGTGGCGAGCGACAGGGGCCAGTCCAGCCAGACCATGTAGCCGAACACCACCACCAGCTGCAGGGCGCTGGGGGTGGTGTCCTGAATCGTTTTGTAGATGACCTCGCCCACGCGATCGGCGTCCTCGGTGAGGCGGTAGGTGAGGTCACCGGCCGACAACTTCTCAAGCGCGCCAAAATCGAGTCGCTGCAGCCGCGCGAACAGCTGACGTCGCAGGTCCTGGCTGACCAGCAGGGCGGGCTCGGCCAGCAGGCTGTCCTGGCCGAACTGGGCCAGTTTCTGCACCATGAACACACCCAGGGCCAGACCGATCACCCGCAGCACCCGCGGCAGATCGCCGGCACCGATCGCCGGAATCAGCTGACCGGCCAACCAGGCCAGCAGCGGCCAGCAGGCCACAAACACCAGCATGCAAAGGCCACCCCCCAGCAAGGCGCGGCGGTGGGGCAACAGCAGGGGCAGCAGTCGCCGAAAGCCTGCGGTGGAAGGTCGAAGCATGGGGGCAAGCTAAGACCCCCTCGTCACGGCCTCACCGTCATCGGTTCATCGTGGGGGCTTGGGCAGCCGAGCGCCGGGAGGTCATCAACGAGCACCAGGAGGTCATCAACGGGCACCGGGAGGAGGCGAAGGGTTCCGCCAGGCTGTCGATACTTTGTCGAGACAAGGTCGCGAATCCTCACCCACCCCCAGGAGCCCTCTGTGGGCGCGCGGTCAACGCGTTCAGTCCCAATCCGCCAGATGCCCCCATGAACCCCAGCAGATAACGCATGAAGCTCGATCAATTTCTGAAGTGGCAGGGTCTGGTCGGCACCGGGGGTGAGGCCAAGCAACGCATCCAGGCTGGTCACATCAAGGTCAATGGCCTTGTTGAGACCCGACGCGGGAGGCAGTTGGCCACCGGTGATGCGGTCGAGGTCGACGGCCGCGAGGTGCTGGTGATGCCGCAGCAGCGGGGTGGCGATCCCCAGCCCCGGTAGCCCCGAAGGGCGGCGGCTTAGGTTTTGCTTCACACGAGATGAGAGGTGTCCCGGTGCGCAAGGCCGTGATCGCTGGCAACTGGAAGATGCACATGACCTGCGCCGAGACGCGGGACTTTGCCGCCACCTTTCGCCCGCTGATCGCCGATCTGCCGGCTGACCGCCAGATCGTGATCGCGCCGCCGTTCACCGCCATCCCCACCCTGTGCCGTCATCTGGACGGTGCCGGCGTGGCGATCGCCGGCCAGAACGTCCACTGGGAGGAAAAGGGGGCTTACACCGGCATGGTGTCTGCGCCGATGCTGGTCGAGCACGGCGTCAGCCACGCCATCGTCGGCCACAGCGAGCCGCGCAAGTATTACAGCGAGACCGACGAGCAGATCAACCTGCGGGCCCGCACCGCCCAGCGCCATGGCCTGGTGCCGATCCTGTGCGTCGGCGAAAGCCTCGACCAGCGCGAAGCCAAGGAAACCGAACGGGTCATCCACCGCCAGATCGAGCAGGGCCTCGAAGACGTCGATCCCACCCAGCTGATCGTGGCCTACGAACCGATCTGGGCGATCGGCACCGGCAAGACCTGCGCCGCCGAAGAAGCCAACCGCATCTGCGCCCTGATCCGCGGCTGGGTGGGTGATCCCAGCGTCACGGTCCAGTACGGCGGCTCGGTCAACACCGCCACGATTGATGACCTGATGGCCCAGAGCGACATCGACGGTGTGCTGGTAGGCGGTGCGTCGCTCGATCCGGTGGGCTTTGCCCGCATCGCCAACTACCAGGTCCCGGCAGCTGTTTGAGCGGGGACGGCTGTTTTGATCAAAGACAGCCGTGTGATCCCCGCCGGGCCATTGGTGATGGGGGTGCTCAACCTCACACCAGATTCGTTCAGCGATGGGGGCCGGCTCAGCTCGGTTGATGCGGTCGTGCGCCAGGCCAGCCGCATGCTGGCCCAGGGGGCGACGGTGCTCGACCTGGGCGCCCAAAGCACCCGCCCCGGTGCCACCGAGGTAGGCCCAGCCGAAGAACTGAGGCGGCTGCTGCCCGCCCTGGGGGCCCTGCAGGAGCTGCGCCAGGAGCACCCAGCGCTGCTGCTCTCCATCGACACCTTTCACGCTGCTGTCGCCGCAGCCGCGCTTGAAGCCGGTGCCGACTGGATCAACGACGTGCGCGGCGCCAACGTCACCGCCGGCACAGCAGGCAGAGCCAACGCAGCGGACGACAACAGAGTGCCGGATTGCAGCCTGCGCGATCCGGCCATGCTGCCGCTGATCGCCCGCGCGGGCTGCCCCTACGTGTTGATGCACAGCCGCGGCACCAGCCAGACCATGGACAGCCTGGCCGTCTACGGCGACGTGGTCAGCGAGGTGCGCGCCGAGCTCCAGACCGCCACCGACGCCGCCCTCGCCGCCGGGGTGCGGCCCGAGCAGATCATCTGGGACGTGGGCCTGGGCTTTGCCAAGAACACCGACCAGAACCTGGAGCTGCTGCGCCGGCTGCCCCAACTGATGGCCACAAGCCAAGACATGTCAGCAACCCTTCCCTACCCCCTGCTGGTGGGTCCCTCGCGCAAGCGTTTTATCGGCGCCGTGCTCGAGGAGCCCCGCCCGCGCGCCCGTCTGTGGGGGACAGCGGCGGTCTGCGCCCTGGCTGTCCAGGCCGGTGCACGGGTCCTGCGCGTGCACGATGTGGGCCCCATCGCCCAGACCGTGCGCATGGCGGCGGCGATCAGCCCTCGCTGACCCCCTCGATGCGGTCCTCGATCTCCTGGTAAAGCTCCTGCAGCTGGGCGATGTTCTCGTCCGAGGTCTCCCAGTAGCCGCGGCCATTGACCTCGAGCAGGGTGCCGACGATGCGCCTGAAGCTGTGGGGGTTGAGCTCCATCAGCCGCTTGCGCATCTCGGGGTCATTGATGAAGGTGTCGTTGGCTTCTTCGTAGACGAAGTTGTCGACCGCTCCGCTGGTGGCGCTCCAACCCAGGGTGAAGTTGAGCCGCTTGGCCACTTCACGCACACCTTCATAACCGCTGTTGAGCATGCCCTCGTACCACTTGGGGT